>Ga0268360_1000721_pt1 | contig 46262 bp, 43 predicted proteins | sample BioMet11_FD_192465 | JGI IMG/M metagenome (GOLD analysis project Ga0268360, IMG submission 192465) | Sewage microbial communities from Oakland, California, United States - Biofuel 11 (Illumina Assembly) | ecosystem: Engineered > Wastewater > Sewage > Unclassified | place: USA: California... | reverse complement strand
TTGGCTTTGTAATTTCCGTAATACTCTACATACTTCTCATCGATGCCCGCTTTCCCGGCTATGACACTGATTTTCTCCATTGTGTTGGCCTGAGCGATTTCAATATCAGATTTGTACTCCATTTTTTCTCCTTTTCATGTTATTTATTGCAATTTTTCATTAACGACTTTCTCAGTGACTTAACTGCCTGCTCCTGATTTCCAATTTACACATAGCATCTACAAGAATAGTATAAAGATGCGGCTCCACCATACATCGGTCCGAAAGTCACCGAAATAAATATCAGTGCAACCGATGTAAAAGTTAGTTTAAATCATAAATCCCAAAAAGGCTTATCGGGACCTTGAAAGCTTCCATTACTACTGCCACCGCTATGCATAGTCCACACATAACGAAACATTTCGCAGCGCTCACGTTAGAAATGCCAGTTTTATTTTGAATCGTTTTCATGGTTTCCTCCGTATCCACAAAGCAAATACTTGTGAATCGCTGCATGATTATAATCAAGCAGTGATTATTTGTTAATATTATTCAGTATTATTAGCTTCCATATGCCGCAATCAGCTTCAGAAGATCGATATTATCATTCTTCATTTGCTCGAAATCACTTGAGCAATATTTTGCTTTTTCGTCTTTCATTTTGTCAGCATATTGCATATACGCATACCATGATCCGCTAATAGTTTTTGCATGACGTTACTGTTTTCACAGTAACGCAGTCGGCATCTTTTACATCACTTTCTCCTACTATACAAACCAGCATTTGGTAATAGTGGTAATACCACATTGAATATAATACGGCGTTTTAAGGCATTAGTCAATAACAATATAGGAAATATCGGCACTTGTGATACTACCACATACGCGAAATCAAATGTTCTATTATTAATACAAGCGTTGACTGAATATGTTAATGAGAGTATAATGATTTAACAAATGAGGATGAAAGATGGTATGATATGGGGAAAAAAACTTTGGCAAAAGATATCGCTGATCAATTACGCGATATTATCTTAATTCAAAAAAGATATCTTCCAAATGAAAAATTACCTAATGAACGTTTGTTGTCCGAGCAAATGGGTGTCAGCCGTACCTCTATGCGTGCAGCAATAAGTGAATTAGTAGCAAGCGGAGTATTAGTAGTTCGTCGTGGAGTTGGCACATTTATTGCTGACAATCCCGGGATCAGTCCAGATCCTTTTGGTTTTCAATTAGAGTCTGATAAAAAACAGCTCATTAAAGACTGGTACAAATTAAGAATGATTTTAGAATCGGAAGCGATGGAACTGGTTGTAGAGAATGCAACAGACGAAGAAATATCACGCATAGAACAATTAACCATCAAGGAAAACAGTTTAGCACAAATCGATGATGTTTCATTTCTTAAAGTAGACAGAGAGTTTCACATTGCGTTAGCTCTCGCATCGCATAATATGGTCATGGAGAAAATCGTTCCCGCACTTCACGAATGGATGTATAGTGAATTTTTATTAGATGAATACAACGTATTGCCAGACTCTTTGTTTGCCAATGCACAAATGAATCACGAAAAAATAATGATGTTTGTTAAACAGAGAGATGCAAAAGGAGCAAATCTGGCGATGCGCTATCATCTATTATGCGCAATTGAGGATTTAAAAAACACTAAATAATATGAATACTGATCTGCCGAAAAAAAAATCGCGTATCTCTGTCACGCAAAGGATCGTCGATTCTATATGCAAATCCATCCTGGACGGCTCTTTCAAGCCGGGAACTAAAATTCCCACCGAAATCGAACTCTGCCAGTTGTTTGATGCCAGCAGGAACTCTGTGCGCGAAGCGATAAAAATCTTACAGGCTTATGGCTTGCTCGAAATACGTACATCTGAAGGCACGTTCGTTTCTGACGGCCGTCAAGAAATAATGATAAATCCGCTCATATACGGCACTATCCTCGGAAGCGATAACAATGAACATGACATGATAGAATTCCAAATCATGTTTGATAAAGCTATTTCTAAAATGTGCGCTGATAAATGTACAGACGAAGATAAAGAAAAACTGACTGAAGTTTATAACAAATTGCTGGCTGCAATATACCCAAGCGGGCCCATAGATATCGAAGAAGTCATCAGAACTGATTATGATTTTCACTCTACGATCGCGCAGGCTACACACAATTCATATGTAATCATTATTCATGATTCCATATGGGAATTACTGAAGGCCGTTATAAATAATGACATTCGCATTACTATGGATAATAACCGGGAGCATATGCGCATCATGCATGAAAACATTTATGACGGGATCATGAATAACGATCCTCAGCTTGCAAGCGATGCAATTCCAGTCGATTATTTTATCAATCTAAATAAAAAAGAATATTAGTGTATAGGTATGATGGCTCATACCTATTGAAATTTTACAAAAAGCCGCACATCATGAGATAATTATGCCATTGAAAAAGTGCCGAGCATCTCAGCGTCTCTCCGGATATTAGCAGGAAGCCGCGGCTTTCCGTCCATGGAGCATTTACAGATGCGAAACAGCGTTCTGCAAAAATTCATCACCAGACTGTGGCAAACACCTTTTTTCAGGGGGGGTGCTCTGCCACACTAAATGCCATGTAAAGGTGAATTTTGTTGCCTTTGTGTGACTGGAGCAGCAAAATATTGCAGTGCAGCCACACTGTCTTCCGGAATGCTGCTCCCGTCATTCCAGCGTACCGATCTTACAGTATATCCGGCAGCTCCCTGATATCATTTATCAGCACGTCATCTTCTACAGCGGCGCCGTTCTCCGTCAGCTCTCCGGGCGCGCCGAAGCCGTAAAGACAGCCGACGAACCGACAGCCCGCAGCACGTGCGCAGGCCATATCGGTTTCACGGTCGCCTATCACTGTATATTCACCGGGATAAGCCTGCATGATATCAAAAATTATATCTTTTTTTGGTGCGAAACCGTATGCTTCACAGTCGTAAAATTCCTTGAACCAGCGGTCCATTCCGAAGCTCTGCCAGTTTGCCAGACGATATGAAGCGCCGCAGTTGCTCAGCACAACCATATCATATACGTTTTTCAATTTTTCAAGGACCTGCTGCGCGCCCGGATACCACACCGCTTTATGCGCTCTGATCCGGCACATCATGATCTCTCCGATCATCACACCGGCGCGCTCCTTGTATTCCGACGGCAGACCGGGCTGAAACGCATCCCACATTTCTTTTACATTCATCCCGATCCAGCCGGCGATCTGCGCGGAAGTGATTTCTTCACGTTCCACCGCCCCGATTTCCGCCAGCTGCTCATAGGCCCTGCGGAATGCCGGTTCGTATATCTTCAGCGTGTCATGTATCGTTCCGTCGTAATCGAAAATCAGCGTTTTCCCTTTCATCGTGTCCTCACATCATCCTCATCAGGTTGACCATTTCAATTGCAGAAAGCGCGCAGTCATATCCTTTGTTGCCCGCTTTGCTGCCCGCGCGCGCTACCGCCTGTTCGATGTTTTCTGTTGTGATCACGCCGAACAGCACCGGGATGCCGGTCTCCATTCCCACGTGCGCGATCCCCTTCGCCGCTTCATTGCACACAAGCTCATAATGCGATGTATCGCCGCGGATCACCGCGCCCACGCATATTACTGCATCGTACTTCCCCGATTTCGCCATCTTCTGCGCCAGGAGCGGCAGTTCGAAAGCGCCCGGCACCCAGGCCGCAGTAATATTCTTTTCTTCTACGCCGTGTCTTACGAGGCCGTCAACAGCCCCGCCGAGAAGCTTGTTCACTATGATCTCGTTGAAGCGGGACGCGATGATCCCCACTTTCATTCCTTCTGCTGCTACGACTTTCCCTTCCAGTAAATTGATCTGTTTCATTTTCCTGTCCTTTCCATATTCGCTTCTTCAGCCTACATAACATTGATGCTGTTGAAGATGTGCCCCATCTTTTCCTGTTTGGTTTTCAGATACTGTTCATCGTATTTCTGCGGTTCGATCTCGATCGGCACGCGCTCCTTTATTTCCAGTCCGAACTCGCTGAGTCCGTAGATCTTGTCCGGATTATTGGTGAGCAGCCTCAGCGATTTTGCACCGAGGTCGGACAATATCTGCGCGCCCGCCCAGTATTCCCGCAGGTCCGCTTTGAAGCCCAGCCTGATGTTCGCTTCTACCGTATCGAGTCCCTCTTCCTGCAGGGCATAAGCCTTCAGTTTGTTTATCAGGCCTATTCCGCGGCCCTCCTGGCGCATGTAAAGAATGATGCCGCGCCCTTCCGCCTCGACCCGGCGCATGGCAGTCTGCAGCTGCAGCCCGCAGTCGCACCGCAGCGAACCGAAGGTATCTCCCGTCAGGCATTCCGAATGCACCCTGCACAGCACATCTTCGCCGTCGCCGATATCTCCCTTCACCAGGGCCACGTGATGCTCGCCCGTAATGTCATTGACATATCCGTATATCCGGAAATTACCGTATTTGGTCGGCAGTTCCGCGGCCGCTTCTTGGATCATATGTTTCTCATGTATCCGCAGATAGTCCTGCAGGTCCTTGATGGTAATGAATGTCAGGCCGTGTTCTTTCGCCAGCTCCCACAGCTGAGGCGTGCGCATCATCGTTCCGTCCTCTTTCATTATCTCGCAGCAGACGCCGCACTCCTTCATGCCCGCCAGCCGCATCAGATCGACCGTCGCTTCCGTGTGTCCGCCCCGGGCGAGCACGCCGTGTTTCCTGGCGACAAGCGGGAACACATGTCCCGGTCTGCGGAAATCATCCGGCGCCGCATTTTCGTCCACACACTTTCTGATGGTATAGGCCCGCTCTTCCGCGGAAATTCCCGTCGTCGTATCAGCATGATCGACAGATACCGTGAACGCCGTACTGTGATTATCCGTATTTTCCGCGACCATCTGATGCAGGTTCAGGCCGGCTGCTATCCCGGCGCTCATCGGTGTGCAGATCAGTCCTTTGGCATATGTGGCCATGAAATTGATGTTCTCCCGCGTCGCGAATTCCGCGGCGCAGATCATGTCTCCTTCGTTCTCTCTGTCAGGATGGTCGGTCACCAGAACGATCCTGCCCGCTCTAAGATCCTCCAGAGCCTCTTCAATAGTGTTATATTTATATTTCCTGTCCATTTCATTTTCCTCCGTTTTTCACTCATTGTGCAGATATGTTCCCGGCTCCGGCCGTCAGAATCCGTACTCATTCAACATGTCCATCGTTATTCCCGGCTCCGTTTTTTTCACGTGATCCCGGCAGCTTTTTCCCGCAGACTCCGATCCTGTTTTCTCCGCCGGCCTCTGACCCGGGCTGTTTACGCGCTCCGGTCCCGAACTCGCCGCAGCCACCGCCGTTCCCAGCAGTCTCTCGACATATTTGCCGACGATGTCGTTCTCCAGATTCACGAGATCCCCGGGCAGTTTATGCAGCAATGTCGTTTCTGCACCCGTATGCGGTATCACGGAAACGCGGAACTCCCTGTCTGATACATCAGCAACGGTGAGGCTTATGCCGTCAATGCATATCGAACCTTTTTCTACGATCAGCCTCAGGATCTCCTGCGCCGCACAGACCGTTATCCAGACGGCATTTCCTTCTTTTTTCAATGATTCTATCCGGCCGGTCCCGTCGATATGACCCGAAACGATATGGCCGCCGAACCGCCCGTCCGCACTCAGGGCGCGCTCCAGATTAACATACGTCCCCGCCGTGCACGTTCCCAGACTGCTCCGCCTGACCGTCTCCGCCATAACATCCGCTGTAAATCCGTCCCGGCCGACCGAAGTCACCGTAAGGCAGATGCCGTTGACCGCGATGCTGTCTCCGGTCTTCGTGCCCTCCAGGACCCTGTCCGCTTTGATCGCCACGGTCCCGGAAACGCCGGACATCTTCAGAGATCTGACGATCCCCTTCTCTTCCACTATTCCTGTGAACAATTTTCCTTCCTCCTCACCTGCATACTGATCAGCAGGTCACCGTCAAACATTTCTGTCCCGTCGATCCGCAGACACACCGCATCTTGCGGCCGTGCGACTCCCTCGCCTTCGACCGGCGATCTGCTGCCGGCGCCGCCGAATATTTTCGGAGCGACAAAAGCTTTGATCTCCTGCACGATACCGGCCTCCAGCGCCGCGGCATTCAGTGTCCCGCCGCCTTCTATCAGGACACTGTCTATTCCTCTTCCGCCGAGGATCTTCATCAGCTCCCGCAGATCGACTTTGCCGTCCTTTCCCGGCACTTTTATCAGTTCCGCCCCGCAGTCTGCCAGCTGTCGCATCTTTCCGGCAGTAATATCCGCGTTCCCGTCCGCAGCATGGGCAATGATCGTCCGGTATGTTCCGGCCGTGCGGCAGATTTTCGACGCAAGCGGTATCCTCAGTCTGCTGTCGCAGATGATCCGTACCGGATTTCTCAGTCCTTCGATCCTGACGTTCAGCAGCGGGTCGTCCGCCAGCACCGTACCTATACCGGCCATGATCCCCGTGTATCTCCCTCTCATCCGCTGGACCTCCTGCCTCGCCGCATCGCCGGTGATCCACTTCGAGGCGCCGGTCTTCGTCGCGATCCTGCCGTCCGCCGTCATGGCATATTTCATTACTGCATACGGAGTCCCCTCCGTGATGTAATGAAAGAACACTCCGTTCAGCCGGTCACATTCCTCTTTCATGAAGTCCTCTTCCACCGCGACGCCGGCCTCCCGCAGGATCTTCGCGCCCCGGCCTGAAACCAGCGGGTTGGGATCACGCGAACCGATCACGACTCTGGCGATCCCGTTTGCCAGAATGGCCTCCGTGCACGGCGGTGTCTTGCCGTAATGCGCACACGGTTCGAGGGTCACGTACATGTCGGCTCCGTCAGCCGGTTCGGTCAGCGAAGCGATCGCCTTCCGTTCCGCATGCAGTCCGCCGTATTCCGCATGATATCCTTTTCCTATTATCCTGCCGTTTTTGACGATCACGGCCCCGACTATCGGATTCGGATTCGTCCTTCCTTCTCCTTTTCGGGCCAGAGCAATAGCTCTGCTCATATAATCGCGGTCTGTCATTTTCCTGCCTTCTTTCCCATAAAAAATCCCCGCAGCAAATATCTGCAGGGAGAGTTTTCCATATCCAATCACATCCTCATGATGCAAAAACTCTGAAATGGCAAAATACCACTTCAGAGCATACGTACTAATATACGCGCGATCTTATTCCAAAAATCGCATCACGAAAAAATATAATATCTTCTTCCATCCAGACTATACTGTCGGCCCCGGGATCTCACCGGATCATGCCTTGCGGCTCGTGGGCTTTACCACCGGTAGGGAATCGCACCCTGCCCTGAAGATCCTATTCAATTTACAACCAAGTAAAACATATCACGCAGAGAATGTCAAGGGCGCTTTATCGGCCATACCCCGCGCATCCCCGCGCAGAAAGTATTACGGCGTGCTGTTCACAGCCAGACAGTCGTAACGGATCATCTTGCCGCTGATGGAGTAGCTCGGTCTTATCCCGCCCAGAAAATCGCCTTTTACAGGCCTTTTGATGATCACTTTCCGCGGGCCCGCCGCCATGGCCGCCCTGACAAGATCCGCCTCGTCCGTACACGGCTGCTCGAGCTGCTGAAGTAGCTGAAGTTTTTTCTTGACCAGTGCGCTTTTATGTCTCGCGGGAAACATCGGGTCGAGAAGTATTACATCAGGATGGTACGGCAGTAATGGCATTTCTGCCCGGCTGTCGCCTTCCACAAGTTCCATACGTCCCGCAATATCCGCCAGTTCCGGCGTTTTCGCCGCTCTGCGCAGCGCATCCCCGAGCAGTGCCGCGATCACCGGATTGTATTCAAAGAGCCGCACTGAAAAACCTGCCGCCGCCAGCAGAAACGAATCTTCGCCGAGCCCCGCCGTCGCATCGACCGCCGTCAGCGCGCCTTCCGCATCTTTTATTCTGGCCGCCCTGACCACAAGCTCCCGCTGCAGACTTCCCTGCTTCGTGCGCCTCAGCATCTTCGAGAAATCCCCGCGCAGCTGCTGCCCTCCGGCTTCCAGCGCCAGGCCGTTTTCATCCATGCGCAGAACAAGAGCTTCACACGTCACATCTCCCCCGCGGCGCACAGTATTCCCGCGCGGCGCATCGTCTTCATTCGTCACATCAGCCTCACTGCGTACAGCACCTCCGCGCGGCACAGGACCGGCATCCGCTAGATCACCTTCACGGACGACTTTTGTACCCAAACGATCAGCCAGCCGTTCGGCCGCATCCATGTCGACGCCTTCCGCCGCAACAATTACCAGATCACCTTTTGTCTCCGTTTTTGCCTCTGTCATCGGATCACGGCCCCCTTTGCTCAAGCGATGTTCAGAAAATGTTTGTATCATTTTATCACACTTGCGGGCGGCAATCCATCATGAGCAAAATCACGGGGCCGCATCTGCTTAGAGAACCTTGCCCCGAGCCAGCCGCCCGTTAATCCACTGTTTATAAGTGATTTTCGAAATACGGTACCAAACAAAGATTTTTTCTCATTTTGGTACCTCAAGATGTGGGCTGCAGCGGTTAGTCGCAGCTAACAGCAGACTTTTTCAGGGATATATGCACATTGAGCGGATGTTCAATCGCTGCGACCCATTGGATCGGGTACCAAGAAATCTTTTTTCCTGCGATTGGTACCTTATTTGAAAATGCCATAATTCCCAAGCGTAACAAAAGGCCCGGGTGTCATTCCCCCGGACCTTTTGGCATGATCAGTATGTGATCTAATCAGTATGTGATCGTAAATATGATCCCGTCATCTTTGTTTTTAACCGATATCTGCCAGTGATGGCGCACGATTATTTCTTTGGCCAGCGCCATGCCGATCCCGGTCTGTCCTTTCTCGCCGATATAGAATCTGTCAAAAATGTGCTCCAGATTTTCCCTGGACAGATTGCCGCCGTCATTCCAGACCGACAGCGATTTATCGTCATTCCGGATCACGATACGGTGCATTGCGTACTTCACGGCATTGGAGATAATATTGGAAACGGCTGTTTCCGCCTGGGCAGGATCTGCCAGCACCTTATCATCCTCAAGATGTGTTTCTATGACCAGTCCGCGTTTTATCACGACAGTCTCCAGGGCCACGAGACAGTCGTTGACGATCTCGCTGATCGATATGCTTTCCGGATTCATTTCAGTCTCTCCGCTTTCCAGTCTTGAAAGCGACAGTATCTCTTCCACAAGCGCCGACATTTTATCGGATTCCGACATAATAACAGAGGCCGCATGTTTCTGATCCGGTACTACCTCCTGATATATACCTTCCGCATAGCCCTGGATCGACATCAGCGGCGTTTTAAGTTCGTGCGAAACATTTTCAAAGAATTTTTTCTGCTGATCCTGTGTTTCCTTGATTCTGACGCCAAGCTTTATCGCCAAAAATGCCGTCACCAGTCCGCAAAGCAGCACAATGATCAGAACAAATCTGTTTATTTCTGCCAGAAGACCGGTCTCTGATGTTGTATTATAGATAATTAGACAATATCCTTTTTTATCGCCTATCCCCGTATTGTTTTTGACCTGCATAATATAATAGGTGTTGCCGTTCGTCAGAGACACCTCGACGATTGCATCATTCTTCGGCTTGTTCGTCTTTACCCATTTCAGCAGTCTGGAATAGCCCGCTGCATAGTAATCCGAGACTTTATAATTTCTGTCAACGATAATAAAATCCGCGACCTGCTGCGGTTCATCATCCGCATCCCAGTCTTCCCAGGTATCGATGGTACGCAATTGTTTTGCCACATAGTTTATTGCCGCGGTGCTCTTTTCCCTGATATTATTCGTTGTGGAAACATTATAAATCAGCAAAACAGCTGCCAAAGTAATGACAAACATTCCGCATACAAGAACAACTAATTTTTTCGTAGTATTATTCATCCGACTGCACCAGGCGATATCCGTAACCCCATATTGCCTTTATCGCGACCTTGCTGTCCGAGGCCTGGAGCTTTTTCCGTATACGCCTTATTGTCTCATCTGTAACTCTTGTCTCGACATCTTTGCTGATCCCCCAGATCGCATCGAGCAGCTCATTTCTCGGGACCGCGCGGTCCTGATTCTGCATCATGTACCGCAGAAGCGCGATTTCCGTCATCGTCAGTCCGAGACTTTTACCATCACAGGTAACGTCATGCGCATTCCCGGAATATTTCAGATCACCGAAAGCGATTTCTTCATTTTCTGCAGTATGTTCCATTTCCATCCGGCGAAACAACGCTTTTATCCTGATGATCAGGATAGAAGGTCTGAACGGTTTGATGATATAATCATCCCCGCCCAGGGTAAGCCCCATTAAATGGTCGACTTCGCTTTCTTTCGCTGTCAGTATTATGATCGGGACCTTTGATATCATCCGTATTTTTCTGCAAATTTCCAGGCCGTCAGTTCCGGGCATCATAATATCAAGCACAGCCATATCACACGGCTCACGTTTAAATCTGGCAAACAGAGAATCACCGTCAGCAAATACTTTAACGCGAAATCCTGCTTCCTGAAGATAAGTTTTTATCAGATCCCGGATATTCTCATCATCATCTGCCGCATATATCATTTCATTCATTATATATTCCCTTCAGACCGCTCAGGCCAGGCCCTGCTCCGCGAGCCTTTTTTTGACCTGTTCGATCACTTTGTTCGGTGTTTCCATTTCTTCTTTCGTATACTCCGATGGTGACATTATAGCACCAAATTCTTCTTCGACCCAAACTAACAATTCCGTCCAGTCCAGCGAATCCATCAGATCAGCCTCGACCATATTGATATCGCGGTCTTCCCTGACGATATTATCGCCGCACAGATCCGCCAGCATATCCAGTATTTTTTCTTCCATTTCAATCAACCTCCTGAATTATTTTCTGCAGCGCCTTCCTGTCGATTTTTCCGTTTCCGGTCATCGGGAAAGCATCCGTAAATTTTATTATCTTCGGCACCATATAACCCGGCAGCCTGTTCCGCAGCCCTTTCCTTATCTCCTGGCGGTCTTCAAATACATCCTGATATTTGCCGCTGATGATAAACGCCGCAATATTCCTGATCCTGTCTTCCCGGCAGTCCGGAACGACCGCCGCCTCCAGGACCCCGTCGAGCGCCATGAGATTAGACTCGATATCGCTCAGCTCGATGCGGTATCCGTGATACTTGATCTGCATATCGATGCGTCCCTCATAATACAGCATATCACCGTCGAAATAACCCGCGTCGCCCGTGTGATACGACCTCATGCCTCCGTCAGCTGTGAAAAAAGCCGCCTTAGTTTTCTGCGGATCGTTCAGATATCCGGGGCTCAGGCTGTCTCCGGATATAATGATCTCGTTATTGCATATCGCGATCTCTGTCCCCGGTTTGACTGTCCCTATCGGCAGCGGCCGCGGATCGTTCAGCATTCCTGCAGTAATAACAGTGCCCGTAACGGCGCAGGTCGATTCTGTCGGTCCGTAGGTGTTCACGACTGCCGCGTGCGGGAAGCGTTCCCGCAGCCTGGCCGCCGTGTCCTTGTTCAGCGTTTCCCCGCAGAAGTAAAAGGCTTTCATGTCCGGCATCAGCTCATCATTGAATTCGCGGTCCGCCAGGCAGAGATTGGCAAACGAAGGCGTCGACACCCAGTAGTCCGGACAGCCCTGCTTAATATAGCACAGCAAGGCCTCGTGGTCGCTCTGCAGGCTCTTCTCGACACACCATAACCTGCAGCAGTTTGTCAGACTGGTATAAATATCCATTACTGAGAGGTCGAACGAAAACGGCGCCTGATTGATATATGTGCCGTATCTTTTTTCTGCACGCGGACCTCCGAGATCGGATGACCATTCGGCAAACGCCGATAAATTACTGTTTGTTATCTGCACGCCTTTCGGTTTGCCGGTGCTTCCGGAAGTAAAAATGATATAGAACACATCGCCGCCTCCGAGCCACTCGCTCTCAGGGACCGTATCCCCTGCCGCACATATTTTTTCCGCCGTTTTTTTATCAATGATATGCGCATTCTCCGGCCATATTTTTTCGTCATATTCATCAGCAGTAATGATGACAACGGCTTCTCCGACGGTATTTACTATGTCCGCTATTCTTTCACCCGACATTGAAGTATCCACCGGGCAGTATGCTCTGCCTGATTTCGCGCAGGCCAGAAAGGCCGTGATCATCAGAGGAGCTTTATGCCCGTACACTATCACCGGAAAATGGTTTTTTATGTTCTCCGACATGTATGCCGCCAGACTGTCTGAACTGTCCCACAGCTCCCTGTATGTGATGTCCCCCTCCTGAGAGTGAACGGCCGTCTGAAGCGGCACATCGCATACGGACTCTTTAATTCTATCCAAAATCATGACGCTCTCCTTTCTAATCCGCTGTCAAAATTGCGCATATGTAAATGCCGGAGCATTGAACATCGATGCAAACATCAGATACACGTAAATGCTTATAAACAGAAATGTGAATATCAAGGTGTATTTCACATAAACTTTATCGATTATTGTTCTGCGTCCGCTTCTCTTTGTAGAACTTGTAGATCGTTTCATTGGTTTTCACCCATCCTTTCCCGCTCAGATGCACTGCATCCTGCATAAAATACGGTGTAAAGCTCAGATTTAATTCGTCTGTTATCTCAGCATTATCTGCTTTGGCCAGCTTATGTATTTTCGTCTCGAATTTTGATACTTCTTTATCCGAGATGCCGAAGTGGCTGTAAAAGAAACCGTTGATAGGAAGCACTATCACTTTGGCTTTTATGCCTGACGCTTTACATATTTTGAGGAAAACGTCGAGATCGCCGAACTCGTTTTTCGATGTCAGTTTCATATGCGGTATGTGCCTGATGGCTTTTTTCATTTTTGGTTTGAAGCTCTTCAGGAAAGTTTTTTTGTTCATGAAAAAGATATCTCTGCCTGATTTCTTTTTTGCGCCGGCTGATGCCGATTTATATAATTTTTTCCAGTCCGGCGTTTTTCCGCTGACGACTTTGGTATTGCCTGCAGCTATGCCGTCCATTTTCATTGCGGTCACGAAATCTGTCCGGTCCCTGTTGGCAATGAATTGCATGCGGATCCGGCATAAAACGCGTTCTGCAGCTGTACTGTTCTTCCAGAGATATACTTTGTTATACAAATTCACGAACTTCCGCTGACTGTCGCTGGTCGACAGCAGTCTGACAGTCCGCTTTGCCATCTGCGATCTGAGCGCATACGGGATATTTTCATTTTTCAGCATGGCCACATATTCACTGTCGGAAAATCTCAGGGCGAATCCCTGCGGTTTGGCACCATGCCCGGTGAACCAGGTCGGAGAAACCAGTATCACTGCTTTGCGCAGTTTCATATGCGGTTCGATCGATGCCAGTGTAATGGCCTGGACCATCGACTGAGAAAACCTCGTCCCCAGCAGCATCGGCGTCAGTTGCTGATTTCTGAAAACGACCCGCGGATGATATTTCGATTTCTTCGGGTGATTGAATTCAGACGAACCGAATATCGGCATCGTATTTTTATCGAGATTGGCGGTAATGCCCGCCAGGGACGTATATTTATACGGATTCACCCAGGTGCCGATGTCGGCTGATTTCAGAGAATCATTCGATACGGCAAACTGGAAGCATCCGATGATCAGTATGGAAATTATCAAAGCAGTTATGCACGCCATAAATTTTTTCATTCATTCCTCCCCCTGATCACGAGCCGGATACGCCGGTGATCCAGTGATACACATACTTGAGAAGCACGCTGTGCCCCGGGGCCGCTCCCGTTCCCGCCGCGGCTGAGCCGGCGATGCCGAGCAGCGCGGTAAATCTGCCTGAGAATATGAACAGTCCGAACATCACGAGATTGAAAGTGATAAATGTCGAAACGATAATGAACGACCGGTCCTTCTTATGCCGGCGGTAGAATTTTGATTTTTTCTGGTATATCTCCGTCAGCGACAGCAGCAGCCCGTGATAGACACCGTACAATATGTAGTAGAAGTCGAAGCCGTGCCACAGCCCCATTACTGTCATATTGATCATGAAACCGCACGTCGACATTGCGAGTCTGTTATTGAACGTCTTGTTCTTCATCCAGCTCATCATCAGTCTGGAGAACAGATAATCTCTGAACCAGTGGGAAAGCGTGATATGCCATCTGTCCCAGAAATCTTTTATGTCTTTGCTCTTGAAGGGCGCATTGAAGTTCTCCGGCATTTCCACTCCGAAAATATACGCCGCGCCGATTGCCATCCTGCTGTATCCCGCAAAATCGAAAAAGAGATACATTCCGTATGAATACATATAGATCAGATCCGCCGCCAGTCCCGCCTTCAGGCCGAAAAAAGACATGATCTGATAGACGCCGGCCCCAAGGACAAATTTATACAGTACTCCTGTCAACATCTTGTACACTCCGGTCGCGGCCATTTCCATATAGCCGCCGCGCGGCCTGATGCGTTCAAGATCCTTTGAGTATCTTCTGCTGCGGTCGATGGGGCCGGACAATATCGAAGGGAAGAACAGCAGAAAGCTGAAATATTCGAACGCGCTGATCTCTATGATCACTTTATCGTATATTTCTATCATGATCTGAACGACCTTGAATGTCATATACGAAATGCCGATAAACGCGAATACACTGACTTTAAACTGTCCGCATACTTTATAGATCATCAGCGGCGCTATGCACAGCAGCAGGAACAGCCAGAACAATTTTGAATTCCGTCCCTTTTCGCGGATGATATAAAGCCACAGTTTCAGCACGGCAAATTCGGCAGCGCAGAATACACACAAATATATCAGAGAGGGCAGATTTGATTTCGTCACCAGCCAGAGAAAAACAACACTCACGGCAAACGAATAATATTTGAGCGGTTTCTCGAGAATGCCCAGTATTACTGCCGGTATCGCCAGTATCGTGAACAAAATAAAGAACCATGAATCGGCAAATAAAGTCATTTGTTTTTTCCCTCCATTACTCTGCACTTCCAGTATATTTTATAAAATGCATCCGGCCGATTCATCATAAAACACATCTAAATTTGTAATAAAAGTGTAACAAAATTCTCAAAAGCCGAATCCGGCTTTCCTTTATGTTATTATCAATAATAAAACGCATTAAGAAAGGTTATTTATGATATCTGCAAGAAAAACGATCTCCATAATGGCAGTAATCGCCCTGACATTTACAGCCATTGCTTTTTCATATTCGGGCAGTTACGGCGTAAGCGCCATTACGCTGCCGGTGAGCAGCCGCTGCGCTGAGCTCTATGACATGACTGCGGGCAAAGTTATTTATTCAAAAAACATCGATCAGACTGCACGTCCTGCCTCGCTGGCCAAGATACTTGTCGCTATTACTGTACTTGATAACGTAAAATCTCTGAACAAATACACGACCACCGTATCTGACGACTACGACTACATCGAAAATGTCGACGAAACGTCGTCCAACATCTTCCGGATCGGCGAGAAGGCCAAAATCCGCGACTATTTGTATGCTTCATTATTTGTCTCCGCCGCTGACGCCAGCATGACGCTGGCCAGGTATCTGGGGAACGGCAGTGTCAGCAAAGGCATGAATACTATCAACAAGGAAGCGGCCTCTCTGGGTATGAAGCACACCCATCTGGACAACCCGATAGGAACGGACAGCGCCGGCACGTATTCCACCTGCTCCGATATGACCATCCTCATGCGCTATGCCCTCAGGAACATGACTTTCAAATCGATATTCTGCGGCCGCTCCTATACTATTGCCGCGGACAACAAAAATATCCGGAGGACAATCCTGCATTCAGTTTTCATACACGCGTCCGCCAATACTCTGATCGGCGGCGGCAAGCTGGGATACACACCCAAAGCGAAAAAATGCCTCGCTTCATACGCCAGGATCGGCGGTCATGAATACATATGCGTGACCTTCCGCGCCGTGCCTACCACGAACAATTCTTATCCGAACATCAGCGACGCCGAGAAATTATTCGGCGGCGTGCAAAGCAGCGCGGCTCCAGGCAGCTCGAAATAAAGGCGCGGCGAAGAGAATTTCCGGGTCAAATTCAAAATAAGGTACCAAATCAGGGAAAAATCCGCAAACGGTACCTTATCCAATGGGCTGCAGCGATTGAGCTATTGCTCATACAATGAAATGACGATAATTCGGAAGAGTTAGGCGGTACTAACCGCGGTGAACCCATTGCTTAAGGTACCAGATCCGCAAAAAAATCCAAATTGGTACCTTTTTTGGGAATTCACATTTTTTATTGCTTTTACTGTCTGATTGAAGATGCAAACCGTACCCATATTTGTGGGCAGATGTGAATCTGTCTTGTTCTATGCGACCGAAACCGTATCGGAAATCGCGGCAAATGCCGTCACGTGGACCGTACCCGCTGTCGTCACTTGAATCTTGACCGCTGCTAAGAAATATCTTTTATTTCCCGACAATGCCGCGCAGTGTCCTGTACAGTACTTCCGGTTCGATCGGTTTGGCGATGTGCCCGTTCATGCCCGCATCCAGGCATTTGCGGATATCATCCGCAAACGCGTCTGCCGTCATGGCAAAGATCGGCACTGTTTTCGCATCAGACCGGTTCAGGCCGCGGATCTGCCTGGCAGCCTCGTAGCCGTCCATTATCGGCATATGGATGTCCATCAGAATGCAGTCGAAATATCCTATGCCGGATCCGTTGAAGGCTTTGACGCCGGCTTCCCCGTCTTCGGCAATAGTCACGAGAGCATATTGCTCCTCCAGAATAGCTTTGGCGATTTCCTGATTGAGCGGATGATCTTCACACAAAAGGATATGCCGTCCCGTCAGGCTGGCTTCACTGCCGCTCTCCGAGGCGGATTTTTCGCCATTCTCAGCAGCGGTTATGCAGTCGAAAATAAAGTCGATGCTGAAAGTCGTGCCCTGTCCCGGCTTGCTGGATACGGCAATGTTGCCGTCCATGGCATCTATCAGACGCCTGGTGATCGCCAGTCCCAGACCGGTGCCGCGCATCTCTGCTGAATATACACGGTTCTCCTGCGTGAACGGATCGAACAGCACCTTCTGGAAATCTTCACTCATGCCGATACCGTTGTCAATGATATCAATATGCATGCTCATGCGCCCGTCGTCCAGCTTCTTTTCCTGCACCCTGTAGCGGATGAAGCCGCCTTCCGGCGTGTACTTGACAGCATTGGACAGAAGATTGAATACGATCTGGTTGACCCGCAGTTTGTCTATAAGCGGGACTACATCCGTCAGCATTTCTTCCGGCTCAAAGGAAAATGTCTGTCTTCGTTCCTCGCACAGCGGAGCAATGATGGCATTGACATAGTTGGCGAATTCGTCCACAGGATACGGTTCCGGATGCAGTTCAATTTTTCCGCTCTCCGCCTTCGACATATCGAGTATGTCATTGATCAGCGACAGCAGGAATTTGGAAGAAGTATCTATCTTGACCAGATTTTCTTTCGCTTTCTGCGGCAGTTCAAGCTTCTGCGTCAGATGCGTCATCCCTATGATACCATTCAGAGGTGTGCGGATATCATGACTCATGCGCGACAAAAAAGCGGATTTTGCTTCATTTGCAGTATTGGCCTGAATGCGCAGCAGCTTTTCCTTTTCCAGCTGGCATTCCAGCAGTCTCTGCAACTCGACCTCATGTTCTACAACGCGGTACGTAGCGTAGAACACACGGCAGTCCGGCCTGACCTCGCTCAGTATCGCGTTCTGATTTATCCACACGGCGCTGCCGTCCTTTTTCAGGATACGATAATTGCCCGCATTGAAATTACTGCGTTCAAATCCGTCATGGAACGCCTGGCGGACCCTGTCGATATCATCCGGATGGACGGCGATGAAAGCATCTTTCATATAGGCGGCAACCATCGGATCATTCATCATCTGCTGTCTGGCATCCGCACTGTCCGGCGGGGTAAGGCCGATGATGCGGAACATCTGCAGGTTGACGAACTCACCTTCAAGATGGTCGGCATCCGGCATGCGGAACACGCAGATGCCCGTTGCGACCGAATCAATGATATTTTCTATCCGCCTCGTTTCCGCTCTGGCCCTGGCAGTCTCCTCCTGCTGCTGCATATAGGCCGCCGTCACATCGCTCTGTATGATAAGGATCGTGTCTTTCCGCTCGTCAAGGTAGTAATGCTGTATCTTTCTGCACATATATTCGTCGGGATGTCCGGTGTAATGACCGCGCACACTTATCTCGCAGTTGCCCTTCTGATCCAGTTCCGCTTCCACCGCGCTGACCTTGCTCGCTTCCAGATAGCTTTCTCTGTCCCCGGCATCGATCCAGGTATCGGCTGCGAACCGGCGTGTGCTGTCGAAATCGTACAGTGCACCCGGTCTGCCGAAGACCTCATGATACTTTTTCAACAGCTTCGGATTCAGGCTGTAGAATTCGATCCTGCTGACATCCGGATACAGCAATGCCACATAATCATATTCTCTGTTGGTGACGATATCAAATATCTCGGATTGCCGTTTTTCAGTTGTTATATCCTGAGAATAGAAAATCCCCACGATGTCTTCTGTCTCGGGATCCTTCAACATATTGACAAAAGTACGCACCCACATGACGGCTCCGCTTTCGCTCGTCCTCTGGTAATCCAGATGCATGCTCTTGTTCCCCGCAGCGAAAGTCCGCAGCAGTGCCTCGCGGCTGAAGAATTTTTTCGCTGTTTCCCGCTGCTCCGCCGTCGGAATGATCGACAAGAGATTTTCAAACAGCTTGTCGGCAGTGTCGGCGTGAAGAACATTCAGGATGTATTCCGAAGTGCCGTGCTCCTCGCTGCATATGTTCTGCGACAAATTGAGTTTGTACGAACAAAGCGCGTTAGGATTTGCTGACAGCAGCCCCTGTATCGTTTTGTTGAACTCTCTCTCGGCAAGCTTCTGGGCAGTAATATCCTCGGCCACCGCGTATGCTTTCAGCGGTGCACCGTCGTTATCGAATATCGTGGTAAAAGTGTAATGAAGATACGCCGCATACCCGTCGACTTCGCGCATCAGGAATGACCCCTCAACGATTTTTTCACCGCTGTCTACTCGCGCAAAGAACTCTCTGACGCGCTGAATATCTTCTTTCTGAAACTGCGACAGCAGAGAATCCGGCACGTTGCGGATAACAGCCGCAGGCACACCAAAAAGCTTCTGCGCATGTTCAGGCAGGATTATCACGTGTTCACGTATATCGTATTCGTAAACGCGCAGATTTGCGCCTTCGGTGGCTGCGCGGTATTTTTCTTTTTCCTGCCGGAGCAGTTCTTCCAGATCGATATGCCTGGTCAGATCATCGATGAAAAAGGCATACGCCTGTTTGCCGAAAAAGCTCATCGGCACAGCTTTGACTCCATAGGTCCTGCCGCGCGCGGGATCGTTCCAGACCGTTTCCAGCGGCTGATCTCCGCATATCTGATGTACGACACAATTCTCGCAGGGCGAATCCTTGCGGCGTATATACTGATAGCATGTCTGGCCGAGCTGAGGTGCCGAGCTTTTATCCGCTATGGCGACGGAATTGGCATAAAGAAGGTCATAAGATTCTTGTTCGATCACGTAGACTTTCTGACTGGTATTATCAAGCAGAATATCCGGAGCAGCCGCCGCTGCCGAAGCATCCACGAAATTTCCCATAATGACAGGCCTGCCGCTGAGGGTTCCGAGCAGTTTGAAAAAGACATGCGTCCATACGAAGCCCCTGGTTTTATGATAAGTGCGGTAGAGCGCTTCCTGATCTCCTGCGCCCGATACCAGCCTGACCAGTTTATCGGCAACTACCGGCATATCCGCAGGAGCCACAACAGCAGCCGCATCTTTTTCATAGAGCGAAATATATTCCTCTTCCGTCAGTCCCGAAAAAGCAGGAACGTTTTCAGTATAGAGGACAGGCCGGCATACACCGTCCATTACTTCATAAATAACCACATACCCTGCAACGCTGCTTATCAGTGTTTTCAGCTGATCCAGTGTGTACTCCATACCATCACTCCCTAAATGCTGACGAGTTGAATTTTAATAATTATACCACATAACCAGCATTATCTGTGCATATACTCACAGAAAATTCCTATCATTGACGTTTTTCTATAATTTTTCTGTTCAACTGTGCTGCGAGTATTTTTATAATGTTTCCAGTAGAATATCCACATCACAAATGCGGCGGCATGAAAAGGACGGCAAGATGCAGCGGTCAGGATGATCATGTGCTATAATCATTTTCAGGAGGCACTTTTATGAAATTATTTCCCGGCGATCATCACCCTGCATCGGGTGCCAAGAATTTTCTGCGCTACATAGGTCCGGGGCTTCTGGTCACCGTGGGTTTTATCGATCCCGGCAACTGGGCGTCGAACATGGCCGCAGGTTCGGTATACGGATACCGCCTGCTCTGGATGGTAACACTTTCGACTTTCATGCTGATCGTCCTGCAGCATAACGCCGCGCACCTCGGGATCGTGACCGGCAAATGTCTGTCAGAATCCGTGACGGAATATATCAGAAATCCGTTCCTGAAACGGCTGATACTTTATACCGCAGTAATGGCATCAGTCTCCACCGCTATGGCCGAGATACTCGGCGGCGGCATTGCGCTGCAGATGCTTTTTAATATTCCGATCCGCCCGGGCGCGCTGCTGACCGCGGCGCTGGTCGTGTTTTTACAGTTTACCAACGCTTACAAAAAAATCGAAAAGGTCATCATAGGGTTCGTTTCCCTGATCGGGATCTCGTTTCTGATAGAAGTAATGACGGCTGATGTCAGCTGGGGCAGCTCCCTGAAAGGATGGGTGGTCCCGGCTTTTCCGCAGGGGTCGATGCTCGTGATCATGAGCGTGCTCGGCGCAGTAGTAATGCCGCACAATCTGTTCCTGCATTCCGAGGTCATACAGAGCCGCCAGTGGAATCTGGAAAATGAGGAAATCATACAGAAGCAGCTGAAATACGAATTCGCCGATACCCTGTTTTCGATGATCGCCGGATGGGCAATAAACAGTGCGATGATAATCATTGCTGCAGCTGTATTTTTCAGGCACGGCAAAGTCGTGACCGACCTCGCACAGGCGGGCGCGGTGCTGTCGCCGCTTATGGGAAATGCCGCATCCGTGATCTTCGCGTTAGCTCTTCTGTTCGCGGGAATATCATCGAGCATTACTGCCGGCATGGCCGGGGGCAGCATTTTTGCAGGCATTTTCGGCGAGCCTTACGACATACACGACAGTCACTCAAAATGGGGTGTGCTCATCACCATGGTCCCCGCCGTTGTGATTATAATGTTTGTATCATCGCCGTTTCAGGGACTCATCTATTCGCAGATGCTGCTGAGCATCCAGCTGCCGATCACCGTATTCGCCCAGATATATCTGACTTCCTCGAAAAAAGTCATGGGCAAATACGCGAACTCCGTTAAGGACAAAATACTGCTCGGGGTAATAGCGGCGACTGTGACGGCGCTCAATATCATGCTGCTTATATCCAATTTTATCTGATCAGATTCAGTCCGGCTGTCCGGCGCTTTGCAGCCTGCGGATTTTCTCTGCATATCCGCCGCGTTCAAATTCCTCCTGCGGGAATTTATACTTTGAACCGGGTCCGGCCAGAAGGCCATACCCTATCCTGCGCATAAACACAACTATGAATAATCCCTGGTAGATCAGTCCGAACAGGACGTCTGACCATCCCAGCAGCCCGTCGGAAATGGTGTAGTAAAACCAGAATATCCCGAGCGGGACATGCCCGAAAAACACAGCGCAGAGTCCGGGTGAATAAATTCTGTTGCCTATTTTGCGCGGAGTCAGTATCCCGTGCATAATGAGCTGCGACATCCCGAACAGTATCGGCATGAAACCCAGCCACAATATATCCGGGAAAAACACCGGCAGCAGATATGCGGTGTACGCCGCGACAACATTGATCACCATCGCATTGTTCTGATTCAGCGGACAGCAGTCAGCTTCTCCTTCTGCACTCGGCTGCATCGCCAGATTGGTGATCGCCGGCTCTCCGCCCGGAAAACGGTATTCCTCGAATTGATGCCAGAAGATCACGAAGAAATTCATCAGGGCTATTTTCTGCAGCACCTCAGTAGTATCCCAGTTAAAGATAAGATAAATAAGTGTAACTGCCATTGGTATCGTACCTATGTCGTACCAGTGCGCGCGTAAAAATTTCATTGCCGTCCCCTCCTTTTATTACACATTATGTATAATATCTGCTATAATGAATTATATCGTGGCTGCAGAGAAAGGCAACTCGTAAATCAGTTTATTACACAGAACTGCCGGATGTGTCTGAATAATTCGGCCGTTTCGACGGCGGAACACAAAAAAGGAACACAGAAAGAGTAACACAGGAAGGGGAATGCAAAATGACGGACCAGAGAATGATCAAAACGCGGCACAAACTGTATCACGCGCTGGGGACATTACTGCAGAAAAAATCTTTCGAGTCGGTCACCGTCAGCGAGCTCGTCGACACCGCGGGAGTCACGCGAAAAACATTCTACAATCACTATCAGGATAAGATCGATCTGGTCCAGGAATACCAGGCGGCTCTCACGCTCGACATACAAAAAATACAAAGCAGGCACCAGTATTTCGACCGCGCCTACTTTGTGGAAATTTTTACTTATCTTGATAAACAGGATTTGCTTCTGGCTTCGCTGCTCTCATACAACGGTTCCCTGGAACTGCAGGGCATCATCAAAGAAACCATGTGCCGTTACTGCAGTAATGCGCTGTCCGCTTCTGTCCGGCAGCCCGATTTGCTGGAATACCGGTCCGTGTTCACGGCCAATGCCATTTTCGGCGTGGTCCAGCACTGGCTTGCGACCGGCAAAAAATCAACGCCTGCAGAACTGGCTGAGATCATGACCGGCCTGAGTTTTTCTTTACCTGCTGACGAATAGAGGTTTCCTCTTTTTCTAACAGATCTGCTGCCGCAGACGCCTGCCAATTCCTTCAGCGTGTCGCCCGCTATCCGGTATGTCGTCCAGTCCGACATCTGCTCGGCGCCCAGCGACAGATAGAAGGCGATGCTGGATTTGTTCCAGTCGAGGCACCACCATTCCAGGCGTCCGCATTTACGTTCGACGGCGATCTCCGCCAGTTTCTGCAGCATTCTTCGGCCGTAGCCTTTTCCTCTATACTCCGGTATGATATACAGATCTTCCAGATAGATCCCGGCTCTGCCCAGGAAAGTGGAAAAGTTATGGAAGAACAGGGCGAACCCGACTTCCCTGCCGTCCGTGCAGGCGAAAATCACTTCTGCTTTTTTCTTGTCGAAAATCCATTCTTCCAGTTCCGCCTCGTCCGCGACAACTTCATCCAGCATTTTCTCATACTCTGCCAGACCTTTTATAAACTCCATAATCAGAGAAACATCTTTCCGTTCCGCGTATCTGATTTCCAAATTGTTTTCCATATTTTCTCCTGCCTTTGCTTATTCAGTCATATTGCTTATTTTATATTACGAATCGCCTATCGGCGATGTACCTCACAGATCTTTCTGCATGAATATTGCCGCTTCGGACGGATTGTCATTGTACTTTTCGATGCGGTAAAAGCCCGCTTTCTCATACATTTTTATCGCTGTGTCCATGAAGGGAAATGTATCCAGCCTGATGTGCCTGAAGCCTATCCGCCCGGCGTCATCAATGAGCTGCTCCATCAGTTTCCGGCCGATCTTTCTGCCTCTGTAGCCGGGTCTCACATAAAGACGCTTGAGCTCGCAGAAACCGCCGCCGCTGTTAGTCAGAGCACCGCAGCCTGCCGGGCGATCGTCTATTACTGCCAGATAAAGCCGTCCATCCGGCAGGCCGTATTTTGCCTGCAGATCCGCGACCTCTTCGTCATAATGCTGCGACTGCAGACATTCCTTTACATCATCTCCGTGCTCCAGCAGCGACGCCGCATATTCATTGAACAGCTCCAGGACATCGCCCCGGCGTTCATATCCCATTATGATATACATCTCGTTATCCATTGGCCGCCTCCTCGTTTTTCAGCCTAGCACATTTTCTGACCGGAAAAAACAGTTCGTTTCCGAACCAATTATATTGAATCGGTTTCAATGCAGAAGCTGACGCTGCCGCATTCCGTGCATGTAAGTTTTCTGGTTTTTCTCGTGTGTTTCGCAAAGAAAAACTCTTTCAGCCCCGGCTTGAATAACTTGTGGCAGACAGGGCAGATGTAGGAAACGCTCCTGTAGTAATATCGCACAAGTATCGCCGCCAGCACGGCCACTATCGGTAAAATTACCAGGAACGGGATCCAGATACCTTTGATTATCCCGTACAGCAGTGTGCCGATTTCTACGATGTCCATAAACACACCCACTACTAACATTGTGATGTGAACCTTATGCATTTTCTGATTGTTATCCATATTTGACGCTATATCATCGATGTTTTCCAGAGAAAAATCTTCGATCGAGCCGATCTCAGCCAGCAGCTTTTTAATGCGTTCTTCCTGATCCTGTTTTTCCCGGATCTCCGACCGCAGAACTCTCACCTGTTCTGTCAGGAATGTTTCAATGACATCCCGGGAATTCGGTTCCATATTTATCCTTCTGATCGTGTCGAGGGACAGCCCCAGATTTCTGAGCGTGCATATCAGGCGCATCTTCCGGAGATCTTCTTCTGAATAGATCCGGCGGCCGCCCTCCGACAATTCGCTCGGATTTATTATATCCTGCGTATCGTAATACTGCACCGTTCTCACCGTGATCCCGCACAGTCTGGCTATTTCTCCTGTTGTATATTGTGACATAGCTTCCACCTCCTTGAAATTATCCTACTGCATGACGCGGCGTCACGAGCAAGAGGTAACGTAAGGGGATTTTTCAAATTATTTTTATATCATCATAACACAAGTGCAGATCTTTAAAAACCCGGACGAATTCACAATCCGTCCGGGTCCGTTATTTCAGCATGAAATATTATTCATCTTCTTTTCTTCTGAAGAATACTGCCGCTATGACACCCGCAGCTCCTAAGAGCGCAATGAGTGTCCACAGTCCGACATTGAATTCGTCACCTGTCTGAGCCGAACTCGGAGTAGTCGATTTTGTCGGTTTCTTTCCCGACGGCGTCGAAGGTGTCTTCGGCGTCTTGCTTCCTGCCGGCGAGTAACGGTTGATGATATTTGCGTTTCCGGAAGTACTATTTGACGCCAGCAGAACCGCAGTTCCGTTACCGTCAACACCGTATCCCGAATACTTGTCCGTATTCTGCGGTGTTGTTACTACTTTCGTTCCGGCAGCATTTGTCTCCGCAACATAATATGTTCCGTAATCGAGGTCCGTAAATGTTGTCGAAGCACTTGCACCTTTCGAGACTGTGATTGCCTGTGGCGAGCCCGTAGTAGTTGTGCAGGCCGCATCTCTGAAGAGTGTCACATAGAAAGTGCCGCTGACATTCGCAGCTGCTCCTGTCTGTGTCAAAACGCTCTTCGTCACAGTAATGCTTCCTTTTCCTGAAGAAGGAGGAGTGACCGGGACAGTCGGAGTAACCGGCATCTCAGTATCAACTACTTTCCCCAGATTCAATACCGATTGTGCAGTAACATCTGTATTTTTATCAGTAAGGTTTGCTTTGAAAGATGTAGTATTGAGATCATATCCCGCAGGAGCTTTCGTTTCTTTTATTACATAGTTTCCGTATGCTACATCAGAGAACGAAACTGTTCCTTCCTTTGTGGACATTGCAGTAATATTTTGTCCGTTTTTCTGTACAGGTGTTACGCCGTTCGCGTTATACAACGTAAAGACTGCACCCGCGAGTAATGTCCCCGAAGTATTTGTCTTTGTCAGCGTGATCGTGCCTGTCTTCGGCGCATCCCGCATCACGACTTCATTGAGGCCCTGTACGGTGCCGCCGATGACGACTTTGCCTTCACTGTTGATGCTGAACGTTATGCTCTCAGCAACTTTGTAGCCGTCCGGTGCCGTCGTCTCCACCATCGTGTATGTCTGTCCGTATTTGAGTCCGCTGATCGTATGTGCCGTTGTCTCCGAGGTCCAGCTTCCGACAACATCTTGTCCGGACGCATCGCTGCCTTTTACCACCTTGAGCTGTGCTCCTGGAAGTTCATCCGTACCGTTGACCGCTTTCTTGCTGAATGTGGCACTGGCTGTCGGCTGCAGTGCATCCCGCATCACGACCGTATTGTCATTTTTAGTTGTATTGCCGATGACGACTTTGCCTTCACTGTTGATGCTGAACGTTATGCTCTCAGCAACCTTGTAGCCGTCCGGTGCCGTCGTCTCCACCATCGTGTATGTCTGTCCGTATTTGAGTCCGCTGATCGTATGTGCCGTTGTCTCCGAGGTCCAGCTTCCGACAACATCTTGTCCGGACGCATCGCTGCCTTTTACCACCTTGAGCTGTGCTCCTGGAAGTTCATCCGTACCGTTGACCGCTTTCTTGCTGAATGTGGCACTGGCTGTCGGCTGCAGTGCATCCCGCATCACGACCGTATTGTCATTTTTAGTTGTATTGCCGATGACGACTTTGCCTTCACTGTTGATGCTGAACGTTATGCTCTCAGCAACTTTGTAGCCGTCCGGTGCCGTCGTCTCTACCATCGTGTATGTCTGTCCGTATTTGAGTCCGCTGATCGTATGTGCCGTTGTCTCCGAGGTCCAGCTTCCAACAACATCTTGTCCGGACGCATCGCTGCCTTTTACCACCTTGAGCTGCGCTCCTGGAAGTTCATCCGTGCCGTTGACCGCTTTCTTGCTGAATGTTACCGGCTGTACACTTGTAAATGAGTTCGAAAATTTCGGAACCGATGTATTATTGTCAAGTTTAGTACCATCTGCTTTCGTGTACGTTGTGACCGCGCTTAATGTCCCGTCATTGTCTCTGCTGACAACAACCTTTGCAATATAGGTATTGCTGTCATACGCCATTCCGGCCTGAATTATCTCCGGCATAGCCTCAGCAATCTTATAATAATATGTTCCGGTATCACTGTATGTTATCTTGCTGAATTCGATATTCCCGCTGGCGTCATTTTTCGCTGTGTAAGTTTTTGGATCTGTAAGAGTCTTTCCGGCTGCATCAGCCACCTGCGTGGCAGTAAAATCGAATTGATTTGCTGCAAGCACAGACCCAGAAAGAGTTTTTTGCGCTTTGATAACTGCATCAGTTTTTCTTGTTTTGACCGTGTTGCCGCCTACTGTATTGGAAACAGTCGTACCGGCAGGAACATTTGAAAAATTGGTTACGATGGTAACTACCTGTTTTGTGCTCCCGGGTATTTCTTTACTGTTTGTGATATTTACAGTATTTGTTGTTTTATCATATGACAAGTCGAAATAATCAGATCCATATGATGCTACATATTTCACATTGCTGTCCAGTTTATCATGCAGATTGATCTCTCCGGCCTTAAATGCATTATCGTTGTCAAAAATTATTTTATAAGTTACCTGCTGATCAGCGGGATCATCTGTAATAAAAGTTTTATCAACTTTTTTATATCCGACCGCCGCTCCAGCACCACTTTCGGGTTTAAGCTTGAAAGTGGATTCTTCCACATCGCCATTATCATAATTGATATTGGCCGTGTTGCTGAACTTAACATTGGTACCGCTGACCACCTTCGCCTGGTAATAAATTCTGTAGTAATATGTACCATCCATATCGCCGAAATCAAACTGCATGTTTTTACCCTGCGATTTGGTGTACTTTGCGACCTCAGCCTGTGGTAAAACACTGTTTGTCCCGTCCGGATTTTCCTTTTTTATTACTATAGATCCATCCACGAACTGCAGTTCATCAGGCAGAGTATCCTTCACTACGACATTTGCCATGGCTGCAAGCTTCGGATCGACATCCACTGCGAATGTTATTACTGCACCGGAGCTGTAAACTCCGGTGACAGCAGTATCCTGATGATAGTTTGTACCGTCATAGCCCCACTTAACTATTGCGCGTGTTTCGGTCCCTGAAGTGCCGCCGCTTGGTGCCGGGCTGACAGAAATATCAACCGTCTTATCTCCGGCACTCACTGTCCCTGTCTGTTTTGTTGTTGACGTATTAGTTGCATAAGCATTGATCGAAAAATATCCTGTCAGTGCTGTCGAAGCTGAATCACCGAAAACGAGCTGATATTGCCCGTTTCCCAGATCATTGCATGCGCTGAAGTGCAGTTTACTGTAGGCAATAGACACATTTTTCAGCACAGACGGAACGGTAATAGTCAGAGTATCGCCCTTCTGAACTTTGCCGTAATCAACATCATATTTAACATTAAATGATGCATACTGTCCGTCAGCATAATCTGTAGTTTCAGTAGTTAAAGAAGTAACGGTTATTCCGCTGCTGTCTGCATAAGCATTTTGCATAAATGCTATGCTCGGTGTAAATGCAATCACTATTGCTATTGACAATAGCATTGCAAGTACACGTTTCATACATGATCGTCTGCTTTCCATATTTGATCCTCCCATCAAACACCATTCCGCAGCTTTAAAATGCTGCAGAACTCCACAAAATACAGGCAAACAAAAAATGCCCTAGTGTTTAAGGCAACTGGCGATCTAAGATATCGTATATCTTTCATATTCTAGACCCTATAGTTTTGCGTCGCAGAATCACTCCTGTTTTGCTATTTACTACAGTTTTCAGCATATCACACTCGATTATGTTGTCAATGAATTCTGAGCATTTTATCAGAAAATTATCTCCATTTTTTCGTCTTATGAGAAAATACGGGCACTTCAGCCAATGAAAGTGCCCGTATTTCTTTATTCACTAATGATTTATAGGAGTGGTCTGTAATTTGCGCTGCGGTCACCTGCGTCCGGCTATCATCGTTCCGCACGCTCTGCCTTCCACGATATCGTAGATAGCCTGCGGGCGCTTGCCGTTCGTGATCACTGTGTCGATGCCGTTCGAAGATGCCAGAGACGCCGCCTGAAGCTTCGTCTTCATCCCGCCGGTCCCGCGGCGTGTGCCGGCGCCGCCCGCCATGGAGAATATGCTTTCGTCGATACTGTCGATCCGCTCTATCAGCCTGGCTTCAGGATCCACATGCGGGTCCCTGTCGTACATGCCGTCGATGTCGGAAAGGATCACCAGCCTGCCTGCGTGGCAGAGCACCGCGACTATAGCCGACAGCATATCGTTGTCGCCGAACAGCCTGTCCTTCGATTTGATCTCGGTATATGTCACCGAATCGTTCTCATTAACGATCGGGATCACGCCCATCTGGAGCAGTTCCTCGAATGTATTCGAAAGATTGATCTTCTTTTCCTCCTGCATGATGTCCTCCGCGCTCAGCAATATCTGCGCGATCACCTTCCCGTACTCGCCGAAAAACTTGTCATAAAAAAACATATTACTGCACTGACCCACCGCCGCAGCGGCCTGCTTCGACCGCATCGTTGAAGGCTTTGCTTTCAGATTTAGCCTGTTCGCGCCCACGGCAATCGCGCCGGATGACACGAGTATTACTTCATTTCCCATGTTATGCACATCGGAAAGCACCCTCGCCAGGTTCTCGAACGACCGCAGATCATTACTGCCGATATTATTTGTAAGAGTCGAGGTCCCGACTTTTACCACGATCCTGTTTCTGTATAACTGCATTTCACACCTCTATTATTTCCGCGGAATGTTTCGTGTACGGCAGTAATGTGCCGATGACTTTTTCCGTGGGGATCTTCATGTAACCCGTGGTCGTGCCGTCGCTGCAGCCGTACCACTCACTGTCTGCCACTTCTTTATCGAAAACGATGCGCACATTTCTCGCCGAATCAAGCAGGGCGCTGAAGACCGTTGCCGCGCCGATCTTTGCGCCGAGCATGTCGGTCATCGCTTCGGGCGGGGCGAATGACACTGCCTGCACACCGAGTGCATTCTTGAATCTTTTGGCGCTGAACGGCTTGTCCCCGGCAGTAATGAACAGATAGAAGTCTGTCTTTTTCCTGCTGCATAAAAACAGCGTCTTGACCATATCCATATCGAGTTTTTCATCGACCCTGGCGCAGTCTTCCATCGTTATTACTTCGTCCGTTTCGACACGCTCGAATGGTATATCAAGCTCCGCGAGTGCACTGTATGTTTTCTCCTGCAGCGGCGTGCTGAATCCTGCGGGTGCTGTTGTATATATTTCACTTACATTGATCATATCTGTTCCCTCTGTCTTTCTTTTTCTGTCATGATAATATCATTTATGCTATAATGATAAAAGCGAATAAATATCATATTATTCATGACTAAATCAGATGTATGGAGGAAGACCCGCATGGATATGAACATAATGAAATACAGAGCTTTTGTGGAAACCGTGGAATCGGGAAGCTTCACGAAGGCCGCTGAACTGCTTAACTACTCGCAGTCCGGCATCAGCCGCATGATAAACGATCTGGAGCGTGAATGGAACGTGTCTCTGCTCGAGCGCAGCCGCTCAGGCGTTTTCCTCACTTCTGACGGAACCGATCTTCTGCCATACGCGAAAAACGTCTGCCGCGAATACGAGAAACTGAAGATGGAAGTCGACGGCCTCAGCGGCCTCACGTCGGGCATCATCCGCATCGGGACTTTTTCAAGCGTGGCTACGCACAGACTGCCGAAGATAATAAAAAAGTTCAGAAAAGATTATCCGAACATTGATTACGAACTTGTTCTCGGCGACTACACCGAGATTGAAGAATATATTGCCGAAGGACGCGTTGACTGCGGTTTCCTGCTGCTGCCGACGTCTCATGATTTCGATACGGCTTTTATCGAACAGGATACACTCATGGCGGTGCTCCCCCCGGATCATCCTCTGGCGAAACTTGACACGGTCCCGATCACATCGCTGTGCAGCGATCCGTTCTTGCTTCTGCAGAAAGGCGCAAAAGCCGAGGTGGCGGAACTGCTCGACCGCTCCGGCATCGTTCCCGATATTCGCCTTACTACATGGGACGACTATGCGATCATGTCAATGGTCGAAAGCGGTCTCGGCATCAGCATCCTTCCGGAGCTGATATTGAAACGCATCCCTTACCGAGTGGCAATCAGGCCGCTCGACGTTCCCGCATACAGAAATATCGGCATTGCGATGCGCGACCGCAGGACCGCATCTCTGGCCGTCAGAAAATTTCTGGAGTATCTTCCGCTGTCGTGACAGATCATTTATGTTTTCCTGTATTATGTGCCCGGCGAAAGGTTTTCGCTGCGGAGATATACACGGCAATCCAAGGAAGAAGTAAAATGCCGGTATCCTTTGCTTCCCGGATACTCTCCTCAAAAGCATCCGCAGTCAAGTCAATGATCTTACCGCGTTTGTACAGCCCGCAGTTCAGTTTCCCGGCAGCGCGCTGCTTTCTTTCATAATAGCACATCCGCATTATTTTCAAATAGCAACTATAACAAAAAAATCTTATCCGGATGACTGGTCCTGACCGCAGTATCGGTGCGGACCGCCATATTATTCACGTCATTACAGAAATACTCGAATGTCCCGCGCCCGTCTTCATACAGCCTGCTGGTCATTTCTCGAATGATCGAGCGGATATGATCTGCCGTGTCATCAATGCAGTCTGATGTAAATAACGCCTGCAGTTTTTCGTATTCGCTTTCTTTAAATCCCCTATCGCTTAACGGCTTCCCCAGCGCCGCATGCCCGACTGTGTTCAGCAGCATTATATCACATATATTTTCCAGCATTTGTTCGTATCCCGGGTTTGCCCGCCGCAGAACAGACAAGACATAATTCCTGTCGAATTTCTGCAGAAAAATCTGTTCTGTTTCTATGGCCCGGAGATATGCATAAATCGCATCTATGCCGCTCAGGGCGCGGATGTCGCAAAGCAGCGGATAGTCGAGCGTCAGGATCGTATCATGCGGACAATACTTTGCATCATACCATTTCATGAATGCGGGAATACCTTTTATTACTGTATCACCGAGGCATTCCACATTGTACGAATCGAAGTATACCGACAGCGCGTTATATATCTTGCGGGCTTCTTCTGCTTTTTCGAGGACTCTTTTGTATCCAATAAGATACTGTTCCCTAACAGACATTCCTTTGTCTGCCGGGTAATTCTCCGCCTGCTGCCTGCTTTCATTCAGACAATATATTACGCCCGCCATCAGCATCTGCGCCTTTTCGTATGTAACAGATGTGCTGTCATAGCCTGCGTATTCCTGCGCCAATTCCGCGACTATAGGGAGCAGATCTTCTATTTCATATTCCATTCTGCGGCCTCCTGCAATGCCTGCAAATACAGTTCCTTATCCCATCTCTGCACAATGTCGATCCGGGAGAATTCTCCTCTGCCCTCTGTGCTCTGATAACCTCTGTAACCGGCCCGGATGGCTGCCGCAAATATTTCCAGACAGGTGGTTTCAAGATATTCCACATCGCCGAAACACACATCTTCAAACTGCTCTCTCATAAAATTGAGAAGCTCTTCGTCGGAGATCTCATCGCACATTTCATTTTTATAATAAAAGAAAATCTCCTGCAGACGGACTATCGTTTCCACATAATTATCCTGGGCAATATAGGATGAATCGCAGAATGCATATATGATCTGCGGCAGAATGCTTTGCCCGAACTCGACTCTGCGTTCTTCTTTCAAGGTATTCATTTTTTCTGCTATCAGAACCTCTGTGTCTTCTGCCGATAGTTTCAGTCCGTACTTTTCGGTGTATTGGTTCGTTCCCCGTAACTGCCCCGCCAGTAACTGACGGTTCATATTTTCCAGCCAGTTTTTCTCTTCCATGCGCACACCTCCTGTGAGGAACGTAGTATATACCCCTTTCCGGAGCTTTACCATTCTTGAAATTTTGCCGTTTTTGTGGTAATATAAAGGCACAGGGAAGAGAAAAAAATATCTCTTTCCTGCATTTATTTCTCCAGCAAATACCGGATCATCCGCTCCGGGTTGTCAATAAACTGCTTGGTGATTTTGTAATGATCGGTATCTTTGTACGATACCTTTTGGATCCCGTCTGCAGACAGCTGCAGGATTTCCGCGTTCGGATACGCCATCAGGATAGGCGAATGGGTGGCCACCAGCAGCTGCGAGTTTTTATTCACCAGTTCATCGATCACAACGATCAGCGATAACAACCTCTGCGGCGATAATGCAGCTTCAGGCTCGTCCAGTATGTACAGTCCATTTCCTTCGAACCGATTGGTAACGAGTGAAAGAAAAGATTCTCCGTATGACTGTCTGTGGAAGGATCTGCCGCCATATCGGAGTAATGTGCTGTTTTCATCCAGATAGCTCGATGTATTGTAGAAGCTTTCAGCGCGCAGAAAAAAGCCGTCTCCGGGACGTACCGATTTGATGGTCGTAAGATACCGGTACAATTCCGAATGTGAGTCTTCGGTGGAAAAGAAAAAGTCCCTCGAACCGCCTTCCGGATTGAAGCCCATTTCAACCGCTATCGCCTCAAGCAGCGTAGACTTGCCGGTCCCGTTTTCACCTACAAAAAAAGTGACGGGCATATCAAAATCCAGCTGCTCCACAGAATGAATATATTTCACGACAGGCAGATCAGAAAGATATGAGGAAGACTCCGGCATATTATTTAGTTTTACACCCAGCAGATAATTCATCCCGAATTCTCCCTGCACAACGATAAACGGATGGTTATGTGCATGCGTATGTTTTTCCGTTTACATATTCGGGGCCGTAATACCGATCCAGCTGACACTGTAAATACCGATAAACACAAGCAGCACCGCAAATATTATTGCCAGCGGTTTGCTGAAATGTTCGTTTCTTTTCACAGCAGTTACCGGCAACAGGCAGGTTGTAATAATCATCAGACCCCAGGACATGAATTCTATCCAGGCCGGCAGATCCACCGTCGGATTTTCGTCTTTGAACACTCCGAAGTAATACATATTGGCTATCAGCAATGCAGCCATAATAATGTTGATGATAAGAATCACACGTGAAAAAACACAGCTTTTATTATTCATTTAACCGGGATCTCCTTCCTGAATGATATATGTCTGATATCATCATAACATATCCCGCCTCAGGTATCTATGTCAGCAGTTCCAATGTCACACAATCGCCATACGATTTATTTAATGATTCTGTGGTCATTTGTCCGCCTTTAATTCCTCAAATTTCGCCGCCATCGTCGGATTGTTGGCTGTCAGCTTTTTGACTGTCAGCCCATCTGCCTTGTCATTAGCCAGCCTGAGGTTATTTTCAGTCGACAGCAGCGCTTCTTTCACCTTGTTCAGATGATCTATGGTCTTGTCGATTTCACCGATCGCCTTGCCGAATTTTTCACTGGCCAGACGATAATTACGCCCGAATTTTTCCTTGAAGTCGAGCAGGTCATTTTCGAAATTGGAAATGTCGATATTCTGATTTTTGACCAGTGCCAGTTCTTTCTGATAATCCAGCGAATTCATCGCCGCGTTTCTCAGCAGCGTTATCATCGGCACAAAGAACTGCGGCCGGATAACATACATCTTAGGATACCTGTAAGATACGTCCACTATCCCGTTATTATATAATTCATTGTCGGCTTCAAGCAAAGAGACCAGCACTGCATATTCGCAGTTCTTTTCCTTCCTGTCCTTATCCAGTTCCTTCAGGAAATCCTCGTTCTTATGCTTGGTGGCAGTCTCGTCCATTTCATTCTTCATATCAAACATTATTGAAATGTACTCCAGACCGTTTTCGTCATAATCGCGATATATATAGTCTCCTTTGCTGCCCGTCCTGGCATCATTGTCTTTTTCGAAATATGCCGCCTGGAATCCGGTCGAGCGCAGTTTGTTAAATTCATTTTCACAATGCTGCTCCAGAGTCTCACCGATCATCTTCGTGGACATTTTCGCTTTCAGGTCTTTATAGTACGACAATAATTCTTCTTTATCCTTAAGCTCGGATTCATATTTATCTTTCAGGTTCTGCTCCTTGGTCTGGGCTTCTCGCTTTTCGGATTCTATGTCTTTCTGTAATGTCAATATCGTCTTTTCTTTTTCTGTAATATCATTCTGCATTGCGCCGGTTGCCTGGATGATCGCCAGCTGTTTATCGGTTTCAAACTTTTCCAGTCTGGCCTTTATTTCGCTGAGCTCCTTTTCGCGTTCATTCAAAATGGCAGCCTGCTCATTCGCACACTTTTCTTTAACAAGCTCTATAGCATTGCTTTTCTCATTTTCAAAAGCCGTTTTCTGATTCAGCAGCTCCTGATTAAATTCCCTATCCCGCACCTGTTTGACAATAGCGGCATAACCGGAATCGTCGACTTTAAAAACTTCCCCGCACTTTGGACATTTTATTTCCTGCATATTCAAATACCTTCCTTGTTTCTTATTATAGTACAACGGACTCATTTATTTAATTGGATTTCTTTATTCCCTGAAATCATACTATCATTTCCTCAGTCCTTTTTGTCAACGGAAGATTGACAATGCATGTTTTTACTGATCCTGACATTCCAAAAGAAACGCTTCGTGATGAAGCGCTCCGAATAATTCCCTTTTTGAAAAATCTAAAAGGCTAATAACAGTCTCATATCGCAGATTTCCTGCGCATCCATCATTCCGGTTTCCTCTGGCAATTCGGACAGAAACAGCTGGTCCTGCCGCCGACGGTCACTTTCTCCATGGTACATCCGCATATCGTGCAGGCCTGTCCGGCGCGGCCGTATGCGCGCAGTCCGGAAATGTTGCGGTAATCCTGCCCCTTGCCCGCCAGATATTCCTCAGAGGTCATTTGATTGGCGCCTATGCCCCAGGAAATGATTTCCGGGATCTTTTCGGCCAGCCGTTCCCAGTCGTGATCAGCGAGCGCGGCGCACTTTGTTCCGGGATAGATCCCCGCTGTGAATAATATCTCATCGGCATAGATGTTGCCGATGCCCGCGACCACTGTCTGATCGAGCAATGCTTCCTTGACAGCTTTCTTCCGGCCGCCGAGTTTTTCCTGCAGATACGCGGCTGTTACTGCCGGGTCGGATGGTTCCGGTCCGAGTTTCGACTGGCCGGTAATGTTGTCAGCTTCTCCCCGGCGGAAATACCAGAAGCGGCCGAAGCGTCTCACATCGATATAGCGCAGCTGGCTGCCGTCGGATAACGACAAGAGCAAATGTGTATGCTTTTCTACAGGAACATCTGCCGTCACGACCAGAAGCTGCCCGGTCATCCTCAAATGCAGACAGAGCCGGTCACCGCCGGAAAAATGGATCGTCAGGAATTTCCCTCTGCGGCTCATTGCTGAGATCGTCTGATCATGCAGCAATTCCGCAAACTGTTCCGCATCAGGATAGGCAATGATCTGCGGATTACGGATCTCCACTGTTTCTACGCGTCTTCCCTCGAGCTGCGGCTCCAGGATACGACGCACTGTTTCAACTTCCGGCAGTTCAGGCATTATTACTGCCTCCTTTCTCATTGTTTCATTAATTTAAATGCATATTTTGCGCAGGCGGTTTTATCCATCGCAAAAACAGATTGGCCGTTCTCTTTGAAACTGTGTGACGGACAAGCCCTTAAACAGAATATTCTTTGATCATTTAAAATGGAACTTGCACAGGCATATCAAAATGCAGGCGCTGATACTATACGCGCTTTATTTTTCTATGCATTGCTGCAGGACAGTGTACATTTTAAACGGCTCTAAAGGTTTTGTGATGTAAGCGTCCATGCCGGCCTGCTTTGCCGTGCGTATGCTTTCTTCAAACGCATCTGCCGTCATTGCTATGATCGGTATTGTCTTGGAATCATGCCGGTCCAGCGCACGGATCTTTCTCGCTGCTTCATATCCGTCCATTTCCGGCATACGTATATCCATCAATATCGCATCGTAATAACCATCAGCAGAGGCAGAAAATGTTTCCAATCCCAGCAAACCGTTTTCGGCGGTTTCCACCAGCATTTCCTTTTCCTGCAGCAGCATAGATGCGATCTCGGTATTCATCTGATTATCTTCGCACAGCAGAACACGCTTTCCGCTCAGCGCTTCTGTTCCCGTCGATTTTAGCTTTTCCATCTTGCCATTTTGGAGTATTGTGACAGGGAGCGTTACCTCCCAGCGTGTACCGGCATGTAAACGACTTTCAACACTAATAGTGCCGCCTAAAAGGTCTACATAGCGTTTTACGATAGAAAGTCCCAGGCCCGTGCCCGGAGTCTGAATATGCTCCGAACGTTTTTCCTGTGAAAATGGTTCATACATATGCCGTATGAATTCCTCACTCATTCCGATGCCGGTATCCTCAATAACAAAACCGCATTCTAATCTATCATTACATTCCGAAGTGCAATATGGTGTCACAGTAACAATGCCTCCGGATGGTGTGAACTTAATCGCATTGGAAATCAGATTCAAGGCAATTTTATTTACTTTCAGCCTATCCATCCATACGAGCTGATTCTGATAGTTGCTGAGATTCTCAGTCAAAAGGACACCTTTCAGCTCTGCAAATGGCTTGAGTGCAGTCACTACCGCCGGAATCAAATCGTCTGCCATCACCGCTTCCGGTTCAGGTACTGCCTTTCCGCTCTCGATGCGTGACAGATCCAGCGTATCATTGATCAGGTCCAGCAGGATCTGCCCGGAGGATTCGATTTTTTTGAGATATTCCTGCTTCTTCTGCGGATCATCCTCCTTAAGTGCAAAAGCTGTAAAGCCAAGGACTCCATTGAGCGGAGTACGCAAATCATGGCTCATGCTGGAAAGGAAATCTGACTTAGCCGCATTTGCCGTTTCTGCTGTATCAAGTGCTGTACGCAGCTTTTCCTCCTGTTCCAGCTGATACTGCTGCGCTTCTGTTATATCCGTCTTCACCAAAGCAAGGAGATCGTTTTCTCTATCCAGGTAAGAAAATTCCAGCTGCTTGACTCGTACGCCGCCTTCCTCTCTGCTGTGGAACCATTCCGAAACGCTTTCTTTATCGGCCAGTGATGCCAAAACATTGGAGAGCTTCGTAAACTCACGATACTTCTCCTGCTCCTCCGGCAGCACATATTTGACAAAAACAGAATTCAAAGTATCCTCATAATCTGAGCCTATACTAATATCTTCTTTGTCCTGCCACCGCTTGTTGGCAAGGAAAAACTCAAACTGCTGCTTTTTTGTATTGATGCAGCATACATAGTCACATTGTTCAGCAACGATTTTATGGATGATTGCTTCAGAAAGTTTCTTTTCCAGAATGTCGCTGAGCGCGAAAAATGAAATTACATCGCCGCTTTCCGGATGTTTGGAAAGTGTCGTAACACCTTGCATCCAAAGCACATCATATCCTGCAGGATGAGACCGGAATTCTCTGGTCACTGTACGGATCCCTTTTTCGAAGTTTTTTAACAGGTATGACCGGTCCAGCAATTCCGTGCAGTTTTTGCGGTCTGCGTCACCCTTTACCTCCTGTAGAAGTCTTTCGGCAAGCTCATCGTATTTTTCTCCCTCCCAGCTAGCATCAGGCGCGGCTTTACCGCGAAGCGCTTCAACTTTATTCTGCGTCAGATTCGAGCGCTGCGTCATCAAATAAGTGTCGGTGACCGAATCAAGAAAAGCCTGGGCGTCGTCGTACTGTTTCTTAAGCATCCCCTCCTGTTTTTTCAGATCATCTATATCAGTGAATACGACATAGAGATATCGTTCCTCTAAAAATGAAAAACGTGTAACATTTACGCTGACCCATTTGAAACTGTCTTTTTTAATGCGGATGCGAAAAATCGCTTGCTGCAGCGAACCATATTCCTGCTGCGAATACAGTACTTTTGCCGCTTCTTTTCTATCATCGGGATGAATGAAAAATAAAAGATTATCTTTTTCGGTATCTGTTCCCTCATCAAGTTCATACCCCATTAAGCTCAGAAATTCTTCTGAATAACGCTCAGGAACAAGCATCCCGTCTTCTTTTTCGCGGTATAAAACTGAACATGCCGGAAGATGTCCAATGGTGTCCAGAAGCGTCTTCTCCGCATTTTGCTGCCGCTGGATGTCCAGTTCCTGCCTGAGTTGAATTTCCCGGGAGATGTCACGATAGGCAGCATAATAAATTCTGCCTTCAGGTGATGATTTGCGAAGCGATACATCCATAGCGATCCATTTATAATTTCCATCATCTATCCTGAGGCGGATCGGAGGGACCTTAAATTGTTCCTGATTAAAGCCTTCCTTAAAGGCTTTGATCGCCTGCTGCATATCGTCCGGATGTACACCGCTGAATGCATTTTTATAATAACCGGAGCGAAGTTTACTGAACTTTGGAGACACTGTCTCAGGCGCGGTCGTATGGGGACTAATGAGCCGCATCTGCTGCTTGTTCGCAAACCAGATTTCCTGATGAGTATCATCAGGCATAAACAGTACACATAATCCGACAGGAACATTATTCAAAATATCAGATACGTTGTCTGCCTGACTTTCTAAATTTCTCAATAATTCGCCGGAACTATCCTGTATCTTCTTATATGCTTCAGACACCGTTGGCATTGGCAAAAGTTTCTGGTAACCATCAATCAGTCTGACGGTGATATCCGCCATTTGTTCAGGTTGTTCACGATACCCGGTTTCTGCCCATTTTCTCAGCAATGACACAACCGTCGCAGACAGGTATTCAGGCATATATTCACGTTGAAATCCCACGAGGTTCTGACCTGTCTGGGTGTTCATATAACGAAAATAGCCGTCTCTGATCTGCTCTTCAAAAATATACAACAAATTGTTTTTGACAAAAAGCAAATCAAAATCTCTGCTTTTCCGGATCAGGGTATAGAGGTCAACGAAGTGCACACGAATATCATCGTCTGCGGAATACTGCTTATTGTAGTCTTTTTCTATCAAAGTCAGTTTATAGAGAACCACCGCATCCAGAGAATCAAAATTCTTATAAAACGTAGTTCTGGATATACCGGCACAACTGCATATCTGGGAAACAGAAATCTTGCGATATGGTTTCGTTTTCAGTAATCGCATAAGCGCAGAACAAATCTGAGTCTTGGATTTCTTCGTGGCACTTTCATTATTGATCGTATTCATATGCAGTTTCCTTTCGCTCAGACTGGCAACAAAATGAACACTATTTCTTATCGTAGCCATATGATAGCACGTTTATGATATAGTTGCAATTGAAAGAACATTGCTTTGAAGAAGTTGATCTGCGGGCACGCAGAGCTTATAAAAACTGCCGGAAAATGGCTGTCAGAGCCAAATAAAAGAAGTGATCGTTCACGATAAATTTTCAGTTCATGGTCTTGACAAGGAGACTACTATAAAGGATATAATACATATGATATAAACAAGATAAAGTAATATAAACGAAAGGAAGGCGGCCGATGGATAAAGGTGACAGCGTACAGTCGATAAACAGAGCACTGGATATTATCGAAGCTCTGGCAGTCGAACCCGAAGGGCTGGGCGTCACTGAAGTCGCACGGAAAACCGGCCTCCACAAGAGCACGGCATACCGGCTGATCTCAACTCTTTCAGACAGAGGATATCTGGAGAAAACAGAGAACGGGGAGTATAAGATCGGGCTGAAACTCATCGGCGCGGTCAGCTGCTATATAAACAGTCTGGAACTGCAGACGGAGACCAGACCTTATCTTGCTCAGATAACCGCCGACCTGGGACTTACCGCCTATCTTGGAGTGCTGGATGGTGATCAGATAGTATATGTAGAAAAAATGGATGTCATATCTTCAGTAAAACTCTACTCGCAGATAGGTCTCCATGTGCCGGCTTTCTGTTCGTCTCTGGGCAAATGTATACTTGCAAAATATTCAAAGGATGAACTTGAAAAAGTCATGGTCGGCTGCCGATTCGTGAATTATACAAAGAATACGATCACCGATCTGGATGCCCTGCATGAGGAACTCATGAAGGTGCGTGCCAGGGGATGGGGCATGGACAATGAGGAATATGAAGAAGGTCACAGATGCATCGGTGCTCCTATATATGATTACCGGGGAGATATAATCGCTGCGGTATGCGCCAGCGGTTCAACGAAGTTGCTGGCAGAAGACAGGTTTCAGGAAGTGGCGGATTATGTGATGAAGACCGCTGCCGAAATATCGCGGAATATGGGCTACGACGGCTGAAAAATATCAAAAAACGGAGCGGAAATTCTCCGCCCCGTTTTTTGGTGCATATATGTTCCGTATTATTTGCCGAATGCTGTGAATGAGAGCATCAGTCCGCCGCAGGTGTTGCGCCCGTCATCTTCATATCCGTATTCTCCGAAGGTAAATTCAGTTATGAAAGGGATGTCTCCGACCTGTGATTTTATTTCCTTTGTCACTTCGTCTATGCGGGAATCTATTCCCGCTCTTCTGCCTCCGCAGTGTACGAGATGAAGAGCTCCGATCTCCTTGCCGTTCATTTTTTCCTTGAGCTCTGCGAGTGTCTTTCCCACAGAAGCTATAAGTTCGTCGACACCGGCTTCCAGCTGTATCACTGCCGTGCCTTCTGCCATGTCGTTTCCTACTGCCATGGAATAATCATCGTTCCCGTTCATAGGATGTCTTACTGCGGTCAGTTCGCCGAGCCTGTCCTTGACCCCAAGAGGAGCCGTGACGCATGTTGCAAGAAGATTGCCGCCCATGCAGGCTTCTTCAGGCTGACCTGTCCATTCCATGTATTTTTTTACTGCCGGCACACCGTCTATCTCCATCAGTGTCCTTTTGCCGTCGAGCTTTGTAATAATGCCCATGTTGCCCGTCTCCTTGTAGGCTCCTGTGAATTTGTTGGCGAAAGGTTTGTCTGTATAGAAGAAGGCAACTGATACGCCGTCAGGCGTGACCATCTTGTCGGTATAGAGCAGCCATTCTCCGGCAATGGTGTTGTCTGCTGCAGAGCCTCCGAAGAAAGGTACTCTGCCAATCACATCGGAGATGCCTTTCAGATATGTTTCTTCTTCTCCCGGAGGAGCCGACATATAGAAGTAGTCAGGCGCGGTATTCCTGCCTGCATTTTTGAGGGCTGCTTCCGCGACTGCTTTGCCGGTTGCTCTGGCGTCTCCTGTCTTAGGCATGCCTGCGACTCCGACTTTCATATACGGATCTTCCATGGCCATAATGCCGACGAAACAGTCTTCGCCGCCCTTGAATCCGTCAGGTGTGATGACGCCGGTGAAAGATGTATTGCCGATGAGAGGAACGCCCGGCAGTTCCCCGCTGATACTGTTCATAAGTTCTTTCTGGTCATACTGGACTCCGCTGTATACGAATGCCATGTTCGGAGCCTTGAGGTCTTTTTTGATCATTGCAGCCGCTTCTCTGCCTGCTGCTGCGCTGTCTGCTGCGGTGCTGTATCCTGTTATTGCTTTCAACATCATAGATCCCTCCTTACTTAACGGTCTGATGTTATTTGTGCGGGTCTTTAATATCTATATACGGATTAATCAGAGTATATTTTTAAGGACGATAGTTTTAATCTTTGTCATCTCATTGAATGTAGCGGATACACCTTCGTTGCCGATGCCGCTTTGCTTCCAGCCGCCAAACGGCTGCTCGAAAGCTCTGAAGAAGCTTGCACCGTTGATAACGGCTCCGCCTGCTTCCATTGCCTTTGCGACCTTCATTGCGCGTTTCGCATCTCTGGAAAATACGCAGCTGGAAAGTCCGAACTTTGATGAGTTGGCGATTTCGATGGCTTCCTCGTCAGTTGAAAATCCTATGACCGGCACTACAGGTCCGAATATCTCCATGTCGGAAGCTACGGCAGCGGTCTTCGGCACATCGACTATGACTGTCGGGTCGTAGAATGCGCCTTTTCTCCGGCCTCCAAGTATGACCCTGCCGCCCTCCTTTACAGTCTGTTCTACTTCTTTTTCAACTTTGATCGCTGCATTCTCGCTTATAAGGCAGGAAATCTGAGTGTCGTCTTTTTTAGGATCTCCGTAATGGAGTTTTTTGATGCGGGCAACGGCTTTCTCTGCAAATTCGTCTTTCAGTGAATCATGTATGATGAAGCGTTTGCTTGCACAGCATACCTGGCCTGTGTTGTACATTCTGCCCCAGATCATTTCTTCAACTGCCAGGTCCACATCGCCGTCCTCCAGCACGATGAAGGCATCATTACCGCCCAGTTCCAGTGCGGAAGGTGTCAGATTCAAAGCGCAGATCTCTGCTGTCCTTATGCCGATTTCAGTGCTGCCTGTGAGCGTTACAAAGTGTACTCTTGGATCCCTTGTAGCTGCTTCCTTGACTGCTCCTGGTGCAGTCAGACACTGGATCGCTCCGTCAGGAACACCTGCTTCTGTCAGCAGCTCTGTGAGCTTCATCAGGGTCATTGGATTGTCGGAACTAGGAAGCACTATAGCGGCATTGCCCATCATCAGAGCCGGAGCCACTTTCTGATCGTAAAGGTCGCAGGGGAAGTTGAAGGGGATAACACAGGCGATGACTCCTATAGGTTCACGGGTCACCATCTGATAATGCTTTTCCTGACCTGCCTCTGCGCCGGGAGTCAGCAGTTCTCCGTGATAATGTTTTGCAGCTTCGATGAATCCGGAGAAGCCGATCTTTATATTACCTATCTCGGCTCTTGCCTCGGTTATTGGTTTGCCGTTTTCCAGCATGAGAGTCTGTGCCAGATCTTCTTTGTTTTCATCTACCAGATGAAGGAAGCGGTACAGTACTTCTGCTCTTTCATGTATAGGTACGGAAGCCCATACCTTCTGTCCTTTTACCGCGGCCGTTACAGCGGCATCCACATCGGCTTCTGTCGCTTTTGGCATGCTGTCGATGACCTTCCCTGTTGCCGGGTCGATCACATCGAAAGTCTTTCCGTCAGAACTGTCAACTTTTTTTCCGTTGATTATCATGTGCATAGCGTTTACCTCCTATATGTCATGACGTTAATGCTGTATTGATATTTCATCATCTTTTATGATGACAGAATAATTCAGACGATTCAGACGGTCAATACAGAGCGCACCGGTATACGACCCTGCGTTTCATAATGCGGGACGCAGCCTTAGAAGCATTGAAAACATCGGATCTTCAGTCAGTGCCCTGCGCAGAAAAATCACAGAGCAGAGATGGAATGTAACGCGCGCAATGATCCGGATGTATAGAAGTACCTTTATATTATTACCAATTTCAAAAGGGCGCCGAAGCGCCCAATGTATTGCGAATTTATTCTGTTACAGCATTTTCAATGGCACAAATCATGTCCGGAAAGCAATATCGATGTTGTGCTATTCAGCCAGTTTTATCAAAGCATGAATGATCCTTTTTTCTGATTTGCTTTTTTATCATTTAATACTCAATTGGATTTTACGCGTGTCATGAATTCCCTGCGCATCCATCATTCCGGTTTCCTCTGACAGTTCGGGCAGAAGCAGCTTGTCCTGCCGCCGACGGTCACTTTTTCCATGGTACTTCCGCATACCGTGCAGGGCTGTCCGGCGCGGCCGTATGCGCGCAGGCCGGAAATGTTGCGGTAATCCTGTCCTTTGCCCGCCAGGTATTCCTCAGGTGTCATCTCATTGGCGTCGATGCCCCAGGAAATGATCTCCGGGATCTTTTCGGCCAGCATTTCCCAGTCCTGCTCAGTGAGCGCAGCGCACTTTGTCCCGGGATAGATCCCCGCGGTGAATAATATCTCATCGGCATAGATGTTGCCGATGCCCGCGACTACAGTCTGGTCTAGCAGCGCTTCCTTGACCGCTTTCTTCCTGCTGCCGAGTTTTTCCTGCAGGTACGCGGCCGTTACTGCGGGGTCGGATGGTTCCGGTCCGAGTTTCGCCTGGCCGGTAATGCTGTCAACTTCTCCCTGGCGGAAATACCAGAAACGGCCGAAGCGTCTTACATCGATATAGCGCAGCTGACTGCCGTCGGATAACGACATAAGCAAATGCGTATGCTTTTCCACAGGGGCGTCTGCCGCCATGACCAGAAGCTGCCCGGTCATTCTCAGATGCAGGCAGAGCCGGTCGCCGCCGGCGAAATGGATCGTCAGGAATTTTCCTCTGCGGCTCATTTCGGCGATCGTCTGATTTCGCAGACATTCCGCAAACTGTTCCGCATCGGGATAGGCAATGATCTGCGGGTTGCGGATCTCCACTGTCTCTACACGCCTTCCCGCGAGCTGCGGCTCCAGGATACGACGCACTGTTTCAACCTCCGGCAATTCAGGCATTATTACTGCCTCCTTTCTTAAATGGTTCGTGAGTATATTTCCGCTTTCTGTTACTTCCTGATGCTTCTTCTTTTATTGACTATCTCATAAAATTTCTTATTGATCTTCTTCCTTCACAGTTTTTTAAGATTTTGAGTAAAACGCCCGGACAGGGCTATGAGCTGCTCCTGTTCCTCACGGGTATGCTTCGACTGGAATGTCTTCCCGCAGATTTCTTTCCGGGTCATTCCCTCTTCAGCATAAAACAGTACGAGAAAGGTATTCATCAGGAGTCCGCGGCTTTTGACATATTCGTCATATAGCGCAAACTGTTCGTCGTGTAATTTGCAGTAATAGTCAATTGCTTGACCATGATTGTATTCGTACTATGCGCCAGTGTCAAGCGGGGCGTGCCCTGCTGCCAGTTGTTTATCCATTATCCTTTTCACCGCCTGTTTAGCTTTTGCATATCAAATCATTTCAAAAGACAGCTTGACATTATGGATTTGCCGTATTATAGTTGGTATACTAATTGTTTGTATAAAAACTATACGCTTTTATACAATGGTCTGCAGCACAGAAGGAGTATTAGATGCAGGATTCTTTACATTACAGACTTAGAAAAGCTCATGCACTATGTCAAAAAAACATTATGCAGGAAATCAGGAAAAAGTCCGACCTTAGGTCCGGAGAGCCCAAGATCCTTGAATTTCTTCTTGAAAATGAGCCTTGTGAACAAAAGATGATTGCGGAAGGATGCGAGCTGGACCCCGCTTCTATTACCGGCATTCTGGGCAGAATGGAAGAACGCGGTTTAATTACACGCGATCATCTGCCCAGCAACAGGCGCTCGCTCTTCGTATCCATGACAGATAAAGGCCGCGAAATGTGCAGCATTACTGAGAACGCTTTCAACATCATTGATAAAAAAGCCTGCAGCGGACTGTCTGCAAAGCAAACAGCGGAAATCCAGCAACTGCTGGAAATTATCTTCACAAATTTAAAAACACCTAATGACCTGAAATAAAACACTTGAAACGAAAGAAAGCAAAATATGATTGACAACAAAGTAAAAGGACCCAAATCAAAAATAAACGAGTTAATTAGACGATATATGGGGGAGTGTAACGCATTGTGTGTAAACCCCTCAGGGTCAACAACAGAATTTCTAAAGAATAATTAAAACAATATTTGATCTATGCCTGTATATTGGCACAGACTTATCAGGCTGTCAAATGGCAGCC
>Ga0268360_1000717_pt1 | contig 46583 bp, 26 predicted proteins | sample BioMet11_FD_192465 | JGI IMG/M metagenome (GOLD analysis project Ga0268360, IMG submission 192465) | Sewage microbial communities from Oakland, California, United States - Biofuel 11 (Illumina Assembly) | ecosystem: Engineered > Wastewater > Sewage > Unclassified | place: USA: California... | reverse complement strand
TCTGACCGACATCCGATACGTCTGCGAGGATCGACAAAACCCTATCGGGTCGGCGTGCTGATGGCGTCCGCCGTAAGCACGCGGCACAAGGCGGACATGTGGTTCTGACGCCCGTTCGGGGGCTCGCGGGACTACGAGAATCAAACCCGGACTAAACCTGTAGATGCCTCGCGCAAAGCGTTCTCGGACGGGGGTTCGATTCCCCCCGCCTCCACCAGAAGATCAATGATTTCAGCAACTTAAACGCTAAATCTAGTCTTCTGACAACCCTGGTTCTACACAAACCTACACAAAGTAGGGCCAGGGAATGACCGTCAGGAACCGCGCTACCACTCCCCATTTCATTGTCCGACAACCCCACTCCTATTGCTTCCGAATGGTGGTACCGCACAGGTACCGTACTCATGTTGGCCGGGTAGGACTCCGGTACACGCTCCACACGGGCTCACTCTCCCAGGCGAAGACACGAGCAAGGACTGTCGCAGCCTACGTGATCGACCTGTTCGGCCAACTCGACTCTTCCAACGACTCATCGCCTACACGACTCCAGCTTGCCATTCGTGACTTCGTGGCGGACCAGCTTGTGTCTGGGATGACCACAGCACACACGAAGGTGAGCCAGTAGCCACCCTGCCGCCAGCCATTGCTAGCCAGCAAGGCCAAGCTCAAGCGCACAAGGCCGCGCGATTGACCATCCGACGCCATCCGGCTCAATCCAATACTCGACAAAAGCATAATGAAAACCCCGGATAGTCAATCCGGGGTTTTCGTATTTCGTCCGGGGAACATCGCGGCCGCAGGGCCAGCACCGCTCGTTCACTGACTCGATGCGGGACCGCCATCACGCATGGCGGCCCCGGTTGGTTCAGAACTACTTGATCTCGAGATTCAGCTTTTGAACCAGCTTGCTGAATTTCGTATACTGCTTTCCCACGAAAGCCTTCGTGTCGGCGGGCGAGGTGATCCTAGGCGTGGAACCGAGGTTATCCACGGCCTTCAGCCACTGCTTGTCCGCAGACAACTTCTGTAAGGTCTTGCCCCAGACGGCGACAACGTCTTCCGGCAGGTTCTTCGGACCGAATAGGCCCGTCCAGCCCAAAATGGTCTCCATTTCGGGATAACCAAGTTCGCGGAATGTCGGGACGTTGGGAAGCATCGGGGAACGCTCGGGCGTGGTCACGGCCAACGCACGCAGCTTTCCGGATTCAATATAGTTGATGACGCCGGACATGTCCTGGAAGAAGATCTGGACGTGCCCGCCAACAGCGGCGGCCGCAGCGTTGCCGCCGCCCTTGAAGGGGATGTGCTTCAGGTTGCGCTGGGGCACGCCGAGCTCATCGGCCAGCATGACCACGCCGAGATGCTGCAGGTTGCCGACGCCGGCGGAGGAATAGCTGAAGGAGCCTCCCTTGAGCAGCGCGGCCTTCAACTCGTTGAAGGTCTTATACGGGGAATTTGCGTTGACGGTCAGTACGAAGGGGCTGACCTCCAGCAGGCTGATGAAGGTGAAGTCGTCCCAATTGTAGGCAATCTTCTTGTTGATGGCGGGCACGGCCGCGTTGCTGCCGACACGCGAGACGAGCAGCGTGTACCCGTCGTTTTTCGCCTTGGCGACAAAGGTGGCCCCGACCGCGCCACCCGCGCCGTTCTGGTTCACCACCACCATGTTTTTGCCCAGGTATCTGCTTCCGTAGGTGGCCAGATTCCGGCCCGAAATGTCCGCGGCACCGCCGGGGCTGTACGGCACGATGAGGTCCACGACTTTTTGGGGATACTGCCCAGCCGCGGCTGGCGCAATCGCAAGTCCCAATACCAGAACCGATAAGAACAAGATTCTGAAGCGGCTCACGTGAACTATCCTCCTTCATAAATTGAGCTTTTTTTCACAACCGTTTTGACGATGACGCCTGCCGAATATTACCTCCTTGTCAATTTTAGCCAAAAAATTTTGACTCGCTTGCCAAAAATCTTTGACTTTTGTCATTAGGTTAATTATTTACTTTTTGAAAGTAAATAACTATCTGAGCGAGGCGATGAAATTCTATGAACGGACTCCCGCTGGAAACCGGCAAGAGCGCAATTAAGCAATACAATGTTCGAAGGATATTGTCCGAGCTTCTGTTCAATGGTCCGCAGGCGCGCTCGGACCTGACCGTCAGCACGGAGCTGACCATGGCTACCGTCTCGCGTCTGTGTCGCCAGCTCGTCGATGCTGGCCTTTTGATAGAAAACGACCCAACGCCCTCTCCGGACCGTCCCGGACGCAGGACCGTGAATCTTGATTTCAATCCGGACGGTCCGCGCATCATCGGCGTCAGCATCAACGCCTATCAACAGACGGTCTCCATTGCGAATCTGAAGAACAAGGTGCTGTCCCAACGATCGCTAGAGCTGTCCCGCCTCACTCCCGCCGACGACGTGTTGGACAAGATCGCCGACACCATCGAAGAGGTCATCGCCGAGACCAAGGTTGACCGCGCGTCGATCCTGGGAATTGGCGTCACTTCGGCCGGTGCGGTGGACTCGGACCTCGGCGTTGTCCGCTGGGCGCCGACGCTGAATTGGAAGGATGTCGCAGTGTACAGGCGCCTCTCCCAACGGCTCAATTTCGGCGCATACATCACCAACATCCCGAACTGCCTGAACCTCGCCGAAGCGAAGTTCGGCATTGGCCGCGGTTGTCAAAGCATTGCGCTGATCAACGGCGCGCTCGGCATCGGCCTGAGTCTATTCCTGGACCGCAGGTTGATTCACGGCAGTGACTTCCAGGCCGGCGTTCTTGACGGGCACTCATTCTTTTTGGACGAAAACGGCAACCGGCTTACCGTCCCGCAGGCCGCCGGCGGTCAAGGCGTCATCCGCATGTACGACGACATGACCGGAGCGCAGACGGCGAAGCCATTCGCCCAGCAGCTTACGGACATTCTGAAGGCCTGCCTCGACGGTGAAAAGAAAGCTGTCGCCGCGGTCGCTCAGGCCGGCAGAAATCTCGGACGCGTTTTCGAGCTCGTTGAAGGCCTGACTCACCCGGACCTGCTTATCTTATCCGGCCCGTTATCAACGTGTGACGTATATGTCACCGCCGTCCGCAACTATCTCGACATGGTGTGGCAGAACCGCCTTCGCCAACCACGCTTCATGCTGAGCACCATGAGCAATGATGAAGCGGCGCGGCTCCTCGCAATCAATGAATTTTTGCTGTTCAGATAAATCGAACGTTCATCACTACTACCGGAGAGAGATGATGACAAAGAGGGCATGCAACATCACCGTCGGGATTTGCGGATTGATTTGGTCACTCTGCATGTATTTCATTCTCATACCGATCGGCATCGCCATGCCGGATGACCTTGAAATAAGAGCCATGTCGCCGCAGTTTTGGCCAAAGATCGTCGTCATCGTGTCCGCATTGGCGAGCATGGTTTGCATAGTGCAAAACCTTGCTCAAAACGGGAAAAACAGTAATCAGGATTGCCCATCCGACCTGCTGCCGATCAGGGTTGCGGTGAGGCGGGTTGTTGTCGTGCTGGCGTCCTGCTTCGCAATGTATTTCTTGCTTGCGCCGTTAGGCCTTGTAATTCCATCCATGTTTTTGATGTTCTTCCTTATGTACTATGCTGGAGAAAGAAAGCTGCTAAAGCTTACCTGCATCGCCTTTGCGATGCCAACCGCTCTCTTCCTCTTTTTCAACTATGTCGCCGAAATTCCAATACCCATGGGCATTTTCGAACAACTTCTCTGAGGGAGGGGCTGATTCATGGATATTCTCTCGCAATCATTTGACCTGTTTTTTAATGCGTATAATTTCCTCGCCCTCTTTGCCGGGGTCATCATCGGCGTCATTGTCGGCGCTATTCCCGGCATGACGACCCCCATGGGCGTCGCCCTGACGCTCCCGTTCACTTTCAACATGTCGCCGGTCACAGGAATTCTTATGCTGCTCGGCGTTTACAAGGGCGGCCTCTACGGCGGTTCCATTACGGCGATTCTCATCAAGACCCCCGGCACGCCGGCGGCCTCGTGCACCGTGCTTGATGGTTTCCCCATGGCGCAGCGTGGCGAGGCCCGCCGGGCGCTGGACATGGCGCTCTACGCCTCCTGTTTCGCCGACCTGATCTCCAATCTTTCGCTCATCCTGTTTTCCGGTTCGCTAGCCAGTCTGGCGCTGCAGTTCGGTCCTCCGGAAATGTTCACGCTGATTTTCTTCTCGCTAACCACCATCGCCGGCGTTTCCGGCGAAAGCCTGCCGCGTGGCGTTCTTTCCGCCTGCCTGGGGCTCATCGCCGCGGTCGTCGGCCTCGACATCATTTACGGCTCCGAACGGCTCGTCTTCGGCTCGACGGAGTTGATGGGCGGCCTGGATTTCATTCCCGTGCTCATCGGCCTGTTCGCTTTGCCGGAAATGTTCGCCCACTATACGCGCAAGGCGGGGATGGGGACCAGCGCCTCGCCCCTGCAGGGGATTGGCGCGACGTTCAAGGACTTCCGTAACTGTTTCAAGTCGATTCTGCGGGGGAGCATCATCGGCGTCATCCTCGGCGCCATACCGGGCATCGGCGGCGCGCCTTCCGCCTTCCTGTCCTACAGCGAAGCCAAGCGGAACTCGAAGAACGCCGCCAATTTCGGCAAAGGCGAAATTGAAGGCGTCGCCGCGTCCGAATCCGGCAACAATGGCGTGGCCGGCGCCACGCTGATTCCCTTGCTGGCGCTCGGAGTGCCCGGCGACGTCATCACCGCGGTCATCCTCGGTGCATTCATGATCCATGGCCTCAAACCCGGACCGCTTCTGTTCACGCAGAACCTGCCCATGATTTATGCGCTGTTCATGGGCATCATGTTCAGCTCCATCGCCCTGCTGGCCGTGGGCAAGGTGGCCATCAAGGGTCTGAGCAAAATCGCTGACATCTCGTATGACATCCTCTACCCAGCCGTTTTCGTCATGTGCGCCTTCGGTGCCTACGCCGTGAACAACAACGCCTTCGACATCCTCGTCATGCTCTGCATGGGCGTTGTCGGCTACATCATGCTGCTGGGCAGGATTCCCGCCGCGCCCTTCCTCATCGCCTACATCCTCGGGCCCATGCTGGAGGACAGCTTCCGCCAATCCCTCCTGCTTTCCGGCGGTAGTTTCGGCATCTTCCTGAAGGGCGGCATCTGCTGGACCTTCTGGGGTCTCAGCGCCCTGCTGGCGTTCCTCCTCATCCGCAGCCATTCGAAGAAATCCCGTCAATGCCAGTCCCAGTGCACATCCTGCTGAGGTTCGGCATTCCCTCTGTATAAAGGAGCAATGATGCAACATTCCGACAAAACGAACGATCTTGGGAAAAGGCTCTTCACGTTCGCGGTGATCGCGGACACGCATCTCAACAAGGATGAATGCGTCTGCAATTCACCTTTTCCCGTCAACCGTCTCTCCAACGGCCGCATGCGCTACGTCGTTCGGGACATCAACACGCGGGACATCGACTTCGTCATGCACCTGGGCGACCTCATCCACCCCGTCCCGGCGGTCAAGGATCTCTATCTTGGGGCAGCGGCGCGGTTTCACAACCAGGTGGCGGAATTGAAGGTTCCCATCCACGTCGTTCCCGGAAACCACGATGTCGGCGACAAGCCCATGCCCTGGGCGCCGGCGGGATCGATCACCGACGAATACCTCAACTTGTGGGAAAGCACGTTCGGCGCGCATTATTACGCCTTTGACCACAAAGACTGCCACTTCATCGTCATCAATTCCGAGTTGATGAACTCCGGGCTCCCCGCCGAGCAGGAACAAAAGACATGGCTGCGGCAGGACCTTGCGGCCAACAAGGGGCGACGCATCTTCGTGCACACCCACTATCCGCCCTTTCTCTGCGAAACCGATGAGGCCGAGCACTACGACAACATCGCAGAGCCGGAGCGCTCCTGGCTCCTGGAGCTTATCGGGGACAACGCCGTGGAGGGCCTTTTCGCTGGTCATGTCCACAACTTCTGGTATCTGCGCTTCCGGGAAACGGACTGCTATCTGCTCCCCTCCACCTCGTTCGTGCGGCAGGACTACAGCGAGATGTTCAAGGCCCCGCCGACCTGCATGGAATATGAGTGGGGACGCAACGATTCCCCCAAGCTCGGCTACTTCCTCGTCCATGTCCACGAGAACGCCCATGTTTGCGAAATGGTGCGCACGAATGGCGAAATCGTGGAGCCCGACGCACCCAAGGTCGCATGCGCGCCCAAGGTGCCCCCGGTCTCCCCGCGCGAAAACCGCCACCCGGTCCTGGGATTCGACCTCCGGCAAAGCTGGGCGGAGAAAATCGGCATCCCACCGAGCGGCGGACTGGATGAGTTCGATCGCAAGGAAGTCCGCAACGACTATCCCCTCCTCGCGCTCTGGGAGATGGGCGTTCGCCAGCTGCGTGTTCCCTTGCAAGACCTGCGCAACGAATCCGGCCGCAGACGCATGCGTGACATCCAGCGCATGGGGCACGAGTTCACCATGTACTCGTTCAACTTGCCAGGCACCGCGGACTTGGCGCTGATCAAAGAGAATCGCGATCTTCTGAAGGCCTGGGAAATCGGTTTCCATTGGAACATGTTCGAGGCCATGGCCGACTCCTTCGCTAGGCTCGCCGCCGAAACTGGCGTTCCGATCTACCTTGACCGCATGTGGGAGCACGCCGAAAACATCAGTCCGGACGGGCGATATTACCATGTCATAAACCACGGATTCCGGCACACCGACAGGGAACAGATCCAGGCCGTCCTCTCATGCGGCGCGATTCGCGAAGCCGGCGTCGGGCTGGTCTTCCGCGTCACCAAGCAGGACGACCCGTACGCAGTCATCCGACTGGCCGGCGGCCTCTACGAAAAACATGCCCTCCCCGTCCATGCGCACCTTCGGATGGCCGGCTATAACCCTGCGGAGATCACCCGCGACGACGAATGGGCCGCGACGCGTCTTGCCGTCTCCATGATGACCGCGGCAGCAAATCCCGGAGTCGCCGTGTTTTCGGACACGCTCACGGATGTTGACCGCGGCTATTTCCCCAGACACGGCGTTCTCGACGCCACCGCCAACCCCCGGTGGACGGCGCGGCTCATCCAAAACCTGCACGCCCTGCTGGGCGCCGCCGCAACCATCGACGCCGGCGGCCGGACGGAAACCGCGGAAGGAGCCTGGTTCTGGAATTACCTCGACGGCAAGGAATTGGGCCTGTACCTGCCGAAGGTCAGCACTGCGCACAATGTCGTCGTGCCCTGGGAAGCATTCGGAGGCGAAAGCAAAGTCCAGGTAGTGAACCTCGACACCGGCACGACGACCGCCATGGACGGTCGCCGTCTGCTCTACCAGGGCGTCACGCCTCTGGCCTTCCTCCAGCAATAGGCAGGGCGAACGCCACCCGATTTCACCTCCCCCCAAGGTGGGCAAAAAGAGCCCCGGACGCTACGTCCGGGGCTCTCACATTTTCTGCTCCGAAGGGCCGCTCGGGGCGCGCACGGTGTCCCGCCGCCCCTTCCAGAGGACGCTCCACGGCCTCACCCTCTCCGGAGGATGCCTCGTGATGGAGAAGGTTGCAAAATGCTGGCGACCGCGGTTGGCCGAATACGGCGGCCGGTCGAGGTGGTGCGGTTGACGGCGGTGTGGATCGAGGTGAACGCCCCTACCGACTGCACGGGAAAACCCAGGTGCAGATATCCCATGCGCACGCTCGCACCACAAGGATCGAGCCGGGCAGCCCGTTCGGGCCCGAGGGAGGGCCTGACGTGCCACTCGCCCCGGGTGCTCAGAGCATCAGGAAGGCGCGCTGCTCCCAGTCGCGCTCGGCCCATTGCGTGGCCTCGAAGTGTTTTTTCTTGCCCGTGGCGGTCATGGGCAGACTGTCCACGATCTTGAAGTAGCGCGGCCGCTTGAAGTTCGCCAGCCGGGGATGGTTCGTGAGGAACATGAACAGTTCGTGGAGGTCCAGCCCCTCTTCGACGGGCACCACATAGGCCGCCAATACCCGGCCCCTTTTCCCGTCCGGAACGCCCACGACCACGCTATCCTGCACCCCGGGGAACTCGTTGATGATCGCCTCCACCTGAGCCGGATGGATGTTCTCCCCGGCCGAAACCACCATGTCGTCGCGGCGGCCGATGACGGTCAGATAGCCCTCCGCATCCCAGGAGCCCACGTCCCGGGTGTAGTACCAGCCCTTGTAATAGCTCCGCCGCGTCTCCTCCGGCTTGTTGTGGTAGGCGTAGGGCGCCTTGAGCGTGCGGATGATGATCTCGCCCTCGCTCGTGCCGTCGCGCGGGACCGTCTCCTCGGGTTCGGAATGCGCACGCGCCGGGTCGATGACCACCACGCGCACGTCGTCGTCGGTGCAGGAGCGTCCGGCGCTGCCCGCCTTGGCCGGCAGGTCCTGCGGCCGCAGGAAGGTGTTCCAGAAGGTCTCGGTGGTGCCGTAGCCGTTGAAGATGGTCGGCGTGAGCACCTTGTGGTAGCGCAGGCAGGCGTCCTTTTCCAGAAATGCGCCCATGGTCACGATGCCCTTGAGGCTGGACAGATCGCGCGGCTGGCGCGACTGGACCTGATAGAGCAGCTCCAGGCTCACCGGCGCGCCGATGAGGAACGTCAGGCCGTAGCGCTCCACGGCGTCGAGCACGTGGCGCGGGTTGAACGCCTTCATGGCCACGATTTCGCCGCCGGCGTGCAGCGTGGGGCACGGGCCGCCGCTGTGCAGGCCGCCGGAGTGGAACCAGGGCGTCATGTTCAGGGTCTTGTCCAGGGGGCCGAGGGGGAAGTGCATGAGCACGTCGTACGAGCGCAGCAGGTTCGCGGCGTTGTTCAAGGGCACGCCCTTGGGCTCGCCCGTGGTGCCCGAGGTGTACAGCCGCACGATCTCGTCCAGCGGTCCCATGAACTCGGGCCGCACGGGCGCGTCCGACCGGCCTGCCCCGAGCTCGCTGAAGGCCAGCGCGCCGGGCAGGGCCTTGCCGCTGCCGGCGACGACGACCACGTCCGGCTGATGCGACGCCAGACGCAACGCCTGGTCCGTGACCTCTGCCAGGCCGCCGTCGTAGACCAGGACCTTGGGCAGGCTGTCCTCGACGTGCGCGGCGATCTCTCCGGGCGCGAGGTGGAAATTGATCGGCGAGAACACGGCCGCCAGCTTCTGCAGGCCGACCCAGAACAGGACGAAGTCCGCCGTGTTGTACAGCAGGCACATGACCACGTCGCCCCGGCCCACGCCCAGGGCGCGCAGCCCGCTGGCCAGCCTGTTGGTCTCGGCGTCCAGTTCGGCGTAGGTCCAAGACCGCCCCCAGGTCATGCAGGTCAGCGCCGGACGCCGGGGAAAACGCTCGACGCTGCGCTCGAACGCGCGGAGATAGGTGAAGTTCTCTTCAAACCGTTTGCCAAACTCGGTCATCGCCTTTTCCTTCCGATGCTGCCGCTCCGGAACAAGGCCCGCTCAATGCGTTCCTCAGGACGCCTCGCGCGGCAACCGGAGCACCAGACTTGAATTCACCCCGCCGAAGGCGAAGGAGTTGGACAGGGCCACGCGCATGCTCCTGGCGCGCGCCGTCGTGTCCAGGTCCAGGGCGCACTCCGGATCGGGATGGTCGAGATTGATGGTCGGGGGCACCACCCCGCTGCGCAGGGAGAGGACGGCGAAGGCCGCCTGCAGCGCGCCGGCCGCGCCGATGGTGTGCCCGGTCATGGACTTGTTGGCGGTCACGGGCACGCGCCGGGCGCGCTCGCCGAGCACGGCCCGGATGGCCATGGCCTCCGTGACGTCGTTGGCCGGCGTGGAGGTGCCGTGGGCGCTGACCATGTCCACGTCCGCCGGTCCCAGCCCCGCGTCGGCCAGGGCCGACTCCATGCAGCGGATGCAGGCCCGGCCCTCGGGATCGGGCCGGGTGGGATGATAGGCGTCGCAGGCGGTCCCGTAGCCCGCAAGCTCGCACAGGATGCGCGCGCCGCGCGCCCGGGCCGTCTCCAGCCGCTCCACCACGAGGAAGACGCCGGCCTCGGCGGGCACGAAGCCGTCGCGCCCGGCGTCAAAGGGCCGCGAGGCCCCGGACGGATCGTCGTTCCGGGCCGTGGTGGCCTTCAGCGAGGCATAGGCGCAGAACACGTGGCGGCACAGGGCGGCCTCGCTGCCGCCGGCCAGCACGGCGTCGGCCCGGCCCAGGCGCAGCCAGTCCAAAGCCTGGCCCAGGGCCGCAGCGCTGGAGGCGCAGCCGGCGTTCAGACCCAGGTTCGGACCGCGCGCGCCGGTGGCCATGGCCACCAGCCCGGCGGACATGGAGCCGATGCTTCCGGGAATGGTGAAGGGCGAAAGCCGGGCCGCGTTGCCCTCGGCGGCCACGCGCTGCGCCGCGGCCTCGATGGTGGCCGCGCCGGCCAGGGAGTTGCCGGCCGCCACGCCTATTCGTTCGGCGTTGCGCGGCCCGATCTCCAGGCCGGCGTCCGCAAGGGCCATGTGCGCGGCGGCCAGCGCCAGGAGGATGAAGCGGTCGTAGCGGTGGGCCGTGCGGGCGTCGGTGCAGGCCAGGGGATCAAAGCCGGGGATCTGCCCGGCCACGCGGGTGCGCAGTCCGGCGGCGTCGAAGCCGCTCACCGGGGCGATGCCCGAGCGTCCCGCGCACAGGGCGTCCCAGCTGCTCCGGATGTCCAGACCAAGGGGAGTGACCGCGCCAATGCCTGTGATGACCGCCATTGGATGTTGCATGCGTTGCGCCTTCGGCTTGCACCGGTAACACGCCATTCCAAGAGCGCCTGTCCTGCGGCGTCGCCGCCGGGGCCCGTTTTACGTCACTTGCCCAACGGATTCAAGGCGCTGGAGAATGGGAGGCCTGGGATGGCCGTCGGACGCAGGTCGAGCACGAAGGCGTCCCGCCCGCCGGCGCTTCCCTAGGCCGTGTGAACGCCCCGGTGCTGGTCCAGGTAGTACATCACCGGCACCACCATGCGCGAGAACAGCGTGGCCGCGACCTCTCCCGCCAGAAGCGACAGGGCCAGCCCCTGGAAGATCGGGTCGAAGAGGATGACGAAGGCTCCGGCCACAACGGAGATGGCCGTCAGCAGCATGGGCCGGAAGCGCACCGCGCCGGCCTCGATGACCGAATCCTCCAGGCTGTGGCCCTCGCTGCGGCGCAGGTTGATGAAGTCCACCAGGATGATCGAGTTGCGCACGACGATGCCCGCACCGGCGATGAAGCCGATCATGCTCGTGGCCGTGAAGAACGACCCCGTGAGCGCGTGCGCCGGGATGATGCCGATGAGCGAGAGCGGAATGGGCGACATGATGGCGATGGGCGTCGTATACGAGCCGAACCAGCCCACCACCAGGATGTAGATCAGGATCATCACCACGCCGAAGGCCAGTCCCATGTCGCGGAAGACCTCGTAGGTGATCTGCCATTCGCCGTCCCACTTCATGCTGAAGGCCTCGCCGCCCTTGGGCATGGCCGTGCGCAGCCGCGGCAGCTCCCGCCGGTCGTCCGCTCCGCCCTGCCAAGCGCCCTGGCCCTTGGCGGCCAGATCGTCCAGACGCTTGTCGATGCGGGCCATACCGTAGACCGGGCTTTCCTCCCGGCCGGCCATGTCTCCCGTGACGTAGACCACGGGCAGCATGTTCTTGTGGTACAGGGTCCCCGGCGTGACGCCCCGCTCCAGGGTCGCCACCTGATCGAGCGAGACCACGGCGCCGCCGCCGGCGGAGGTTCCGCCGCGCACGGGAATGGCCGACAGCTCCGCCACCGAGGCCCGGCGCGCCACCGGCAGGCGCACGATGATCGGCACGTCCTCGCGGCTGTCCGGATCGTGCAGCAGGCCGGCCTTTTCGCCCCCGACGCTAGCCGCCACCACGCGGCGGGCCCGGTCCGGGTCCACGCCGTTCTTCAGCGCCTTGTCGGTCTCCACGCGCACCCGCGTCTCGGGCCTTGGATCGTCCACGTACCAGTCCACGTCGACCACGTTGGGCGTTGCGGCGAAGGTCTCCTTCACCTGCCGGGCCACGCGCTCCCGGGCCGCCTGCGTGGGGCCGTAGACCTCGGCCACGAGGGTCTGAAGCACCGGCGGTCCGGGCGGCACCTCCACCACCTTGATGCGCGCCCCCAGCCTTGCGGCGATGGGCAGCATGGCCTGGCGCACGCGTTTGGCGATGTCGTGGCTCGAAGCCTTGCGCTCGCCGCGCGGCACGAGGTTCACCTGGATTTCGCCCTGCTCCGGCGCGCTGCGCTGATAGTAGTGGCGCACCAGTCCATTGAACGAGAACGGCGCGGCGCAGCCGGCGTAGAGCTGAGCGTCCGTGACCTCAGGCTGGTCCAGGGCCGAGCGGGAAAGCTGCTCCGCGGCGGAGACCGTGCCCTCCAGCGGCGTCCCCTGCGGCATGTCCACCACCACCTCGAACTCGGCCTTGTTGTCGAAGGGCAGCATCTTCACCAGCACCAGCTTGAGCGGGAACAGCGACACGGCCAGCAGCAGCAGGCCGACCACGCCCAGCAGGAACTTGCGGCGGTAGGCCGGTTCGGTGATCAGCCGGCGCATGATCCGGCGGTAGAGTTCGGTCAGGCGATCGTCGTGCGTCTCGTGCTCATGGGCGGCCGCGGGCCGGAGCAGACGCAGGGAGGTCCAGGGCGTGATCACGAAGGCCACGGCCATGGACAGGAGCATGGCCACGCTTGCGCCGATGGGCATGGGGCGCATGTACGGCCCCATGAGCCCGCCCACGAAGCCCATGGGCATGATCGCCGCGATGACCGTGAAGGTGGCCAGCACCAGCGGCGCGCGCACCTCGTTCACGGCCTCGACGATGACCTGCACGAAGGGCCGGCCGCTGGAGCCCGGCAGGCGCACGTGGCGGACGATGTTCTCCACGTCCACGATGGGGTCGTCGACCAGGATGCCGATGCAGAAAATCAGCGCGAACAGCGTGACGCGGTTCAGGGTGTAGCCCAGGAACCAATAGGTCGCGAGGGTCAACGCCAGGGTCACCGGGACGGCGACCATGACGACGTAGCTGGCGCGCAGGCCCAGGAACAGGGCCACGATGGCCCCCACGGACACCGCCGCGATGAGCAGATGCTGCAGGAGCTCGTTGCTCTTGTCCTTGGCGGTGCGGCCGTAGTCGCGCACCACGGTGGCCTGCACGTCGGCGGGGATGGTGAAGCCGCGCAGGGACTCGATGCGCGCCAGGGCCGCGTCGCAGACCTTGGTGGCGTTCACGCCCGCGCGCTTGGCCACGGTCATGGTCACTGCCGGCACGAGGCGGCCCGGCCGCTCCTTGACGCCCTTTTGGGCGGCCTTGGGGCCGGGGGCGAAGAAGACATAGTCGCTGGGCTCCTCGAAGCCGTCGCGCACGCTGGCCACGTCGGCCAGATACACGGGGCGGCCGTCGTGCATGGCCACGACCACGCGGCCCACGTCCGACGCGGTGGTCAGGAAGCTGTCCAGGCGCACCTCGTGGGTGGCCCCGGCGCTGGTGAGCGCGCCGCTGCGGGCGGCCTGGTTCTGCGCGCGGATGGCGTCGGCCACGTCGAGGGCGTCCAGCCCCAGGGCGCGCAGGCGGTCCGGGTCCACATCCACGGCCACGGCGCGTGTCCGGCCGCCGGTGAGCGCGACCTCGCTCACGCCCGGCAGGGCGCGCACGGCCTCCGCGGCCTCCGCGGCCACCTGCCGCAGGGCGCGGCCGTCATAGCCCTCGCCGTGAAAGCTCACGGCCAGCACCGGCACGTCGTCGATGCTGCGCGGCTTCAGAATCGGCTGGGAGCAGCCGGGCGGAATCCAGTCCAGATGCTGATAGAGCTTGGCGTAGGTCTTGACCACGCTCTTCTCGACGTCCTGCCCAACCTCGAAGCGGACGATGGTCTGGGCGCGGCCGTCCATGGCCATGGAGTAGACGTACTCAACCCCCGGAATCTCCCAGAGCAGCTTCTCCATGGGCCCCACCACGCGGGTCTCGATCTCCTTCGGGGCGGCGCCGGGCATCTCCACCATGACGTCGATCATGGGCACGATGATCTGGGGCTCCTCCTCGCTGGGCGTGCCCAGGATCGCGAAAGCGCCGAGCAGCACGGCGGCGGCGATGACCAGGGGCACCAGCTTGGAGTCCACGAAGGCCGCGGTGAGGCGGGAAAGAATGTGGTGGTCGGAATGCTGCGGCCGGCCCGCGCCGTGTTCGGTCTCGCTCATGTCCGGCCTCAGGGCTTGGCGGCGGCGACGCGATCGCCCTCGCGCAGGGTGTCCGGGCCGCCCACGGCCAGCACCTCGCCGGCGGTCAGGCCCGAGAGCACCTCCAGCATGACGCCGCCGGACTGCCCCGGATCGTTGAGCATCTCCGCCTGGGCCTGCACGATGTAGGACTGGCCGTCCAGCTCGGCCTTGAGATAGGCCCCGCCGAGCTTCACCAGGCGCAGGCGCAGCACGCCGTTTTCATCGACCGCCAGCACGGTGGCCAGCTCGCCCCGCTGGCGCACGGCGGCGGCGGGAATGAGCAGCTTCTTGGCCCGGGCCACGGGCACGCAGACCTTGCCGAACATGCCGGCGTGGGGCTGGACGGCGGACGCGCCGGCCTGCGTGGCGTTGGCCTGCGTGGCGTTAGTCTGGACGGCCGGAACGGCGGCGGTCTCATAGGCCGCCTTGACCTTGAAGGTGCGCGTGGCCGGGTCAACGCGGCCCACGACGGCGGTGAGCCGGGTGACGAAGGGCTGCGGCGAGACCGAGGGCACCAGCCCGAGCACCTGCATGCCCTGGCTCATCCGCGGCATGAGGCTCTCGTCGGCCCTGGCCTCCAGCTCATAGCCGCCCTGCACGTCGTCGATGGCGGCCAGCGGCGCGCCGGCGGTGACGAAAGCGCCCTGATCGACGTAGCGGCGGGACAGGACGCCCCGGAACGGGGCCGTAATCACGCTGTAGCCCATGAGGCTCTTGGCCTCAGCCCCCTGGTGGCCGGCGGCGGCGGCGCTCGCCGCCAGCGCCAGCTCCTGCTTCTTCAGCGCCCGGTATTCCGTGGTGGCGCGGTCCAGCTCGTCCCGGCTGATGACCTGCTGCGCGAAAAGCTTCTGCATGCGCTCCAGGTTGGTCTTGGCCATGTCCTTGCGCGCGGCCAGGGCCTGACGCTCCAGCGTCGCCTGCTGCGCCGTGGACTGCACGGCCTCCACCCGCTGGCGGAGTTCGGCGTCGTCGATGCGCAGGATGGTCTGGCCCTTCTCCACCACCTGTCCCTCGGCCGCCAGCACCTCCACCACGGTGCCGGAAATCTTGCTCGAAAGGGTGGCGCTGTTCTTCGAACGGACCTCGCCGGGCAGGCTACGGCATTCGCGCGCGTCGAACAGGGCCGCGCGCACGGTGGACACGCGCACCGCGGCGGGGGCGGCGGGCTTGTCGTCGCGGCCGCAGGCGCAGAGCAAGAGCAGGACGGCGCTGGCCCACAGCGCGGGCCCGACACTTCGCATTGCTGTCATCACAGGGCACTCCTTGCCGCACCGTGCGCGAACGAACGCATTGTGAGCATGCTGCTTTTCTAATCGCCGGGGATATGCGCGTCAAGGTTGCGCCATGCGGCTGCTGCGGCAATCTGTCGCGCCGCTACGCTCCGGGCCGCGAGCCTTCGGGGAATGCAATTCCTATCCGATTTGTCTGATATGACGACGCTGACGCGCCGACGTTGCGGCGCGCTCACCCTGCGCGACGCCGGAGTGCGGACGCCGGGCCTTTCCGCACGCCACGACACAGGCGCAACGTCCTGCCCGTCCGCGCGCATGCGGTGGCGCTGGAAGCCTTCGACCGGCCTGGCGCCTCAGCCGCCCTGCCCCGACTGTGCGCCGGACTCGTCGCCCGCCTCGTGGCCCAGGCCGCGCAACATGCCCCGGATGTCGTCCAGGGTGAGATCGGCCGTGGCTTCCATGCGTTGCGAGGCCAGGCGCGATTCCGTGTCCACTGCGTCCAGCCCGCCCTCCTGGGTGGTGGAAAGGCTCACGCCGCCGCCGGCGTCTTCCTGCCGGCCCGAGGAATGCGTCTTCAGGTGCGAAACGCCTCGATCGTCCTTGACGATCTCCTCCTCGCGCCGGAGCGTGGCGCGGGTTTGCAGATCGCCGTCCTTGTCGTAGCTCTCGTCCATGTGGCTGGCGTTGCGCAGCAGGCGGGGCGAGACATCCTCGCTGAGCCCAGCGCCCACGGCGAAGCGCAGCGTATGGGCGTCTGGATTCGTGACGGCCCCCTCGGTGTCCTTCTGGCGGGCGGCGAGCTTGCCGTCGCGATAGACCTCGTTGGTCCAGGTCAAGGAATACGGGTCCGTGACGTTCTGGAAGGATTGCAAGTTGCGGGCGCTGCCGTAGGAGCCCTGGCCGTTGTCGTCCGGCGCGTCGGCGACGTAGAAATCGGGCTGATCCGAGGCCTCCTGATACTTTCCGGCCAGCATTTCGCCCGCAGTCTGGGGCGTGGACGTGCTGTAGCCGCTCTGGGTCATGTCCAGGGTATCCAGCATGAGCTGCGCATTGATGCCGCGGCCATCCTTGAGCTTGCCCTCATAGATGCCGTTGCTGCGCTGCACCAGCTCGCCGTCGGAATACCAGTCCTGCGAAAGCCTCTGGATCTTCTCGCCGGACTCGTTGATGTCCTCGGAATAGGCGGCCTGGCGCAGAAGCTTGCCGTTCTGGTCATAGTTGGTCACCGAGGCCGAGAAGCCGTGGACTCCGCCCAGGGATTCGGTGGTGTGGCCGGGCTGCCCGCCCTTTTCGTCCTGCGCTCGGTTCGTCTCGAGATCCTGCTTCGTGACCTGGCGCACCGTGGCGCTCTGCGCCAGATGCCCGTCGCTGTATTCCGAGAGCGTGGCGTAAAAGTCGGTGGCGATGTTGTCCTTGGTCATGGCGTCCGTGAGCGCCTGCAGGCTGGCCGTATCCTCCGCGTCGGGGTCCAGGTCCGGCACGCCCTCGTACTCGGCGCTCAGAATCATGGAGTCGGAATAGTCGCGCACGAGCGCTCCGGCGGAATACCACTGCACGCTTCTGGACAGCGTTGCACCGGTGGCGAGACCGCTTTCCGTCAATCCCGTCAGTTCGGCATGGCTGGTCTGGGCCACGCGGCCGTTGGCGTCATAGCTCGTGATGTCCTTGACGACCTTGCCGCTTGCGATGACGCCGGTCTCCTTGCGCACGAGCTTGTCACCGTCATACTCCGTGACGAGCAGCTCCGAGCCCGTGATGGTGGTGACCTCGGCGTGGCCGTTCTTGAGGGTCTTGGTGCCGTTGCTCAGGCCGAACAGCGACTCCCAGGTGAGCGCCTTCGCCCCGCCGGTCTTGACCGAACCGTCGTCGGCCTGGCTGGCGTACAGGCTGTCGAGGGCCTGCCTGCTGAAGGCGACGGTATCCCCCTGCCCGGTCGACGAGGCGTCGGAGGACAGGCTTTTGGCGGTCGTGGCCTGATATCCGGTGGTCAGACCGGAAGGGACGAGGGAACGATACGCGAAATTACTCGCGCCAACAGAATCGGTCATGGGGGGCCTCCCGATTCCGGCGCGCCCGTGCATGGAGCGCATCCCCGCGCCGACGCGACGGAATCTCCGTTTTTCTATCGGCCGCCGCCCCCCGCATCTTTAGGCGCGCGCAATGGGAAGGAGCCTGCCCAGCCCCGCCGCAAAAAAATTCCGCGCTCCGGCCGCGAAAAATCCCGGCGTCGCGCGGAACAAATAAGCCGCCGGAGGACAGGTACATCACCCCCTGCCTCCGGCGGCGCCTCAAGCGCCCGGTCCGTTTGGCGGAACGAACCGGGCTTCGGAAGGGAACCTATATCTGGCAGCGTTACGCCTTACTTGGGGGCCGGCTTGAACACCTTCGCCGCCTGGAGCGCCGTCAGCGCAAGCAGGCTGCAGCGCGGCAGGACGGTGGACGGAATCATGTACTCCTTGGGATTGTGCAGCTCCCAGCCCTCCGGGCCCATGTTGCACACGGCCGGGATGCCCAGGACGCTGGAGCAGTAGCCGGATTCGGCCGCGCCCTTGGTCCGGTTGTTGACGACCTTGTAGCCGATGGCCTGGCCGGCCTTGTCCACCAGATCGAACAGGGCCATGACGTCCTTGTTCGGCAGCAGGGGGTACAGGCGCATGCCGCCGGTCACCTTGGTGCTCGTGCCCTTGACGTAGGTCTTGGCGGCCTCCTCGCGGAGGGCCTTGACCAGGGCCTGGCCGGCCTCCACGGTGGCGAAGGTCATGTGCACGCGGCCGGTGGCGTTGGGGGCCACGCAGTTGTTGAACGTGCCGCCGGTGATGATGCCGGTGTTGACCGTGGTGCCGTTGGGCAGGTCGAGGTGCTTGTCGAAGGCCAGGATCTTGTGGGCGAGCTCGATGATGGCCGAGGCGCCCTCTTCATAGTTGCGGCCGGCGTGGGCGGATTTGCCGGTGATCTCCATGACGAGGTGACCGGAGCCCTTGCGCTGGGTGGTCACGCCGCCGCCGGGCTGGCCCGGCTCCGAGCAGAGGACCGCCTGAGCGCCGCCGAGCAGCTTCTTGAAGTGCGGCGTGGAGGTGGGCGAGCCCAGCTCCTCGTCGCACGAGAAGACCAGCGTCATGGGGGTGTCCATGAGCCCCAGCTCCTTGATGGCCCGCGCGGCGAACATGTTCGCAACGAGGCCGGCCTTCATGTCGCAGACGCCCGGGCCCGTGGCGCGGTCGCCCTCGATCTTGAACGGCCAGGACTTGACGGTGCCCTTGGGGTAGACGGTGTCCATGTGGCCGATGAAGGCGACGCCGGGGCCGGCGGAGACGTCGTGCGAATGGGCCACGTAGACGTTGCCCATCTGCTCCATCCACTTCTCGTCCTCGGGCACGGGGGCCTTTTCGACCTTGCGCACCATGAAGCCCGCTTCCTTCAGCCAGCCGGTGATGTAGTCGCCGACCTTGTTCACGTCCTCACCGTCATACGTGTAGGACTCCATGGTCACGAGCTTTTCGATCATGGCGAATATTTCGGACTCACGCTTCGCGAAATACTCTGCAAGCTGTGTCTTCCACTTTTCAAGATCCATGCTGATGCCTCCTTACGCAAGCAAGTGCTATTGTCTAGACAATATTCGGGCTTGACTATTTTTGCGCGAATAAGCTACCACGCATAACATAAGGGTACTTTAAGGGAAACATCAAACCCGAAAATGAAGATCTCCTTTTCCTGAATTGAGGGATGCGTTAGGCCTTCACCTTCTTCTTGTCGTGAACATAGAGAACGCGGTTCACGACAACACCGCTCGCAACGATGATGACCGTCATCATCCAGCCCGGAGCCTTCAGCTTGAGGCCGATGATGGTCAGCAGCAGGCCGACGACAATGCCGCCCAGACCGGCGCGGATGTCCCTGCGGGCGATTTCAAGATACATGGCAGCAAACAGAGAAGGCAGAATGTAGGCGAAAGACGAAACGATGAACTTCGGGAAGTACGGAATGACCTGCACGCCGATGACGGTGAACAGGCTTACGAAGAACGCGGAGACGAGAACCGAGCTGGCGGCGCCGATGGTCGCCATGACGTCGCCCTCGTGGGTGCCGGACTCGACCTTGGCCACCTTCTGGGCCATGGAGGCGGCGGGAAGCCGGATGTCGGCGACGCTGCCGGCCAGCCAGCCGATGTACGATCCGCTCATGCCCAGAACGCCGAAGAAGGCGATGGGCTGGATGATCCAGGAAACGCCGTAGACGGCGCCGACCATGCCCCAAATCCGGAAGATCTCGGACAGCGGGGGAATGACGCCGTAGGCCAGCCACATGTAGATGACGGGGATGAAGTTCGCCACGACGGCGAACCCGATGGTCCAGATGCCCATCTGGAACAGTTTCTTGTTGAAATCGGCTCCTGCGGTGAAATCGATACCCATGACAATCCCCCTTGCTTAACCGAATATGGCCTGGGTAAGCAGCATGCCGGCCACCATGGATATGCCGAGCGCAAGCTCCTGCAACCGCTGATGCTTGGACAAGGCGCGCGTTATGAAGAGCATGCTTCCGCCGGATATGAGCGCCGCGACAAGCTTGGGATACTGTCCCTTGAGCATGGGCGCGGTGATCTGGCCGCACAGCAGGAACGCCACCAGGCCGATGATGGTGCCGCCCATGAGCAGGCGGATCCACTTCGGATCATACTTCACGTAGAGTTTTTCGACGATCTTGTTCATGTTGTGCGTGGTGAAGAGCACGACGATGAGCCAGCCGACGTTGTTGAGGGCCATGCCCCAAAGGGAATAGTTGAAGGCCTTCAGGCCGAAACTGGCGGTGCCGGGCTCCGCGCCGACCATGGTCGAGCAGATGGAGATGACGGCCAGCTCGGTTCTGGCCGCGCCGACGTCGTTCAGGCGCATCCACGTGGTGGGCGCGCCGATGACGGCGATGAGCGCGAGAAGAACGATGACGGGGGACAGAGAAGGACCGATGGCGGTGATGACGGCGGAACGCAGGCCGCCCATGTAGCGCTCCCGCTCCATGCCGATCTTTTTCGCTTCCTTCAGGCCCGCCCGCAGGAAGATGACGCCCTGGGCGAGCACGGCGATGACCATGATTGAGGAAGCCACCCACAGTCCTGGACTGTTAATTATGTCCTGCAACTCCATAACCAACTCTCCTTTACAGTTGCTAATTCCACCCTTGCCTTGCAATGCTCACAGTTATCCGTCAACACCTGCTCCTGACAGCATCCTGTCCCTTGCGCCGAGCAACGCAAGGAAAGGAAACAGGTGATTTTATTTGTCCCGCATCGTGCCGAAAAGATGCTTCTCGACAACCGTCTCAAGGTGCTTCTGCATAATCTCGCGGCAGGACTCCGGCTCCTTGCGCTCGATTGCGTCGATGATCATGAGGTGCGTCGTGACGGACCAGTTCTTCCACTCCAGATCACGCAGTTCCGGCGTGCGTCCCTTGGCGTAATACTCGTTCACCAGCCGCATCATCTCGACGAAGAGCGGGTTTCCGGTGGCCTCCGCAAGCGCGAGGTGAAACGCGGCGTCGAGATCGCCGTCATCCTCCTCCCGGAGGATTCTGCGCTGCTGGTCGCAGGTGATCAGCTTCAGCTTGTTCAGTTGGTCCGGCGTGCACCGCGCCGCGGCGAGAATGGCGATGACCGGCCCGAAAATCCGGCGAAACTCCATGGCGTGGTCGAACTGCTTGCTTTCCACATCGACTGCGGCAAGCAGGGCGGACTGCAACGGCGTCATGTCCGGGGTGCAGACATAGGTGCCGTCGCCGTGGCGGCTTTCCAGGAGCCCCTTTTCCGCCAGGGTGCGGATGGCCTCACGAACGCTGCTTCGGGACACGGCGAACTGCTCCGCCAGGGCCCTCTCGGAGGGGAGCCTGCTGCCAGCCGAAAACTTGCCGTTGACGATGAAGTCGTTGAGCCGTTCGGTCAGCTTTTCGTAACCGCGTTGTGGACGTTTCACCCCATCCACTTCGTGCGGCTGGCCGCCGATGGCGGAGACTGCTGTCGCCATGACTCCTCCCTTGACTGGTCGGACCAAGGTTTTGAATATGTGAAAAGGTAGGACCATTGTACCGAATCACCTCAAAGTGTCAATTCTCGGAGGGAGGCGATGTCCGATTTCTCAATTTCCGGTTCGCCGGAGATATCACGCAGCCTTTAGGGAAAACCGGAACAATTTGCAGGGCATTAGTCCAATGACATACTGTTTTAATTTGATTATTTTTTTATACCGCATCCAATGACGCCATGAATAATCTTCGCCGCATGCTGCCGGGATATTTCCAGGATATTGGTCTAGATATTAAATAATCATGCCTAGGCTTGAAAAAATTGGACAGACCACCCTGGCCAGTATTTCCGCTCATGGTCTGATTTCAAAACGAAATGTCCGCACGGCAAAGGCTGCCAGACGTTCAGGCACGGCCGAAAGAGGTCCGACCATCAACTATATAGAGCGGGGCGCGGGAAGGAAGGCGGGAGCATAAAGCAGCGAGCCCAGCTGGGCGAAGCCGTCGCCCAGCCGTAATTATCTCGTCATTTCAGATACTAGCTGGGAAGCCCGAACGAGAGACGGCCGCCCTACTCCGACACAGGATGGCCACAATGCGACCGGAAAACGCCGCAACGGTCGGACCGGCTAAAACGACGGAACCTTGACCCGCGAGTCCAACTCCAAAGCGCGCCGCGCGTCGGACTTGGCCTGGTTGGTGTTGCCCAGGGCCTTGTAGGCGAAGGCGCGGTTGGCATAGGCTGCGGCGAAGTTCCCCTCCAGCCCGATGGCCCGCGTGCTGTCCTCCACGGCCTTCTGGTTCTGCCCCAGGGCTCGGTAGGCCATTCCCCGCAGGTAATAGTTGTCCGCATCGTCGGGACGGATCCTCAGGGCCTCGTTCACATCGTCCACGGCGCGCTGGTGCTGGCCCAGATGCATGTAGGCCACGGCCCGCTGCTTATAGGTCGTGGCCCTGTCCTTGCCGTTCAGGCGGCCGGTCTCCAGGCAGGCGCTGAACAGATCCACCTGGGCCTGCGGGCTGCGGACCTCCATGGCCTCCTGACATTCCTGGGGCAGGTTCTGGGCGGAAGCGGACGAAACCGGGACGGCGAGCAGAAGAAGGCAACACAGTGCGGCGGCGTTGCGGATGCGCATGGGCGACCCTCCGTGTTTGCATGACGTTATGCGTTGTCCAACCTGTAGCACTCCGCCACGAGCAAGGGCAAGGGACAGCGGAGGTCCCGCCGCAAGAGAACGCACAGCAGCGCGGCACCTTGCGAAAAGGTTCCGTTTGCGTATAGAGTTGAATTGAAATCATTGTTGCCGGCGAAACCATCGTCCCCCCCAAACGGAGACGCGCATGAGCGGACGGCGAAGCGGAACAGCGGGAAAGTCGGGCCAGGAAAACGCTCGGAAAAGCGGCGCCAAGAATCAGCCCGCCGTACCGCTCGTCGCGCTGGGCGCCTCGGCCGGCGGCGTCGACGCCCTGCGGACGCTGCTGCACGAGCTTCCGGTCCAGCTCCCTGCGGCGGTGGTCGTGCTCCTGCACATGTCCGCGGATATGCCGAGCCGTCTGCCCGAGGTGCTTTCCGCGGTCACGCAGCTGCCCGTGCGCCCGGTCGAGATTCCGACCCAGCCAGAGGCCGGCAAGGTTTACACCAATGCGCCGGGCTGGGACCTGGGGCTCCAGGACGGCGTCCTCGTCCCCCGCAAGCGCGAACAGCTGCGGCTCATCGACCGCTTTCTGGACGATCTGGCGGCGGAGCGCAGCTCCGCGGCGGTATGCGCCATCCTCTCCGGCACGGGTTCGGACGGCACCAGCGGAGCGCTGCACGTGGCCCGCCAGGGCGGGCTTGTGCTCGTGCAGGAGCCGTCCACGGCGCAGCATCCGGGCATGCCCTCCAGCGTGCTCCAGACCGGCGTCGCGGACATGGCGCTTGCCCCGGCGGAGATCGGCCGGCGGCTGCCCGGGCTGCTCGCCATCGCCCGCCAGACCGACGGCGTCGCGACGCAGCTGGTGCCGAAGATCCTGGAGCTGCTCCGGCGCGACACCGGGCAGGATCTTTCGGGATACCGGCAGACCACCATCGCGCGCCGCATCGACAAATGCAGGGTCCTCGCCGGCAAGAGCAGTCTGGAGGACTACGCGGCCCTCCTCGAGGCCAGCCCGGAGGAGCGCCAGCGCCTGTACCGCTCCCTGTTCATCGGCGTTACGGCCTTTTTCCGCGATCCGGAATCCTTCACCGCGCTCCTCGAAAAGGCGCTGCCCGTGCTGCTCAAGGGGCACGGCGAGGACGCCCCCATCCGCGTCTGGGTCGCCGGCTGCTCCACCGGCGAGGAGGCCTACTCCCTGGCCATGCTTCTGGACGACGGCATGACGCGCCTCGGAATGCGGCGGCCGGTCAAGGTCTTCGCCACGGACATCGACCAGCACGCCGTGGAGGCCGCCCGACGCGGCGCATATTCCCCGCGCATCCGCCAACGCATCGGCGCGGATCTCCTGGAGCGCAACTTCCATTGCACCAGCCGGGAATGCACGGTGCTTCCGCGCCTGCGCGAACGCGTCGTCTTCGTGGTCCACAATCTCCTCCAGGACCCGCCCTTCCTGCACATGGACCTGGTGGTCTGCCGCAATCTGCTGATCTACCTCACGGAGCCGCTGCAGAAGAAGGCCCTCGAACTTCTCGCCGGGTCGCTCTCGCCCGGCGGCTTCCTGCTGCTCGGCCCTGCGGAGTCGCTGGACGCGGAGGCGCTCGAACTGACCTGCGTGGACAAGAAATGGCGGCTTTTCCGCGACAGCTCCGCAGCCGGACGCCGACGCATCGCGGACCTCGACGCCCTGACGCGCATCAGCCCGCAGTCCTGGACCTCGGCGACAGCGCCCCAGCCCCGCCCGCAGGGACCGGAGAGCATGGCCACGGAGGCGCTGCTGCGCCACCACGCGACCCCGGCCGCGCTTGTCGGCACGGACTTCAAGGTCCTGCACCTGAGCGGCGACACGACGCCCTACCTCGCCCTGCGCACGGGCGAGCCGAGCCTCAATCTCCTCAGCCTGGCCCGACGCGAGCTGCGCGTGCATCTGCGCGCCGCGCTCCAATCCGCCCTCGCTGGCCGGCAAAAGGTGCGCACGCCGCTGGTCCGGCTGGACGGCAAGCCGCGACGCCTGGTGGTCATGGCCATCGACCCCGTCCTGGATGCGGAGGAGCAGCTCGCGGCGCTGCTGGTCGTCTTCCACCCGCAAATCCCGGACGCCCCGGCGGCCGTCCTGTCCAGCGATTGCGAGGAAAGCACGCTGGCGCAGCACTACGAGGAGGAGCTGCTGCGCACGCAATCGCAGCTTCAGAAGGCCGTGGAGGGCTACGAAGCCCTGAACGAAGAGCTGCGCGCCTCCAACGAGGAGCTCCTCAGCATGAACGAGGAGCTGCAATCCTCCAACGAGGAGATGGACGCCTCACGTGAGGAGTTGCAGGCCCTCAACGAGGAGCTGACCTCCAAGGTGGACGAGCTGGCCCGGGCGCACGGCTTCGTGGAGAACCTCCTGCGCAGCACCAACCTGGCCACGCTGTTCCTGGACCGCGAACTGCGCGTCCTGCGCCACACGCCCCAGGCCGAGGAGGTGCTGTACATCGCCGCCAGCGACCAGGGCCGGCGCATCACCGAAATCAAGACGCGCGTGCAGGATGCGAACCTCGCCGAGGACGCCGAACGGGTCCTGCGCGAGGAATGCACCCTGGAGCGCGGGGTGTCCGCCCTGGACGAACGCCACTTCCTCCGCCGCGCCTATCCCTACCGCGCCCTGAGCGGCGAGGTGGAGGGCGTTGTGGTGACCTACGCCGACGTGACCATGCTCAAGGCCGCCGAGGCGGTGCTCCGGCGCAGCAACGAGGAGCTGGAGGGCCTCGTCGCCGCGCGCACCCGCGACCTGGATCTGTCGCGCAAGGAATCCGAGCGCCGGACCATGGAGCTGGAGGCGATCATGGAGCAGACCCCGGCCGCGGTGTGGATCACCCGCGACGCCGAGGCCCAGGTGGTCATCGGCAACCAGGCCAGCTACCGCCTCCTGCGCATGGAGCCCGGCGCAAACGTGAGCACCCGGCAGGAGGACGTTCCCTATACCCCCATGCGCGACGGCCGCGAACTCCCCCTCGACGAGATGCCCCTGCGCCGCGCCGCCGGCGGCGAACTCGTCACGGGCATGGAGTTCGACCTGCGCTTCGCCGACGGCGAGACGCGGACCGTTTACGGCAATGCGGCCCCCCTGCGCAGCCTCTCCGGCCAGTCGACGGGCGCGGTGGGCGCCTTCCTGGACATCACCACACAAAAGCGCCTGCAGGAGGAATCCGCCCGCTGGGAGCGGTTCTTCGCCGACGCCGAATTCGGACTGGCCATCGCCGACGTGGCGAGCAACACGTTTCTGGCCGTGAACCCCTTCTACGCCCACGAACGCGGCTACGAACCCGAGGAACTGGCCGGGGCCTCCGTGCTCGACGTGTACACCGAGGCCGAAAGGGAGGAGACGCTTGCGCGCATCCACGCCCTGGACGAAACGGGCCACGGCCTGTTCGAGTCCCTGCACCAGCGCAAGGACGGCAGCACCTTCCCCGTGCTCGTCGAGGTCACGGTGCTCAAGGATCGCTCCGGACGTCCGACGACCCGCCTGGCGTACGCCCTCGACCTCAGCGGCACCAAGCGCATGGAGCGCGAACTGGGCGAAACCCAGGCCAAGCTGGAGGCCGCCCTCTCCAGCATGGCCGACGCCGTGTGCATCACCGACGAGGCCGGCAACTTCATCCACTTCAACGCCGCCTTCGCCGCCTTCCACAAGTTTGCGGACAAGTCCGAGTGCGCTGAAACCTTCGCCGCCTATCCGGAGATCCTGGACGTCTCCTTCGAGGACGGCGAGTCCGCTCCGGTGGAGATGTGGCCCGTGCCGCGCGCCCTGCGCGGCGAAAGCGCGAGCAGCGTCGTCTACGGCCTGCGCCGCAAGGATACCGGCGAACGCTGGATCGGCAGTTACAGCTTCAGCCCGATCCGCGACAAGGACGGCCGCATCGCCGGCTCGGTGACCGCAAGCCGCGACATCACCCGGCAACGCGAACTCGAAGCCCAGGTCCGCGAAAGCGAACAGCATTACCGCACCCTGGCCAACACCGGCCAGGCCCTCATCTGGACCTCCGGCACGGACATGCTCTGCGACTCCTTCAACGAAACCTGGCTGCGCTTCACCGGCCGGACGCTGGAGCAGGAGCTGGGCAACGGCTGGACCGAGGGCGTGCATCCGGACGACTTCGACCGCTGCCTGTCGGTCTACGTCGCCTGCTTCGAACGCCGCGAATCCTTCAGCATGGAGTACCGCCTGCGCAACGCCGACGGCGAGTACCGCTGGATTCTGGACCAGGGCACGCCGCGCTATGACAGCCGGGGCGAATTCCTCGGCTACATCGGCCACTGCCTGGACATCCACGACGGCAAGCTCGCGGCCGAGGCCCTGCGCGAGACGGCCATGCGCCTCAGCCTGGCCATGGAGGCCGCCAACGCCGGCATCTGGGAATGGGACCTGCGCACCAACGAGACCATCTGGTCCGACGAGCTGTTCCGGCTGTACGACCTGAGCCCGGCCAAGCATACCGCCTCCTACGACTCCTGGGCCCAGTCCGTGCACCCGGCCGACCGCGAGGAGGCGGTGAACGCCGTGCAGACCAATGCGCAGGCCGGGCAGCCCCTCGTGACGGAATACCGCGTGAACACCCGTGACGGATCCCTGCGCTGGCTGCTTTTGCGCGGTCAGCCGCAACGCGACGAATCCGGCGCGGTGGCGCGCTACCTCGGCATCGCCCTGGACATCACCGGGCTCAAGCAGGCCCAGTCCGAGGCGCAGCATTGGCAGAACGTGTTCACGCACTCCCACTCCAGCGTGTCCGTCTCCAGCCTGCCGGAAAACGTCTTCACGGCCGTGAATCCGGCCTTCGCCCGCGAACGCGGCTACCGGGTCGAGGAGCTCGTGGGTCAGCCGGTGCGCAGCGTGTTCCCCGAGTCCTGGTGCGAGCGGATCGCCGAGGAGCTGCGCCAAGTCGATGCGAACGGCCACGGCCTGTTCGAGGCCGAGCACCTGCGCAAGGACGGCAGCTGTTTCCCCGTGCTCGTGGAGGTCACCGTGCTCCGCGACGCGCGCGGAGCGGCCGTGGGCCGCGTGGCCCAGATCATCGACCTCTCGGAGCGCAAGCGGGCCGAGGCGGCCCTGCGCGAAAGCGAGGCCAAGTACCGCACCCTGTTCGAGTCCATGAACGAGGGGATGTGCGTGCTGGAGATGCTTCGCGACACGTCCGGACGTCCGACGGACTACCGCATCCTCGACGTGAACCCGGCCTACGAGCACATCCTTAATCTGCGGCGCGGGGATATCGTCGGCCGCACGGTCCGCGAGGCCTTCGACCTCGACGAGGCGCCGGATCTGGACCGCTACGGCCCGCTGGTGGAGACCGGTCGCGCCGTATCCTTCGAAACCTCGCTCCCGGAGCTGCGCAGGCACTTCAGCGTCTCGGCCTTCCGGCTGGAGGGCGACCGCTTCGTCTCCATGTTCCAGGACATCACCGAGACGCGCCGGGCGCGCCAGGATCTGGAGCGCAGCGAAAAGCGCTTCCGCGACCTGTTCAATCTCTCACCCGTGCCCATGGGCTTCGTGAGCCGCGAGGGCCGCGTGCTGGATCTGAACGAGCGCTTCGTGTCCGTGTTCGGGTATACGCGCAAGGACATCCCGGACCTGGACGCATGGCGACGCAGGGCCTATCCCGACCCGGAATACCGCGAGGCCATGCGTGAAATCTGGGACCCGGCGATCCGGGATCTCGATCCCGAAAGCCTGAACGCGCACCCCGCGGAGTACCAAATCCGCGGCAAGGACGGCCAGACGCGCACCGTGCTCATCTCCGGCATCCACACCGGCCAGGGCTTTTTGGCCAGCTTCACGGACATCACCGAGCGCCGCGCCGCCGAGGACGCCCTGCGCGAAAGCGAACTCAAGCTGCGCACCGTGGCCGACTACACCTTCGACTGGGAATACTGGCGGGACCAGAACGGCCAGTTCGTCTGGGTTTCGCCCTCCTGCCTGCGCATCACCGGATATTCGGCCGAGGAATTCATCGCCGACAACGCGCTTGGCGTGCGCATCGTGCATCCGGAGGACAGGCCGCTCTACGAGGGGCACCTCCGCCTGACCGCCGACCGGAACACCGGCGACGCCAACCTGGACTTCCGCATCATCCGCCGCGACGGGCAGGTGGCCTGGATCAGCCATCACTGCGTGGCCATCAACGCCCAGGACGGGACCTGGCTGGGCCGCCGCGTGAGCAACCGCGACATCACCGACCGCAAGCGCTTCGAAACGGCCCTGGCCGAGCGCGAGGAGCAGCTGCGCCTGTTCGTGGACCACGCCCCGGCCTCCATCGCCATGTTCGACCGCGACATGCGCTATGTCGCCGTCAGCCGACGCTGGTCCGAGGACTATCACCTGGGCCAGCAGGAGCTGCTCGGCCGCAGCCACTACGAGCTTTTCCCCGAGATCCCCGAACGCTGGAAGGCGATCCACCGCCGCTGCCTGGCCGGCGCCGTGGAGCAGGCCCAGGACGACTCCATCCGCCGCGCCGACGGCACGAAGCAGTGGCTCGCCTGGGAAATCCGACCCTGGCGTGACGCCTCGGGGGCCATCGGCGGCATCGTCTGCTTCAGCGAGGACATCACCGAACGCAAGCTGGCCGAAATGGTCGTGCGCGAAGGTCGGGAGCAGCTCCGCACGCTGATCAACGCCATGACCGACTTCGTGGTCTTCAAGGACGGCTTCGGCCGCTGGCTGGAGGCCAACGACTATGGCCTGCGCCTGTTCCAGATCAACGCGGCGGACTTCCGCGGCCGCACCGACGAGGACCTCGCCCGCCAGTTCCCGTCCCGCGGCGCGACGCTGCTCGCCCTGCACGCCACGGCGGAAGCGGTCTGGACCTCACGCGCCGCCAAGCGCGAAGAGCTGTCCGTGGCCCAGGACGACGGCGCCGAACTCGTCTTCGAGGTCGTCCGCGTCCCGATCTTCGACAACAAGAAGCGTCGCAAGGGACTCGTGCTGGTGGGCCGCGACATCACGGAACGCAAGCGCATCGAGCAGACCCAGCGCTTCCTTCTGGACTGCGGCGTGCGCAGCGACAGCCAGGAGTTCTTCCGCTCCCTGGCCGTCTACCTAGCGGAGAAGCTGGGCATGGAGACCGTCTGCGTCGACAGGCTGAGCGCTGACGGCCTGAGCGCCGAAACCATCGTCCTGCTCCGCGACGGACGTTTCGAGGACAACATCGTCTACGCCCTCAAGGACACCCCCTGCGGCGAGGCTGTGGGCAAGAACGTCTGCTGCTTCCCCAGCCGCCTGCGCCAACGCTTCCCCAAGGACCAGCTGTTGCAGGAGCTGCGTGCGGAGAGCTACGCCGGCGTGACCCTCTGGGACGCCAAGGGACGGGCCATCGGCATCATCGCGGTCATCGGCCGCCGGCCGCTGAAGAACCGGCCCATGGCCGAGGCCCTGCTCCAGATCGTCGGCATCCGCGCCGCGGCGGAGCTGGAGCGCGCCCAGGCAGAAGCCCGGCTGATCCAGGCCAGGGACCAGGCCGAGGCCGCCAACCGCGCCAAAAGCGAATTCCTGGCCAACATGAGCCACGAGATCCGCACCCCGCTCAACGGCGTTTTGGGCATGCTCCAGCTGCTGCACAGCGGGGTCGGCCACGACGAACAGATCCAGTTCACGGCCATGGCCTTGGACGCCGGCAAGCGTCTGCTCTCCCTGCTCAACGACGTCCTGGACTTCTCGCGCCTGGAGGCCGGTTCGAGCACGCTTCGGAACGAACCGTTCCACATGCGCGAGGTCACCGAGGCGGTCTCCAACGTCCTGGGCATCGTCAGCCGCAAGACCGGCCTCGAAGTGACCTGGGGCGTTGACCCCTCCGTGCCGGACTGCCTCCTGGGCGACGAGGCCCGCATGCGCCAGATCCTGTTCAACCTCGTGGGCAACGCCATCAAGTTCACCCCGTCCGGCAGCGTCGCGGTGACGGCCTGGGCCAGACCGCTTGAGTCCCGGCCGGAGACCGCGGTCCTGCACCTGGAGATCCGCGACACCGGCATCGGCATCGCGGCGGACAAGGTGTCGCACATCTTCGAGCGCTTCACCCAGTCCGACGCCTCCTACACGCGGCGCTACGAGGGCGCGGGCCTCGGCCTGGCCATCGTCCGGCGCATCGTTGCGCTCATGGGCGGCAGCATCTGCGTGGAGAGCGAGCTCGGCGCGGGAACGGTCATGCACGTCTCGCTGCCGCTGCGCACGCCCCCGCGGGAATGCGCTGCGGCCGCGGCCGACGCGCCCTCCGGCGAACTGCGGCCGGAAGTCCGCGCCGGGTTGCGCATCCTGGTCGTGGAGGACGACGAGATCAACCGTCTGTCGCTCACGGTGCAGCTCAAGCGCCTGGGCCACACCTTCGCCAGCGCGGCCAACGGCCGGCAGGCGCTGGAGGTCCTGCGCGGCGAGGATTTCGACTGCGTGCTCATGGACATCCAGATGCCCGAGATGGACGGCGTGGAGACCACCCGGCTCATCCGGGCCATGGACGCGCCCAAAAACGGCGTGCACATCATCGCCCTCACGGCCTACGCCATGCCCGGCGACCGCGAACGCTTCCTGGCGGAGCGCATGGACGACTATCTGGCCAAGCCGACCGAGACGTCGGCCATCGAGGAGGCCCTGCGGCGCTGCCGGGAAAAGCTCGCTGCCGCCGGCGGCTGACCCGGCCTCGTCCCCCGCCACTGGACAAGGCCTTGCCATTAAGGGTAAGGCGCTTGAGTGTAACGATTTTTAGCGCATCCCGCGCACCAAGGAGCAGGGCATGTTCTTCATCACCAACCGGGCCTTTGCCGAAGGCAACAGGACCACCGAAATGCGCAAGGTCAGCTTCGACCTGGACAACAACGAAGCCGGCCAGTCCGTTTTCTTCTGCTGGCGCGACGACGCCAAGAAGGCCTACGTGGAGCTCGGCAGCGAGAACTTCATGAAGGCCATGCGCAAATCCCAGGCCCGGCAGATCCTGTTCTACCTGCACGATTCCGCCCAACTGCCCGAGGAACACATCTTCCCCATGGCGGAGAAGCTTCAGCAGCTCTTCGACAGCCAGGACAAGGGCCTGGTGGACGTGGTGCCGGTGATCTGGCCCTGCAGCAACGGCTCCAGCCCCATGGTCGAGTTCCACGAGGACCAGATCGCGGCCGAGGCCAGCGGCGTGGCCTTCGCCCGCGCGCTGGAGAAGTTCCTGGTCTGGCGCGAGTCGGTGAAGCTGGGCCAGGCGCCCTGCCTCAAGCGCATGAACGTCCTGGCCCACGGCATGGGCAACCGCACCCTGCGCCAGGTCATGTCCTGCTGGGCCAACTACCAGCGCAAGGGCCAAGTGCCGCTGATGATGCGCAACATCTTCATGGTTGCGGCCGACGTGTTCAACGAGGCCTTCGAGGACTCCCGCGACGGCCGCTACATCTGCCACTGCACACGCAACGTTGTGGTCTACTACGCGGCCGACGACCGCGTCCTCGGCACGGGCACGGTGGGCTACCTCGGCGCGGACTCGGCCTCGCGGCGCATGGGGCACACCGGGCCGGAGCACTACAGCCTCACCCCGAAGAACGTCTACACCGTGGACTGCGACGACGTGAACAACAAGTACGACCGCCCCAACGGCCACACCTACTTCCTCACCGACGAAAAGGGCGAGCCGGGCAAGGTCTTCCTGCACCTTTACGACGCGGTGAAGAAGGGCCGTGTCCAGGGGCACGACGAGCATCGCGCCCTGGTGGTGGATCTGAACTTCCGCAACTGCTAACGCGGCCAAGCACGACAATAAAAAAGCGCCCTTCGGGGCGCTTTTTTATTGTCCGCAGGCTGCCGGGGCCTACCAGGCCTCGGCTTCGGGACTGTGGTAGTAGAACTCCACGCGGCGGTTGATGGCGCGGTTCTCGTCGTTGATTGCCGGCACCAGCGGCCGGCTGTCGGCATAGCCAACGGCGCGCAGGCGCGTGGCCGCGATCTTGCCGTCGCCCTTGGCCAGGATGTAGCGCAGGGCGGCCGCGGCGCGCGCTGCGGAAAGCTCCCACTTGGAGGGGTACAGGCCGTTGCCGGTCTCGGTGTCGTCGGTGTTGCCGCGGATGACCAGGTCCACCTTCTGGCTGAGCAGAATGTTGGTCACGTCGTCCAGGATCTTGGCCGCCTGGGGCTTGAGCACCGCGGAATTTGACGAAAACATCACCGAGTTGTTGACCTGCATGAGCACGCCGGCGTTGTCCGAGCTGATGCCCGAGTTGTTCTGCAGCAGCTCGTTCTTGGCCAGCAGCTCCTTGACCAGCAGGGCCACTTCGTATTTCAGGCGGTCGGGCTGGGAGAGGTTCATCTCCGGCATGCCGACCTTGGCGTCCTTGGGGATGAATTGGGCGACGACAATCTTCACGTCGCTGCTTGAGGAAGCCGACTTGTCCTTGAACTGGCCGGCGAGTGACTCCTTCTGCTGCGGCTTGAGCGCGGCGATGAGCCACATGAGCAGAAAGAAGGCCATCATGGCGGTGACGAAGTCGGCGTAGGCCACCTTCCAAGAGCCGCCGTGGTGCCCGGCGTGCTCTTCCACCACCTTCTTGATGATGATTGTGCCGCCGCCCTTATTTTTGGCCACCCTTCAAGGCTCCTTCCAGTTCTTCAAAAGTAGGCCGCGCCGGACCGGACACCGCGCGGCGCGCGGCCTCGACAGCCAGCATCGGCGGGAATCCGCTGGAGAAGCCGACGAGGCCGGCCTTGACCACCTCCAGCATGGCGTGGGTCTCCTTGACCTGGTACTCCAGGTTCTGGGCCATGGGACCGACGAAACCGTAGCACAGCAAAATACCCAGGAAGGTGCCGACCAGGGCCGCGCCGACGCTGTGGCCCAGGACCTCGGGCGGTTCGTTGATCTTGCCCATGGTCAGCACGATGCCGAGCACGGCGGCCACGATGCCCAGACCGGGCAGGGAGTCGGCCACCTTGTTGATGGCGTTGGGGGTGTTGGACTCGTGCTTGTGCGAGGCCGCGAGGTCGATGTCCATCACCGAGTCGAACTGGTGCGGCTCGATGTTGCCGGCGAGGAGGACCTTGAAGTTGTCGCAGATGAAGTCGAGAACCTCGTGGTTCTTGAGGATGGCCGGGTAGCGGGTGAAGACCGCGCTGCCTTCGGGTTTGCTCACGTGCGCCTCGATGGAGACGATGCCGTCGCGCCGGGCCATGTTCATCAGCGTGTAGAGCACGGCGAGGATGTCCAGGTAGGTCTGCTTGCCGGCCTCGGACGCGGTGAAGACCTTGAAGGCCTTCTTCATGGTGCCGAAGATGATCGTCTTGGGCGAGGCGATGAAGAACGAGCCCAGGGCCGCGCCGCCGATGATCAGCAGTTCGATGGGCTGCATGAGCACGCCCAGGGGGCCTCCCTCAAGAAGGAAGCCGCCGATGACGCAGCCGAGAACGACAAAAACGCCGATTATCGCGAACATACGTAGCTGATCTCCTCGTGCCCGGGAAGACGTGGCCGCCGGGCCGGCCGCCGATCGGCTGGCATCATGCCCGAAACAACGTATTGAACCAACTTTGGGCTCTTTGTAAAGAGGTCAATAGCTGACAAATCTATCCCCTTGAAATTTCGTATACTAGAAATAGTCTAGATTATCTCTACTACTTAGTGGCGCACCTCGACACGTCCGCCAGACATGCTATCATGACTTACCCTCGACTGTCGTCTGCACATCAACTCCGGAGGACCGCATGAAGCTCCTGATCTGCGCATTGGCCCTGCTCGCCCTGCTGCCCAGCCAGGCTCTCTGCAAGGACGCCGGTGGCGCGCGCCTCGTGATCCAGCAGAACGGCCAGGCGTTGATCACCGAACTGCGGCCGCTCACCCTGCCCAAGGGAGCGGGGCAGGTCCAAATCGAAGGCCTGCCGGCAACCTTCGACGCGCACAGCCTGCAGGTGCGCTCCCAAAGCGCCCCCGGCAAGCTCGCCATCCTAGGCGTGGCGCTGGATTCGGAGCTGCTTTCCCCGAGCACGCTGCTCAAGCGGCACCTGGGCAAGACGGTCGTCCTGATCCTGCCCGACGGCAAGAGCCGCGACGGCCGCGTCCAGAAGGTGGCCACGCCGCTCACCGCCGACGACAACCCGCTGTTCCTCGTGGACGGCAAGGTCTACGCCGGTCCCTATGAGGCCATCCTCTTTCCCGGCGTCCCGGACGGGCTCACGGCCAGACCGCGCCTCAGCCTCAGCGTGGACAACCACGGCCCGGCCGCCCAGACCCTGGACCTGACCTACATCGCCCGCGAGATCTCCTGGAGCATGGACTACGTGCTGACCCTGAACGCTGCGGGCACCGAAGCCCTGCTCTCGGGCTGGGCGTCCATCGCCAACCGCTCCGGCGCGGACTTCGCCGACGCCAAGATCGAGCTGCTGGCCGGCTCGCCCCGCGTGGCGGACCGCTTCACCACGCGCGCGCTCTTCGCCGCCGAGGCCAACAAGTCCCTGGCCCTGGCCGCCCCGTCCGCGCAGCCCGAAGAACTCTTCGAGTACCAGCTGTACCGGCTCAAGCGCCCGATCAGCCTGGCCAATCAGCAGACGCGCCAGGTTCCGCTCTTCGAGCCGGCCAGCCTCGCGGCGACGCGCACGCTCATTGGCCGCGCCCAGGCCCTGCCCTCCGGGCGCGAGGCCGATCCCGTGAAGGAAAAGCTGGACGTCGTCGTCGCCTTCCGCAACAGCAAGGCCCTGGGCCTGGGGCTGCCCCTGCCCCAGGGCACGCTCCGGGCCTATCAGGACGCCGCCGGCGCGCGGCATTTCCTCGGCGAGGCCCCGCTGGAGCGCACTCCCGTCGGAGCCAAGGCCGAGCTGCGCCTGGGCCAGGCCTTCGACCTGGGCGTGGAGCGCGTGGTCACGCAGTTCGAGAAGACCGGCAAGCAGAGCTATCGCGCGGCCTGGGAGCTGCGCATCCGCAACGCCAAGGACAAGCCGCAGCGCATCGTCCTGCAGGAGTTGATCCCCGGCAAGTGGAAGGTCGCGGAGACCTCGAACAAGTGGAGCAGGCCCGCGGCCGGCGTGCTGGAATTCCACCTCGACGTGCCGCCCACGGGCGACGGCGATCCGCTGGTCGTCCGCTACAGCTTCACTACGGAATTGTAGGCGAAACGCTTGCGCCCCGGGCGCGGTTCGCGTAGCTCCACCGGACAACGCTTGAGGAGCGGGTCATGGGAGAAGCGCGCGGAATTGCGTATGCGGTCATGTCGGCGGCCTGCTTCGCCATGCTGCCCATTCTGGGCAAGCTGGCCTTCGAGCGCGGCTTCGGCGCGGCGGAGATCATGCAGTACCGCTTCGGCTTCGGCGCGCTGCTGCTGCTCGTCTGGTACGCCGCAACCGACCGCGCGGTGCTGCGCATCCGGCGCGGGACGCTGCTCAAGACGGCCTTTCTCGGCGTCGGATTCTACCCGGCCCAAAGCCTCTGCTTCATGAGCGCCATCGAATACATCCCGGCCGCCACAGCTTCGCTCATCCTGTACTTCTACCCGCTGATGGTGACGCTGCTCTCGGCGCTGGTGTTCAAGTCCCGGCTGAACCGCATCATGGTCCTGTCCCTGGGCCTGCTCATCGCCGGCTGCGGACTGGTGTTCTACGACGCCTTCGCGCGGGACATCAACTCCACCGGGCTGGTCCTGGCCCTGGCCTCGATGCTCATCTTCTCCGTCTACCTCGTCCTGGTCGAGGTCATGCTCAAGGGCGAGAACCCGCGCACCTTCTCCTTCTACTGCCTGCTCAGCGCAGCCCTGGCCTACACGGTCATGCACCCGCCCCTGCGCTTCCCGCAGATGGACCTGACGTCCCAGGCGCTGACCCTGGGGCTGGGACTCATCCCCACGTCCCTGGCCGTGACCCTGTTCTTCCGCGCGGTGGAGTGCATCGGCAGCGCCAAGGCCTCCATCTGCTCCACCTTCGAGCCGATCATCACGGTGATCGCCTGCGCCCTGCTCCTCGGGGAAAGCATCGCCGCCGTCCAGGTGGCGGGCATGGCGCTGATCCTCGCCGGAATCGTCCTGCCCAACGCACGCGCCCTGAGCCTGCGCCGCGCCTTCCAGCGGGCTTGACGCCCCCGTACGATTCCGCCATACCGCATACGTCGGCCCCGCACTCGGGGCGGACCAAAGGTTCTTACGCGGGGGAAGGAAGATGGACGACAACCGCCGCCGCCGCAGTCGCGTGGCCACGCATATCGCAGCCGACCTCACCCAGTCGGGTGGTCCCATGGTGGAGCTGGCGACGCGCAACATCAGCCTCAAGGGGCTGCTGGCCGCGCCGGCAGCCGGCGTGCGCGCCGGCGCGACGGGCGTTCTGAGCATCCGCCTCGGCGCGGAGGCGGTCATCCGCATCGACTGCCGGGTGATCCGCAGCGACGCCGAGGGCGTGGCCGTGGACTTCCTGCCCATGGACGCGGACAGCTTCTTCCATCTGCGCAACCTCGTGCGCTACAACGCCCCCGACGCCGACGCCATCGACGCGGAGCTGCAAAAGCCGGCCTTCTAGTTTTTGGCGTCCTGCACGCCGAGCAATCCGAGCAGCTCCTCGAATTCGCCGATGGGCGCGGCCCCGCGCAGCATCACGCCGTTGACCAGGAAGCTCGGCGTGCCGTCCACGCCGAAACGCCGGGCCTCGTTCACGTCGGCCTGGATGCGCGCCATAACGGCCGGACTCTCGGAGTCCTTCTTGAGCTTCTTGTAGTCGGCGTTGACCATGGCCAGCAGCGCGACCACGCCCTTGCCCGTGCCGTCGGCCAGAATGCGCTGGTTGGCGAAGGCCGCCTCGGCGAAACGCCAGGCCTGCTCCTTGTTCTGAAGGCCCAGGGCCTCGAACATGGCCGCGGGTTCGATGGAGCCCGGATGGGCGGGATAGTGCTTGAAGAACAGCCGGATCTTGCCCGGATGGCGGCGCATGAGCTCCGCCAGCGTCTGCGAGGCCTGGGCGCAATAGGGGCACAGGAAGTCCGAATACTCCACGATGGTCACGGGCGCGTCGGCCGGGCCGGTGAAGGGGCGATCGCCCGAGAGGTCCGGCGCAAGCGGATTGGCCAAGGCGCGGCGCAGGTTCTCGCTGCGCTCCTTGGCCTCGCGCTCGCTCACCGCCTGGTCCAGCAGGTCGATGAGCTGCCCCTTGTCCTGGCGCAGGGCGTCGTAGACCAGTTGCGGGTTGTCGTGCAGGGTCCGGGCGATTTGCTCCTGGCTCGCGCCCTGGGCGCAGCCGGCGAGGAGCACGAGCAGGAACAGGAAGGCGGCGAATCTGCGCATGGTCACTCCTTGGTGAGAAAAAAAGCGGCGGCCCGTCGCCAGACCGCCGCTTGCATGGTTGCTTCCGGCAGTCCCCGCTACCACTTCATGGAACGCTTCACGGCCAGGGCCTGGGCCTGCTCCTCGAAGGAGGCGAACCCGGCGTGGCGCATGGCGTCCTGCACGGTGTGGTCCCAATCCCAGGAGGCATAGAGCACCGGCTTGTGGAAGAGCGCGCGGAAGTGCTCCATCTCCTGCCGGTAGAAGGCCTCCTTGGGGTTCTCGATGTTCTCGCGCAGCTGCTCGCTGAAGCGGTCCAGCTCGCCCTCGTACCACTCCATGAGATCCTCGGCGGTCTTGTAGCGCTTGAGGATGTGGCCGTAGCCGTTCTCCTCCAACAGGATCTCCAGGCGGCTGAAGTGCTGCTCGCGCAGCCATTCGCCCAGCTTGGGCAGCGTGATGTTCAGGGCCTCGACCTCGGCCATCTGGACCTTGGTCTTGCGGTAGGTGTCGGGCACGACCGAGGCCGAGTCGATGCCGGCGATGGCCACCAAGCCGCGCAGGATCTCGCTGTTGGACACGCCCTGGCCGCAGAAGCCGACCTTCTTGCAGTACTTCTGGCCGGCGAAGATGGCCACCAGGATGGCCCAGACCACGGCCGGGTCCTCCTCGTCATAGATGTGCTGCAGGCGCGGGTTGTCGCGGTCCGTGGCCAGCACCATCTGGGTCATGTCGTTGGAGCCGATGGAGAAGCCGTCCACCTCCTGCAGGAACTCCTTGCACAGGATGACGTTGGAGGGGATCTCGGCCATGAGGATGAGCTTCACGCCGTCCTTGCCGGACTCGATGTTGTGCACGCTCTTGAGGTAGCGCTTCATGCTGCGCGCCTCTTCGAGGGTGCGCACGAAGGGCAGCATGATCTGCAGGTTCTTGCCGCCGAAGATGCCGCGCGCCAGCTTGAAGGCCTCCAGCTCCCAGTCGTGGATGTTGCGGGAGACGCCGCGGTAGCCCAGCATGGGGTTGGACTCGTGCTGCTCGAAGAGCAGGCCGCCCATCAGGTTGCGGTACTCGTTCGACTTGAAGTCCGTGGTGCGGTAGATGATGCTCTTGCCGTAGAAGGCCATGGCGAACAGGGCCAGGCCCTGGGCCAGGGTCTGAATGTAGTGCTCCTTGCCCGTGCGGAATCCGCGCGACTCGAGGAGCTTGCGGATGCGCTCCGGCAGGGTGCGCACCTCGTCCATCTCGCTCTTCAGGCCCATCTTGAGGGCCACTTCCTCGCGCAGGGTGGCGATGCGCTCCAGCACGTCGATGACGCCCGGATCGTCCTTGATGCGCGCGGCGATCTTCTCGATCTCGCGCTCGTGGTCCTGGCGCAGCTTCTGGGCCTCGGCGTAGTTCTCGTGAACGCCGTCGACGATGTCGTTGTAGCCCATGATCACGGCGATGTGCATCTTGAGGTCGGTGGAGGTCTTCAGGGTCTCCAGGCGCTCGGTGGCGTAGCCGATGTGCTCGTCGAGCTTCTTGTCCAGCTCGCGCAAGCGGCGGTGGATGGCCAGGACCTCGTCGGTGCCCTTGGTGCCCTCGCGCTCGGACAGCTGGGCCAGCTCCTTGCCCAGGCCGGTGACCAGGCCGACGTATTCGCGCAGCTTGATGCGCACGCTGATGAGGCCGATGGCCAGCTGCTCCTTCATGACCTTGGAGAGGTAGGCGTCGAGTTCGCGCAGCTTGGCCTCGACGAGATTGCCGAGGACGCCGCGGTCATAGGCCTCCAGGGCCAGCGGATGCACGGTGATGTTGCCGAGCATGAACTCGGCGCGCAGGAGGCCGACCTCGAAGTCCGGCACGTGGCGCAGGCGCGAGAGGAACAGCGACTGGCCGATGTCGGCCAGGATCAGGCCGACCTTGGTCTTGGTGGCGGGCAGCTCGGCCACGTTGATCTCGCCGCCGACCTCCACCAACGGCAGCAGGCCGCGGTACACGTGCCCGCGCGAGCCGTCCACGGTGATCTCCTGGCCGTCCAGGGAGCGGATGACCTCCAGGCGCTGCAGGCCGATGCAGGCGGGGATGCCCAGCTCGCGGGAGGTGATGGCCGCGTGGCTGGTGTCGCCGCCGACGTCGGCCAGGATGGCGCTGGCGATGCGCATGCCCGGCACCATGTCCGGGTCGGTGCGCTCGGCGGCCAGGATGTCGCCTTTGTTGACCTTGTTCAGCTCCAGGGCGGAACGCAGGAAGCGCACCACGCCCTGGCCGGCCCCGCGGGAGGCGCCGTTGCCTTCGAGGATCAGCTCGGCGTCGGGCAGGGCCTTGGGGTCGACCTCCTTGCGGCGCATGAAGATGGTGTCCGGATGCTGGGCGAAGTCCTCGTTCCAGCGGGTTTCGGGCCGGGCCTGGACGAACCACAGGCGGTCGGCGGAGTCGATGCAGAACTCGGTATCCATGATGATGCCGCCGTAGGCGCGGGAGATGTTGCGCACGCCGCGCGCGACCTCCTCGGCCTGGGCCAGGGAAAGGGCCCAGCGGTAGATCTCGTTCTCGTCGACCGCGACGTCCTTGGTGCCGCCCATGTCCTCGTCGTAGACGATCTTCTTGTCCTTGCAGCCCATGAAGCGCACGACGACCTCGGAGCCGTCGTCGCGCTGGAAGACATAGAACTTGTCCGGGGTGACCATGCCGCCCACCACGGCCTCGCCCAGGCCGTAGCTGGCGTCGATGGACACGAGGTCGTTGCGGTCGGTGCCGCGGCAGCCGGTGGCCGTGTCCGCGCTGAAGGCCGTGCCGGAGATGAGCGGATTGATCATCCGCATGATGCACACGGACAGCGAGGTGTTCTCGATGGCCCACTCTTTCTTGGCGTTTTCGGCGAACTCGTCGTCGCCGGTCTCCTCGGCCTTGTGCACGGCGTCGAGGATGGCCTCGCGGCGGTAAGTCATGGAGCGCAGGTTATAGGCGCTGGCGCAGTCCCAGTGATAGGCCTCCACGCAGCGGTCCTCGCCCACGATGTTCAGATAGGTGTCCTGCAGGCCGGCGAAGGCCTTCTTGCGGCTGTCCTCGCCGGCGGCGGAGGAGCGCACGGCCACGGGCTCGTTCTCCAGCCCGGCCTCGCCACAGATGGCGAGGTAGGCGCCGCGCACGGCCTCCTTGACTTCGGCCGGCATATCCACGGACAGGATGGCCGCCTGAACGAGCACGGAACGCTTGCGCAGCTGGTCGATGCCCTCGGGGCTGGTGGCGAAGCCCTCGACAACGTTGTTGACGAAGGTGCGCAGCTTGATCGTGGTGCCGTGGGCCTTGGCCGACTCGTCGGCGATGCGCTTGGCGATGCGCCGGGTGAACTTGCGCAGGAACTCGGGATCGCGGTTGATCTCGTCGTCGTTCCAGTCGGTGGCGTTGTATTCCTTGTCCACGATGCTGCGGACGAGGGAGGCGTTGACCCTGGTTTCTTCGAGGACTTTGTGGAAGGCGATGGAGGAGATGGCCCGGAACTGCGGCGCGCGGATGTTCGGCACCTGGCTGATGATGGCCGTATTGTAGTTCTTTCCGCCCACGAGCAGCTCGGCGTCGGGCCCGATGGCCACGATGTCCGCGCCCATGAGCACGATTTTCTTCACCAGTTCGGTCTTGTTGCCCGCCTTGGCCTTGGGCTCGGCCGCGGGCGCGGCCGGCTTGGCGGTCTGTTCCTTCTGGGTCTTGGCCATGCTCTCCTCCTGCGGAGCCGCCCGGAGCGGCTCTTTGAGTCGATTGAGGGATCATCAGGACACAAAGCGATCAGCCTCGTCCCCCGCGACCCAGCCGGGTCATCCGGGAGAAAGGCGCGTCGCGTCACCAGCGGTCCTTGGGAAGATAGCCCCTCGGCAGGCATCCCGTCAATTGTACATACAACAATAAGCGCAAAAACTGCGAAGCGGCCAGGAGCGGGGCTTTCTTCCACACAAGTCAGCTTGTGCGATGAAGAAATTTGAACCCGGGATCTCCTGGCCGCCGGCATTCCGCAGGCTGCGCGCGGTCATTTGTATATGCAATAATTCGCCGGCCGCTCGACGGCCGCCATTACACCTTCTGACCGCAGTTGGGGCAGAAGCGGAACTCCTCGCTCAGGATCGGCGCCTTGCAGGTGGGGCAGCCCTTCTGCGCGGGGCCGAGCTCCACGAGCAGCTCGCCCTCCTTCACCGGCACCATGACCTTGTCTTCCTGGTAGTTGGCGTTCTTCAGCACGCGCTTGACCACGCCGGCCACCGGGGCGGACACGGCCTTCTCCTGCTTCATGATCGAGATGTTGCAGATCTCCTCGCCCGCCTTGACCGCATCGCCCACGCGCACGTGCATGACCCAGAGGTCGCCGTTGGAGGGCGAGCCGATGTGGAAGACGTTTTTGGGATCGGCCATCTCCATGGCGTCGCGGTCCGAGCCGATGGCGTCGCGCACCTTGACCCGATGGGTCATGGTCTCGGAGTCCACCATGTAACGCACGCTGATGAAGCCCTGGTCGTCCGGCTCGGAGATGTCCGTGATGCGCATGACGTGGGGCTTGCCGCAACGGCCCTGGTACAGCAGGGTCTCGCCCTTCTCCAGCCCCTCGAACCAGACGTCGATGGGCAGGCAGTTGGGGTCGCCGTAAGTCTCCACGAAGTCGATGGTCTTCAGCGCGTCGCCAGGGTGGTTCAGGTAGATGACGAACTCCTCCGGGGTCGCCTTGCGGCCCAGGCGGGATTCGAGGGCCGTCGCCTCGGCGGCGAGGTCGACGTCGGGCACGAAGCCCAGCGGCGAGGCCTCGGTGCGCGAGGCAACGGCCTCGCGCCACTCCGCGCCGAAGGCGCTCTGGTACACCCAGTCCGGCGGGAAGCCCAGGGGCAGGCGGCCGAACTTGCCCAGCAGCAGGTTACGGAAGGCGTCGTTGCTGTCGCGGTAGAGGTCGAGCCGGGCCTCGCGCTCCAGCTCGGTCTGATCCGCCTCGGGCACCAGGTTGACGATGTCCAGGATGTTCAGCAGACGGCGCACCTCGCGCTCGCCGCCGCGCTTGTAGGCGCCGGTGACGGCCAAAAACGAGGTGTTCCAGGTGATCTGCGAGCCCGGGGTAACGTCGTGGTAGCGGACGATCTTCCGCGTGCCGGCCAGGAAGCGCAGCATGTACGGCAGCAGGTGGATGTAGCCCTGCTTCATGGCCCCTTCCTGGGAGGACGAGGTCGCGCCGCCGGGCATGGCGTGGCGCACCACGTCGTGGTCGACGCCCTGGAAGTAGGGCGAGCAGTACTTGTCGTAGTAGGGCATGATCTGCTTGAGCATGAAGTTGGCGCTGCGGATCATGTCCTTGTCGAGGTGGGTGGCCAGGCCCATCTCGTCCTCGATGTAGGCCGCGGTGGCCATGGCGTCGCCCTGCCCGTACCAGCGCACGCTGGCGCCCACGCCGGTGTCCACGATGTGCGCGCCGGCCTTGGCCGCCTCGCCCATCGTCGGCACGAAGAGCCCGTCGGTGCAGTGGCGGTGGCAGTGCAGGACGAGTTCCGGATACTTGCGGGTCAGCGCGCCCAGGAGCTCGCGCATGAAGCGCGGCGGGCACACGCCGGCCATGTCCTTGAGCCCGAGGATGATCTCCTGCGAGGCCTTCTTCTTGCTGACGCCGAGCACGTCGGCGCACATGGCCAGGATCTCGTCCGTGACGCCGAGGTAGTGCTCCACGTCGAAGCCCTTGGCCCAGGACATGGAGATGGCCGGCTCGAAGATGTGCTTGCCGGAGTGCAGCACGACCTCGGCGAAGGGCCGCATGTTCTCGATGTGGTTCAGGAAGTCGAAGCAGCGGATGACGTCGTAGTGCTCGCAGACCATCTCGCCCGTCAGGCGCATGAGGTTCTTGGCCTGGGGCTTGTAGCCGAGCACGTTGGTCGAGCGGATCAGGATCTGCTTGAGGGTCAGCGGGGCGAACTGGTTCCACTCCCGGGCCTCGGTGAAGGGATAGGTCATGTTCGCCAGCATGGCCACGTGGAAGTGCGCGCCGCCGCCGTTCTCCAGGGAGAAGAAGCCGCACTTGTCGAGATAGGGCCCGACGATGCGGTCCTCGGCCAGGCGGAAGCGGTTGCCGCTGTTGGATTGCGTGATGTCGCGCGTGGTGGTGTCGGTGAGCTGGACGATGCCCTTGGCGCGGTCCTCGCGCAGGGCGTCGAGGATGGCCGAACGCTTCATGCCGCGGGTGAAGCGCGGCTCGAAGGAGGCGTCGGTGACGTCCGGGGCCTTGATGACCTGGAAGCGGCCCAGACGCTTGTCCGAACGGCCGCGGTACTCGCCCAGGGAGACGAAGGGGTTGAAGCCGCGGGCGGAGATCTCGGCCACCAGCCGGGCCAGGCGCAGGCGCTCCGGCTCGCGGTCGGAGTAGGCCATGAGCTCGTCCTTCTTCAGGCGGACGAAGTTGGTGTCGTACTCGCCGGAGACGAAATCCGGATGCTTGATCACCTGCCGGTGGAAGTTGATCGTGGTCTTGACCCCGCTGATGACGTATTCGCGCAGGGCCCGGCGCATGAGCATCACCGTCTTGGCCCAGGTGTTGCCGTAGGTGATCAGCAGCGCGGCGGCGGAGTCGTAACGCGAGGGGAAGCGGTAGCCCGCGCAGATGCAGGAGTCGATGCGCACGCCCTGGCCGCCGGGGGAGACGTAGTGGGTGATCAACCCGGCGTTGGGCGAGAAGTCGTCCTGCGGGTCCTCGCAGTTGATGCGCACCTGCATGGCGTTCAGGTAGGGCTTGGTGTTCTGGGCGTTGAAGCGCAGCTTGGAGCCGAAGGAGATGGCGATCTGCTCCTCGACCAGGTCGATGCCGTAGCGGCACTCGGTGATGCCGTGCTCCACCTGAAGCCGGGTGTTGACCTCAATGAGGTAGGGCCGGCCGGCGGCGTCGACCAGGAACTCCACCGTGGCCAGGGAGTGGTAGCCCACGGCCTTGACGAGCTTCTCGGCGTAGCCCTTGAGCTCCTTGCGCAGGGCCTCGGTGTACCTGGGCCAGGGCGAGGGCGTGATCTCAATGAGCTTCTGGTGGTTGCGCTGCACCGTGCAGTCGCGCTCGTCGAAGACGAAGACGTTGCCGTACATGTCGGCCACGACCTGGAACTCGATGTGCCGGACGCTCGTGAGCAGCTTCTCGACGTACAGGCGCGGATTGCCGAAGCTGGCCTTGGCCAGGGCCGAGGCCTTGGAGAAGGCGCTCTCCAGCTGGGAATCCTCATAGACCTCGTAGATGCCGCGGCCGCCGCCGCCGCCCTCGGCCTTGAGCATGATCGGGAAGCCGATCTCATGGGCGATGCGCCGCGCCTCGGGGATGGACACGGCCTCGCTGGACCCCGGCACCACGGGCACTCCGAGTTCGATGGCCAGCTTGCGCACGGCGACCTTGTTGCCCAAAAGACGCATGGGGCCCTGGTTGGGGCCGATAAAGATGATGCCCGCGTCCTCGCATTTCTTGGGGAAGGAGTCGTCCTCCGAGCCGAAGCCCCAGCCCGGATGCAGGGCCACGATGCCGCGGTCCTTGGCCAGTTTGATCACGCGGTCGAGGTCGAGATAGGCGCGCGGATCTTCGCCGAGGAGCAGAAGTTCGCTTGCGCCGGTGGTCGCGGGCGAGGTTTTGTCCACATCGGTGGCGGTCATCACCGCCACGGCCTGGAACATCTCGGTGATGGAACGGCAGATGCGCCGCGCGGGAATGCCGCGGTTGGCGACCAGGATGGGCTGGCCCTTGACGGCATCCAGAACCTGCTCGAACGACTTTGGTCTCATGGCCAACGTAAGTCCCCCTTGTGGGTTGCGATTGTCCGTCCCCTAAACCCGCCCCGCGTCAAACCGGAGTCACATCGCCGGAAAGGAGCACGACCTCCGTTCCGTCGCGGTCGAGGACAAGCCCGCCCTCCTCGGAGACGCCCCTGACCGTCGCCTCGTACCGAACGCCGATACCCTCATGTACGAGGACGCGTCTCCCCATCCAGGACAGCCTGGTGCGGAAGATTGTCAGGAATTCCTTAGGAGTGCAGGCCTCAAGTAAATTTATGTACCCCGTTTCCACATGATTTACAAGCGTGGCCCAGACGCGCAGCGGGCCAAGCCCGGCCTCGGCCAGCGCAAAGCGGCCGGCGGCGACGCCGTGCCCGGCGCGCAAAGCCTCCGGCTCCGGCGCCCAGGACAGATTCAGACCGATGCCGAGAAGAACGCAGCCGCCCCGCTCCTCCACGAGCATGCCGGCCACCTTCCTGTCGTTGCAGAGAATATCGTTCGGCCACTTCACGCTAACGGCCGGCCCGAGGCTTTCGAGGGCCGCGGCGAAGAGCTGGCCCAGGACCAGCGGCCGCAGATCGTTCCAGGGCTTGTCCTCCGGCGGGCAGACGAGCGTGGCCATCATGTTGCCGGCGTCGGAGATCCAGGCGCGGCGCAGCTGGCCCCGGCCGGAGGTCTGCCTGGGCGTGATCACGCTGCCCCAGGGGGCGAGGCGGCCCTCGGCGCACAGGGCGCGGGCCACGTCCATGGTCGAAGTGCAGGGACCGCAGACCATGAGGGAACGCGGCGAAGCCCCGCCCTCGGCCAAGGGGCCCAGGGCGGCGAGGTCGGCGGCCCAGAGGGGATGCATGGCCGCCAGCGCGTTCGGGGAAATGGGCTCGGCCAGGCCGGGCAGACCGGCGGCCAGCAGGGAAAGGTTCACAACAAAACTCCAAGAGCCGCGCGCCGGACTTTGCAAAGCGGCGGCTTGCTGCTACGGAAAGGCATGCGCATCCTTCTCGTCGGCGGGGCAGTCCGCGACATCCTGCTCGGGCGGCCCGTCCGCGACCGTGATTA
>Ga0268360_1000714_pt1 | contig 46963 bp, 43 predicted proteins | sample BioMet11_FD_192465 | JGI IMG/M metagenome (GOLD analysis project Ga0268360, IMG submission 192465) | Sewage microbial communities from Oakland, California, United States - Biofuel 11 (Illumina Assembly) | ecosystem: Engineered > Wastewater > Sewage > Unclassified | place: USA: California... | reverse complement strand
TAAAGAGCGTTACCAAAGCCGTTTAAAGAATATGTCACCAATAGATTATAGATTGCAAAATTTTAAAAATTAACTATGTCCAAAGAGGGACAGTGTCTAAAATTTTGACGCACTGCAGACCGTCCCCGGTGGCCTGCCCGTTGGCCTTACCCGTTGTACAAAAAAATAAGCGACCGCTTTGGTCGCTTATTTTTTCTTTGCCAGTTCTTTCTCCAACGCAATGGCGAGCGTATGCCAGGCGAGCACCGCACATTTGACGCGTACCGGCATTTTGGCGATATTTTTCAGATAAGCAGCGGCTTCCAATTCTTCCAACTGTCCTTCATCGTTTACCTTGCCAAGTATCATGTCGAGGAAAAGGCGAGTGAGACGCATGGCTTCTTCCACGGTCTTTCCTCCCAGAAGCTCTATCAGCATCGCTGTCGAAGCCTGGCTGATAGCACAGCCGTTGCCGGTATAAGCGATATCAGAGATAACACCGTCTTTCAGGACCACCTGCAGTTGGATGTCGTCGCCGCAATTGGCATTATGGCCATGTTCGGAGATAGTCGGGCAGGCAATCTCCCTTTTATTCGTTTTGTCGTTGTTATACTCCAGAATAATATCTGTGTAAAGTTGATTTACATCCATTAGTCCTTATACCCCATAGCAGCTCTTACTTTGCCCAGTTTGTCCAAGAAATAAGCTACTTCTTCCTCTGTATTATAAAAATAGAAGCTGGCCCGGCAAGTAGCGTTGACGCCCAGATAAATATGCAACGGCTGTGCGCAGTGATGCCCGGTGCGGATGCAGATGCCCGCCGCTGAAAGCAGCTCAGACACATCATGCGGATGCACGTCATCAACCGTAAAAGCCACCAGCCCCGTTTTTTCTGCCGGATTGTCCGAACCGATGATCCTGACATTCGGTATTTTCTTCATACCTTCGATAGCCAGGGTAACGAGTTTTTTCTCGTGCGCCTCTATTTCTTCAAACCCGATATTGTTCAAGTATTTAATCGCAGCCGCCAAAGAAACAGCACCTTCGACATTAGGCGTGCCAGCTTCGAATTTAGTTGGCAGTTCGGCAAAAGTAGTAACCTGTTCTTCGACGCGGTCAATCATGTCACCGCCCAGATTGAACGGCTCCATATCCTCCAGCAGAGCTTCCTTACCGTAGAGAACGCCAATACCGCCGGAAGCACACATCTTGTGGCCGGAAAAAACGAAGAAATCACAGTCCAGCTCCTGCACATCGACTTTCTGGTGCGGTACGCTTTGCGCTCCGTCCAGTACAACCACAGCGCCATGTTTGTGTGCGAGGTCGATCAAAGGTTTAGGGTCGAAGACAAGGCCAAGAACGTTGCTGACCTGGGCAAAAGCTACGATTTTGGTTTGGTCATTGATTTTCGCGAAATCTTCTTCTTTAAACTTACCGGTTTCTTTATCGATATAGATATAATCCAGCACTGCACCGGTTTTTTGAGCAACTCGCTGCCAGGTAACCAGATTGGCATGATGCTCAGCTACGGTGATGACGATGCGGTCGCCTTTTTTCAGATGGGTTTCGCCGTAGGAACGGGCAACCAGATTCAGGCTTTCCGTAGTATTACGAGTATAAATTACTTCACGTGTACTCTTGGCATTAATGAACTCGCGAACTACTTCTTTCGAGCCATCGTAGGCTTCCGAAGCTGCAATAGCGAGTACGTGCGAGCCTCTGTGCGGATTACCGTTCTGACGGCTGTTATATTCATAGATAGCTTCCAGCACCGGCAGCGGTTTCTGCGTGGTCGCACCATTGTCAAAATAGACAAGTGGCCGTCCGGCACTGATAGTCTTCAATATGGGAAAATCATTACGAATCAATTCAATGTTCATCTTTATTCTCCTTTGGCATCCAGCTTACGCCGTATTTCTTCCAGAGCCTCTTCCTGCAGCGATGCATCAAGGCTGTCAACAATCGGGCGCATCAGAGATTCCACGATTATGCGACGTGCTTCCTCCTGGGAGAAACCACGACTCATCAGATAATAGACGTCCTCTTCACTGACTTGTCCGGCGCTGGTAGCATGGTTACCGGCCACATTGTCTTCTGTACACAAGAGGAGTGGCAAGGAAATGTTCTTGGCCTTGGGTGACAGCTGTATAGCGTAGTCGCCCTCTTCACCTTCGGAACCTGCGCAGCCGCGATGAAAGTCCAGCGTACTGCGGAAGATTTTCTTGGCTTCGCCGGCGAGTGCGCCTTTGCCTTCAATCAGTGAAACTGTTTTTTTGCCCCAGTGGTCAATATGATAGAACAGGTCCAGATGCTGCTTGCCTGTTCCTGTATAGACTGTTCTTTCTGTTAAAACAGCTTCATCGCCGTTCAGACTGCCGCGGCTATGCACAATTACCTGCTTGCCGCCCAGTTCTGCCGAAACAACTTCTGCCTTAGCTGCTTTGCCCAGCTTGAAGAAACGCTGGTCATAGAGAGTCGTTTCCGACATTTTTGATTGCAGCTTGGAAATCTTCAGCTCAGCTGCATCCTCCAGTTCATAGTAAGAAGCCAGATAAGAATTTTGCGCCGTCTCCGTCCCTGCTAACTTCCAGACAAGTTCAAGCTTGGCACCCTTCTGCAGCAGGAAATGATAAGCACCGGCGTAATCAGCATGCTGATTTTCCAGTTTTATTTCTATCGTTAATTTCGCCTGCATTCCAGACGGAATTGTAATCGTATATTTTTCTCCCGCCAGCGCTGCCGCCAAAGTTTCTGACGAAGCCCCTTCAAAGTTTTCCGGGAACTCCGCACCGACAGTGACATAAGTCTTGTCGGAAAAGTCAGCAGGAGCGGAAACCTTTGGGGCAGAGAATAAAATTTTGGTATCATTTGTTTTAAGATACCGGTAAGTAAGTACCGGCAGCCTGTTAATTGCTATTTCTTTCATATGCCCCTCCTCAGCCGATTGATCCTTCGAATTCCAGATCGATAAGCTTGTTCATTTCCACCGCATATTCCAGCGGCAGTTCCTTGGAAATCGGCTCCGCAAAGCCTCTTACCAGCATGGCCTTGGCATCTTCTTCCGATAAACCACGGGTCATCAGGTAATAAATGTTTTCATCAGGGATGCGGCCAATTTTAGCCTCGTGTCCCAAGTCGATGTTGTCATTTTCGATGATGATGTCCGGAATGGTATCGGAACGGGATTCATTGTCCAGCATCAGGGATTCGCAGCTGATTGATACCTTCGCGCCCTGTGCCTTCGGTCCGATATGAACAACGCCGCGATAGATAGCAGTGCCGCCGCCCTTGGAAAGGGATTTCGAATGTACTGTAGCCGTAGTTTCCTTGCCGAGACATTCTATTTTTGAACCCGTGTCGAGATACTGACCTTTGCCGGCAAACGTGATACCTGTGAATTCAGCTTTTGATCTGTCGCCCTTCAGCACCGTATCAGGATACAGGCAGGAAACATGTGAACCGAAAGAGCCGCTGACCCAGGTCATGCTGCCGTCTTCTTCCACCAGAGAACGTTTCGTGTTCAGGTTGTACATGTTCTTAGACCAGTTCTCAATCGTTGAATAACGTAAGTTAGCACCCTTGCGGACAAAAAGTTCGACCGCACCGGCATGCAGATTTGCCACATTATACTTAGGAGCCGAACAGCCTTCGATGAAATGACATGTAGCCCCCTCATCAACGATGATCAGCGTGTGTTCAAACTGTCCCGCGCCAGGAGCGTTCAGGCGGAAGTAGCTTTGCAGCGGCATCGACACCTCTACCCCTTTTGGCACATAGACAAAAGAACCGCCGGACCAGGCTGCGTAATGCAGCGCCGCAAATTTATGGTAAGACGGAGGAATTAAAGTGCCAAAGACAGGTCTGACCAAATCTTCGTACTGCTTGACTGCCGTCTCAAAATCCACGTAGATAACGCCTTGCTTGGCCAACGCTTCATGAACATTGTGATAGACGACCTCGGAATCATACTGCGCACCGACACCGGCGAGCGAAGTTTTCTCCGCTTCCGGAATACCAAGACGGTCAAAAGTGTCACGGATATTCTCCGGCAGCTCTTCCCAGCTCTCTTTCATCTCTGTACGTGGTTTGACATAGGTATCTATATGTGACATATCCAGGTCGGAAATATCCGGCATCCAAGGCGGAACATCCAGCTTATCATAAATTTTCAGCGCCGCCAGTCTCTTCTCGAGCATCCACTCCGGCTCTCCCTTTTGGCTGGAAATTTCACGAATTATCTCTTCCGTAAGACCGGTATCGGCCTTAAAAGCATACTCAACCTTATCCTTAATATCATAGATGCTTCTATTCACATCTTCGATATTACTTCTCTTTTTCTCTTCATGCTTCGTCATTTCCATCACCCTTCAAAGCGAGGCGATAAGCATCAAAACCATTCTGCTCAACCTCGTCAGCCAGTTCGGCACCGCCTTCCCTGACGATTTTCCCATCAATAAGAATATGTACCACATCCGGTTTAATGAACTGCAATATCTGATTAAGATGCGTGATAATCAGGATGGAATTGTTTTCATTATGATATTCCGAAATATTCTTGGAAACGATACGCACCGCATCAACATCAAGACCGGAATCTGTCTCATCCAGCATCGCGAGTTTCGGATCCAAAAGGCGCATCTGCAGAATTTCGCTCTTCTTCCGTTCGCCGCCGGAGAAGCCATCATTCAGATAACGTTCCGCATAAGAACTGTCCATGCTGAGATTGGTCATTCTTTCCTTCAGCAGCTTTTTGAACGCAAAAACCTTCTGCTGCTGACCGCTGACCGTTGTTTTGGCAGTACGGATGAAATTTTCCATCGTAATGCCTGCCACAGACACAGGTGACTGGAAAGATAAAAAAATTCCCAATTTAGCGCGTTTATCAACGGAAAGCTCAGTAATATCCTGACCTTCGAACAGAATACGGCCTTCCGTAATCTTATAAGCAGGGTTACCCATGATTGCGTGCATCAGTGTGGATTTACCAGCGCCGTTCACACCCATGATCACATGTACCTTACCTTTTTCTACTGTTAAATTAATGCCGTGCAGCAGTTCTTTGTCGCCTACTGACACATGCAGGTTTTCTATTTTAAGCAATTCACTCATTTGAGCACCTCCGTTTACTTATTATATTCCTCAATTCATATATAATCAATATGGTAGGATATAAATTTTTTAAAAAATTGTCCGAGTTTATACTTGACATTTCCCTCGGTTTATACAATAATTTAACTCAACAGATAACTATTATTAATTGTAATTCGTTATCGAATAAAATTTATCTAACATTTAGGAGGAATTAATCATGTCATTAATCGGAACAGAAGTAAAACCTTTCACAGCGCAAGCTTATCATAATGGAAAATTCGTGGAAATTACCGAGGCTAATTTCAAAGGTAAATGGAGCGTCGTTTGTTTTTATCCTGCCGATTTCACCTTTGTCTGCCCTACTGAACTAGAAGATTTGCAAAATCAATATCCTGCCCTGCAAGAACTTGGGGTAGAAGTATACTCCGTATCTACCGATACTCATTTCACCCATAAAGCATGGCACGACACCTCTGAAGCCATCAAAAAGATCACCTACTTCATGATTGGCGACCCCTCTCATGCTGTTTCCAGAAACTTTGAAGTACTGATTGAAGAAAAAGGCTTAGCAGACCGCGGCACCTTTATCATCGACCCAGACGGCGTCATTCAGGCAGTGGAAATCAATGCCGGCGGTATCGGCCGTGACGCAAGTGCTCTCTTCAACAAAATCAAAGCCGCACAATACATCAGGAAAAATCCTAACGAAGTTTGCCCGGCCAAATGGCATGAAGGGTCAGCTACCCTGAAACCAAGTCTTGACCTTGTCGGCAAGATTTAAGAGGATGATCGATCATGTTGCTTGATAATGATGTCAGGGAAAAATTAAGTCAATATTTGCAATTGATGGAAACCGATATTCTGATCAAGGTCAATGTCGCTGCTGATCCCGCATCGGCACAAATGTCAGAGTTTGTTCAGGAATTAGCCGGCTTATCGCCCAAAATTCACGTAGAAAACGCTGCTCTGCCCAGAGTGCCAAGCTTCAGCATCAATAAAATCAATCAAGATGTCGGCATCACCTTTGCCGGCATCCCCTTGGGGCATGAATTCACCTCACTTGTGCTCGCCTTACTGCAGACAAGCGGTTATCCGCCCAAGATAGATGCTTCCATTGTGGACCAGATCAAGAATATTAAAGGCACCTTCAATTTTGAGACCTATGTCAGTCTGACCTGCCATAATTGCCCAGAAGTAGTGCAAGCCTTAAATATCATGAGTCTGCTGAATCCCAGCATTACGCATACGATGGTTGACGGTGCTATCTTTAAGGAAGAAGTCGAAGCCAAGAATATCTTAGCCGTACCTTTCGTTTATCTTAATGGACAGCCTTTCAGCAGCGGACGTATGGAGATTGAAGAAATTCTCTCCAAGCTGGATATCAAGCCGGAAATTGCTGATTTAGCTGTCAAAGAACCCTATGATGTGCTGGTAATCGGCGGCGGCCCTGGCGGCACGAGTGCAGCTATCTATGCATCCCGCAAGGGACTGCGCACAGGGCTGTTAGCCGAAAAGTTAGGCGGACAGATCAACGATACCTTCGGCATCGAGAATTTCATCAGCATCAAATACACGGAAGGTCCGACCCTTGCCGCCAATATCGAAGAACATCTTCGTTCCTATGATATCGATGTTATCAAGCTGCAAAAGGTCAAAACCTTGACGAAAGCCGATCTGATAGAGATAGAACTGGAAAGCGGCGCCACCCTGCGCAGCAAAACCGTAATCATCGCAACCGGTGCCCGTTGGCGCAATATCAACGTACCCGGCGAAGCTGAATTCAAAGCCAAAGGCGTAGCCTACTGTCCTCACTGTGACGGGCCCTTGTTCAAAGGAAAAAATGTCGCCGTTATCGGCGGTGGTAATTCCGGCGTAGAAGCAGCAATCGACCTGGCAGGTCTTGCCAATCAGGTAACACTTTTGCAAGCATCAGACAAACTGACCGCCGACGAAATCTTACAAAGCCGTGTCTACAGCAAGAAAAACATCACGGTAATAACCAATGCCAAGACAACCGAGATTATCGGTGACGATACGGTGCAGGGACTAACCTACCTGGATTGCTTACAAAATGAACAGAAGAAGCTTGACGTTGATGGCATCTTCATTCAAATCGGCCTCTTGCCGAATACGGAGTGGTTAAAGGGAACGCTTGACTTGAATACCTTCGGCGAAATTATCGTCGATAAATATGGTGCAACCAACATACCCGGTGTTTTTGCCGCCGGCGATTGTACCGATTCACCGTATAAGCAAATAATTATTTCGATGGGAGCAGGCGCTAATGCCGCCCTAAGTGCTTTTGACTACCTGATCAGAAACTAACCCCCCACACAAATCCATATTTCCCCTCATAACAAAGAAAGCTAACTGCGCTCATTTATGGCAGTTAGCTTTCTTGTCATTTGCACAAAAGACGGTTCAACGGGTGGTTTGGTTCAACGGGGACGGTCCTTTTTGGACCATTCCGGCCTTCTCCATATTACTTCTTGTATTTACGTTCAAGAAAATCAATTGATTGTTTTGTAGGCTCAAGCATTTTTTCATAAATATCCGTATAAATTCTTGGAATCTTTTTGACACGCAAATTTGCATCTTCAACGTCAAATGATAACAGATCCAGCTCTTCGACGCCAAGCCATTCACAAAACTCTTTGTATTTGCGGCCTTTTTTGCTTTTAAAGGCTTTAGCGATTTCTTTTAAGCCCCAAACACCGCCGCAGTTTTCTATAATTCCATACCCTGCTCCAGCAAGCACGCGTGGAAGCTCCTTACCTGGCAAATCTTTATCTATAATAATATCCTCAAAAAACAAATGAATATGCCACCCATCACCAAAGTCATAGGTAAATACCATCTGATCCCCATAGCCAGACACAATATCTTTTATTTTGTTTTTAGCAGCATCATAGGTTTTATGATTATCGTCAACAGCATACTCCTCCCAGTCGTGACCAATTTGAAAGCGAACTACCTCCTCCTTACGAGTTTCATCAATTATTTTTGCAAGTATTTCTTTGTCATTTCTATACTCCTGACGAAAGTAATTATTTAAATTTAATTGTGTCGGCACTTCAAACGAGAATAAATGACTGGCCTCCATTTCAAACATTGACATAAGTATATACCCAAGCCGTGCGATTGAGATATTATTAGCAACTTGAAAAGTCCTCCACATCTTCGGTTTGTAGTCACAAAGTTCCGCGCGAAACTGGTAAATAGGATGAACTGCCATAATTATCGTCTCCTTTTCCGGACCATTGTCCCCAATTGCAATTATCAACATCAATTACTGCCATTACAAACATACACAAGTTTTTGAAAACTATAAATTAGTAAAAGTGTACAATAGTCTATCATCACCGATTTTCTTAAAACCATTTTTTTCATAAAATTCAGTGGTTGAATTCTCTCTATTCATTTGGTTTGTCTTATTTCTTTTTTTCATCTTCGCAGCTTCTATTTTGTTTGCTCCATTTTGATCCGCGACGTAGTAAGCAAAGATATGCGGCGTCAAATTTAAAAACCTTTTAATAATATAAGGCAGCTCCTGTAACAGTCTTGTTCCAATTCCCTGCTGTCGCAATGATTCCTCTACCAAAAACTCATGAATATAAAAAATATCTTGTGCCAGGTCCCCTTCATCCTCACTAAGCGGACCATCTACCTCAGATAACATCGCTACAACATTAGCTAAATCAGCAGATTCATCATCGCAGACAGTAAAAACATCATAGCCATCTGAAAACATTTGCTGACAAGCTATAAAGTGCCCCCATAATGAACCCACCCTTGTGCAATTACTATAGTCTCCGCTGTCCATAGCCTCATATACAGCACATTCATCATCGACCACGCCAAAAAATTCCAGGCTTACATGTATTAAATATGGTTTTGGGTACTCGGCATCCAGTAAATCGCCCGGCTTGGAATCCGCAGCAAAAGCAATGACATCCTGGCGATGATGCCTCACTAAAAAATCTGAGAACGTTAATCTTTCTTCATTCTCTCTGATAACTTCTGTTGCTAAAGTCGGTTTTAGGTCCACACGCTTTCCAGGCACATATTTAATACAATTATTAAAGTCTTCTATCTTAATTCCCGGCATGCCTATTAAGCAGGTCTCCAAGCTTTCCCGCGCTTTAACAGTCAAATCTATTCTTTCGCCTGTGACGTTTCCCGGCAAATAAGTTGCACAATGAAAAAGCTTTTTATCAAGCTCATCTTGATAAATATAAATACTATTGCAATCCTTCAAATAAGGGAATCTGTTGATTGCTTCAATCGGCAGCAAATTCCAAAAATATGTAACGCTTTCAAATCCTCGTTTAGGCTTATCAGCTAACGCCGGTATTATCCAGTCTCTCCCTTTTTTCTTAGCAGTTCGTAATTTACCGCGACGAATCCACTGTCTGACAGTTGTATCAGTAACATCATATTGTTTGGCATACTCTTCCACACTCAAATAATCACATTTTACCTCTGCAATAGTATATTCCAGCTGCGTTTCCATGCTTGATATCTCATTATCATTATCGAATTCAATCTTGTTGCACTTGTATAAAGAAAGCTCAATGCTATCATTTTTTATATCATAATCATAAAAAAACCACTTATTATTTAAAGGCTGCAGGTCTCTATCAACAAGCTCTTTACGAAATTGCGTGCATAAAGTTAACAATACCTTGCGCTTGCCTTCGCTATAGCCTTCCTCATTATTTTTTTCTTGGTGATGAGCAACGAAATCATCAAACGAAGCGATCACTTCCGTCTTGTTAAGTAAAAAAATTGAGTTAAATATTAATAACTTATCGCGCTTATTCGTAATATCACCCCATATCTGAAGTCTAACAGCCAATTATTATAATTCAATTGTATTGTTGCAATACAATTTTGTCAATTAATTTACCGTTTTTCTCCTTAACATCAGTGCGCACAAAAGGACCAAAGGGAACACCACCCCTTTGGTCCTTTTGTCATCTAACCCGCTCTTCCTATTTCGTTGCTTATTATGTCAAAATACGCATCAAATCGTAATTTCTGAACTTCTTGTTTCTTTTTACACTTTCATCAGTATAAAGTAGACCAGCCTCTACTAGAACAGCTAACCCCTTTCTTGCGGTAGCAGGTGATATATTTAACTTCTTAGCCACTCTAACCGAAGTTGTATAAGGATCAGAAAATGTGTATAGCCAAATTTGGCGTTCAGACTCAAGAGTGCATTTTTTGAGTCCTTCGACTGCTAACTTCTCGGCATTTTCTAATTTATTCAGCAAAGAATCAGCCATCCTGCCACATGCCGTAATAAAAAATTTAAGCCAAGAATACCAATCCGGGTTATCACCCCTAACACCATTCAGCAGATCATAATAACGAGCTCTTTCTTTTTCAAGTTCCTCACTGACCAAAAATACTGGCACATCAACCAATTTTTCTTTTATCGCCGTGAGAGCTATAAGAATTCTTCCTAATCTCCCATTACCATCCAAAAAAGGATGTATAGATTCAAATTGAGCATGTATAATAGCTGCTTTAATAATAGGATCACACTCTTCATCAAAAACAAAACCATCTGCTTTGTTAAACTTTCTAAAGCTGCTATGCGGCATACTGTTAATGAAAAAATCCAAATTTTCCATATATGCTTCGATTTCATTTGCTGCAACAGGTATATAAACAGCATCCTCTATTTTATTATTAGGCCCGATAAAATTTTGTATTTTGCGAAATTCTCCACCGGATGAAGCTGTACCACGTGCATTTTCCATTAGAATTTGATGTAAATCTTTAATGAGCCTTGTGCTGATGGGGTAACCGCTCTTTATACTCGCTGTTCCTTCATGCAGGGCTTTCCTATAGTTATTAACCTCTACTCTTTCCCAACTGGGATTTTTATTCTCACATTCCTCCACCATATCCGTGAATGTAACTTGTGTCCCTTCAATCCTTGTCGACTGAACAGATTCATTTAACGAGAACATACTCACAATTGCATCATTGACAATGGAATGACAAAATTCACTTTTCAACCGTCCAATAGTCCTATTAACTTTAGATAAAAGTTGAAATATTTCCAAAGCCTTATCATTCGGCATAACGATAGGAAGCTTAGCGATACCTTTTTTTGTCATTGCTTTCCCTCCCAAAATTAAGTAAGTATTTAAAGATATTTTACTTAAAATGCGTTGCAAAGTCAATAATTTGCGAATATTTTCTTTATTGTTGCATCGAATAACAAGTTAAATGTCATTTTGATACCTAAGCCTTTCATCTTCAAAGAAGCAAAAGCAACTGCCTCACGCATTCCTACGAATACATTACATCGACAATATGCCTTTCCATTCCTTTAGCGTCCTTGATGTTCTTTTGGTCAACAATTGCAGAAAAATAGGCGTGTATTTAATTCGTAGGTATAATATTGTCGAAGATATCTCCGTCACCACAACCGACGCGTGCATCGGCCCATGGCTTTTCAGCGTGTGACATTCTTTCTAAAAAAATATGCTATATGACGCTGCTTCCGCTTATCATTGCCAGCACAGACAATCTGGTGTTCTCGCAAAAGTGGTCCAAAAAGGACCGTCCCCGTTGTTGAAAAGGACCGTCCCCGTTGTTGAATTGCTTTTATCTTTACCAGCAATGCGCCTCGTGTTAACATTGTGGTAGACAAAACATTCGAATCACAAGGGAGCACCAGCATGTTAACTGACAAAACAAATTACGGATTGGCAAGACACGCCCAGGGATTTCTTGCCTTGCCGACCGTTTATCTTTGGGGCGGTTTGGGGCAAATCTTGTCACTTGCGCTTTTTCACGAAATAATAAATCGCTATCCAGACTATTACACCGAAAAAAAACAACATGAATACGAAGGATTTATCGATAACAATTACTACGCTCTCGATTGCAGCGGACTCATCAAAAACTATCTGATGAACGGCAAAGACAATTTTCGCTACAATCCCGCAGTTGACTACAACAGCAAACTTTTCCTAGAAAAATCAACAACAAAAGGAACAATTTGCTCGCTGCCGGAAATACCCGGCGTCTGTCTTTATCTCGAAGGCCATGTAGGTGTTTATATAGGCAACAGCGATGTAATTGAAGCCACCAACAACCCTGATTTCGGCAATGGCGTAATCAAAAGCCGGCTAAATCAAAGAAACTGGGAACAATGGTTTTATTGTCCGCATATCAGATATGAAGATTAAACCAGGCCTTATAGCTTGCGGCTATTTCCCGATCCACAAAAAAACTCAAATCAAAATTCTCCTTGGGGTCAGCAGCTATACCATAAGGCGTAAAATATAATTTCTCCGCTATATAAAGAGCTCTTGGCAAATGGAACTTGTTGGTTACAACCATAAGTTCGTTTGCCGTTTTTTTATTTTTCAAGGACTTGAAAGAACGCAATGTATTCCAGCCGTCGTAATCCTTAATAAGATTGGAAGTATCAATATCAGAATTAGCCGTCAGATATTCATACATCACATCTACATCGCTGCAAAAACCTTTTTTGACCGGACATCCGGATAAGATAAACTTGACGGCCGGTCTTTTCTTATGAATGGCAATCGCCTTATCCAGCCGCGCCTTCAGTAGCGGAGTCATAGATGTTCTGACCAGCGCACCCAAAACGATACAATATTCTACGCGTTCGGGAACGTCATCTATTTCAGCCATATGTTTATTGGCAGCCTCATCTATTCCCATCTGCCTATGTCCCCAGACAAGCATAGGTCGAAACAAAATAAATATTTTGTGTAAAAGTTTCATAGACCCCTCCTCAGAATCTTATATTTTTTTCATAACGTTTTCCAGTTCTTCACGATAAAACACGCCGCCGCTTATAGTCGCATACAATTGCTGGATAGGCGTGAAGGCTACAGGGCAGCCGTTGCCTTCGACTATTGCAGGCCCTTCTTCCGTCAGAGCAACGTCCCAGCCAATGAGCGTAATCTCAGGAAAAAGAGCCGCCGCCTCTTCAACAACTGCTTTAATTTCATTCTTGAACGGCACTACAAGATCTTTGAAGCGCACATTTGCAGCTTCATTCATCTCCTTCATCGGCGACTCGCGGGGCAGGAACCAATCACACCTGCCAACCCCTTCGTCCAAAGCATCAGTAATAATTCTTCCACTCTCTGGCTCTACCAGCACAACAAAAGCATTACGCATGTCAATACTTTCGCCTTTCCTGCCAAACCGCGCCAACCAATGCCAGCAGGCTTCATACTTGCCTTCAGCAGACTTGACCGTGTGAACTCTTATTGTATTGACACAATCAGGATTTATCCGCGACCATTCATGATGCTGATGTATATATTCCTCAATAATATAGAGCGAATTTTTTTGGTAATCGGCAAATACCTTCTCCAATTTCTCCTTATTAGCCTCTCCCGTGAATTGTTCCCGCTCAGTATCAACGACGTTAACCTGATTGCCCATAGCCGAGTTGTAAACCTTGACTACGATTTTCTTATGCCGGTTGACAAAGGAAGAAAATTCTTCAAAATCACAATAACGCAAATCCAAAAACTCGCGTTTTAAAAGATGCGGAGGCAGCCGCCTCAGTGTCGTTCCCTTATCACGCAGAATTTTCTGTGCTTCTAAGTCATTATTTATCTTATTTTCTAAAATATTCACATATTCATCATAGGAAACATATGATGCCAAATTGGCAAAAGGGACACTGTCCAAGCCCCACTTAAAATAAACATCCGCCTTTATCCCATATTTGTTTTTCTTATGGACATAATCATATACAGCAAAAACAGGATTCTGCTTTTTAGCAAAAAAACAGCCCATCGCTTTGAACTTCTGCCATTCTCTGCCAATACTCATGAATGAAATCACTCCCATATTCATTAGCGCCCTCGTGGCTTAAACAGCCGCTTGGCAAATACAACAACACTTTTTTTATTATAGCACACATTAGAAAGTTCAAAGAGGACTGCACTGCTTCAAATTATTGGACATACTCCTATGGGGACAAGTACAATAATTGAAAGGAGTGGTTCTTATGGTCTCCAAATATTCTACTGAGTTCAAGTTGCATGTCGTTCGAACTTACCTAAATTCTCCCTTCGGCATAAGAGTAGCAGCTCGTTCCCTTGGGTTGCCTTCAAAGAATTATCTTACAAGGTGGATGCAGGAACTTACACAAAAGGGCTTGCTGACTAAAGAAGAAATAGCAGCAATGGAGCAAAAAAGCTCATACCAAACGAAGAATCGACCAGCAGTAGAAAGTATGCATGAAATGTCACCAAGTGAAAAACAGCTCGCTGAAGAAAATTTACGACTGAAAGCTGAAGTGGATTTTCTAAGGACGCTGGTTTCTTTGGATGATCTTAATTCTAAAAAAAAATAGTATACCAGACCATCGCCGAACTATCTTGCAAATATACCATTTCATTACTTTGCTCTATCGCAGGAATAAGCCGGAGCAGCTATTATCACTGGAAATCGCTTGCTAACACTAAACCATTTGATGTTGTAGAACTGGTAAGAAAAGAGCAACTAATATCCAATAGTATTCTTGGCTATAGACGGATGAAGATTGTTCTTAATCGAAAGTACAACTTGTCGGTAGGCAGCCATACCTTAAGAAGACTGATGGCTGCTAACAATCTTCAGTCTGCAATTCGTAGGAAAAGACGCAAGTCTATACGCCAAATAGGGCTAGAAAAGCTGACGGCAGATAATATACTGAAAAGAGATTTTTTCGCACCTTTACCAGGCCGGAAATATGTTACGGACATTACCTATATACCTATTAGAAACTCAATGGTTTATTTCTCCGTAATACTTGATTTGTTTAATGGTGAGATTGTGTCTCACAAAATCAGCAGATCAGCCGATGCAGCCTTGTCGACTGATGTTGTTAGCAATCTTGCTCTAAAGCGCGATCTTGAAGGAGCTGTACTTCACAGCGACCAAGGCGTTCATTATACGAACAAAGCCTACCAATCTTTACTAAAAGAAAAAGGCATTATCGCAAGCATGTCGCGCAAAGGCAACTGCTGGGATAATGCCATGGCCGAGAATTTTTTCAGCCATTACAAATGTGAATGTATAAGATTATGCAAAAAATCTTTATATTCGTTTGAGAGTGTCGTAGAAGTAACAGAAGAATATCTGAACTTCTATAATAAAGAGCGTTACCAAAGCCGTTTAAAGAATATGTCACCAATAGATTATAGATTGCAAAATTTTAAAAATTAACTATGTCCAAAGAGGGACAGTGTCTAAAATTTTGACGCACTGCAGACCGTCCCCATTGAACTACCCTTTGAACTAAAAGTGGTCCAAAAAGGACCGTCCCCGTTGAACCGCACGTTGAACCGTAGAACCAAATGAACCCCAAAACAACGAAAAAAGCCGAAAAGAGCTAGTGCCCATTCGACTTTTCTATCAGTGCTGCCACAAAGAAAATACCTGAATCTTCTTGTCTATCCGCTATTTATTTACTTCATATTCGCAAATTGGTCTGCTCTTGTAGATATAACCAAAATCTCTGTCGTAAACAACTAATTCCGCATCAATTAATTCACTGGTCTCAATTTTCGTCACGCCATACTCAAAAAAGTACCTGCCATCCATTTCATACACTTTAAACATAATCATCACCTCATTTTTCGTTATTAATTAATCGTTCATTTTAGTATATATAATCTCTTCTATATGAATTAATAAAATCCTTCCGACTTCAAAAAATCTTAAGGTTCCCACTGTTTCCTTTTAGCCAAAGAGTCTGCTCAAAAAGCTTTTGGACCTATCATACGGCAGGCAAAGTTCTTTGGGTACATGTACATCAAGATACCTGTTTTCAATTATTGCCTGTGAATTAACGCTGACAATTCTCTCCAAAGCTTCCGGGGCTACTTTCCCTTTCAGGGCTTTCAAAGCCGAACTGGTATCAGTATTTCTGCGTTCTATGCTAATGGCATCAGTGCCGAGGAAATGCACCATATTATTTCGGATCAAGAGTTCCGCGAAATTCTTCACTTCCATACCATATTTGTAGGTAAAGCTATCGATATTGCACTGCGCCATTACACCGCCGTCTCGCATCCACTGATGCAGCAGCTCAGGATTTTTTGCCAGGCAGAAATTCCGTTCAGGATGCGCGATAACAGGTATCAATTCTTTAACCTGGATTTCTTAAAGAAAGTCTTCCGCATAGTTCGGGACATTATAGGCAGGTAATTCAATCAGTATGTAGCGGCTGCCAGCCAAGCAATAATCTTCCTGCCCGGTTTTCAAAAGACTCAAAAGGTTCCAGTCCATTTCCAATTCTGCCCCAGCATGTACCTGCGTGGTAATACCTTCTGCCCTTGCAGCACTATTCAGAACCTCAACTCTTTCCTTAATCAGCGGCCACTCTATGATTCCTGTGCCTTTGCATATGTGTGGTGTGGCAACAATATCCGTAGTGCCGGCTGCCGCTGCCATCCGCAAAAGAGTGAGTGAAGCCTCCATGTCCTTTGCGCTCCCATCTTCATCATCGATTATGTGAGTGTGAATATCAATCATGGAAACTTTGCCCTCCATCTGCTAAGATCGCTCAATCATAATTATGTACAAAAAATGAAAAATAATAACATCCTATTTTATATTTATTTTAGCATCAGCTATTAAAACATACACTATTCTTTACCATTATCGTATTCTTTTTACCGAAAAATACCTTGCCAATAGAACATAAAAAAGAGACAGTCCTGAATTGTCACACAAAATGCGACTATTCAGGGCCATCCCCCAAACATCCGTAATCTTAGAATTTGTAAGTTGCACCAACGACAAGACCCTTAACTTGATCGCCTTCCGGGAAATCATGGTGATTGTAGCTAATGCCGATGCCCCAATTAGAATCTATTGCATAGGCAACGCCTGCCTTGTATTCGGTTTCCCGTCTATTATACTTAATGCTTTCAAAAGTTTCGACTTTCTTAGCTACTTTCTGGTAGGCCACAAAACCAACGGTAACGTTGCCATCCCATCCATAAGTCGGCCCCATCTTAATATCGTCGCAGCATTCATATTCTCTGATACCCAGGTAAGCGTGCAAATTATCGTTTACTTTGTATTCACCATATACACTGTTAACATGACCATCCTGGTAATCACCATGCAGGCGAACCTGCTTGACACCGACTATAATTTTATCTGTCAGTCCATGTTCCGCATAATAGCTCAAACCAGTATTAGCGTAATCGTTCAAACCTAAGCCTATGACTGTCTGGCCTTTCTGAATATCCCTTACCGGATCTGCAGAAACTATACCAGTGGTTGCTAATAAGAGCAAACAAGTAAGACCTGCAATTGATTTTTTGTTCATAACAACATATCCTGCTGCTTCCTACTTATCTTAGTGTCAAAACATTAAGCTTATACTTGTAAGGCCTGGTAGCCTTCACTTTTATAAGGTGCCCTTTAGGCATTTGTGTCAGTCTTGTTTCAATGGTGTTACGCGATTTTTTGGTGGTCTCCATTATTTGTTCAACCGTCGCCCCTTCACCACTAAACAACGAGGCTTGCAAAAGAATATAGTAAATATCGTTAAGCAATTCATCGTCAATACCAGATTTGTTCAGAAGTGCAGCCAGTTTATTTTCGTAGCGATCCAGCTGTTCTATCTTTTTGAGCAGCAGTTGCTTCGTTTCTTTAATGGTATCAAAAACGAACATTAAAAATCCGTGAATAAATGGAGTAAGATCTCCCCTGTTTAATTCATTATTTGTCTGTTCAAACAGTTGGTAATATTTCTTCAACTGTTTTTTTATGGTGATCGATATTCTTATGCTGATAATTCCTCCCAATTCTTTTGCGAGATATTGCGAGGTAATAAACCTGATTAATCTACCGTTGCCGTCGTAAAAGGGATGAATATAACCAAATAAATAATGAAAAATTGTTACGCGCACTAATAAAGGTTTATTTTCGTCATTAAGTATGCTCAACGCATGCTCCATAGCTGCTGTTATGAGCTTTTCCGGGTAGAGACCTTGATGAATTATCCTATCTGTGCCTGTACAAACAGATACCGACTCCTTACGGAAGATGATTCCATCCGGAGCATTCTCTGAATTGTCAGCGACTACTTCCTTCAAAATGAACTCATCATAAAAATTTCTGATATCGGTACAAGTCTTAAAATTTTTCAAATTATTATTCAACAAACTAAGATACTTATTAACAACGCGCCAAAGACGCAGATTTTCGCTGTCTGTATTTTGCTTAGCAAGCGCCAATCTAATTTCTTTTTTCGTACTGCGAACACCCTCAATATCATTAGTAGATTTTACTTCTTCTACAATACTGCTTTTAATAAATTGGTCAACAATAACCATTGGTATGTCTGCTAGCAATTTATCAAGTTCATATTTTTCATGCAATATACTGATAATAGAATTAATAATGGATTCATCATAACAATAAAAAAGAGGATATTCATTTTTGTGGTTGTATTGATGGATTGTGATTTCAATATGCTTAGTAGTAGAAGAGTTGAAACGCGATAAGTAAGCCTCTTCATATTTTCCAGGTTCCTGATAATAAATCTTTTTTAAGCTTTCATATGCCACAACAAATCCCACCTCTACATATTACTATCTACAGAAATGCTGCTTTTTGATAAGTCATTATTCCCATATATCAAAAATCGCTTTTTTTGATAAGTCACTCCTTATAATATATCAAAAAGTCGCCTTTTTGGGAAGTGTTGTTTTGAAAGTTATCTTTTGCTTCCTTGCCTTATTTTTTGATACACCAGACAGCATAAAGAGGAATTGATTTAATACCATTTTCAAACCCGAAATTTCTAGTTGATACCCTAATAGCATACGGTGGCACATACTTTTTTATATATTTCTGTAAGCTTTTGGCTCTTACATTATCCGAGGATTTTACTTCCACTGGAATAACATTGCCTAATTTATCCTGAAAGAGAAAATCCACTTCGGACTCATTATCGCCCGACCAATAATACGGTTCAATTCCATTGTTGACAAGCGCCTGCATGACATAGTTCTCGGCTAAAGCACCTTTGAAACCATCAAGCTTATGGTCAGCGTATAGTATTATATTAGCTTCTATATCAAATTTTGAGCAAAGCAACCCTGTATCCACCATATAAACTTTGAAAGAATCGTTATTAGCATAAGCAGCAAGGGGAAGCTTGCCCTCCTTGGCTAAACAGCATTTATTAATTATACCGGCAGCATTAAGCCACGCCAAAGGCATCTCATACTCTGCCGCACGTGCGCCTTTTTTGATTACCTTGTATTGAAATTTCCTATTTTCCTTAGCAAGTTGTGCAGGCACACTACTCCAGGCAGCAATAATTTTTGCAGTTTCTTGCGCAGAAGCATATTTTGCCATATCTGCCACGTAAGAATCATTTAATGTTTTTTGTCTGACCTTAACAAAGTCGAAATCATTTTTACTAAGATATTCTTCCACAACCGCCGGCATTCCGCCAATCACAAGATAAGAACGATATTTTTCCAGCGCCTTATCATGCAAAGACAAAGGTTCAACGGCTGCAAAAGATTCGCTGATCAAATTCCCCAGTTTCTCTTCGCCCAACGCCCAAAGAAATTCTTCAAAATCCAGCGGATACATTGGAAGCATCTCTATCTTGCCAACAGGAAAAGAAAAGCCATTTCTATTGACCGCAACACCTAAAAGACTACCAGCAGCAATAATATGGTAATCCGGGGCCTGCTCACAAAAATATTTTAAAGAAGTTAGTGCACGTTCGCACGCCTGTATTTCATCGAAAATAATAAGCGTATCACCTTTGATTATACTTTGACCTTTTTTTGCCGCTAACTCTTTGATAATTCGCTCAGGGTCCAAATCACGTTCAAAAATTGCATTGACGTCCTTAGCATCTTCAAAGTTGAAATACGCCGTGTTCTTATAATATTCTTTGCCAAAAGTAAGTGCAGAATAGGTCTTCCCAACTTGACGCGCACCATTCAATAATAAAGGCATCTTATCACGCCTATTTTTCCATGCAAGCAATTGTTCAGTTATTTTGCGTCTCACTATAATCACCTCTTAGGAGTATTATAGTATAAAGTGTATTAAAATACCACTATTTTATATAAAATAGTGGTATTTTAATACACTTTATTTGATTTTACGTTGCTTAGATTCATTTCACGATCTTAGAATTTGTAAGTTGCACCAACGACAAGGCCCTTGACTTGATCGCCTTCCGGGAAATCATGGTGATTGTAGCTAATGCCGATGCCCCAATTAGAATCTATTGCATAGGCAACGCCTGCCTTGTATTCGGTTTCTCTTCTATTGTACTTAATACTTTCAAAAGTTTCGACTTTCTTGGCTACTTTCTGGTAGGCCACAAAGCCAACGGTAACGTTGCCATCCCATCCATAAGTCGGCCCCATGTTGATATCATCGCAGCCTTCATATTCTCTGATGCCCAGGTATGCATGCAAATTATCGTTTACTTTGTATTCGCCATATACACTGTTCACATGACCATCTTGGTAATCTCCATGCAGGCGAACCTGCTTGACACCGACTATAATTTTATCTGTCAGTCCATGTTCGGCATAATAGCTCAACCCGGTATTAGCGTAATCGTTTAAACCTAAGCCTATGACTGTCTGGCCTTTCTGAATATCCCTTACCGGATCTGCAGAAACTATACCAGTGGTTGCTAATAAGAGCAAACAAGTAAGACCTGCAATTGATTTTTTGTTCATAACAACATCTCCCTTACAATTCTTAAATATCTATGTTCAACAAATAAACAACATATCCTGCTTAAAAATCCATATAGATATCTCCACTTCGGTCGAGATGACCCCTTGCTATGTCCACCGACGACTAGGTCTGTCATTCCGAGCGCAGCAGAGGAATCTTAGGCTCCTCCAGACGTGGGAGCGGGGGGGGAAAAATATCAGACATCAAAATGTTCACTATTTGCTAAGTCGTCTCTACGATATGTCAAAAAAGTGCATTTTTGCAAAGTGCTGTTTTGAAATTTATCTTTTTAAGAAGCAAAAGAAACGTTCCCTCGTTACTTACTCATTACTTACTCGTTACTTACTCGTTACTTACTCGTTACTTACTCATTACTTACTCGTTACTTACTCGTTACTTACTCGTTACTTACTCGTTACTTACTCGTTACTTACTCGTTACTTACTCGTTACTTACCTACAGAATAAAATTTTGTTGGATCACGTCTGGAACTACTATGATCTACCAAAATACCTTTTTCCACTAAATTTTTTAAACGAATATTAATACTCTTCCTTGACTTTTTAGTGAGTTCAATCAAATCTTTAGGAGTACAATTCTTTATATTTGCTACATATAAAATGATATTCTGTTCTAAAGAATCCAACTCATTCCAAACATCTTCAGAAACAACACCCTTTATAGCTTCTAATTTTCTGACGGCACGCATTGCAATATTATTTTTTAAAATCAATTTTACGGTTATACCTGGCTCAGAGAACAAAGGAGGTTCAAGAAAATAAGCCTCCATATCCAAATAAATACGCTTTACACCTTCATTCAATTCTCTTACCCAGCCAAAATCAGTTAAAACACGAGCAATTATCGGATTCCTCGAAAATCTTGTTTCCCTAATATTATCTACAGTCACTATGCTTGGTAATTTCCCCGGACTTGAAAACTCAATTCTATCATCATACATACTTACACGAATATAATCTCCAGAAATTGAATAATCTCTGTGCACAACGGCATTAACTACCCCTTCAAGCCAAGCAAATTCAGGGTATTCAGGTATTTTCTTAAATTTACCATCTTTATCAAGTTGCTGGAATTCACGCATTTGAAGCGCTAAAACCTGTTTTGCCTCTTCTAGTAGCCTTGGAAGGGGCTTCTCAATAGTGATATCTTTTATGATGTTAATATTCGTGCCAACACCGGTCTCCGTTCCTTCATATCGAAGAAAACGAAACCTGGCACCGGGCAAAAATTGCGTAGGATTTTTTCCAAAAAGTAGTACGGCTGCTACTGTAATCTTTATCTTTTCGCCGTCAACTTTAATTAGGCCTCTGGCTTTAAGTATATCTATTTCTGTAGCAATTGATGGTGACAATAGCTTCTTATATTCTCTTATTAAATCAGAATCTAAATCGTCTATACCAGCGTCTTCAACAATACGTTCTTCAAAGCGACGAATCCCTTTTGAATACTCCAATGCTAGTAATTGCTCACTACTCAATTTGCGAGATGTGTCACCATATCTCAAATACGCCTCACCATTTCTAAACTTTATCAAATCAGAAGAACTTGAGCGTATATGAAACAGCAGCATCTTAGACTTACCAGATTTTTGATCGCATGAAATGCTTTCCACCTCATAATCAGGCAAAACTTGCAAAAAATCAGCGGGAGCTTTTCTAAAGACATTTTCCTGTTCAGCAGTAATTCCAGTAATACTACCATTATCCTCGATACCTAAAACAACAATGCCGCCATCAGCATTGCCAAATGCTGAAATATGCTTAGCCAGTTCCTTTGGAGCTAGTCTTCCGCTCTTACGATCCAAATACTGGCCTTCAGGAGAATTTTGCAATTTTTCGATAGTAATTGTTGGATCAATATTTGAAAACATAGAATTTACCTTCCAGTCCGCTTATAAATTCTTTACCGCTCATATTATAACATAAGCAATCTCAAGAATATCCCTCTATCACAGGCCCAAAAGTTCTTTTTTCTTGCAAGAAAATTCTTCTAGTGTTATAGCACCCATGTCAAGAAGTTGTTTATATTTTAATATTTCATCTGCTGCTGAGCTGTGTTCCAAAACTGGTATAGCTTGTTTCGCTGTTTGTTCTTCTCTATTGTTTTTCATTACTATTGTTAAAATTGATAAACATTCCTGCGCTTTATTATAAAGTTCTTTATAATTACTTCCGCTGTGTTTAGTCTCTTTATTAATAAAGGTAATATACTTTGTTGGCGTTCCCATGTTGTTAAATGTAATTTTTATTGACATAGAGGTACATTTTGGTTTTGTTTTTTTACTAGGAATCGCCGATCCAATAATTGCCCCAAATCCCCCTGTAAGCGCTCCTCCTACTGCCGCTCCAATAAGACTATTACCACTGGTTATAGAAAGACCATCTTCCAATAATTCAAAATCAATTATCTCATTAAAATGATAAATATTATTTGATTTGCTTTTCGTAAATGTCCCTGTATACTCAGGAATGTTAAGCAACTTATTAGACTCATCTACCTCAATAAAAGGTTGGTTGTAAGGCACTTTGTCATTACTTGTTGTAACTAAAGGACATATTACAAAAGAAGTCGGTTGAATTACTTTATTAAGTTCATCATTTCTCATTTTTTGTTTTTGTAATGCAACAAGCTGTTGTTTGGACAAAACCATTAAATCAGGCGCTAATAATTTATATTTTGTAAAACAATCTATACAAATATAACCGTCCTTTGTTTTTATTGACTTTAAACTAAAACTGCTGGCTTTTATTTCTTTTCCGCAAAGCAAGCATCCAGTTTTTTCACTATCAAATAATCCCATTTACATCAACTCCTATGTATTTTGGTTTTAAATATTATTTGAGAGAAAAGTCTTTTCCCAAACATTAACCACTGTTGCACCATTACTGTCATCCCGAGCGCAGTCGAGGAATCTTAGGCACCTCGAGACGGGGGAACTGTCACGCAGTGACTGATAGAGGGAGTCTTTTTATTTTACTCCGTAATAATCCACATACCAGCGAGCGAACTTGCGCAGGCCTTCTTTGATCGAGGTCTTGGGTTTGAAGCCAACTGCTTCCTGCAAAAGATCCGTAGAAGCATAGGTCGCCGGTACATCACCTGGTTTCAGCGGTTCAAAGACTTTTTCAAACACCACTTCCCGCTTCAGCGCCTCACTCAAAGCTGCTTCCAGCGTGGTAATGAAAGTCATCAGTTTTTCCGGACTGTTGTTGCCGATGTTGTAGACTTTGCTCGGAGCACCATCATCAGCTGTCGGAGGTTTCGTCAGTAATCTGACAATGCCTTCCACAATGTCATCAATGTAGGTGAAATCACGGTAAAGGTCATGTTCAAAATCGCCATTATTGAAGATATGAGTCGGCTCACCCGCGAAATATTTATCCGTGAAGCCGAAATATGCCATGTCCGGTCTGCCCATCGGCCCGTAGACTGTGAAGAATCTTAAACCGGTAGCCGGAATCTTGTAGAGATGACTGTAGGTATGCGCCATCAGCTCGTTAGATTTCTTGGTCGCAGCATAGAGCGACACCGGATGATCCACGAAATCAGTTTCCTCAAACGGCACTTTTTTGTTAGAACCATAAACAGAGCTCGATGAAGCATAGACAAAATGCTCCACCGGATAATGCCGGCAAGCCTCCAGAATATTATAGAAACCTATGATGTTACTCTGGATATAGTCATCCGGATGATCGATGGAATACCTGACACCTGCCTGTGCCGCCAGATTGACCACGACAGCCGGCTGATGTTTCGCGAAAAGTCCCATTAAGGTATCCTTATTCGCAATGTCACTTGGCGAGAAAGTAAAGTTCTCGTAAGACATCAAGATAGTAAGCCGTGTCTGCTTCAACCGTACATCATAATAAGCATTGAGATTATCTATACCAACTACCGAATAACCTTCCACCAGCATCCTATGTGCCAGATGAAAACCTATGAAACCAGCCGCACCGGTAATCATTATTGTTTTGGTTTTGTCCAGCGCCTTCAATTCTTCCATACTTTTACCTGCCTTTTTCCCATTTCATTTTCTAACGCATGAATGAAGTTCGATGCGACTTTTTCCGCAGAAAATTTTCGCATACTGTCTATCACTTCACAAGCAGGCGGAAGAGTTATTTCCTTGTCTATAATATCTTGCAGTATTTGCTGACATGTTTCTTCATCATCAATATCATATAGCCAGCCATTTTTATCCGGAACAAAGATGTCCCGCAGACCAGGTACACAAAAACTGCTAACGCAAGGTATACCACGAACCATTGCTTCGCATAGCACGAGCGGCAGTACTTCCAAAGCAGAGTTGGAGTGTAGCAGCAAAACGGAAGCTTCATCAATCATTTCCCATGGTTTTTCCTGCCAACCATGAAATTTAACCTTATCTGACAGTTGCTCTGCTATTAAAGCTTCAATTTTTTGTATGTGCTGCGGATCATCACCGCCATTGCCAAAGATGTCCAGCGTCCAGTTCCCTCGTAAGCGCTTCATTATACCAAGCAGCTCATACACACGCTTGCTTTTATCTTCACAACGCCCCAAATAGATGAATTTGGTGACAACTTGCGCACGCAAAACCGGGGCGGCAGCTTTTATTGGATTATATACCAGATAGATAGGCTTGTTTTTGGTGACCGAAAATATATCGGCATGCATACCGGAACTGATTGCTATGTGTGCATCAAATAAGTTCAAAAATTCCACCGCAGAATGATCCTGCAGCTTGTTATTGATAGATAGATGAAAATAGGAAAGAACTGGTGTATTTGGGCATAAAGTTTTAAATAATTTAAGATATGGCGCAAACTCTGGATTCATGTTTATGACAAGAAGAACATCCGGTCTATCCTTTGCTATTTTGTGCATCATATCCCTTTTGGATTTTTCATAGCAATAACGAAATAAAAATCGAGGTCGCAGCAAATGTTTACGAGCTAAAAGCCTAGGCATCGAATTATAAAAGCAGACTTTGCCGCTAAGTCGTTTTAAAAAGTTCGGGAAAGCAAACTGGTGTAGGTAATAGAGGCTGCAATGTATATTTTTGGCCTGCAAAGACTCAAAGATATCAAGTAAAACTTTTTCTGTGCCGCCACGACCGGAATGTTTTTCCGACATAAAAAAAGCGACATTCATATTAAAACTTCCTTTTCTTTCTAAGCTTGTATCTGCGATAAATCGCCGGATTGGCAACAATAAATAAGATGTCTCTTTTTTCTTTGCAAGATAGTTTGTTGGTGAAGAGCAAACCCCACAAATTCTTTCGTATAAATTTTAAAACAGTTTGCACTCCTTCATCCTGATAGTCACCTGCTAGTAAAGTGCGGATTGAGTGATGAAGGGGAGCAATCAAGGTATCAGCCTGAGAAATCGCCGGATAATTTTCATTAAGAAATTCCAGCCTCTTCAAGGTTATTTGAATATTGTCATGCTCTTTTTGCGCATCATAACCAACTGTCCGGCAGATACTTCCTGGCCTTTCAAAATAATAATATAGAAGGCGTGGTAAATAATAAAAAGAAGAAGCTCTATGAAATAAGAGGTGCATTATGTAATAATCTTCCATAAGCCTATAAATATCCGGAAAACAAACACCTTCAAACAAAGATCTCTTAAATGCTTTATTCCATAAATATGATCGCAGGTCTTCATCAAGAGACAGTTCTGACATTGCTTCTTGTTTATCTAAAAAACCTTCATGATATTGCAGTGTATGTTTTTCGTATTCCATATTTTTGACTATATAATAATCAAAAAGAATAATATCTGCAGAAGTTTGATCAATAGTTTTTTTGACCTCTGCCAATAGATTTTTCTCAATCCAATCGTCCGAATCCACCCATATGATATACGGTGCAGACGCCATACCCAGCGCAGTATTTCTTGTGGCAGAAACACCTTGGTTTTCCTGATGGATAAGTAGTATTCTTTTGTCTATCTGCGCATATTTTTCACAAATCTCCGCGCTTTTATCCTGCGAACCATCATCAATAAGTATCACTTCAAAGTCAGTGAACGTTTGATGCAGAATAGATTGCAGACATTTATCCAAATATGCTTCCGTATTATAGACCGACACAATAATACTAAAAAACATAGGTTATCCTCCTCAGGAATCTCGCTTTTCTTATCGCCCTATTGAGTAGTATTCCACGCCTGCATCCTTCATCGACTGCAGGGAATGAATGTTGCGTCCATCATAGACAAGTGCCGGCTTCATCAATTTCTTGTAAGTATCCGGCGTAATATCTTTTATGTCCTGCCACTCGGTAAAGATAAAGCAAATGTTTGCCGCTCTCAGAGCTTCATCCGCTCTCTTAACATAAGTAATGCTTCCCCTGCCAATCTTGCCTTCCGGATATTTCTTTTTGAAATTCTCGATACCGACAGGATCATAAGCGTAAATATTGGCCCCTTGTGCCAACAATAGTTCTACGTTATCCAAGGACGGAGCCTCACGCAAGTCATCCGTGCCCGGTTTAAAGGTCAAGCCCAATACAGCAACTTTCAAACCGCCAAAAGTAATCAAGCGATCTGCAGCCTTACGGAATAAAGCAGTTTTTTGCAGTGCATTTACTTCTACTGCCGCCTCAACTGTTTTTAAATCATAACCATGCTTATGTGCCAGGAATTTCAGTGCTTTAGTATCCTTTGGGAAACAAGAACCGCCATAGCCGATACCTGCATTAAGAAAATTACTGCCTATACGTGCATCATAAGACATGCCTTTTGCTACATCCTGAATATCCGCACCAACCAATTCGCATAGATTGGCAATATCATTCATATAGGAAATCTTGAGAGCCAAGAAGTCATTCGAAGCATACTTGATCATCTCCGCCGAACGACGGCTGACCGATACTATCGGCAAATTGAAAGGTTTGTAGATCTCCATCAATTTATCCTCTGCTTCTTTGCTTTCAGTACCAATAATAATGCGGGCAGCATGAAGCGTATCACGCACAGCAGTACCCTGTGCCAGGAATTCCGGATTGGAAGCAACTTCCACCTTCACAGCATGTACAAGGAAATCCTGGATAAACTGCTCAACTTTATCATTAGTACCGATAGGCACTGTAGACTTAACTACAACAACGCAATTCTGTTCAACAGATTCCGCAATCTGGCGGGCAACTGTCGCAATATATGACAAATCAGCGGAACCGTCAGCACGCTCCGGCGTACCAACACCGATAAAGATAGCATCCGCATGACGGTAAGCACTTGCATAATCAGTAGTATAATGCAAGCGCCTTGCTGCATAGTTCTTCCTCATCAAGTCTTCCAGATCAGCCTCGTATATCGGCGATACACCAGACTGCATCAGCGCAACCTTCTTTTCATCCACGTCTACACAGGTAACATTGTGCCCCATCTCCGCAAAACACACACCTGCCACTAATCCGACATATCCAGTTCCTGCAACTGCTAAATTCAAAAAAATCTCCCCTTAGTACAAAAATTTGGTATTGCCTGATAAAAGCGGATTGAACGCACGGTACTTACATTCATTTCATCAACGATCCCGATACATTCTTTCATAATAATTCTGATAATCACCGCTTATTATTCGTTCCCACCACCGTTTATTATTTATATACCATTCTATGGTTTTCTTAATTCCTTCAGCAAATTTAGTTGTTGGTTCCCAGCCTAATTCATTATGAATCTTAGTTGGATCAATCGCGTAACGCATATCATGACCGGGACGGTCCGTAACGTATTTAATTAAGTCTTCGTTCTTGCCAAGTTCATGAATTATAGTCTTTACTACTTCTATGTTTTTCTTTTCATTATGTCCGCCGATGTTATAGACTTCGCCAATCGTACCTTTATGGATAATTAGATCTATGGCTGAACAGTGGTCTTCAACATAAAGCCAGTCACGCACATTTTCTCCTTTGCCATAAACTGGCAGTTGTTTATCATGCATTGCATTAACAATCATTAAAGGAATCAGTTTTTCTGGGAAATGATATGGTCCGTAATTGTTAGAGCAACGTGAGATAGTAACAGGGACTTTAAATGTTCTATTATATGCCTGCACTAAAAGATCCGCAGATGCCTTAGAAGCCGAGTATGGACTTGAAGTATGTATTGGAGTCTGTTCTGTGAAAAACAAGTCTGTTCTATCTAATGGTAAATCCCCATAAACTTCATCAGTTGATACCTGGTGATATCTCTCGATACCATATCTCCGGCAAGCGTCAAGAAGAATGCTTGTACCTATAATATTTGTTTGTAAAAATAATTCAGGATTCGTTATAGAGCGGTCGACATGGCTTTCAGCTGCAAAATTAACTACAATATCCGGTTTTACATCCTCAAACAAATCATATACAGCTTCTCTGTCTGCAATATCACCTTTAACAAATTTAAAGTTAGAATTTTTTAGAGCGTCTTCTAACGTTTCCATATTCCCGGCATAAGTCAAGGCATCAAGGCAAATGATTTTATCTTCCGGATGATTTTTAAGCATATAATAAACAAAATTGCCACCAATAAACCCGGCGCCGCCTGTTACTAATATGTTTTTCATTTCAATGCTCCTGTTTATTTTTTAATAGTCTAATAAAGATAGAATATATTGTCCATAGTCTGTCATCTTCAAGCTTTTGCCGATCGTTTTTAGTTGGTCCTTATTAATAAATCCTCTTCGCCATGCTATTTCCTCTAAACAGGCAATGTAAAATCCCTGTCTTGACTGAACTGCTTCTACGTATTCAGCAGCTTTAATCATTCCCTGCGGAGTCCCTGTATCGAGCCAAGCCATCCCACGTCCGAGCAGTATTACATTAAGGTCGCCTTTCTCCAGATAGACATTGTTGATGGCTGTAATCTCTATTTCTCCTCGATCAGATGGTTTTACATCTTTTGCTATCTCGATAACTTTGTTGTCATAAAAATAAAGTCCTGGAACCGCATAGTTTGATTTTGGGTTTTTCGGCTTCTCTTCGATAGAAATCACTTTATTATTTTGATCAAATTCCACCACACCAAAATCTCTTGCGTCCTTAACCGGATAGCCAAAGATGACTGCGCCATTTTCTATTTCCTTAGCATGATTAAGAATTTTAGTTAAATCTTGCCCATAAAATACATTATCACCAAGTATCAAACATACACTATCATCACCAATGAATTCTTCGCCCAAAATAAATGCATCAGCAAGGCCTCTCGGTTTATCCTGAACTTTATAATTAAATTTAAGGCCAAGACTGGAACCATCACCTAAAAGTCTCTCATAAGCTGAGGTATCTTCTGGTGTTGAAATTATAAGAATATCTCGAATACCAGCCAACATAAGTACTGATAGCGGGTAATATATAAGTGGTTTATCATATATTGGCAAAAGCTGTTTTGAAACAGCATGTGTCATTGGGTAAAGACGTGTTCCTCTTCCTCCCGCCAAAATTATACCTTTCATGTTACAAGTCTCCAATCTTTTAACTATGTCATAAATTTAATTTATTTGTTCAGAATAATATCACAAATTCTGTCAACATCTTTTAAAGACAAATCAGCATAAAGCGGAAGAGTCAGTACTCTATCGGATATATATTTGGCGACTGGAGTCTGTTCAACATCGAATTTGTCTTTATAACATTCAAAACTACTCGTTAGCGGATAGAAATATTTGCGTGCAAAAATATTCTCTGCTTTCAGCATCTCAATTATTTCATTGCGATTTAGTCTATATCCATCAAACACTACTGGGAAATAAGCATAGTTACTCTTAACCCCTATTTGAGGGTTACATAACTTAATTCCATTAATATTACTTAGTCTTTCAACATATCGTGCTACCACAGCTTTTCTTTTTTCTATTTCACTTTCAATATGGCGAAGGTTGCAAATCCCCATAGCTGCTTGAAATTCATTCATTTTTGCATTACCACCAACATACTCAACTGATTCCGGGCCAGTAACGCCAAAATTTTTCAAGTCATTTAATATTGCAGACAACTTTTCATCCTTAAAAGTCACTGCTCCACCTTCAATTGTATTAAATACTTTCGTAGCATGAAAACTAAACATTGAAGCATCGCCAAAGTTTGCAATACTTATATCATCGACTGTTACGCCGAAAGCATGAGCAGCATCATAAATTACTTTCAAATTGCGTTTTTCTGCAACTCTTTCAATTTCTTGAACATTGCAGACATTTCCGTAAACATGTACCGGAATAATGGCAGATGTTCTATCTGTTATCAAACTTTCTAGTTTGTCTACATCCATTGTATAATCATCAGGATTAATATCACAAAACACCGGTTGCAACCTATTTCTTACTATTGCATGCGTAGTAGATGCAAAAGTGAAAGGAGTTGTAATCACTTCTCCTGTAAGATTTAAAGCGGCGATTGCACACTCCAATGCAAGATGACCATTAGTAAACAATGTAATATTGGGAGCATTCAAATACTGCAGTAACATTGATTCTAGTTGTTTATGTTTTGTCCCCATATTAGTAAGCCAATGGCTTTTCCATAAATCTTTAATCTCTCCTGCATATTCTTCAAATGCAGGCATTGAAGATTTTGTTACCTGTATCTCTTTATTCATTTATATGTTAAACTCCTCTTTAAATTTTTTTTCTTTACCAAGCAAATTTGTACTTCTATTCCTAATTTTTTTAAATGGAATTCCTGCGTTAATACTCCATGGTTCCGAACTTTTGTTAATAAATGTCATCGCACCAAATGCGCTTCCTTCCTTTAAAATAATCCCTGGCAAAACAACACTCCCGGCTCCAATTATTACATGCCGTTCAATAATTACCTCTTTGCTCAAAACATTTTTAAATTTATCTGGAATCATTGGATTTGTCATAGTCTCCCCAGAATAGTCATCACTAACGGCAAATATCGATATTCTGGATGAAAGATTTGCAAAATCGCGAATTACTATACCGTGATTACCGCCATAAAGCGCAGTATACGCTGCAACATGAATATAATTTCCTATTACGATTTTTCCACTCAAAATGCAGAAATCATCAATTCTAACATTATTTCCTATAATTATATTTTCAGCGCCATATATGCTTGCCTTGCGGCTTATTAATACATTTTCGCCGAAACTAGCTAACCCTAATTTGCTTAGTTCACTAAAGTCATAAAAATTGTTCAACTTTATCACTTCTTTCAGCATTTTCCATTTAATTGCGAAATATTTTTATTTTTTCAAAGCTGCTCTCAAGTAAATCACTTACTTATATTATCCCGCACCCGAAATTCTTTAATTGTATTAATCGAATATATATAACACTCTAGTTTGAAAATATTTGCTAACAATATATAAATCATGCATCCAGCACATACCTGAATAATTAAAGTTAACCCAACAGTCATAGAAAGCCATCTAAAATTATATATTACAGCACCCATGACTAAAGACAATAGTAATGATGGCATTATATCCTGCCACTGCTCTTCGTAACTATAGTTAAGCAGCTTTAAATTTGGATAGGCATTTATGAACGTGGAGATGATTCCACTAATTAACGTCCCTAAAGCGATGGCATGCACCCCATAAAAAATCGAGACTCCTAATATTGTGATACCCACAATCTTCTTGATAATTTCTAATTTTAAAAAAATGTCACTTCGTCCCAACGCATTGATGGCCTGTAAGTTTGCTGTATGTATCGGCCATAAGGCATATGACGCACAAAAAATCTGTAAAAATGGAACACAAGGTAGCCATTTCTCAGTTAGCAAAATTATTACTAGAGGTTCAGCAATCACTGCTAATCCAACCATCATGGGGAACAATAGAAACGAACTTGTAACAATTGAACGTCTTACCATGTTCTTTACTCTCGGTATATTATCTTGCTCTGATGCTAAAGCTGGTAGCATAACTGACTGTATTGAACCATTAATGTTGGAAACAATAACTTGTGGAAACTGGTCCCCTCTATTATAAAAACCTAACATCTCCGGTTGAAACATCTTTCCTACAATCAGGCTTTGTAAATTCGTATAAAGTGTGTCAATCAATGCGGAAACTAATAATTTCCAACCATATGAAAACAAACCTTTAAGCCTTTTAAAAGAGATTGTTAATTTGGGTCTCCATTTTACAATAAACCAAAGAATCACTGTAATTAACAACTGATTGGTTAATTGTTGTGCTACCAAAGCCCAAACTCCGAAACCATCATATGCCATAGTTATTCCAACTATACCAGAGACCGCAATTGCTCCTAGGCTACTAAAGAAAAGTTTTTTAAATTGCATATTTCTTGCTATTACAGCATTCTGAATTGAATTAAAGGCTCCAAAGAACAAGGTAATTGATAATACCCTAAGCACATATATAAGCTGGGGTATATGATAAAAAGCTGCTATAAGAGGCGCAGTAATGAAAAGAATGCTATAAAGTAAACCCGCAACAAATAAACTTAAATAAAATACTGATGAAAAATCTGCTTCATTTATTTCTTTCTTCTGAATAAGTGCTATATTAAAACCACTTTGTACAAATACATTAGCAATATTAATAAATATTGCTATAAGTGCGATGATACCATAATCATTTGGTACAAGAATACGGGCTAGTACAATTTGAACAATAAATTGTATTCCTTGGCTCCCCCCACGCTCCATGAGCTTCCAAAAGAGAGAGAAAAGAACCTTTGATTTATTTACTTCATTGCCCATTGATTCACGTTCCTTTTTATATTAATTAATATTTGGGCTATGCCTGGAAAATATTGCCTTAAAAATATTTTTAATTTACTTTTTGAATTTAAAGACAAGTAAATTTCTTTGTATGGTACCTTTTTTATTTCTTTAAATGCTCCCTGCTGTAACATAATATTAAACTGATATTTCACAATACGATTTTTAACAGCATTACTGTGAGCATAATTTGTATATTCGTCTACTTGGTTTAACATTTTTTCCATCATTTTAATATGTTCGATATATTTTTGGGGATTTGCCTGAATTGTGCTGCTCCATGAATTTTTTACCATAATTCGGTATGCAGACATAACGTTGTCTATATAATATACCTTTCCAATTAAAGAAAGATATATTGTCAATGGATAATCTCCGACTGAACAATTAAGAAAAAACTCTGGTAAATTTTTCACTAACTTTGTAGGAAATAACATTGAACTAGTAGCAAACAATCCCCCACCACCTAAGATAACCTCTGCCGTAGTAAAACTTTTATTTCTATTGCTAGGTCTGACGCACGCAACTACTTTATCACCCATTATTTGTTTTGCGGCATGCACACACAAACTGCACTCAGAATGATTCTCCATATAATCAACTTGTTTCTGCAATTTATGTGGATCCGTCCAATAATCATCGCCCTCACACCAGGAAATATATTTGCTATTAGCTTTCGCAAAAACAAATGTTTCTGTCCTTTTACCTTTTGAGTATTGATTTTCTATCTGGTAAATTGGCTTTATAATGTCTGGATATTTTCCCTCATAATCCTTAATTATTTCTGCTGTTTTATCAGTTGATGCATCATCATGGACTAGTACTTCAAAATGAAAATTAGTTTTTTGCATTAAAAAACTATCCAATGCGGCTGCTATATATTCTTCATGGTTATATGTGGTGCAACAAATACTTACCATCAACTCTTTCATACATTTACCTACCTTTAGTATTAAAATAATATTTCAATAATGTTAAAATATTATCTATTTTTTTATGGAATAATAACCACAAAATAATGCCTTCTTTTAATTTAAATTCTCGCATTACACATTCAACAAAACACTTTTTTGCAAAATCATCACTAGCAATAGCCAGCAAATATTTTTTTATGTTTTTGTATTCTTTATCTATATTTCTAAAATTATTTAAACTAGCTATGATTGAATAAACACCGAGCAAATGCCTTTTGTAAATAATACCAGGATCATAATTAACATTCCATATTGACAAATATTTAAGTAACATTAAATTGATGGCTTTAATTGACTTATAATGATCTTTTTGAAAAGTTCTCGTTATACTATTTGGATTGATTCTATAATAATACATCGCTTTTTTTAAATAAATTATCCTTTTAGCCGCAGTAACTATAGGTAATAATTGCAATAAGTCTTCTCCATTTTTTATAAATTTATATTTATCATAATCATAATCAACATCAACAATTTCTTTCTTTACGACTTTATTACATAAATTATTGAATGTACTTGATGTACAAATAACATCGTATAGCATCTTCTTTAAATCGCCTGTAAAAATCTCTTCATTTTCATATGGCAAGCTCATTGTTGCACTAGAAAAATCTTTGGAACGAGAAAAATTAAAACAAACCATATCACAGGTATATTTATCAATTACCTGTTTGATACAACGCAATGCGTCTTTTTGCAACATATCGTCGGAATCTAAAAATACCAGATAATCACCTTTTGCATTTTTTATTCCCGTTCTCCTAGTCAATAATAAACCTTTATTTTCTTGATGAATCACCCTGATATTTTCTGTATATAACTTGGAATATCTATCACATATAACTCCACTATTGTCTGAAGAACCATCATTTACTAAGACTATTTCAAAATCTTGTTCAGTTTGATTCAAAACTGAATCTATGCATTCAACAAGATAATTTTCAACATTGTAGACTGGTATTAAAACTGAAAAAAACATGGCTTACTCCTTAAATTCGATTTGACAGGCAATATTTATTTAAAAACCATCGCAGAATATATTGTTCATATATTAGATAAATCTAACATATCTCCTAATTTTCTATCCCATTCAATGGGATTATAAGGAATCATCCCATTACCAGGGAAAAAAGTAAGTTCAGAAAAAAAGATTTTTTCATCAATTTCATAAAAATCTACTCTTACAAAAGGAAACTTTTCTGATAATTTTCTGGCTAAATACAACATTTCATCCAAATTTTTAGGACATGAAGGTAAAACATCAAACCTCGGGTGATCTTTTCTGCTAAACTCTACTTCTGTCCCATCTACATTTAAAAAATCAACAAAATATTTAGGATTTTTAGCAGAACCTTGTGCAACATAAAAAAACTTTGGCTTACCATTAAAACAAAAAAATTTATAATCAATAATATCTTCATCCAACAATTTTTCACATATAATTTTTGCTTCTATATCCCGATAAACCCATTCGCCATTTTGATAGTAGTAATTCTCTTTCATCCATTTTTTTAAAAGTTTAAAATTCTCTTTCCAGTTCTCAGCTTCTTTGTCTTTGCATATAATAACTCTGCCCGAAGAATGATTTGGTTTTAAAACGAATTGATTAGGTAGTTTTGATATATCTATTTCATCCACGGAATCATACACGCCATAAACATCTATTAAATAATCTTTTCCTATTTCTCTTGCAATTATGTCTCTAACAGCTACTTTATCTGCACATTTCGTCATGATAGGATCTCTATAGTATACTTTTAACCATTGAATCTTCTCATTAAATGTTTGTGGATTTAATAAATCCAATGAATACCCCATGTTTTTTTCAAAATCTTTTTTTAATGTTTCTACATAAAAATACTTAATTTGAACCTTACGTACGATAAATAAAATGTCCAAACTTATGTTATAAAGAAATTGATTTTTTTTAATTATATTTTTAATGTCTTTCAGCATTATTAAACAGCACTCCTCTTTCTGATGCCACATAATTAAATTTGGCCAAATAAAATAATACAAAATACGTATAAGTCATTTTCTCATAGTAAGATACCCAAGCAAAATCCATAAGCAACTTGATTAATATTAAACAAAAGAGAACACTATACATTAAGTTGTCTTCTTTTGTAAGATATTTCTTCAATCTTAACAAATATCTAAAGTTAAATAAAACCACGGCGTAAATCCAATAATATAGAAAAAAACCAATTAAACCTATTGAAACTAAAATCTCCACATAATTATTGTGGGCATATGTTGCCTCACCAGAAAAATTCATATATAACACCGAAAAATTATTCAAACCATAACCATGCAAGGGTCTCTCCATAAAGCTAGTTAAACCAAATTCAATCATTTGTTGTCTTATTAATGTGGAATTATCTACTTTGCCTTCTCCAGTAAATAAATTAACAAAAGACTCAAATCTATCAAATATGCTCTTGCCTTCAATGTAATCATTAGCCAAAGCATAAAATAGTCCCAAAAATAAAACTGGACAAAGCATCCTAGATATAGACCTCCAACCATAAGATGCTATGTATAACAACAATACTCCTAAAACAACTATAAGCAAGGCCTTTCTAGATCCCGAGCTTAAGGCACATAATAGTCCAATACCACTCCCAAGCAAATAAATTCTCTTGTTTTTTAAATAGAAATATAACCCTAAAATAACGGTGATTGCAGAATTCATGCCAAAAATATTTATTTGATTTATTTCCGTACCGAGTCTTTCGCCAGTAATTACCGCTGCAATAAAATTTGAAGGGGTGTATACCGCTATAGAATATAAACCCATGAAGACTCCGGAAAAGAAAATTGCTTTCAAAATATGCTCGCAAGCTGATAGCCCTTTATCTTCAAAAAATTCATAGGTCAATAAACTATAAATAGTCAATTGACAAATAGTCCAAAAACGTTGCAAAGCAATTTCAATATCCAAACTCCATAAACAAGTTAATAGCATCCATGCCAATAAAACAAAATAATAAAAATGAAACAGGCCAAATTTGAAATTCCGTTTAAAAAGAAATATATAAATAATACTTACTAAACAAAATATCACAAAAATATAATTTGAAATCCAAATCGTTTCGTCTAAATAAGAGAAACACAATATGCCAATAATATTTAATAAGAATGACAAATATGTAATTTTATACATCACTTTTTCTGTAATCACTAAATCACTAACCTTTTTAATTAAAGTCTCTTAATTCAAATGATAATCTCATCGCTTATTTTTCTGCCCTTCAGTGAGAAAAATGAAGAAACGTATTGCAGAATGAATTATTCTTTCAATAAAAATTTATATCAAAACTTCATAAATCCCATCCATAACTTCTATATCGAAACAACCATTAACTTTATTAACCACTTTTCTATCAGGCATTCTAATGTGATTGATTTCATTGTCTGCAACTATGGATAACTTATTCCATTTAATTTTTTTGTCAGAATTATATTTTATCGAAAATTTATTGTCATTTATAAAATTTATTGTCGAATTTTTTCTCAATATATAGTATTCTGCTAGCTCTGTACAAGTACAAAACCAAACATTTTTGTTAATTAAATATTTGAAAATGCGTTTCAAATATTCTGCATCATCAAAAATATTCGGATTTTGAACACGGCCATCATCTCTTGCCGGCGACATATGTTCCTGTATACTTATCACCAATTTATTTGCTAACAAAAATTCTATTTGCTTAATTCTTTGATTAAACGTCATTTTTTTTATCGCATTTTTTACTATAGATTTTATGCTTTTTTCGCTTGACGTTATGTTTAAGGCTAACGTAGACGGTATATCTATAATTGAGTTCTTGCCGAATTCTTTAATATCAAATTCAAATCTAAAATCATTTGCAGTTTTATGTTTTTTTCCTCTGTTCCATTCCCTGCACCACCATAGAAATCCAGATTTATCAATACTATCATTTGAAAACTCATTAGTGGCATATCCGCAATATTTACCACCACTAGGGTAATAACCAAAAACTTCTTTAAATATTTTTTTTCCAGTCTCGATAGTTTTAATTGCTTCCTCAAGTGACGTATATGTCTGCCACTCTTGAATAAAATCTTCTGTTGACCCCCCCACTTTTCCATGAGTTGTTCCGTGATACGCTATTTCATACCTAATATCATCATTGACCCCTTTTAAAAATTCTATAGTTTCTATATCGCAATTAATCATTTTAGATACCGAACTAATTGTCGGGTTTTCAAGCATCCCAACCCTGATTCCTGTTGGTAAAAAAAATGTTGTTTTAACTTGTTTAAAGCCGTCTAAAATTTCATCTTCTAGGTATTTAAAAGATGAATTACTTTTTCTTTTGGCGTAACCCCAATCTTCTCCTAAATCTATAAGTCCATTTCCATTTAAATCAACCCATACATTTGCCAAATCATCTATCATAAATAATACAGGTGAGTTTGCATTGTTATACCATTTACATATATCCACTTTTTATATCTCCCCTGTATTTTCTCGTATAAGAGCATCATATTTTTTAACCATGTTTTCTCTTGAATAGTTGACACTTATTTTATCAGCAGCTTTTTTCCCTATAACTTTTCTCTTTTCATCATCCATACAAATTATGATGTTTAATTTCTGGATTATTTGTTCTAAATTATTATTTTCGAAAATAAACCCATTGACGCCATCCTCTATTATGTATGAGTTGTCTGAAACATTTGAAGCCAATACAATTTTCGAACAGCACATTGCTTCTAAAACAACATTGGGGAATCCCTCATATAATGAAGGTAAAACCACTATATCCATAGCATAATAAAGATATTTTATATCGTTAATTGCATTTTTAAAAACTATATTGTTTTCTATTTCTAGATTTTTTATCAAATTCTGTAATCTGCAGTATAATTTTTCGTCGCGGATATCCCCAACACAATACACCATAATATTTTTATATTTTTTGCATTTTATTATCTCGTCAACTGCATTAATTAATAATTCATGATTTTTTTGTTCGGCTATTCTCCCAACTAAACAAATATTAAAATTTTCTTTTTTTATACCAAGACCATCTTTAAAGTCTATTAGCTTATCAGGTGAATAGTTTCTTAGTCCATTAACATCAATTCCATTGTGTATTGTTCGAACTTTTTCATTTTTAAAGCCAATCTTTTCTACTAATAGTTTGCTCATTGTGGTACTATTACAAACCACATATTTTGCTTTACTGCTTAAAAGTTTTTCCATTGATATATATTTTTTATGAACTTCTATATCTGTATTTCGCTCAGAAATAATGATATTTTTGTAATTAACAATTTTCGCTGCCAGCAATATAAATATATTAGGTATTGTTTTATATGAAATTATAAAATCTGGTTGTTCATCTTTTATAAACTTAGCTAAGTTTATAATAAATTTCAGATCAAACTTTCCGTTTTTTCTAAACTCCTCAACTCTGATTTCATTTTTTGTTAATTCATTTTTATAATGATAATATTTTCTGTAAAAAGAAACTATTATATCATGTCCATTCGCCTTCATCCCTTTTGCTAATTCAACAATCTGCCTTTCTGCTCCCCCACTAGTGAGAGATTCAGTAAATAACATTATTTTCATTATAGCTCCCCTAAATAAAAGATTTAAATCATTATATAATCATTAATTTGGATATTCTTCTTAATTATTTTTGCGGATAGTCCAATGGCTACTGTATTAGATGGTATATTAGATACCACTACGGCATTTGCGCCTATCACAACATTATCTTCTATTTCTATAGGCCCAATTATTTTGGCGCCAGCTCCTACGTATACATTATTCCCAATCTTAGGCACATCATAATTGTGATTTGTCCCTCAAAGTGTAACCCCTTGACTTATCAAGCAATTCTTACCTATCTCACTACGACCATGAATAACGACGCATAGTCCACCATAACCGAATTTCGTACCTTCCCCGATTTTACATGTATGAGGTATATAGCAGCCAAAAATTATTCTCATTAGGTATGTAATCACTTGGGGCAAAATAGGAATATGCAACTTACCAAGGTTATTAGCAAATTTATACAAATTATATAAATTTTTCACATCACCAATCTCCTTCAGTAATTTTTCAAAATATAATTATAAGTTTTTTCTATTTCGCTTTCATTGTTTTGCCTATCTAACTCTAAAACGCCTTTATGTTTATCCGTTAAAGCCTCTGTCAGCGCAACTACCAAACTGTTAATATCATCTGTTTTAAACAATATACTTCCATTTGGTCGCCTTACGCAATCGCTGGCAACTATTTGCTTACCAAAGTAACCAGCTTCTCTAATTGATACTGAATCCCCATCTCTATCCGTTGGTCTAATGAATATGTCGCTGCTCTTTAGCACAGTACAATATTGTGCCGGTGTTAAATCTCTATATACTTTGACGTTCTCAGAATCCCTAATCATATTAATTATTTCATTTTCATAATTAACATCTCTTCCTGAATAAAAAACAAATATCACACCAATCTCATTTGCATTGACCATTTTTTTTACGGCATCTACTACAAAATGAAACCCATAATATCTATATATAGAACCTGAAACCACTAAAATGCTTTTATATTTTCCTTCCATTTGCTGCAATTCTTGTTTAATTTGCAAATCATCTTCATAACTGGGATGTATAAAAGCGGGTATCGTTCTAACATTGCCTCTTATACCTAGTGTGTTTTCAATAAATATCTTTTGTTCTTCATTAACTGTAATAATATAATCCATTCTTTCAAGCGTTTTTTTTGTTATTCGTTTCATAAAAGCATTTGATTTTAAATATTTTTTTGTAAAATTACCGCTATGAATAGTGATTATATGTTTTGCCTCTCTATTTACGCTAGTAAACATAAATCCGCCAAATGCAAAATTTCCCATTGCAGACACTTGATAATGAATTAGGTTACCTTTATAAGATTTAATTATTTCAATAATTTTTAGAAACCTTACTAATTTATTCCCTTTAACTGTCATAATATTTTCTTGTATTTTACAATGGCTGTTGAAGCCACTTGTATCTAAAACAGAACACTCAATATTCTTGCTGCTATTTAAAAACCAAAACAGTCTCTCTATATGAACCGATATGCCCCCGTATGGCGGCGGATACGTACCTACCATTAAAACCTTCATTACCTAAATATCCCCCATAACAAAATGTCTTTTACATTTTTTATTCTTAATGAAGAAATATTTTATGATTATATTCCTCCTATTAAAAATGCAAAAAGAATTATACTCATATTTTCAAGCAACTAATATGTGCACAAAAAAATTACCAGTTTATTTACAATTTGTACGTAGCGTCTAGATTACATATATTCTTGGTATCCATAACAATCTTGCCCTTTAACTTACCAATTTCTTTCTTAATTTCATCATGAGAAACCATAATGACTACCAAATCCACATCGTTTAGAAATTCATCAAAGTCGTGATATTGATTCTTGACAATGTCTCTTTTCACATAAGGATCGTAAGTCTTAAGTGCAGGTGCCAAGTGTTTTTCCATAGCTTCCAGTAATTGTAGGGTAGGACTTTCTCTTACATCATCAACATTCTCTTTATAGGTAAGGCCATATAGGCCCACTCTTGATAAATCAGTCATGCCTTTTTCCTTCATGATATTACGAACTCTTTCCAATACAAATTGTGGCATAGAATCATTTATTTTTCTTGCTGCTAAAATTATATTAGCCAGTCCTGGATAGTCTCCTACTAAGAACCACGGATCAACTGAAATGCAATGCCCACCAACACCTGGCCCCGGCTCCAAAATATTTACGCGTGGATGCATGTTAGCAATTTTAATAATTTCATAAACATCCATATTATCAGATCGACATATTTTTGCAAGTTCATTCGCAAATGCAATATTTATATCCCGGTAGGTGTTTTCCACTACTTTTGTCATCTCTGCCGTTCGAATATCGGTCACAACAATATCTCCCTTACAGAAAGACGCATATATTTTTTTGACTTTCTCTCCTATACTTTTATCATCTGCTCCTATAGTACGAGAATTATGATTTAACTCATAAACCATGTTACCTGGAATAATACGTTCCGGAGCATGAACCAGATGAATGTCTTCGCCAATAGTAAATCCATTCTCCTCAATTACAGGGCGAACAAACTTATCAATAGTGCCTGGAGAAATGGTTGACTCTATAACAACCGTTGCACCTTTAGGGCATACTTCCATAACATTTTTAACTGCAGTCGTTACATAACAAGCATCAATTTTTTTACTAAATTTATCATATGGAGTTGGAACCGCCACAATATACATATCTGTTGATATATATTCATTTGAAAACTTTATGCCCTTTTTTACTGCATCATTGAATAAATCGGCTAAACCTTCTTCTTCAAAAGTTGTTTTCCCTAGTTGTAATGTTTTGACTAATTCTTTGTTATAATCCGTACCAACTACTTTTATTCCATGTGCTGCGAACATTAAAGCGGTTGGCAACCCGATATATCCTAATCCTATAACATTAATCACACAAATGCCTTCTTTCAGTATTATAAATAAGTTACTTCCCTTTTTATTCCTTCTTCAAAACCCAAAGGTTTATATTCAAAATCTTTACTAGCTTCTTCATATGAAAAATCTTTATTCTCATTGAGTCTCAATACTTGTTCAGCTTTTAACATAGGCTTTTTTGACATTCTTTCATAGGCTTTTAGAAAATTGTAACTTATCTTCATTGGTATATGTATTTTGAGCACTTTCTTGCCTAATGCTCTCGCCGTTATATTGACAACATCATTATAGGTTATGGGCTTAGCACCAGATATGTTATAAGCTTTTTTTATGCATATGGTAGATTCGTATGTCTTTACAATGGCACTAGCTAAATCTTTAACATATACGGGTTGCTGCAAATAGGTACCATCACCTAGTATAGGTAATATTCTTATTTTCTTTAAATACTTAATAAGCCTCCACATATTACGATCTTTAGGAGTTCCATAAATCATTGTAGGTCTTATAATTGTATAATCCAATTTGCTTTCTTTAATTAACCTTTCCGCTTCCAACCTGATTATTTTGCTATCAGGATTTAATTTCGTATATATTCCGGTAGTACTTATAAAAATCGCCCTTTTTACATTGCTCTTTTCGCATGCCTTAATAATATTAGAAGCGTGCCCAAATCCAAGAGATGCTATATTTATAAGTGCTTCTTTGCCATCAAGAGCCTCACAAATTGACTTATAATCATCCAGCTCCCCAAAAAAATATTTAACATTCAGTTGATTTATTATGTCAAGGTTACTGCTTTTTCTAACAAAACAAGTAACTTCATGCCCTCTTTTGACTAGTTCCTTTAAAACAAATTCGCCTAAAAATCCAGTAGCGCCGGTCAACAAAATCAATCTATTTTCACCTCTATATATTACTAATTATTTCCAAATATTTTTCTGCCAACTTCTTTCGCGAATAATTTTCTTCCACAAACTTTGGCCCATTTTCTTTTAATTGTCTATATAAAACTTCATTGTTTTTTAATTCAAGCAACGCTTTCTTAATTGCTTCAGAATCATCAGGTTCTACTACTAATGCTGCATTTGACTCCTTAAGTATATCAGCTGATTCGCCTTCAAGACTGGCAACAATTGGAATTCCGCAGGCCATTATTTCAAACATCTTAGATGGAATAAACGTCTTAAATATTTCAATATTTTTTAAGGGTATTAAACAAATATCTGATATGCAATAAAAATCCGGCATCATTTCTTTGGCTTGTGAATCAATGAATGTTACATTATTAATGTTCTCTTCTTTTGCTATTTTCTTTAATTGATCCTTTTCAGCGCCTTCACCAATAAATAAAAAATGAATATCTTCGTCAGTCTTCAGCTTTTTTGCAACTTTCAAGATTGTCCCTAAATTCTGAGAGATTCCATGTGCCCCCATATAAGAAATTATAAATTTGTTTTTTAACCCATATTTTTGAATTAAAGATTGATTTTTCACTCTTGGATAAAACATTTCTTGGTTTACACCATTCGTTATAACATAAACCTTATCAGCATTGATGCCTCTTCTAACGACGTTGTCCTTAAATGAGCTTGTTACCATTATAAGCCTCTTGCTTTTTCTATAAAAAAACAATTCCATTTTTTCCAATATATTAGTAAGAAGGCCCTCTTTCATTACCCCCAACTCAATTATTGCAGCAGGCCATAAATCTCTAATTTCAAGAATAAATGGTGCTTTTTCCCTCAAACTATAATAATAGCCTGAAAACATCGAAAAAAAAGTCGGCGAACTTGTAATTATGACATCTGGCTTATTAATCTTTTTCATTGAAAAAACAACGGACGAAAACATAAAAGAAATATGACCCAAACACTTTTTAATGAATCCTTTATTAGGGGTAGCATAAACGTAATTTCTATGTATATGGATTCCTTCCATCATTTCGTGTTTATATCTAATACCCTTATATATTTCTGGTATAACTCCAGTTGGATGATTTGGAAAACAAGTAACGACATGTACCTCATTTCCTAATTCAACCCAACATTTGGCCATTTCATATATTCTCGCGGATGGAGCACCTATTTCAGGCGGGAAATAATGACATATAAATACAATTCTCAAAACAGATCACCTAATTCATCGTAGTTTATAACTAATATTTTTTCGTTACTAATCCTCAACTCATTTTCGAATTCAGATATATTACCATTAACAAAATTTAGGTCTATCAAATATCCAAAAAACTTACCATCATTATTCTTTTCTAAACATAGAACTTCATTTTCTTCTTTGATATTGAATTTTTCAGAATACCAGCCTTTTTCAGTGTAAATTTTGTTTACGCCAATTGCTATTACTTTAATCGCGTTATCTCCAATGATAATACTTGCTTTATTATCTTGAATCTCTATCTTCGCTCCTGGAGTGAAATGCAAATAACTCTTAACGGAATTTTTGTATCCTGTTTTTACATAGTCTAAGACAATAATTTTACTTTCGTTTATATTTCCTATGTACCTTTTATGTTCATTGCCACCATATGAGATATATGATCCTGCCAAAAATCGAATTTTTTTATAGTCAAATTGCTTTCTTCTTACCTTTTTTATTCGTTTGGCTACTCTAAAGCTTGACCAACACTGTGATTGTTCATTGTCATTAATCAAAACTGTATTATGTGCCTTTGTACTTCTGAAATAATCCCTCCATTTTCCTTTCTTATACATATAAGTACCAGAATTAACAATTGTTGGATTATTATATAAAGAAAGTTCAAAACTTAGGGCATCACAGTGTCCATGTGCCGGTAGATAGCTTGGGCATATATTTCCGGCATCAAATATAATCTTTTTGGTTTTATCCTCAATAAAGTAGAACCCGCTATCCTCGAAGCTGTTTTTTGATTGTGGCTCCAAATTAAAATATTTGTTGCAAGTTGCTAAAAGACTTTTATAATCCTTGCTAATTCCATCGGCACTATCGTTAAAAGCTGGAGTCTTACCGAAATTTTGCTCAAAACTATAAGTTACATTTAGCATCTTTTTGATATAAATAATTAAATCACCATATATGGAGTCCGCTTTTAACCAATATGCCATTTTAATTAAATCTTCTAAGATGATTTTGTGATACATAGGACTTAATTCAAAATGCATGCCGTCTTCTAAAATTTGCTCATTTAATTGTTTTATTAGCTCTTCTTTGAATTTTTCTTTTACCGTTATATCTTCAAAAAAAACACTTCCAATTATGAGTGCCTTTATGTTTTCAAAATAATGATTACCCAAAACATCTTTTTCTAAATTCCTTTGCAAAAATCTATATTGCAAGTACATAGATTCTTTAAACATATCAGCAAAGTTTTTATCTAATTGAATTTGCTCTTTAAATACCGTATATACAGATATCCAGTTTGTTAACCTTAATGAAACAGTATAAGGATGCCATCCATCACCAAATCCTAGCGGATTTTTTTTAATCCAATTCTCAACAAAATATTTGAATTTATCATAATATTTTTTATCATTATCCCTATTTAAGTACTCATAAACCAATCTGTACGAATATTCAAAATAGTGTAAGTTATATCTCCACAACTGCTGTAATTCGGTACCATTCCATGCTTTTGATAACTCAACTTTATTCGTGATATTTATAAAGGTTAACTGGTTCTGCATAATGTCATCAAGATCAAATCGTTCTAAATAATCTTCGGCAAAATCCAATTCTGGCATTAAGAAATCAGCTTCACGATTAATTTTAATTTCATCAGTGGCATTAATAGAAATTATTTTTTTTTTATACAATTCCCGGTTAGCTCTATTTCTAAACCTATAATATATCTGTGATGGTTTGATAAAGTCCATATAATTGTGTAAAAAGAAAGAGTCATCAAAACCCTTTTTAAGGTACAATTTTTCTGACCAAAGAAAATATGCCTTAGGAGGATTA
>Ga0268360_1000713_pt1 | contig 46972 bp, 44 predicted proteins | sample BioMet11_FD_192465 | JGI IMG/M metagenome (GOLD analysis project Ga0268360, IMG submission 192465) | Sewage microbial communities from Oakland, California, United States - Biofuel 11 (Illumina Assembly) | ecosystem: Engineered > Wastewater > Sewage > Unclassified | place: USA: California... | reverse complement strand
ATGATTGCAGACAGGCTCTCACCGCGCCCGGGTCGGATAATGAGATGGAAATGGTTGCCCATGACGCAAAAATTTTCAATTGCAAATTTATATTTCTTCTTCGCTCTTGCTATCACCGATAGGAATAAATCATTAACAACAGGCGGCTCAAAAATCAGCTCTCTTCTATTCGCCCGAGCTGTGACATGATATCGAGCCCCTTCCCTTATTCTCCGCGGTCTTCTCATGTCATTCCTACGCGCCGAGCAGCAAGCGACGATTGAGGGTCGAGGCAACAGCATGGGGGATTGCTGGTATGCACCTGCCGAGCCACAGGCATAGAGCATAAAAGAGCTCTGTCCCCCTCCCTGTGTGAAGAGGGTCCCTGTGAAGAGGGGGACAGAGCTCCATCCCCAGAAAATCAGCCCCACTACAGCGGTTAGAAAAATAAGGCTTCACCTTCCGGCGGCGCCCCGTTATCGACCTTGACTTCTTCTCCTATTTCCAAGCCAGCCTCGCAATTGGCCTGGAACTCGGCGAATATAGTACCATCGCCCTCGAACATTATGCTCCGATAGATCCTGGAGGGCTGGAGGAAATGCCTGAGTTCCTTTCCTGCGAATACTGTTGGCGTGGATAGAGCAATTTCAACCCCCGCGGCAAAGAAATGGTTCTTGAGCCTGCCGAGGGCCTGATTCGAGAGCTCCCCCGTCCAGTCGGCGATGATTGAGTCGGAGAGCTCACCCCTCTTCAAGTTCGCGGGCAAGCTTCGCTCGGCGATCGAGCGACTGGCGGTGAGGACAAGTACGCCGACGAGGCTAGGCGAAGTGAAGCCGATTGTTGAGGCGAATGGTACATCTATGCCCTGTCCCCGATATTCGACTTCCCGCAGCTCGAGGCCAAGTGACACGAAGAGCTCTTTGATGGATGAGGACAAGAATAGGTCGATGCGGGATAGGGATTCGGCGTTCATAGGAACTCCACCTCCTTGGAGAATGTCAGCACTGGCGTAAAGTCTCACGGATATCCGCGCGTTTTTCAATTGGAGCCGAAGGGTCACCCGCAAGAATAACCGAGGATATCCCGCTCCAAGCCCAGCTTGTACTCGAGGAGTTCATGGAGGAGTCCTCGCTCCCTCGCCGGGGTGTCCGCCTTATCGAGGCGCTGTTCGACGGTCTTGCTGTAGCTGCCGAGATCGGCGACGCCGGGGACAGGGGGAAGTTGGAGTCGACTAGCGCAGAAAGAGCGCCATTTAGCCCTCTCGGACGCCCCCAGGGTCTCCGGGAAATTGCGGGCGTAGAGTCTCCTGAGGAGCTGGGCCGGCCTGCCGTCCTCAAACCTCATGCGGTAGAGACCCACCTTTGCCGCGGCGGCGCCTTCGGAGGCGATGCGTCCATGGATCCTCTCGAAAGAACGGGCGTCCTCGTCGGAGAAGAAAGATCCCGAGTATATCTTGAGCTCGGGGTCGTCGGGCTCCTCAGGGGGGGCCCGCATCTCGAAGACAGCGACCATCTTTTGGAGGAGTTCGGGTTCGCTCTTGATGATCTTCAGGTGATGGAGGCAGGCCTGGACGTCGATGCCGAGGCGAGCGCCGGCCTCTGCGCTGAGGGTGTTCATCGGCGCGAGGAAGGGACAACGATTCAGCCGGATCCGCGAAAGGGGGATGCGCTCTTCACCGAGCTCTTCCTTCTTTGTGAACACCCGCCTGCGGAGCTCCTCCACTTCGAGGCCGACGATACCCGTAGGGTCGAAGCGCAAATCGATGGCCACAAGCTGATTGCGGTTTTCAGGATCCATGGCCACTGGAGCGATCAAGGTAGTACAACCTTTCTCCGAGGTGTAGCCCGCGGCGGTGTGGACGAGGGGCGTCCTATCGACCAAGTCCACGAGGGGCCGGAGGGAGTCGCGAGTTCGGTGGCTCCAGAACCACTCGTAGAGCTTCGGTTGCCTCGCCCGCAGCAGCCTCGCCAGGCCGATAGTGGCCAGCACGTCGTACATGGCGTCGTGGGCGGATTCGTGGGAAATGCCGTTTGCCCGCGCCAGGGCGACCAAGGTGAAAATCGGCCTCCCGCTCTCGTCCTCTGGCCACACTACCCCCTCGGGCCGGAGATCCCGGGCCGCGCGCATGAGGTCTATGAGGTCCCATCGACTATTCCCGGACTTCCACTCCCGCTCGTAAGGATCGAAGAGGTTGCGGTAGAAGAGGCTCCGGATAAACTCATCGTCGAACTTGAGGGTATTGAATCCGGAACTCGTTGTGCCGGGGACCGTCATCGCCCCGCGGATCGCCTTCGCGAAATCGTAGTCCGAGAGCCCGTGCTCCGAGGCGTACTGAGGCGTGATCCCGTGGACAAGGCAGGAGAGGGGGTTCGGAAGATAATCCGTGGTGGGACGGCAATACAGGAGCTGCCGGTCGCCGAGCTCCTCGAGGTCCTCGCCGGTCCGGATCGAGGCGAATTGGGCTATGCGGTCGTACCGCGGCTCGAGGCCAAAGGTCTCGAGGTCGTACCAGAGGATCGAGGGAGCCATGTCGACGATGATAGCACGGCAGCCGCTGGATGCCGAGGCCTACTATTTCGCTCCGTAGCCCTGCTCTATCGCCCGCAGCATATCGAAAAGGAGGCGGTTCACGGGGGTCGGGACGCCTGATTTCTCCCCCAAGGCGAGCACTGTCCCCGCGAAGGCTTCGACCTCGGTCTTGCGCCGGGCCTCCACGTCTTGGAGCATCGATGTCTTGGCGTCCGGGGACAGAGCCGCCAGAGTGGCGCCCCAGGATCGGATGTCCCCCTCGTCGAGCCCTGTCCCCAAAACCCGGGAAAGTGCCACGACTTCCCGCATCGCCGACTCCATGACCGACTGGGCCTCCGGCAGGCGCTGGAAGAGGCCGTAGGGAGCCCGGAGCACCGCCGAGGACTGGTTGATCCCGACGTTTATCATGAACTTGTACCAGAGGGACCGGACCATGTCCTCGGGGACGGCGTAAGCCATCCCGCAGCGGTCGAAGAGCTCCGCGATGCAGGAGACTTTCTCGCTCCAGGCTCCCGCGGGATTCCGCGCCTCGCCGAAATGGATCTTCCCGGATGAGGAGAAGGTCGTGGCGCTGCCTTCGCGCACTGCGTCGATCCCCAGGATCATGGCGTAGGGAATTTTCTCGCGGCCGAACGCCGCGGCGATATCGTCTTCGCTGGTTATGCCGTTGAGGAGGGAGAGGATGAGGGTCGACGGCCCAACGTAGGGACTCATGTCGGCGATGGCCTCCTCGAGGTGGTGGCGCTTCACGGCGACGATGATCAAATCTGGGTTTTCGCCAGGCTGCGGCGGCATTCCGGCGGGCAGGATAGGGAAGAACACCCGCTCGCCGTTGAGCGAGAAGCCTTCGGCATCGTAGCGCCTCGCGCGGACCGGATCGGCCAGGATGCTCACCGACGAGCCCCTGCGCAGCACCGAAGCCACCGCGCTTCCGACAGCCCCCGCCCCGACTATAAGCACCGACCGTATCTCGCGCACCTCGTCCCCCAGAACAACCAAAATACACGCCGCTGGCGGCCTCTTCAAGAGGCCTCGCGCTTTGGGCCTCTGTGCGTCGACGCCGCGGTCGAGAGCCCGGCGACCGCGAGGATCAGGCCGGTCGCCACGAAGACCGCCCCGTAGTCGAATCCGAGGGCTATGGAACTCCCTATCACCGGCCCCAGGGCCCCGCTCGCCGACGCCACGGTAGTGCGCAGTCCGTAGACCGACCCCTGCTTCCCCGCCTCGGTGCGGATCGTGATGAGGGCGTTCACCGCCGGCATGTTCCCACCGATGAAGAAGCTGCTAGCCAGGCGCAGGAGCAGGAGGACGGTCGGATTAGGAGCGAAAGCCTGGGGTATGGTGAAGACCGCGGCGCCGATCATGCAGGTCATGAGGACGCGTTGGTACCCGATCCGATAGCTGAACTTGCCCACCAAGGCCGCCGCCGCGGCGCTCATGATGGCGCCCAGGCCGAGGATGAGTCCGGTGTTCGACGCCACCCGCGTAGCGTCCGGAGAAATTTCTTTGATGAAGAGCGGCAGGAATGGAGCGGCGATCGTCCCGGCGATCTGGTCGGCGGCCACTACGCCGAGGAGGGCCCACAGGACCTTCGAGCTCGTGAGGGGGGAGAAGTCGGGGGTCAGGCTCTTGAGGATGGACTTGCGGTTCTCGGGAGGCTCGAAGTCCTCGTCGGCCAGGCGCCAGACGACGAGGCCGCCGACGAGCAGGAGGAGGGAGGTCACGAAGAATGTCATCCGGTGCCCGAAGGCATCCGATATAAAGCCGCCGAGCATGGGGCCGAGGGAATTGCCCAGGTAGATCGCCATCTGGAGGAGCCCGAGGCTGTAGCCTATCTCCTCCCTGGGCGAGGCCGCGGCTACGAGGACTGTGGCCGCGGCCACGGTGCCCGTGAGGCAGCCCTGTATGGTGCGGAGGGCGAGGAGCTGCCATGGGGCCGATACCATGCCCTGCAAGGCCATGATGGCCGTGCCGCCGAACATGGCGCGCAGGAGCATCGGCTTCCGACCGTAGCCGTCGGCCAGGCTGCCCCAGATCGGCGCCATAACCGCCAGGCTGATAGCCGGCAGGGACTGGACCAAGCCCACGTAGAGCTTAAGGGTCCTGGGATCCGAGACGCCGAGGTCTGAAATGAAGAAGGGGAGAATCGGCCCGGAGGTCGAGAAACCCGCGATGGAGAGGAGCTCTCCCGCGAGGATAGCGTAGAGGGTCTTCTTCCATGAACCGGGAGAGTCGTGTCGCGTAGGAACCTCGTATGTGGCTTATTTCAACTCTATCGATTACCCCCAGGGAGGTCAAGGACGAGGAATCCCAGGCCATTAACGAGGCGGACCGGTCGCGGCTATACTCGCCCCATGGATCAACTGTCCCAGGGGCGCGAGTACTGCTACCGATGCCGCCGCCCCAAAGTAGCCTGCCTTTGTCCCGAGGACCCGCCCATGGCGACGAGGACCCGGATCGTCCTCCTCATGCATCCGAAGGAGTATCGGTATCAGAAGACCGGCACCGGCAGGATGGCCTGCCTCCACCTCGCCAACTCCGAGATAATTCGAGGCATAGCTTTCGACGGTAACCCGCGGGTCCGTGCGCTTCTGGACGATCCCGGCAACTATCCGATGCTCCTCTACCCCGGCCCAGGGGCGACGGACTTGAGCGCCCCCTCCTTCTCCCGCGACGCATCTTCGGCGCCCGGACCGGGAGCGGTCGCCCTAGCCTCGGCCATAGGCGGCCGGCGCCTCGTTGTCTTCCTCGTCGATTCGACCTGGCGATGTTCCCACGCGGTGATCCGGGAGAGCCCCGGCGTCGCCGGCCTCCCCAAGCTGCAATTCCGCTCGAGCGAGAGGAGCCGGTGGATCATCAAGAGGCAGCCCAAGGACTATTTCCTGTCGACCATCGAGGCGATCCACGAACTCCTGAAGGCCCTCGAAACCGCGGGGCTCGACAGCTACCCCGACAAGCATAGGCTCCTAGACGCCTTCGCGGCGATGCAGCGCTATCAGCTCGAGCGGACTGCCGCCGACCGCAATCCGAGGCATCTCTCCAGGCGGGGGGACGGGGCGATCAGTCTTCCCGGATCGCAGGGCGAAGGCGCTTCCCCAGCTCGGTCCTGAGCGCGACGAAGTACTCCGGCTCGACTGGATACTTGACCCGGGCGGAGTTCTCGTTGCCCTCCCTGGCGTCCTTCATCTCGCAGTCGACCCGAGCCGCGCCATCCTCGCAGACGAAGGAGAGGGAAAGCTCTTCGGCCGGATCCTTGAGAGAGGCCCTGCCCTCACCCCGGGCCGATATCTCCCGCAGGCCGTCGAGGAAAGCCGCCACGTCGGGCATGTCTAGAATGATCTTCCTATTGACCCGGAAGCCCTTGCTCTCGGCTATGACGTCGCATTCCGCCGCCTCGGAGTAGCCCGAAGTCCCCGGGGGTGGATCGAAGGCGGAATCGCACACGACCTTTACGAGCCCGCTTGCACCACGGAGCGAAAAGGAGTTCGCGGTGATCTCCATCTTTTCTCCAGTGCCCGGCCGAAGGGCCGAAGCTAATGATTAAATAGTTACCCGATATGAAGGATAGGGCCGCCCTCGGGTGGCGTCAAGGCGCGACGAGTCGAATGCCGGCCGAGTCTTGCGCCGCCGCATGGGGAGCGCCTATGATCTGTCTCTGATAGCGGCACTATCTGGAAGACAACAATGAAGAAATATATCGTTATCGCCGGCAACATAGGAGCGGGGAAATCCACGCTCGTGAAGCTTCTCTCCGAGCGCCTCAGCTTCAGGCCCTACTACGAGCCTGTGGCCGAGAATCCCTACCTGGAGGACTTTTACGCCGATATGAAGGCCTGGGCCTTCCACTCGCAGCTCTTTTTCCTGAGCTACAGGCTGCGGGCCCACCTCGCCCTCATGGAGGATCCCCACTCGGTGGTCCAGGACCGCTCCCTCTACGAGGACGCCGAGATCTTCGCCCGGAACCTCTACGAGCAGGGCACGATGAGCTGCCGCGACTGGGAAACCTACCGGGGCCTCTACCGGACTATGGCCGGGTTCCTTCCCGCCCCCGACCTCGTCATCTATATCCGGGCCTCGGTGCCCACGCTGAAGGCCCGGATCGCGATGCGGGCCCGAGGCTTCGAGTCGGGGATAGCCGACGACTACCTGGCCAAGCTCAACCGGCTCTACGAATCTTGGATCGAGAGCTTCGACCTCGCCCCGGTCCTCGTCGTCCCGGGGGACGAGCTCAATTTCGTAGCCGACGACCGCGATCTTTCGGCCATCGAGGCGAGCGTCCTCGAGCGCCTCAGGGATCGGCAGGGAAGCCTCTTCCCCTTCGGCATGTAGAGCGGGGAGCCGTCTCGATTTGCCTCCGCGGCCCTCCATGAGTATTCTTGATATATAGGAGAATACATATGGCAAAGATCACCCTGAAAGGCAATGTCATCCACACCGTAGGGGAGCTACCCGCGGTCGGCTCGAAGGCCCCCGACTTCAAGCTCACGAGGGGAGACCTCTCCGACGCTTCCCTCGCGGACTTCGCCGGAAAGGTGAAGATCCTGAACATAGTGCCGAGCCTCGACACCTCGACCTGCGCCCTCTCGGCCAAGCGCTTCAACAAGGACGTCAAAGCCCTCGATGGAACAGTGGTCCTCAACGTGAGCCGCGATCTCCCCTTCGCCCAGGCCCGATTCTGCAAGGCCGAGGGCGTCGACGTGGTGGTGCCGCTGTCGGCCCTGAGGGACCTGTCCTTCGGCCAGGACTATGGAGTCGCCATCAGCGACGGCCCGATGGCGGGCCTCCTCTCCCGGGCAGTGGTCGTGGTGGGGAAGGACGACCGGGTCGCCTACGTCCAGCAGGTGCCCGAAATAGCCGACGAGCCTGACTATCAGTCCGCCCTGAAAGCCGCGCGCGAGGCCGCGGCCCGTTAGAGGACCCGCCTGCGGCAATCCCGCAGGCGGGTGGAGGGTCAGCGCCAGGCGACGAGGGCCCGCCCCACCGTGGCGTCGCCGCGCGAGAGGGTAGTCGCGACCGCGGTTCCTCGCCCGAAGGGGGACTCCGAGATCTGTCCCCGCCTCGCCACCACTTCGTCCCCCTCGAGGGCTTCGTTCGCGAACTCGATCCTCAGGGCCGAAAGCTCGGGGCGCACCGGCCCCGCCGCGGCAGCGTCCACGAGCCAGTTGGTGATGTGGGCGTTGTTGGCGTGGCCGTTGTGATCTATATGACGCTTTCCTACGCGCTGGACGAATACGTCCTCCCACCCCGAGGCCTCGGGGATGTCGAAGGAGAAATCCGGCACAGGGTGGGGCCTCACGACCGCAGGAGGGTCCTCGCCGAAGACATTCGTCGGCCTCAGGGGTTTGCGGGCCGAGAGATCCACCACGAGGTACGCGTAGACCGCCCTCGCCAGGATGCGCCCGTCGCCGCCCCGCATCTCGAAGTCCCTGAAGGCGAAGAGCTTGCGCAGCTCCGAGGGCCAGGTCGAGACCGAGACCCGCTCGCCGGTTCTAGGGAGCCCATCGACCCGGAGGTCGAGCCGCGAGAGCATCCAGGTCCAATGCCGCTCGTCCATCTCCTCCATGCCGAAGCCGAGGAGGTCGGCGTTGGCTCCCGCCGCCTCCTGGATGTAGTTTGCCAGGGAGAAGGGGCTCAGGGGACCGCCGTACCCGCACTCGTAACCCCGGACCTCGTATTCCAGCGTAGAGACCCTAGCTTCGCTCATGACGCGTCCGCTCCCGCCGCCCCGGAGAGCGCCTCGTGGGCCTCCTCGAGGCGATCCGGGATGCCGATCCCCTGCGGGCACTTGGAGAGGCAAGCGCCGCAGCGCACGCACTTGTCGGCGCTCTTGCCGTCGGCCATCAAGGAGGCCTTGTACCATTCCCCCTGGCCCTTCATCGTCCCGAACATCGACCCGGCGTTGTACTGGGCGAACACTTCGGGGATGTCCACCCCCGAGGGACAGGGCCGGCAATATCCGCAGCCCGTACAGTTGACCTTCTCGCGCTCCCGGAAAAAACCCCGCGCCTCATCGAGGACCTTCGCCTCCGGCTTGGTCAGGGTATTGGCCCCGGCGGCGGAAGCGATGGAGGCGTTCTCCCATATCTGGGAGACCGAGCCCATCCCCGACAGCACGAGCGAGACCTCCTGCCGGTCGAGGACGGCGCGAAGCGCCCACTCGTAGGGCAGCCGCGGGATCGGATACTGCGCGAATGCCGCCCGGACCTGGGGAGGAGGAGAGGCGAGGGCCCCGCCGCGCATCGGCTCCATGACGACGACTCCCAGCTCCCGCTCCGCCGCGTACGCCAAGCCCCGCTCCCCGGCCTGGAAGTCCCGGTCGACGTAGTTGTACTGGATCTGGCAGAACTCCCAGGCGTCGTATCCGTCGACGATCTCCTTGAAACAATCGAAGGAGTCGTGGAAGGAGAAGCCCAGGTGCCGGATCTTGCCTGCGGCCCTGGCCCTCTCCAAGGCGGGGAGGGCCCCCAGCGCCTTGATCGAGGCCCATCGCTCGCCGCTCAAGGCGTGGAGGAGGTAGAAGTCGATGTGGTCGGTGCGGAGTCTCTCGAGCTGCTCGTCGAGGAAACGGTCCCAGTCGGAGGGACCCTTCGCGAGCCAGACGGGACTCTTGGTTGCGAGGAAGAACTTGTCCCGCTTCCCCGACCGCTCCAGGGCGGAGCCGAGGGCCGACTCGCTGCGCCCATTATGGTAGACGTAGGCGGTGTCGAGGTAGTTGATCCCCGCCTCTTCGGCGGCTTCCAGCATCGCCCCGAAGGCGGCCTCGTCGATCGCCCCCTGGTCGCCTCCGAGGACAGGCAGGCGCATGCAACCTAAGCCGAGGGCCGAGACTTCAACGTCCCTCACGAGGGGAATGTGTCGGTAGAGCATGGAAGATTCTGCCCCCGGAAGGCGACCCGCGTCAATCTTGCCGCGCCGTTTATCCGCGCCCCTCGCGGCGCGGATGGGCACGGCCTGCGAGCGCGCCCCTAGGCGCGGCCGAAAGCCCTGATCTCCTCGAGCTCGATGTCGTAGGTCTCAAGCCTCCGGGTAAATCGGGTCTCTAGGAGGGCCCGCAGGGCCCCGGCGACGACCACCCGATCGGCCTTCTCGGAGAGCTCGAACAGCCGCCGCGCCCCGGCCTCCGGCCTCGCGGGATCGAAGGGGGCCGAGCCGTATTCGACGTTGCGCGAATCGACGATCCTGGCCACCCCTCCCTCGCGGAGGAGGACGTAGACGGTCTCGCGGTAGCGGGCGAGGGCGTCGTAGATGACCCCCACGTTGTTCCAGGTCCTCGGATCGAGGTTCTCGATGCGGATATTCCTGTCTATCATGGCATCAACACTTCCCAAGCGCACACGCTGTATCCGGGCATCGAGACGCGAGACGGGTCGGCCGCCGCCCCCGCAGCCCCGCCCCAGAGCACATCCAGACGCGATTCGCCCAGCCCGTCGATCGCGAATCGGGCTTCCGAGGCCGAGACGTTCGCGGCGAAGAGGATCTCCCTCCGCCCGTCGGACTGCAGGACGAGCTCGACCCCGGGCGCGGCCGCGCGATACTTCCCGCGGCAGGGCATGGCGGCGGCCACTGCGTCCTCGGCCTTCGACATGAGCCGCATGGAAGTGCCCGGAGAGGCCAGCTCCTCCGCGAGGAGATCGCAGGGCCGCATCTCCCGATCGAGGGACGGCGCCACGGGCCCGACGAGGACCTGGGCCCCGCTCCGGGCGCAGGAGACGAGCTTCCGGGCTTCGGAGGGGCTCATGAAATCGTAGGTGCAGCAGATCACGAGGTCGTAGCGGGCCAGGCGATCGGCCGGGACGTGGGTGTCCGAGATATCGTAGTCGACCCCCGCGGCCGAGAGCGCGGCCGCCGCCTCCTGGAGCAGGCTCTCCTTGCCCCAGAGGTTGGTCCCGTATTCGATCTGGTCGTCGCTGCCGTAGCTGGCCTGCGCGAGGTCCGGGAAGGGCGGCTTCTCCGAAGGGACCATGAGCTTCCAGGGCGGGTCGGGGAGCTTGACGACCTCGTTGCAGGACAGCTCGCCGAAATCGTAGTGGGAGTATATCGAGTCGAATCGCCACTTCTCGTAGTTCTTCACCAATAGGACGCGGGACTCCCGCCGGAAGTTCCACAGCCGATTGCGCTTGAGGAAGCCGTTGATCGACGCGTACAGCGCGAAGTACTCCTCACGGGCTCTCCCGTCGACCGTTATGGGCGAGCCCTGCCAGCGGTCCCGCTCGACGAGCATGTAGTAGTTGATCCCCCGGACGCCGTTCATGAAGGCGTAGAGGGTGACGAACTCCTCTTCGTCTTCGGCGGGAGACAAGGTCTTCCGTCGCTCGTACCAGGATCCGCAGCCGAACTCGGGGATGAAGGGGAAGCGGCTCGTGCCGCACATGTACCGGACCCGGTCGCGGACGAGCCGGAACGTCCTGGGCTCGGGGTACATGTCGATCCCCGCGACGTCTACGCAGGAGTCCTCCATCGCGGCGAGGTCGACGGGCGTGTAGTTCTGGGACTGCACGTTCTGGAAGGTCGGCAGATCGACCCCGAGGCTCGCCGATATACCCTTCAGGCGCCGGAGGGCCTCGAGGATCTGGTGCTCCTTGTACTCGGCCCAGTCGAGGTAGAAGGGCAGATCCTCCGGCCCCGAGGCTCGGTAGCCGCCGGGCGGCGAGACCTCGGCGAAGTCACGGAAGCTGGACCGGTAGGCCTCGTTCAGCCTGGCCACCTCGCCGTACTTCGCCGCGAGCATGCGGCGGTACTGCGCTACGGCGTCGGGGCAGTAGTCCATCGCGTAGGCCTGGTCCTTGAAGAAATAGCAGGTCTCGTTGTCGATCTGGAGGGCGCACACCGATCCCCGGGGCGCGGCGTGGTGCTTGAGTATCGGCGCGAGGGCGGCGAAGAGCACCTCCACCTCGGCGAAGAGCTTCTCGCTGGCGTAGGACGGGAGCGGGAATTGTTTGAGCGCGATGTTGAGCATGACCGGCGTGCCCCAGGGACTGCGGGCCTGGATCTCGGGGTCGTAGACGATGCGGTCCGGATAGCCGAACAGGCTCAGCTCCGCGTTGATGTGCGGGCCGGGCCTCACGATGGCCCGCAGCCCCTCCTCCTCGCACAGGGACAGGAAGGCGCCGAGGTCCTTGCCCTCGTCCCCGTCCCCGAAGTCGAAGCCCATGCCCCTTATCTGGCGCAGGATCCCGCGCCAGCGGCTCCGGTCGACGCGCCAGTAGTGGAAGGCTCCGCTGTAGAGCGGCAGGAATTCGGGGCCGATCCGCATTCCCCTGTCGGTGGAAGATAAATCCATGGTGAAGGAACTCTCCATATGCCCGGGGGCGGCGCGAGGGCTGCCACCGGGAGATGCTCGCGGCGTGTCAGTTGGCTTCGGCGAGGTTGGCCTTCGTGATGGCCTTGAAGGGGATGTAGACGTTCTGCAGGGAATCGGGCTTGGCCCCGTTGCGGATCTTCTTGGCGATTTCGACGACGGCCTTGGCCTGGCCCACGGCGCCCTGGAAGACGGTCATCGAGAGCTCCCCGGCCTTGATGGACGCGAGGGCGTGGTCGCTGCCGTCGATGCCGACGACCACGACGCCCTTGAGGCGCTTGGAGGTCTTGAGGGCCTCGATGGCGCCGAGGGCCGAGTCGTCGTTCTGGGCGACTATCGCGTCGAAGGAGGGGTAGGCCTGGAGCCAGTCCTCGGTGATGGTCATGGCCTTGTCGGCCTGGTTGTTCGAGCACTGCTCCGATAGGATCTTCACGTCCTTACGGGCGCCGAGGAGCTTCTCCACGAGCCCGGCCTTGCGGTCTATGTACTGCTGGTCGTTGGTCTGCCCGGTGAAGTACAAGACCTTCGCGTCCTTGGGCAGGACCTTGGCGAGGTAGTCGCCCTGAACCTCGCCGGCCTGCTTGTTGGCCGAGCCGGCGTAGCCCTTGGCGTTCACGTTGGTGCACACGGAGACGTAGGGGATGCCGGCCTTCTTGCAGGCTTCCCCGGCGGGCACGGAGCCGTCGAGGTCGATGGAGATTGCGGAGACGAGGTTGGCGCCCTGGACGATGAAGGTCTCGACCTGGGAATTCTGCTGGTTCACGTCGCCCTTGGCGTCGGTCACGAGGACGTCCATCCCCTCGGCCTTCGCCTGGGAGACGATGGAGTTCTTGAGCTTGACGCAGTAGGGATACGCGCTCCGCCATGAGGAAGGGATCTTCCATATACTCCTCTAGGATAGGAATCGGAACGGCCCTATGATAAAACATTTTATCATTGAATTATATCCCATTCACTCGCCTTAGGCGAAGCCAGAATATGGCCGCTACCCGGGGATGCCAAGGCGCAATCGGAGAGAGAAAGACGCTTTTATGGCTTGATAAAATGTTTTATCTACGGCGCCTTGCGGAAGGCGCAACGCCCGGATCGAACCTGGCGGTGCTCGCCCTCACCTTCAGCACCGGCTGCAGTTTCGGCGCGGAAGAGGTATCCGAGGAGCCCTCTATCATGGCGAAGAGCCGCCTCGTCCCCTCCAGGCCGAGCTCGGAGGAAGGGTGGACCACCGAAGTGAGCGGGACCTCGAGGAGCTCGTCTATGAACAGGTCGTCGAAGCCGACCAAGGAGATGTCCCGGGGGATGGAGAGGCCGTACTCCCTGGCCGCTTTGTAGACCCCGAGCGCCATCATGTCGTTGGAGGCGAACACCGCGGTGGCGCCCGCGCCGAGGAGGCAGGGCAGGGCCTCGAGGCCGCTCTCGTAGTCGAAGCCGCCCTCGTGGACGAGACCGTCGTCGTAGGGCAGCGAGGCCTCCCGGAGCGCCTTCTCGTAGCCCTTGAGCCGGTCGATGGCCGAGCGGAGCCCGGAGGGGCCGGTGATGCATCCTATCTTCCGGTGGCCGAGCTCGACGAGGTGCTTCGTCGCCAAGTACCCGCCCCGCGCGAAGTCGAACTCCACCGTCCGGCGCGTGGGCCCAGCGGGGCCCTTGTCGAAGGTCACCAGGGGCAGCCCGGCGCTCGCGGCGAGCTCGAAGCAGCGCCGGTCGACCTCGGAGAGCTTGAGGCCGAAAGGCTTGGCGAAGACGAGCCCCTCGATGCCCTTGTCGATGAAGGCGTTGAAGTACTCGAAGGCCTGGTCGTCCGAGTCGCCGTAGCCGCCCAGGAGCACTATGTATCCCTTGGCCTGGCACTCCCGCTCGATCACCTTGCAGAGCTCGGCGAAATGGAAGTTGCTGATGTCCGGCACGATGAGGCCGATGGTCCGGGTCCTGCGGGTGACCAGGCCCACGGCCAGCTTGTTCGGCCTGTAATCGAGCTTCTTGGCCACGTCGAAGATGCGCTTCCGAGTCGGCTCCGAGACCCTGCACTCCCTCTGGTTCAGCACCAGGGACACGGTCGTGATGGAAATGCCGCAGGCCTTCGCCACGTCCTTGATCGTAGCCCTCATCCGATCTCCAATCCGCGCATACGTAATGATAAAATGTTTTTTCTACGCCCTGTCAACTGAGCGATGCCGATCGATCTCCGTCCCGGCTCCGGGGCGGCGCCCGCGGCGGCCCCTAACGGCGGCCCAGGCGATCCCTCGCGAATCGCTCCAAGACGGGCCTGAGAGCCGGGTCCGATGCTGCGTTCTCGAGTATAGCCTCGAGGTAGCCCGCGGGGTCGCCGGTGTCGAGCCTGAGCCCCTCGGTCCGCACAAACGCGACCGCTCCGGCGGAGATGAGGCGGCCGAGGGCGTAGGCGTGGAAATACTCGCCCCCGCCGTGCTTCGCCCAGCCCTCCTCGAGGAGATCGAAGAACTCGGGTGTGTAGAGGTAGCGCCCGATCGAGACCTCGTGGCTCGGCTCGCTGCCCTTCGCGGGCTTCTCCACGAAGGACGCGACGGTCTCGCCGTCGGCGGCCGGCCCCACGACGCCGTAGCGCGACACGTCCCCGGGCTCCAAAATAGTCGCGAGGACTGTCTTCCCGGTCCTCGCGTGGACCTCCATCAGCTGCCGCGCGAGGGGAACCGGCCCCACGTGGAGGTCGTCGGGGTAGGCGACGACGCAGCAGTCGCCGCCGAGGAAGGGCTTCACCTGCATGAGAGCGTGGCCGGTCCCGCGCATCTCGGTCTGGCGGACGAAGGCGATCCGGGCCCCGCTCGCCGCGACCCCGGCGAGCTTGCTGGCCGCGCCCTCCCGGCGGAATACCTCCTCCAGCTCGACCTCCCGGTCGAAGTAGTCCTCCAGGGCCTTCTTGCGCCTCGAGGTTATGATGATTATGTCCTCGATCCCCGAGGCGAGGAACTCGTCGACGATGTACGCGATCGACGGCCTGGTGCCGACTGGGAGGAGCTCCTTGGGGACGGTCTTGGTGACCGGGAGGAAGCGGGTGCCGTAACCCGCCGCTACGATGACGCCTTTCATGGCCCCATCGTAGCGCGGCCGGCGCGGAGGGCGCAAGGTCGCCCAGGCCGCGCTCCCCTGGGCGGGCTGGAGGCTTCCCCTAGGCTTTCTCCATAGCCTCCACGTCCGAGGCGAGGGAGAGGAGCATCATCTCGATCTCCTCCTTGGACACCGAGGACTGGGCGATCATCCGCTCGAGGGAGGCTCGGAGGGCGCGCTGGTCCTTCACCGCCGCGTCGATGGACTTCACGCCGGCGTCTACCTTCTCGATGGAGCTCCGCTCGCTCTGGGAAGAGGCGAGGAGCTCCTGCAGCGCCTTCTTGCCTTCGGCCACGTCCCGGCCGATCGCGTCGATCCGCGCCGAGAGCTCGAAGATGCCCTTCACGAGCCTGTCGATCTCGACCCCGCTCTTGTTGATGGCTTCCTTCGTGGAGGCGGCGTGCTTGCGGATCTCCGAGGCCACGACGGAGAAGCCCCTCCCCGCCTGGCCCGCCCGGGCCGCTTCGATGGCCGCGTTCAGCGCCAGGATATTGGTCATGTCGGAGATGTCGTCCATGGCGGCGAGGTTCGCGCCCACGGCCTTGGCGCCCTCGGTGAGGGAATTGCTCATGGACCGGGACTCCGAGTAGGCCTTCTCGATCGACCCGAAGCTCGAGTCGAGGGCGTCGATCTTGGCGCGCGACGCATCGAAGGCCTTGTGGAAGACGGCGCTGTTCTGCTGGAGCTCCCCGTTCACCCGCTCCGAGGTCTCGCTTATCCCCGAGAAGTTCTTGTTCAGGTAGTTGACGGTGACGTTGAGCAGCTCGCTGCGCGAGATGATCTCGAACATGAAGGCCCGCAGCTTGCTGTCGACGTAGTGTAGCGAGCGCTTCGCTCCGACGCCCCTTCCCCCGACCTGCTTCATGGCGGCGTTCACGGCTCCTCCCTCTCGCCCACGAAGAGGGCGGTCAATGTCTGGTTGTGGTGGGTGAAGAGCTCCTCGCCGTAGGTGTTGAATCCGGCGAACTTGATCCCCGCGAAGGCGTCGTTGAAGTCGGCGACCTTCCCATCCTCCTTCATCTCGAGGTAGCGGAGCACGCAGTTGAAGAGCAGGGCGCCCCGGATGCCGCCCGGCAAGTACTCACGGGCGCGCTCGATCGCCCCCTCAGCGTCGGCGACGATGTCCCCCTGCTTGAGGAGGGTCACCCGCGTCCCCGCCTCGATGAAGCAGTAGAACTGCAGCCCCTTCCCCTCGATTATCGCGTTGGGACTCCGGGCGTACACCGAGTCGCCGATGACTACGCCCAGGGGATTGCGCGCGAAGTGGGCGTGGGAGAGCTCCGAGGGGGACTTGAGTCCGAGGAGCTCGGCGTAGCGGGAGGCCGCGCTGACGCCGTCCATCTCCCAGACTATTCTCTTGTCCGGCTCGGCCCGCGTGACCACGGCGCTCGCCTGGGTCGGGCGGTAGTGGACGAAGTGGTCGTAGAAGAAGGGCACGGCCATCCTGAGCACCAGGAGGACGAGGCCGTCGGAAGACATGCGGTCGTCGCAGGCGACGAAGGTGCGCTCGAACTTCAGCTCGTCCGCAGCCGAGCCGCCGACGAAGGGGAGGGCCAAGCCGCGGTCCAAGGAGAGCTCCCGCACGATCTTCTCGCCGAGGCACAGGCCGTCGAAGAGGACTATGCCGACGTACTCAGTCGGGTCGAGGGACCGGGAGCCGAGCCGAGACTTGAGGTCCGACGCCGCGGCCCGCGCCGCGCCCGATGGGTCGGCCTTGACGCCCTCGCGGAAGGCCGCGAAGGACTCGACTACCTCCTCGCCGGAGAGGGACATGGCGACGAGCCCTTTCTCCACGGCCCCGGAGCTCGACCACCCTCCGATCATGGAAGCCCCGACGCGCTTGGCCGACGGGAAAGCCTGGGAAAAGGCCGAGGGCAAGCCGGAGCGCTCGTACCCTGGCGAGAAGAAATACACGACGACTCGGACATCGTCTTGGGCGATGTCCGCGATGACCTCGCCGACATCGGTGCCCGACGACACTTTTATTGACATGAAGCAGCCACCTCGTACCTCCGCGGCGCCCCGAGGGGAAACGCCGGGAGGATTCTATTTTAGTCTCGTAGGCAGCACAAGGGAAAAAGGAAGTGCCAGCGTTGTCTGGCGCCGGGGATACTGTAGCGGAGGCGCGAAGACCTCGGTGGGTGCCGATATGCCGGGGGCGGGGCGGCGCGCGACCTTGACCACGGGCGGCCACAGAGTGCTCCTGAAGGAAGTCCTGGAGGGAGGTCCTCCGCTCGAAGTCCAGGGGGCCGATGCCATAGGCGAAGACAGTTCCGGCGAAGAAGAGTGTCCACATGGTGGCGCAGGCGAGGCGGTCATAGTTGCCGAGCCATCCCATCCGCGGATAGGAATCCCCGGGCTCCTGGTTGAGGAGAGCTGCGCCCGAGGCGGAGGGCCGCTCGGGCTGGAAGCCGGCGGCCTCGAGAGGCCAGATCGGAGCTCTGTCCCCGCCGGTCCAGCGGCTCCAATCGTCCTGATGGGGGTCGACGAAGAGCTTGAGCCCGTGCTCCAAGGCTTCCCGCAGAACCCCTCGCGCAATCGAGTATCGCCATCCCAGTACGTCCTCTCCCGATCTCGACGATCAGCCGATAGTATAAATATGTCTCTGCTCGCCGTGATCACCGACAACCGTTTCGGCGACTCCGAGATCGAGCGCGGCGTCCTCGAGGGCGCAGGCGTAGAGCTTCGGGTGGCCCAATGCCGCAGCTCGGCGGACGTGGCCTCCGCCGGCCGGGAGGCCGACGCCCTCCTCGTGAACGCCGCTCCGGCCGACGCTGCGGCCATCGAGGCTCTGGAGCGATGCCGGGTCATCGCCCGCTACGGAGTCGGCGTGGACAATGTCGACGTGGAAGCCGCGGCGCGGAGGGGTATCGCGGTCAAAACCGTGCCCGGTTACTGCGACATTGAGGCGGCGGAGCACGCCCTGGGGCTCCTCCTCGCCTGCGCCAGGGGAATCCCCCAGAGGGACAGAGCTATAAGGGACGGCGAGTGGAACGTGGGGCTATCCGGGCGGAGGATCGCGGGGACAGTGCTCGGGGTCCTCGGCTTCGGCGGCATAGGCAAGGCCTTCGTCCGATCGGCCCTCGGCCTCGGCTTCCGCGAGATCCTCGTCTGGAGCCCCCACATGACCGCCGAGCGGATCGACCGGTCGGTCGGTACCGCCGCATCTGCCCTCGGCTCGGTCGTGCGCCCCGCGGAATTCGACGAGGTACTCTCCCGCTCAGACTGGGTTTCTATCCACATCCCCCTCAAGCCCGAGACCCGCGGGATCGTGGGGGAACGGGAGCTCAGGCTCATGAAGGTCGACGCGACGATAGTGAACGTGTCCCGGGGAGCGATAATCGACGAGGAGGCCTTGGTCGACGCCCTGTTCGCGCGGCGGCTCGGGGGAGCGGGGCTCGACGTGTTCACCGCCGAACCCCTGCCCATGGGCTCGCGGCTGAGGGGTGCGCCGGGGGTAGTCCTGACCGATCACTCGGCCTACGCGTCGCGGGAGTCCATCGCGGAGCTCCGGAGGAAGACCGCGGAGAACGCTCTCTCGGCGCTCAGGGGCTGCGGCCTCCTATAGGGGGCGTCGATCGCTCACTCGACCACCAAGACCGACACCTGCCTGCCGTCCTTCGTTGCGGCCTTGTCGGGGTTGAGGGGATCGGGGACTTCCTCCCCGCGATACACGAAATCGTAGTAGTGCCTCCCCTTAGGGAGGGGCAGGTCGAGCCGGTAGACCCCGGGGGATGTTTCACTCATCGCGTGGATGAACGGATCCCAGTTGTTGAAGTCGCCGCACACGGCCACCGCCTCCCCGGCCGCGCCGCGGAAAATGAAGCGCGCGGTGCGCCCGTCCTCGTCCAGGATCTTGTACAGCCCGAGGTGGAGGTCGCTCAGGTAAGGGACCCGCGCAGTCGAGACCTCGATGCCGCTCGCAGGCTCCTCGAGGACGTCAGGGTCAGAGGGATCGACGGTCCACACCCCGTCTATGATCAGCCGGTACTCGAGGGAGCCCTTCTCCCACTTCAGGGGCACGGGATAAGCGTAGACGAATACTCCCTGCCTGTTCCGGTCGAAGGCGTGGAGCTTGGCGAAGCCCTCGTGGGCGAAGGCCACGGCGACGGCGCGGTAGGGTCCCGAGACAGCGAGGACGAGGTGGTTCTCGACGACCTGGGGAGCTCGACCCGCCTTCATGCCCGCGAGGACGAGGTGAAGGTCCAGACTGTCTATAGTCATGCCCGCCGACCTAGGGAGGGCCGCGACGGACCTCCCCGACTCGTGCTGAGCCCAGAGGGATGCGCCTGCGGCCGCCATCGCGAGGACGGCGGCCATGATTCGAATGAGTCTCACGGTTATACTATCGGCGCCCCCCGCGCTGTCCCTCAAGCGTATTTGCTTCACATCCGCGGGAATCGGCCGTTAATATAAGGACAAGGATACTCATGCCGCGGCTCCAGGATATTGAACTTTTCAAGCGCGACCTCGCGGCCCTCTCCCATGAGGCCGAGGTGCTCGAGCGCTGGGGCGAGAAGCCCGAAGCCATAACTCCGCCCGAGGGCGCAGCCGCGGCTCCCGAGGCTGGTGCGCCATCCCCGGCGCCGGCGCACCAGGCCGGCGCGCCGAAGGCAGAGGCCCCGGGCGAGGCGCCGAGCGGCGCCGATGAGGAGGCCGCCCCGCCGGATTTCGCCGCCCTCCTGGACGGTCTGCCCCTCGGCGACGAGTCCTCGCCCGCCCCTGGGGGCGCAGAATCGGGAGGCAGCCTAGACGACGAGCTGGCGGCCCTGCTCGGCGATCAGGGGACGGCTGGCGCCGAGACCGGTTCGGCCGCCGAGAGTCCTGCCGCCGAGCCGCCGGGCTTCGAGGCCCAAGCACCCTTCGAGATACCCCCCGAAGCGCCGGAGAGCCCGGCCGCGGAACCTTCCCCGACGACAGGCGCCGATGATTTCTCGATACCCGATTTCGACGTGGGGGAGCCTGAGCCCGAAGCTCGAGGGGAAGCGCAAGAGCCCGCGACCCCGACCGAAGGGCCGGAAGCCTTCGACTTTTCGATCCCCGAGCCTGACGGGGCATCGCCATCGAAGCCCAACGAACCAGCCGGAGTTCCCGAGCCGGCGGATGGCGGAGCCGTCCGGGAAGAAGACTTCTCTATCCCGGACTTCGACCTCGCGGAGGAGCCTGCCCAACCCGGGGCTTCGCCCGAAGGTGCGTCCGAGGGCAGAGAGAAACCGCCGGAGGAAGCCCAGCCGGCCGAGGAGTCCTTCGGAGCGGACTTCTCCATCCCGGATTTCGATAGCGAGACAGCGGGGACGCCCTCGGGGGACAGGTCTCGGGGGCCAGCAGAAAATTCCGAATCAGGGAAAGCCGAGGAGCCGGCTACAGGCGCAGACGGCTTCGAATCCTTCACATTCGAGGAGCCCGGGGCCTCCGCCGCCCCAGGGTCGAGCCTAGGAGACTTCGGAGCCGAAGCCCCGAGCCAGGACCTCGATACGGAGATCGCCTCCCTCAGCGAGGAGGCGCCGGTCGCCGACACCTTCAAGCTGGACCAGGGCTGGGGCGGCTTCGACGGTTTCGGAGGAGAGGCGCCCGCCAAGGAGGCGCCCCCCCGCCCGAGCCCCCAGCGCGCCTCCTCCAAAGCTAAGGCCGATGAGGAGGCGAAGTCGGTCAAGCTGACCGAAGCCCAAGTCGACAGGCTCCAAGACGCCCTCCTCTCCTATCCCCTCAACCTGCGGGTCGCGGTCGAGGACATCATCGCGAACGCCAAGGGAAGCGACGCCCAACAGTCCAAGCTCGTATGGCTCCTGGTCGACGGCGCCTCCGCGGAGGAAGCCGCAGCCCTCGCGGGCAGGATCCTCAAGCGGCACGTGCCAGTGCCCAAGGGGAGCGGCAAGCGCACCGGCGCAGCCCTGGAGGCGCAGAAGGGCACCCTCGCCTACGCATTCGTCCACACCTTCATCCCGGTCATCAAGATCGGCCTCCTCGTCTTCGCCGCCTTCCTCGCGGTCATATACCTCGGCTGGCGCTTCGTGGTGGTCCCCCTCTCGGCGGACTCGCTCTACCGCCAGGGCTACCAGCGCATAGCCGAGGACAGGTATCCGGAGGCGGAGACCGACTTCGCCAAGGCGACCGCGATGCGCGAATACATCTCGTGGTACTACCGTTACGCCGCGGCCTACGCGGCGAAGCGGCAGTACATCCTCGCGGAGAAGAAGTACTCCTCCTTAGTCGCCGCCCACCCAAAGGAAGTCAAGGGCATCCTCGCCTGGGCTAGGCTCGAGAAGGACCAGCTCAAGTACGAGGAAGCCGTCGAGGTGCTCAAGGGGGCGCCGCGCAGCAAGAAGGCCGACGCGGCTCGCGGCATGACGGGCCTCCTCTCGTGGGACTACTTCAACAAGGAAGGCCTCCTCCTCCTGGGGGACGTCTACCTCGACTGGGGCGAGGAATCCCCCGACAAGTACGAGGAAGCCAGGCGCACCTACGCCATGCTGCTGGAGCGCTACGGGGGGGAAGAGGCCTACCTCGAGCGGATGCTCCTCTACTTCATCCGGGTCGACAAGCTCGACGAGGTCCTGCCCCTCAAGGACCACTTCCTCGCGGACCCCAAGGGCTCGGCCCTGAGCGCCCAAGTCCTCGCAGAGCTAGGCGGCTATCTCCTGGACAAAGGCAGGCTCGAGGACGTCAGGGGAATACTCCTCGAGGCCGCGAAGAAGGACCCGTCGGTGCCGGAGGCCCACTACCACCTCGCCCGCTACTTCATCCGCGCCGGGGATCCGAAGGAGGAGCGCCTCGCCCTGGACAAGGCCGCCAAAGCCTTCGCCGACCTGCCCGCGAGGAAGGCCAAGCAGACGGGCATGTATATCGACAGCCTCATCTGGCGCGGCAGATTCTACGCCGAGGCCAAGGAGTGGGTCGCCGCGGAGAAGGACTTCGCCGCGGCCGCGGAGGAATACGAGAACGCCCTCGAGCTGAGGCGCGTCGTGAAGAGCGGACGATTCGGAGAGGCCTACGCGGGCCTGGGCGACGTCGCCTATCGCCAGAGCTCGGATCTCGCCGCGGCCCTCGCCTACTACGACCGCGCGGAGGCCGACGGCTATTCGACGCCGGATACCTGCTACAGGCGGGGAAACATACTCTACGGCGCGGGGCGCTACGCCGAGGCCCTCGCGCAGTTCTACGCCGCCCAGGCCAAGGGCGGATCGAGCCCGAACCTCGATTACGCCTTCGCCTCGGCGCTCCGGGCGAGGAACGACCTCTTCGCCTCCGAAGCCTACTATAGGAGGGTCTCGGCGGCCATGGCTAAGCTCCTCCAGAACGCTGGCGCCCCGACGCCCCAGGAGAACCCTTCCCAGATCGATATCCTCCGGCTCTACCTGAAAGCTGAGAACAACCTCGGCGTCGCCCTGTACCGCTCCGCCGCCCGATCGGGGGACGCGCGCAGGCGCAACGAAGCCATGGCTTCCTTCGCGCATTCGGCCCGGCTCTACGACCAGCTCTCCCAGGAGCCCGCGGCCCTCGGCGCCAGCCCCGAGAGCCGGAACCTCGCCCTGGCCAACATGAACGCCCTCCTCGCCTCGGGGCGAGGCGAGGACCTGATCTCCTACTCCACGATCGAGAAGGACCTGCGCTTCCCCGGAGGGGAGCAGGGGGAATAGGGGGCGCACATCCCCCGCGGAGTCAGGCGCTCCGCGGAGAGTAGCGGCCAGTGCGCCGCCCGACTATCACTTGATCACGCGCAGCGACTCGTGGTCGATCGTCAGGGCGACTACGATGAGGAAGATGATGCCCTTCACGAGCTGCTGGGTCGCCGGGACCGGGAAGACCATGGGCAGGCTCATCTCCAGCACGCAGTAGGTCAAGGTTCCGATGATGATGTTCGAGAAGCGCGCCTTGGCCCCGCCGGAGATGGGCATCCCGCCGAGGACGAGGGCGATAAGTATCTGCGTCTCGAGCTGGCTGCCGGCGGTCCCGGTGATCGAGCCGACCTTGATCACGTTGATGAAAGCCGCGAAGCCCGTCACGGCTCCGGACACCAGGAAAACGAGGAATTTCCGCAGGTCAGGTCGGCTGCCGGAGAAGCGGGCCGCGGTCTCGCCCGCGCCGATAGCCCGCAGGTCGTAGCCTACACGGGTGAAGTGCCACACGAGGAAACCTAGGAGCAGGACGATCCCCGTGAGGAGGAGCTTGAACCAGGTCTCGTTGAGCATCATGACGTCGGGGATGGCCGGGACCGGCCCGTTGGTCGTTATGTACTTGCACAGCCCCCTGAAGAAATACATCGTGCAGATCGTGACGATGAAGGAAGCGATCTTGAACTTCACGTGGAAGAACCCGTTGAAGGCGCCCATCACGGCGCCGGCGAGGACCGCGACGACGATCCCGAACAGGATGCTGTAGCCCGAGATCCAGCAGAATATGATCGAAGCGAGGCCCAAGATCGATCCCTGGGAGAAATCGAGGCATCCGACCGTCATGATCATGAAGACTCCCATGGAGGAGATCATGAGGACGTAGACCTGGCTGAGCATGAGCGAGAGGCTCTCCGGCGTGACTATCTTGCCACCGGTCAGCGCGGAGAATGCGGCGACTATCGCCGCGAAGCCGAACAGGGGCATCAAGTCCCGGAGGTGGGCCTTCGCCTTTTGCCTGCCCAAGGCCGCTATCGCAATCTGGTTATCCATCAAGAAGCTCTCCATTACACCATCTTGGTGATGAGGTCTTTTTCGCCAAGATCCCGGCTGCGCATGAACTCCCCGTTGACCCTGCCGTTCTTCATGATCAGGATCCTGTCGGTCATCCCGAGCAGCTCCTGGAGCTCCTCGGAGATCATCACGATCGACTTACCCCTCTGCTTGAGATCGCTCATGAGGGCGTAGATGTCGGCCTTCACCTTCACGTCTATACCCCGGGTGGGGCTGTCGAGGACGAGGATCTCGGAATCCTTGCCCAGCCAGCGGGAGAGCACGACCTTCTGCTTGTTCCCGCCGGAGAGGTTGGACACGTACTGGCCGACCCCGGTCATCTTCACGCTCATGAGCTCGGCGTTCTTCCTCGCGAAGGCGTCGAGTTTGCTCGAGGAGAGGAAGCCGTTCGTCGCCAGGTCCGCCAGGGAAGGCAGGCATATGTTGTCCCGGATCGAGTCGGCGATGACCACGGACTCGTTGTCCCGGTCCTTCGACGCGTAGGCGACGCCGTGGCGAATCGCGCCGGGGATGGACTTCACCGAGTAGCCGCCGCCGAGGGTGACCTTGCCCTGCCGGTCGAAGGAGGCGCCGAACAGGGCCTTGCCCAGCTCGTGCATGCCGCACTCGGAGAGGCCGCCGATGCCCAGGATCTCGCCCCGGTGGAGCTCGAAGGAGATATCCTCGATCTTCCCGGGGACCGTCAGCTTTTCGACGGTCAGCACGACCTCGCCGGATACCGCCTGGTCGTAGTCGGTCCTGTAGTAGCGGTTGTCCAGCTCGCGCCCGACCATGAGGTGCTTGAGCTCCCCTGAGCTCGTCTCGGCGGTCTTCACCGTGCCCACGAGCTTGCCGTCCCGGAGGATGGATATGCGGTCGGTGCGCTCGATCACCTCCTCGAGGTCGTGGGAGATGAAGATGACCGTGTTGCCCGCGTCCCTCACCCGGTTCATGACCTTGAAGAGCTCCTCGCGCCCGGACTGGCTCAGGGCCGTGGTGGTCTCGTCGACCACCACCACCTTCGGGTCGAAGTAGGTGGCCTTCACGATCTCTATGAGCTTGCGGTCCTCGAAGCTGTAGTTGTCGATCATCTTGGAGGCCGCGATGTGCTTGAACCCGTACTCGTCCAGGAGGCGTTGGGCCTCGCGGTTCATGGCCCCGGTGTCCTTGACGATGCCGTGCATGAACTTGTCCTCCTCGCCGAGGAAGACGTTCTCCGCGACGGTGAGCCCCGGGAGCGTGCCGATCTCCTGAACGATGATCGAGACCCCGTGGTGGTTCGCGTCGACCTGAGACCTGGCCCGGAGCTCCTTCCCCTCGAGGAAGAAGCGGCCGCTCGTGATCGGATGAATGCCGCAGAGCATCGAACAGAATGTCGACTTGCCCGAGCCGTTCTCCCCAATGAGGCCGTGGATCTCGCCGCCCTCGAATTCGAGGGAGACGTCGTTCACGGCGGTCGTTATGCCGAACCGCTTAACCAGATTCTCAGATCGCAGTCTCACGTCACCCATATACTCGCTCCGTCACTTTACCACGCTGCCTTTCGCGCCCCGATTCGTGAGGGTGACTATCGTGAGCAGCACCGCCCCCGTCACGAAATCGTTGATAGTGGTCGGGACGTTCAGCGCCACGAGCCCGTTGAATATCATGGTGATGATCAGCTCGCCGATCACGATCGCCGTCACCGGGCATCCGTACTTCTTGAACGCGACCCCGAAGAAGGTGCCCATGAGGGGCTTGAAGTTGCGGTCCATCGAGGCCATGCCGGTCACGGCGAGCATCCCGCGCCCGTAGCTCACGGTGAGGAGGGCCATTATGCCCACGAAGAAGTGCAGGAGGACGAAGGCGACGAACTTGTAGCGCTCGACGTTGACGCCCATGTTCTTGGCGACGAGCTCGTCGCTGCCTATGGCGTTGCAGTAGGTGCCCACCTTGGTGAACCGCAGGAGGAAGAACATGAGGAGGAAAGACGCGGCCGCGGCGATGTAGTTCCACGGGGCGACGCCGAAGGCCAGGAGCCCGCCCCCGCTGAGCTTGCCGGGGAACCCCGCCTTGTCGAGGGTGACGACGTAGTTGGCCACGCTCTCGAGTATGAGCATGAGGCCGACGGTCACGATCATGGAGGGTATCCGTAGCCTCGAGTAGAGAATTCCGTTGAAGGCGCCGATCAGGGATCCGCAGAGCAGACAGCCCAGCACGAGTCCCCAGTATCCGAACTGGCGCGAGAGGATGACGCCCACCAAGGCCGAGAGGACCACGTTGGCGCCCACGCTGAAATCGAACAGCCCCATCACGACGATGAAGTAGAGGCCGCAGCCTCCTACGGCGTACTGGATGCTGGTCTGGAGATAGTCGACCATCCGCCTCGGGGAACCGAAGGTCGAGGGGGACAGGAACCTGAAGATGGCCCAGAAAGCTAATGTCATGAGTACGAGCAGGAGGATCCCGTAAAACTTGCCCGTCTTGAATCTAGCGAATGATCCGCTCACCTTGTTTTTCCGAAGGAAGCCAGGAAATCTTCGGCGGCGGCAGTTGGCCGCCGCCGAATCCTCGCGAAGGGACCGCAGCCTCTCCCCGAAGGGGGGAGGAGCCGCGGAACCCTAGGAAGCCTTCCGGCTTACTTGTGCCGAGTCATCACGTCCTGGATGGACAGAGCCGCGGCGGTCTTGGCGAGCTCGGGCTCCTTGAGCTTGGCCATGGCGACGAGCTCCTTGGCGTTGTACGGCAGATCGCTCACGAAGTACTTGGCGTAGGCGTCGTAATCGGCGGAGGAGGCGACGTACAGGTAGGGGAAGTTGATCTCGTAGAAGGAGCCAGCGGGCTTCTTGTAGTTGCCCTTGACGGCATTGTACACGAGCATGAAGGCGAAGAGGGGATCGGCGTAGTGCCCGCCGGACTCGGCGGCCATGCCGCCGGAAGCCAGCTGCTGGTCGAGATCGGCGAGGAAGTCGGTGGAGACGACCTTGATCTTGCCCTTCAGGCCCATGGAGTCGATAGCGGCCAGGGCGCCGACGAGGGTGTCGCCGCCGCCGCCCGCCACGATGAGGGCGTCGACGTCGTGGTTGGCGTTGATGATGGCCTCGGCGGTGGCGCGGCCGGTATCGGAAGTGGTGCCGCCGTACTGGGGATCGAGGAGGACGACCTTGTCGGAGGCGTGGGCTTTGTTCCAGGCCGCGACGCCCTGCTTGTAGCCCTGCCAGCGGAGGAGGAAGGTCGCGTCGCCGGAGACCCAGCCCTCGAGGGCGATCTTGCGGCAGCCCTTCTCGGCGAGGATCTTGACGAGGTTCGTCCCGTTGTCGACCTCGTTCTCATGCACGGCGCCGACGTAGTAGGGCGACTTGCAGGCGAGGGCGTACTCGTTCGGGTTGGCCGCCTTGTTGATGATGCGGAAGAACTGCGCGACATACATCTTGTTCTTCGTGCAGGTGTTGATGACCGCGTTCATCTCCGCGGAGGCGGAATTGCAGATGATCATGCCGTTGCAGCCGGCGGCGGCGAGAGTCTCGGCCGAGGCGGTCACCTTCTCGGAGACGTGGCCCTGATCGACGTACATGATGTCCACATCGAGCGCCTTGGCGGCCGCGTCGAGGATCCTCTTGCACTGGCTGCCGAGCGTATCGGTCGAACTCCAAATGGACACTCCGATGAGCGGCTTCTTGTTGTTCGCCGCGAAGACGACGGTACAGGCGAGCGCCAGCACCAACAGGGTACTCAGAAACTTTTTCATCCCTAAACCCTCCTAAACGATAGAACGATATCCGTTAACGTACACGTATGTATACGTTTTTCACGGTCTTCAGCACCCGCCCTCAGTGAGGGGAGCGCTCCGTTAACGTACACGTACTATCCGTAACGGGTTCTTAGTATCTGTCCGGTTTCTCGTCGATGTCAAGCGAAAGAGTGACCACTAATGGTAGGAAGTCGCCACACATAGGAATGTGGCAAGCCCTGCCGAGTTGTACGACCCGATCTGAATAAGGGGAAAGCGGAAAAAGCACTTCACCGGAGAGGGGATAGTCACAGCAAAAACGATTTGCGAATCGAACAGTCGGATTCTGGGCGATATTGGATTTGAACCAATGACTTCTACCGTGTGAAGGTAGCACTCTCCCACTGAGTTAATCGCCCATAGGATTCTGAGGAGAGCGTAACATTCGGTATAGGGGGGCTGTCAAGATCTAGATTCCCGACGGCGAGGCTAAACTACGATCCAAACTGTATGATTTATCTAACACCCAGAAGATCGAATAAAGCACACGCCACTATAATCCTTTATATAGAATATAATTATAATTTCTTTATTATAATGCTTCCCATGGCACTATTTATGCAGAATAATACTATTAGAGAAGAATATGGATTGTTTATCCACGACTTCCGGTCGAATGCAAAGGCGGAAACTCAGCGAACTGTCCGAAGAAATTCGGATCGAAGTACTCAGAAAAAGCATCCACCTCCTAATCGCCTTCGTGCCCGCCCTCGCCTCGATAGACCTCGGCTTCGCGGTCGGAGCCCTCGCGAGCGGAGTACTATTCTACGCCTTCTGCGAAAGGCTGCGGATCGGCGGTCACGACGTCCCCATCGTATCGAGAGTGACCGCCCTGGCCGCTCGGCGTCGAGATGGCGATGGCTACGTCCTCGGGCCGGTCACCCTGGGCCTCGGCGCCCTGCTGGCCCTCCTCCTGTACCCCAACCCTGCGGCGTCCATAGCGATATACGCCCTCGCCTTCGGCGACGGGCTGTCGAGCCTCGTGGGCAAGACCTTCGGGAGCGTTCGCCTTCCTTTCACCGGGGGCAAGTCCCTCGAGGGGAGCCTGACCTGCCTGGTCGCGACTCTGGCGGCGACCTACGCCCTCACCGGGGACTTCCCCAAGTCCCTGGCGGTAGCCGCAGCGGCGATGATAGTGGAGGCGGCGCCGACCAAGGACCTGGACAATATTGTGATGCCCGTCGCGGTCGGCGCCTTCGCGGAACTGCTATTCGGGTAGGGTTGTCATGGAGCGCAGATCGCGACAGAGCCCTCGACCTCCGGGGGTCCGGGCTATTAGGACCTGAAGCCTAAACCGTGGACCTTCGTCATTGCCAAAGATAGTAGGTGTGGAGCCTCGAGACGAAGAGCCAGGAGCCGGCGACGAGTCCGGCGAAGCCCAGGATCACCATGAAGGGATTCCACTGGGAGATCAGGAGGCAGTGCCCCGTGAAGAAGATCGCCTCTCCCAGAGCCACGAGGCGGTACGAAGCTTCGCCGGTGCTCTGCGCGGCGTAGAGGAAATTCGCGAAGGTGACTAGGCCGACGAGCCCCGCCAGAACCCAGCTGAGTTCGCGGTAGCCCGATCGGAGCTCCAGGGTCGTGGCGTAAGCCCCCGTGTTGATCGGCATGGCGATAGCCAGCCCGAGGGAGATCGCAACGATGCCGATCGCCATCGAGCCCAGCTTCTCGCTGCGGAAGCCCGCCGCGTACAAGCCCGAGGCCAGGAGCGACAGATAGCCGACGTAACGGGAGAAGAGGAGGAGCTTCGTGACCATGATCTGCCAGTAGACCGAGCCGCCGGAGGCCGCGATGTCGAAGACGAGGAGCCTGGAGACCTCGAGGCCGACAGAGAGCGCCCAGAAAGAGTAGAAGAATATTTCCGTCGACACCGTCTTCCGAAAGGAATAGAGGATATAGCCGAGGCAGAGCGCGGCGAAGAGGGAGCACAAACCGATGCCCGCCGAAGCCAAGGCGTGGGACGATATCGAAAGGGTCCCGAGCTTAAACGTGCCGACGGCCCCGGCCCTCTCGAGGAACGCGGGTATCTTCTCGCCGCCCGACAGCCTCACGAACAGGGGGAAAAAGGACATGAAGCAGGCGCAGGCGCAGAGGAAGAGGCTCCAGTATATCCGTCTACGGGCGATGATCGTCACGCAGTTAGCATACTACGGCGCATGAGCCTTTTAAATAGCGAAACACGCCTCGATCGCCGCAGGGCTCTGGCTCCCTAGACGAGCTCTGTCCCCAGACTGAAAATTGGATGCGACTCGCTTCACTCGTATGCCGAGGGGGCTAGAGCCCCAGCCGCGCTTCCCCGAACGCCTCCGCACAGGGAGGTATAATTATTTTTCATGTATGCACTTATTGCCGGGGCCGCGCGCTTCGGCGTACGGCCCCGGAACATCCATCACCATCGCTATCCCCGCCGGCCTATACCCGACGGGGGCGGACCCGAAGCTCGGGACGCTCCGCAGGTTTCTCATAAAGCCCCGCCAGCCCTCGGCCGATACTGATGGTTAAGTAGGAGCGCGCCATGATGAAACGAAGCTTGTTCGCGGCGTCATTTTTTCTCCTTATTCTCGTACCGGTCTTCGCCGGCGATGTCGCCACCTTCGTGAACCTGGGCTTCTCCCCCGATTCGGCCTTCTTCATGTTCGGCCAGTACGGGGTGGACCAGGCCGCGGGTAAGCCCTACGCCGAGACCTATCTCGTCGACAACAGGCGCAACGACTTCGTGGCCAAGGGCGTCGCGCGGAAGACCTTCAATGCACCCCTCGAGCCGGGTCAGGACGCGTCGGGGGCGATGTACACCCTCGTCGGCGAAAATCAAGGCCTCATCGCCAAGTACAAGATCGACCACCTTCGGCCGGGCAGGCTCCTCTACGTCCTCGTGGACGGGCAAGATCCTCCGGCGATCCTCAGCTTCCGGGACTTCAAGACCGAGGCCTCCTACGAGGTCTCGCTCAGCCAGAAATCGACGGAGAGCAAGGGAAGCGCAGCCTCGTCCTTCGGCATAGCCTTGACCTACACGGCCAAGGACGGGACGGTCAAGCGGGTCGTCGGGGGCAATCCCGACATCAAGCGCGACGGGGTGAGGGCCTACGTGATCCGCCGCATCATAGCCGCGCCCGACGAGAAGGCCCTCATCTTCATCGTGGAGAAGCGACTGGTCGACAAGGGCGACGCCGCGGTCCGCTACATGGTGGAAGCCCTCAAGCTGCCCTGATCCCGAGGTCGCCCGCGGTTCCGCGGCCCCAGGCTTCGCCCGGATTCACCGGGGAGAACACTTCAGCAGGTAGGCCCCTCGCCTGGCGAGCGCTCTAGCGATCGCCGGGGGAGGGGCTATTTTCTATCCGGCCGCCAGGGCTCAGGAACGAGGGCTCGGGGCCCCGCGCGGCCAGGCCCCTCAGGGCCGCCGCGGCTTCGTCGGCCCGGCCGGCCGGCACGAAGATGTGATCGTGGAAGAAGGCCGCCACCACGTTGGCGCTGATCCCCAGCCTCGCGAGGGTCGTGGCGACGACGGCGGTCAGGCCCACCGCCTCGAGGCTCGAGTGCACCCTGAGGGTGACGCGCCGGAACGCCGGCCCGTCGGGGAACCCGCAGGCGAGGGCTTGCGGGCGCTCCAGGATGAGCGTAGTCGCCTCGCGCTCCCGGATGACGGCCCAGGGCGCGACGGAGGGGAAGCCAGCCTCGCCCTCGCCGACCGCGGCGAAGAGGTACTCTTCCTCCGACAGCTCGGGCTCCATCGAGGCTACGAGCAGCCCCAGGTCCCGCAGTCCCTCCCCCGGCGACGGGGCGTCGCGATCCGCCATCATGGTAGGAGCCAGTATGCCGATGTCCCGCCGGATCGGGAAGACCCGCCCTCCCTCGCCCCTGGGCGAAAGCGAGGGCGCGGGGTCGGCTCAGGGGAGAGCTTGTCCCAGGGGGCGACGCAGGATCTTTCCTTTCCTCCCGCGGAGGGCTGCGACGAGCTCGCCTATCGTCTCCACGGACCCGGGGAGGGCCATCGCGCCGTAGCGCACATCCTCCGCGCGGTGCGCGTCCGAGCCGGCGGTCTCGACGAGGCCGTGGGCCAGGGCGGCCCCGTGGGCCCGCGCGTCGAAGGCGGGGTCCGAGTTGCCCGCGTTGAACACCTCGAAGGCCTCAACGGCCGTCGGGTCGGGCTCGAACCGCGGGATGTAGGGGGCCTCGCGGTATGGGTGCGCCTGCACGACCCAGCCGCCCGCCTCGGCGACCCTCGACAGGTACTCGCGCCAGCCCGAGTCGGCGATGTCGGGGTTGGCGAGGAGGAAGCCCTCGTCCAGCCCGTAGGTGAGGAACTCCCGCCCCTGATTGCAGGTCTCCCAGCCCTTGAAGACCCTCAAGCCGATCCGCGCTCCCTCGGCGGCCGCGGCCCTGTAGCCCCTGAAGAGGAACTCGACCTTGTCGGGCCAGGGAAGGGAAGGCGGGCAGCCGATGTTGGCGTTCATGAAGTGGTCCGTCACCGCGATAGCGCCGTAGCCCGCCGCCCGGCAGGCCCTGGCCATCTCGGCGCCCCCCGAGCGGCCGCAGGCGCTCGTCTCCGAAGTATGCAAGTGGAGCTGCACGAGGAACTCCGCCGCGCCGCCATGCTCTCCGCGCATGGGACGAGTATACCACCCCCGGCGCCCCGAAGCTGTGGGCCTTGACATTGGTTTTATATAAAACAATATTGTTTGGTACAAAACTAAGGAGGACGATCGTGGAGGGAAGACCCGAAGGCTGGGACGAGGCCTACGCGCTGACCAGGAGCGTCAAATTCGTCTATCTCTCGAGCGTCGACGAGGGCGGGACCCCGGAGACCCGGGTCCTCTTCAACCTGAGGAAGACCCGGGGCCGGGCCCTCTCCTCCGGCCCGGCCGCCCTCGACGATGGCTTCGCGAACTACCTCGGCACCAACACTTCGAGCCGGAAGGTGGCCCAGCTCAGGAAGGACGGCCGCGCCTGCCTCTATTACTCCGACAACGGCAAGTTCAAGGGCTGCTCCGTCCGGGGGCGCCTCGTCGAGGTATCCGACGGAGCGATCCGGAAGGCGGTCTACGCTAAGAGCTGGGACATGTACTACCCTGGCGGCGTCGACGGCGGGGACTTTTCGCTCTTCAGGTTCGAGCCCGAGAAGGTGCGCTACTACCATGGCCTCCAGGTCCTCTCGTTCGACGCGTGAGGGCGGGAGCCTCGTGTCCCAGGCCCACCGCCTGGGGGCGCGGGTCTTCGCGAGGATACTGCGGGAGCTGGGCGAGGGCGAGCTCAAGCCCGCCCAGGGGCGCATCCTCTACGAGCTGTGGAAAGAGGACGGCCTCCTCCAGGGCGAGCTCGCGCGGAGGACCAAGCTCGACAAATCCAGCCTCGCCTTGGCCATCGATCGCATGGAGTCCGAAGGGAGGATCAGGAGGGAGCGCGTGGAGGGCGACGCCAGGCAGCGCGCCGTCTTCTGCTCCGCCGCGACAGCCCGCATGCGGGCGACCTACGACGCGGCCTCCGCGAGGATGACGGCCATCTTCTACGCGGGCATGACCGAGGAGGAGATGGACGCCCTCGATGCGGGCCTGCGCAAGGTCATCGCCAACTTGGAGGCCGCCGAGGCGGGAGCGGGCTCAGGAGGCTGAGGGAGTCCGGCCTCCGTCGGCCGACTCCTCGGGGCCCCTCCGCCATCCGCCCGAGCCCCTGGCGGGGTCCGTCGCCTCCGCGCGGCTTCGGTGCTATACTAGTCCCGCCGGGCGCCCTGGGCCGAAAAAGGGGGGGGAGGAAGCGATGCCCGATCGAGAAGTGAAGAATGTCCGCGACCTCATCTACTACCAATACGCCAAGATCATCGCCAAGTCCGCATTCGGGCCCGACGCCAAGAGAGAGGCCTACGGCTTCATCAAGAAGACCTTCAGGGAGCTGCGGGACGACGAGATGAAGTGGTCCGCCATCCTCCGGGAGGACAAGCAGCTCGTCGAGGCCGAGAAGAAGTGCGCCTACTGCGGGTCCGCCGAGGCCCTCCAGTGGGAGCACATAGTACCAAGGTCCATCGCGATAAACGAGCGCTGCCCGTCCTGCGACCGCGTCCAGGGCATACACAACCAGATATGGGCCTGCCCCTCCTGCAACTCCCGCAAGGGCGCCAAAGGCCTCTACCGCTTCTACAAGGAGCTCCACCCCGACGCCGCGCCCTTCTCCGACATCATCCCTCCGCTCCTCGAGAAGAAGTACCTCAAGACCATCTACCACTGTCACCAGTGCAGGGGCAGCCTCGACTGGGACGGAGGAGGGAACCCCTTGTCGGTGCTCGACCTGGACTTGTAGCGGCGGCAGCCTAGGCCGATAGACGAGAGCGTGAAACGAATGACCCAAAAAAGAACCGACGCGCGGGAGAAGCTGTGGACCCCCGACTACGTCATCGTCATGGCGGCGTCCCTCGGGATCAGCATGTGCAACTACTTCTTCTTTTCGACCCTACCCCTCTACGCCCAGAAGATGACCGGGTCCGCAGCCCTCGCGGGACTCATGACCGGAGCGTACACCCTCGCCGCCCTCGCCGTGCGCCCCCTCGCGGGCTCTCTCTCCGACAGGATCGGGCGCACGCGACTCCTCATAGCCGGGGCGGCACTGTGCGCCCTCTCCTGCCTCTGCTACAGGCTGGCGCCGGTCCTGGCGCTGCTCCTCGCGGTGCGCGCCCTCCACGGCGTCGGGTTCGGCGTGCACTCGACCGCCGGGGGCGCCGTAGCCGCCGACGTGATCCCCAAGTCGCGCATGGGCGAGGGGATAGGCTACTTCGGCCTCTACGGGACCATCGCCGCGGCCGTCGCCCCGGGCATAGCCCTGGCCATCGTGGACGACGGCCGGGTCGAGAGCTTCGGTTTTCTGTTCTTCCTCTCGGCGGCAGTCTCGGCCGCGAGCGCCGCCCTGGACTGCTGCATCGGCTACGAGAGGAAGGCTGCCCGCACCCGAGCGGCCAAGCCAGCGCCGTCGGCCGTCCCCGCGGCAGCCGGCGACCGAGCCGCCGCGGGGGCGGCTCCCGGGGAGGGGAGGAAGCCGACGGCGGGGCCGCCGACCGGTCTCCCAAAGACCTACCTCGGCTTCGAGGCAGGGGTCCTCCAGCCCGCCCTCGTGCTCGTGCTGCTCTACGTCGGCCTGAGCGGCGTCACCTCCTTCCTCTCCCTCTTCGCCCTGGACCGGAAGCTAGGCAACGTCGGCCTCTTCTTCACCGTCAACGCCGCCGGGCTCTTCCTCTCCCGGGTCCTCCTCGGAAGGCTGTCCGACGAACGCGGCCCCGGGATCGTCGTCATACCCGGCGTCGCCGTCCTCGCGGCCTGCCTCGCCGCCATACCCTTCGCCCGCTCCCTGGCCTTCCTCTACGCCCTCGCCTTTCCCCTCGGCCTAGCCCAGGGGGCGGTGGGCCCCGCCCTCAACGCCCTCATGTTCGACCGCTGTTCCGCGAGCCGGAGGGGGACCGCCTCGGCCGCCTACTTCTCCGCCATCGACGTCGGCTACGGGATCGGATCCATCGCCCTCGGCTTCGTCGCCGCCGGGCTGGGCTACTACGCCGTGTACGCGCTGTCCGCCGCCGCCGCGGTGGCGGCCCTCCTGGTCTACGCCCTCGGCCTCGGCCGGAGCGTAGCGCCCAGGCGAGGCTAGGGCCCCGCGGGAGAGCCTCCGGGTCAGGCGGCGCCCGTCGGCAACGTGACCGTGAAGGTAGTCCCCACGCCGACTTCGCTCCGCGCCTCGATGCCTCCGCCGTTCGACTCCGCGAGGTCCTTGCAGATGGCCAGGCCGAGGCCGACGCCCCTATCCTTCGTGGTGAAGAGGGGCTGGAAGAGCTTGCCAATGTTCTCCCGAGGGATGCCGATCCCGGTATCCGAAACGGAGATCGCTATCGCCCCGCCCGGGCCTTCGGCTAGGCGCGCGGAGATCGCCAGGACCCCGCCCTTCGGCATGGCTTGGGCCCCGTTGGTTATGAGGTTCTGCAGCACCTGGCAGGCCTGGAAAGGGTCGACGAAGAGCGGCGGCAAGCCTTCTGGGGCATCGACTCGGATATCGATCTCGGGGGGAACTGAACAGCGCCCGAGCGCGAGCGCCACCAGTTCGGACGCGCGGATCGACCGGGGCTGGGGCGCCTTGGTCCTGGCGAAGTCGAGGAGGTCCGCCAGTATCCTCTCGGCGTTGTCGATCTCCCGCCTCATGACGTCGAGGTACTCGCGCTCCTTCTCGGAGCGTCCCCGGGCCTCCATGCCTATGAGGCTGAGGGCGCTGGTCATTACCGCGAGGGGACTGCGCAGCTCGTGGCCCACCCGGCCCGCGAGCTGGCCGAGGATCGACAGCTTCTCCTTCTGGGCGAGGCGCCCGAGGGCGTCGCGGAGTTTCTCGTCGGCGCGGCGTTGGGCGAGGATCTTCTGCAGCTCGTTCGCCACGAGCTGTATGCTCGTGACGTCATTGTCGTCGTACGCATCGCCCTTGTTGCCGACGCCGAAGATGTACGCGACCCTCTCGCCCTCGAGCACCGGGATGCTCATGAAGCGGCGGATGGGGACATGCCCCTCCGGCAGGCCCCTCCTGTTCGGCGAGGAGCCGAAATCGTTGTAGACGACGGGCTTCCTCTCCCGGAGGCAGTCCACCCAGTTGCCCGCCCGCTCGATGAGGTAGTGCGAATCGCCGGACACCGAACAGCCCTGGAGCGCCTCGGCGTTCCAGGACGTGAGGACTACCTCCTCCTGGCTCTCGGACACGAGGTGGAAGAAGCCGATGGCGCTTCCAGTGATCTCGACGGCGCTGTCGAGGGCGCAATCGTACAGCTCCTTGTCGCTCAGCTTCGGCGCCCGGTTATACAGCCGCAGGAGCGCGACGCCTAGATCGCCCTGCCTGCGCAGGAGCGCCTCGATTTTCTTCCGGTCGCGGATGTCCCGCGCCACCGCGAGGAGGTACGGCTTCCCCCTGAGGTGCAGTTCCCGCGTGCTTATCTCGACGGGCACCCTATCGCCGTCCTTCGTCACGAGGGTAGTCTCGAAGACGGCGTACCCCCGGGAGCGCAGGCTCCCGAGGGTGTTCGGCATGTGATCCTCCATACTCGCCTGGTCCTCGAACTCTCGGAGCTCCAGTTCGATGAGCTCCTCGCGGGTATAGCCCAGGCAGCGGCACGCGGCGTCGTTCACGTCGACGAGGGTCTCGGGCTTCCCGTCGGCGCCCATGCTGTGGATGAAGACGCAGTCGGTGGCCTTCTCGAAGAGGGCCCGGTACTTCTCCTCGCTCTCCCGGAGCTCCGCCTCGGCCCGCTTCCGGTGCGCTATCCCCCAGATCCGGGCGCTCAGGGTCCGGAGGGCAGTGACGTCCTCCTCGTCGAAATTCCCCTCCTTGTTGGCCACCGCCGCCACCGCGACGATCCTGTCGCCGTCGAGGACGGGGATGCTGAGGAAATTCCTGATGGGCACGTGGCCCGCGGGATACCCGCGCTTGCCCGCGAAGCTCGGGTAGTCCTGGATCAGCACAGGGACTCGGGAGCGGACGCAGTCGGCCCAGATCCCGGCCTCCTCGACGGGAAAGTGGAAGGGCGCGCCGGCCACGGCGCAGCTCGCCATGGTCTCCCGGGACCAGGCGTGGATGTCCATGCGGGACTCGCCCTCGTCGAGGAACCCGAAGAAGGCGAATCGGCTCCCGGTCGTCCTGGCCAGGGCGTCCACGATGAAGTCGAAGAGGCGCTCCTCGGAAGCGTCCTGGAGCTCGAGGAGCTCCGCCTGGATCCGCCACCGCGCCGCCTCGAGGGAATCTTCCGCTTTTCCATCGCTCATCCTATACCCCCGGGTCCTACCCCAGGTCCTCCCGCGGCGAGGGCAGGATCCACGGCGTAGAAGCTCCGAAGACAATTCTAGCGGATGGAGCGAATCGATGCCGGGCGCTGCCTATCGGGAGCCGGCCATGACCGCCCGGAGCTCGTCGAGCCAGGAGATCTCCAGCTTGAAGCCCTCGATGGCCAGGGCTATCGAAGCCTCCGCAACCCCGGCCGAAGGATCGTCCTCGGCGAGGGTCCCGAGGGTCTCGCGCTCCCGCTCGATCTCGCCTAGGAGGAAGTCGCGGCGCCGGGCGATCATCCGCTCCACCTGGGGGCCCCGGACGTGGACCGCGAGCATGGCCCAGGTGGCGAAGGGCTGCACCGGCCGGCTCGCGGCCCACTTGTCCGATTCGAGGGCGGCGGCGAAAGCCGCGCGCGCTCCCTTGGCCAAGCTATACACCCGGCGCTCGGGCCCGGCGGCGCTCTTCTCCTCACTCTCGCCGACGATCAGCCCCGAAGCCTCGAGCTTTTTGAGGGAGTAGTAGACCTGGGGCTTAGAGACCCCGGCCCAGTCCTCGACCTGGCGGTCCTTGAGCTGGAGCGCCAGCTGGTAGCCGTGCATCGGCCGCTCCAGGAGGAAGCTCAATATGATGAGGTCCGGCGTCGTGAGGCCGGAGGGTTCGCGCTTCTTCGCCATCGGCGGCTCCTCGCCCTCGCGCCGCTCCCCGCGGTACGGGCGACCGCCAGGATACCGCGCCGGTGGCTCCTCGGCAAAGGCCCGGCTCCGCGCCATCCACGTTCGAACCCCAATTGACAGGAGCGGGCCGCGGTAGTAGTCTAATTTAGACTAGTTGCCGCGCCTGGGAGCGCGGCGGGGAGAGCGCGATGAGGAAGCACGGGACGGGACGGATCGCGACATTATGCTCGGTCATGGCTATCGCGGCCCTCGCGGCGGGCTGCGCCACGGGCAGGGCGAAGGGAACGCCGCCGGCCCCGGCGAAGTCCAAGGACTTCACCGGCTGGATGCTGGGGAACCCCGGGCTGCGGAACAGCGCGGCTAACGGATCCTGGTCGGCTGACCCCGCCTCGGCGCCGTCGGACGCCGAGCTCGCGACCATGCTCGCGACGGCCCTCCTCCCGGGCTCCGCCCACATGCTCTCGCCGGCCCACTTCGTGGTGATCCGGGACTACGGCGAGCAGAAGAAGATCCTGAGCGGGATGGACGGCATGGTCAGTCCCGGCACGGTGGCGGTCCTGGTCCTCGCCGACGCCCTCCGGGACCAGGCGCACCACGCCGAGGCGTACAACGACTGGTACCAGCAGATGTACTACGGCATCATGGACGCAGGCTATTCCCTGGGCTACCTCAACCTCGCGGCGATCAGCATGGGCTACCGGACCCACAGCTACGCCTTCCTGAATCTCCCCGTGGACGGGAAGGTCGACTTCTCCAACGGCGGCAAGTTCGGCCTCATCCAGGGGAACAACTGGGACATAGCGAAGTACCTCGCGAGCAAGGACGGCTCCGCGAAGTTCGTCCACACCGTCGGCGCCGCCTCCATGGGCCCCCGGGGCCCGGCGAGCAAGGATATCGCCGCCGAAGGCAACCTCTCCCTCCTCGCAATCATGGTCATCGGGAAGATCGACGCGTCCAAGGTCGACGCCGTGAGCTCCGCGACCAACGCCATGCGCCCCAGGAACTTCAACTTCTGGGATCCCCAGGACGGGAAGAGCTTCGGCAACCTCGGCGGCCTCCCCTCCATCGACGCCCCCGACGCCACCTCCGGGGCGAGCGAGAAGAAGTAGCAGGGCAAGCGCGGCGGCCGAGTCCGCGGGACCTGACGGCCCCGCGGGATCGACCCGGGCACCGTCACCCGCGCCCCGAAGCCCCGATCCTACCGGCCTTCCGTCGCCCGCCAGGACCGCCATCCCCGGGTAGCTAGGTATGAGGCCGCGAGGGCGAGGGCGAGGGCCGCGTCCACCCAGGCGGCGCCTTTCGCCTCGGGAGAGCCCGAGGCGAGAGCGACGACGACGAGGGCCAGCTTGTCGGCGAAGGCGAGTTCCCACACTCCCGCGGATAGCCGCGGCCGCCACGCGAGGAGGGCGAAGAGACCCGAGAAGACGAAAAAGCCCGCGGTCCTCCAGACCTCCAGCCAGAAGCGATCGAGGGACGCCCCGAGGGTCGCGCCGATGCCTCCCGCGAAAGCCCCGAGGGCGGCGACGGAGCAGGCTGCCATGAGCGCCCGGCCCGAGCCTTCCTGCCAAGGCGGGATCCTCCCATTCGTATTCGCTGTCATGTCGATCCTCCTCTGTCGATCCGTCCCGGGTTTACGGGACCCTCACCAGGAGACCCACCGTGGGTCCTCCCAAGTCGGGATAGCCACTTCGGCGGGAGTCAATTCGCCCATGAATCGCCATCCGAGCTCCAGGATGGGCGTCGCCGGCCAATCGACGTCGGGACTGACGGAAAGGCTCGGCCGAACGGTGAAGAACCAGCTGAGATCCCCGGCCTCGGCCTTGCGGGAGGTATAGGTGCCAAATCCCCGCCCCCCGTGAACAGCGCCGCGGCGTAGCGCTCCTTACCCCGAAGGGGCTCAGTTCGAGGCCGACAGTCCCATAGAGGCCCCTCGCCTCGATGGGTTCCTGGGCGCCGAGCTTCCACGGAGAACCGACTCCAGCGAATACGATGATCTCCGCCACGGATAGGAGCTCCATTTCCCGCCGAGGCTGAGGGTCAACGGCAGCCCCCCCCAGGGGCGACGCCAAATAAATAAGTTTTATCATATATATAATATATACAATTTTATTCTAGTGTAGAAATCCTTCCCTGGACCGGGGAGCTGTGCCAGAGGATTTTATTCTTTGTTGGACCATGCTTTGCGCAGTACGATTTCGCTCTTGCGATTATTCGCGACCCTCCCGCCGGCGAGGCTTGCGCCTCTCCGATCTCTTGGCCTCCCGAGTGGGGGTAGCGGAAGCCACCGCAGGGCCGCTCGGGCGGCCCGAGGAGGCTGAAGCGTGGGGGAGCAGCGGATGCGTCCGACGTCGCGGGGACAGTGGCCCATCCGCGACGGTCAGCTCCGCGCCGCCGCCGGCCGCGGGGAGGCCACGGGCTCCCCCTTTTGACGATCATCGGGATTCCGGGCTATGATTGAGCACTTTCGCTCAAGGAAGAGGATACCCGAATGGCAGACAAGATCACTCCCCGCAGCGTCGACTACTCCCAGTGGTACATCGACATCGTCATGAACGCGAAGCTGGCGGACTACAGCCCGGTCAAGGGCTGTATGGTGATCCGGCCCCGGGGCTACGCGATCTGGGAGCGGATCCAGGCGGAGTTCGACCGCCGGTTCAAGGAGACGGGGCACCAGAACGCCTACTTCCCCATGCTCATCCCCATGAGCTTCCTCCAGAAGGAGAAAGACCACGTGGAGGGCTTCAAGCCCGAGCTGGCGGTGGTGACCTACGGGGGCGGCGAGGAGCTCGAGGAGCCCTACTGCGTGCGGCCCACGAGCGAGACGATCATCTGGTCCATGTACAAGAACTGGATCCAGTCCTACCGCGACCTGCCGCTGCTCTACAACCAGTGGTGCTCGGTCTTCCGCTGGGAGAAGCGCACCAGGCTCTTCCTCCGCACGGCGGAGTTCCTCTGGCAGGAGGGCCACACGGCCCACGAGACCGAGGTGGAAGCCGTCGAGGAGACGATGAAGATGCTCGGGGTCTACAAGGAAGTGGTGGAGCGGGTCCTCTGCCTCCCGGTCGTCGCGGGCCGCAAGAGCGAGGCGGAGAAGTTCGCCGGCGCAGTGGCGACCTACTGCATCGAGGCGATGATGCAGGACCGCAAGGCCCTCCAGGCCGGCACCTCCCACTTCCTCGGGCAGAATTTCGGCAAGGCCTTCGACGTGCAGTTCCAGACCCGGGACGGGAAGCTCGATTACGCCTGGGCCACGAGCTGGGGCGTCTCGACCCGGCTCATCGGCGCCCTCATCATGACCCACTCCGACGACAAGGGCCTCGTGCTGCCCCCCGCCCTCGCCCCCGAGCAGGCGGTGGTGGTGCCCATCTACAAGAACGATACGAAGGCCGGGGTCCTCGACTACTGCGGCAAGATCCTCGCGGAGCTCAAGGCCGCGGGAGTGCGGGCGATCCTGGACGACTCGGACAAGAAACCGGGCTGGAAGTTCGCGGAGCACGAGATGAACGGCGTGTGCCTGCGCTTCGAGGTCGGTCCCAGGGACATGGAGGCCGGCGTGGCCATGGTCGCCCGCCGCGACACCGGGGAGAAAGCGCCGATGGACGCGGCCGGGATCGGGGCGAAGGCCCTCGGGCTCCTGGACGCGATGCAGAAGAACCTCTACGACAAGGCCCTGGCCTTCCGAGCGGCGAACACGAAGAGCGTGGCGACCCGGGAGGAGCTCCTGGCCTTCTACGGGAAGGACCAGGGAGAGGACGCGGGCACGGCGAACGCCACCGGAGGCTTCGCCGAGGGGCTGTGGTGCGGCGACCGGGAGTGCGAGGCCAAGCTCAAGGCCGAGACCAAGGTGACGATCCGCTGCCTGCCTTTGGACCGGCAGGAGGGCATCTCAGGGAAGTGCTGCCTCTGCGGGAAGAGCGCGAAGCACCTGGCGGTCTTCGCCAGGAACTACTGATACCGATGGAAGATCCGCGCGCGGGCTCCCTGTGCGGGGCCCGCGTTTTTTTACCGGCAGGGGTCTACCGCCGGACTCGGGCGGCGGACGGGGGCAAGGGCGGCGCCGGGCCCGCTAGGCGCGGCGGCGCGACGGCCGCGGGACTAGCGCTCCTCGCCGCGGCTCTGTGCCTAGGGGGCTGCGAAAGGCCCGAGGCTTCGGCGAAATCCGAGACGATCTATCCCTACCGAGCCGACTCCGCCCGAGTCTTCTACGCCGGCGCATCCGGGCTCTCCGAGATGCTTCCGGGGGGAGGCCCGGCGGCCGGCGGGGCGTCGGCCGCCTCGGGGTCTGGGAGTTCCAGGGGGCAGGCCGCAGGTGGCGGGAGCCCGGCGGCGAAGGCCGGTCCTGGGGCCGGTGCGGCAGCGCCGGGAGCCCCGGTAGGGCTGCCGGCCTCGGAGGCGCCCAATGCTTCGATTCTCAGCTCCGACGGCAAGACTATCCTCGCGGCGGTGAACGGCTGGGGCGTGGTCCGAATCCAGGCGGCTCCCGCCTCCCCGGCGGCGAAGGCCGCGTACCGCATAGCGGGGACAGAGCTGACCCCGATTTTCGCCGGGCTCACGGCGGCGGGGGCTTGGCCGGTCTCCGGCGGCTTCCTCGTCCAGCTCTACCGGGACCCCTTCGCTGGGCCGACCAGCGGGCCCCGGGCTACTGCTGGCCCGGCGCCGAAGCCGCGCCCGGAGGTCCCCGGGTCGCGGCGGCTGGCTTTCTTCCCGGACGATGGGGGGGAGCCCCGGAGCCTCGATCCCTTCGCGACCGAGGAGGTAGGAGGCTACGAACTCTTCGTCCTACTGCCTTCGGGGAGCCGTTGGTTCGCCGAGCTGCGCAAAGACGCGGATGAGCGAGTCGACCTCAAGTTCCTCTCAGTCGGGAATCCGGTCTCCGGCGGCGCCGTCGAGCGGATCCAGCGATCCCGGTTCGAGGAGGCGCTGCGGCCCCGGCCTATGGGCGCCTTGGCCGGAGCCGAGGGAGAGCGGCTGGGGGCAGCCCTCGGGGCCCTCGGGAAGGGCCCCTGGCTCGTGAGGCTCCGGTCGGCGGAAGGGAGGGACGACTGGTACTTGAGCGCCGGCAAGGCGGAGGAGGCTTCGCCGATCTACGCTTGGTCGAGCGCCGAGGGGGTCCTGGCGCTGCGCTCGGACGGCTGGCTCGCCTTGGCGGATGCGTCCGGGGGGACAGAGCTCGCCTCCCTGGGCGAGAAGGCGCCCGGAGCGACCTTCGTGGCCCTGGCCCAGGCTGGGCCCCTCGTGGCCACCGCCTGGGAGTCCGGGGACTTCCCCAACCTGGTCGAGGCGGGGCTCGTGGTATCGCCGCTGCCCCAGTAGTCCACGGCGGCGAGCCCGGGGCATTGCGCGAAGACGGCGCCGCGATACAATATGCTCGATGCGTAAATCCTGCGCCGTCCTCGGCGTCTCCTTGGGGATCGTCCTAGCTTCCGCGGGAGCCTGGGCGCTCGAGCCTCCGGACTACATGCGCGCCAACTTCGGCGTCCTCGTCGAAAGCCACCTGAATCCCGATTTCGCGGGCAACGTCTCGTCTCCGAGCATCAACTTCAGCCTCGGCGCCGGGATCAACTACCCCCTCGCCCCGGAGTCGCCCTTTTCCTTCGCCCCGTCGGCGCAGCTGTACGGGTACTACGGAGAGTTCAACAGCGGGCAGCCGGTGGCCGCCGACCAGGCCTTCAGCTCGACCTACATCGTCGGGCTGATGCTGAACGCCCCGATAATGTACACCACGCCCATCGGCGAGAGCGATTTCACATTCTCGGGCGGCGCTGGCCTCTGCCTGGACCTCCGCCTCGCCCTCAAGTCGGGAGACATCCCGGCCTCCGACTCCTCGGACTCCGCGGACACCGCCGCGTCGGACAGCAACTTCTACTTCTGGAGCGAGGGCCGGTTCCTCGTCCCCTCGACCACCCTCGACGTGGACTACCGGCTGAGCGACCGGATATACGTCGGCCTGCTGACCCGAATACTCTGGCCGATCTACAATCTCTGGACGGGAGAGGGCTACGGCTTCCTCGACCAGACGAAGTACATCATAAACGTCTCGCTCCGATACAAGCTCAAGCCGAAAGGCGGCGAGCCTTCTCCGTCGGTCGGGGCCCCCGCGGGAGCCCCGGCCGCCGCGCCCAAGGCCCCCCCGGCTCAGTGACCGCCGCCGGCCGCCATCCGGGCCCCGTGTTCCAAGAGGGGCGCCAGGAAGGCGGCTCCGAACCGAGCGGCCGCTGGCGACCCCGGCAGATTGACGACGAAGACCCTGCCTCTCATCCCGGCGATGCCCCGGGAGAAGACCGCGTAGGGGGTTTCGGACAAGGAGGCCGCCCGCAGAGCCTCGGCTACGCCCGGAAGCTCCCGGTCGATCCAAGCCTCGGTGGCTTCGGGAGCTCTGTCCCTCGGCGAGGGGCCGGTGCCCCCGGTGGTGACGATCCAGTCGGCGCCTTCAGCGGCGGCCCGGTCGAGGGCCCCGCGGATGCCCTCCTCCTCGTCGCTCACGACCTCCCGGGAGATCGACGAGCCGGGCAGGGCCTCGGACAGGACTCGCTCCACCTCGGGGCCAGAGCGATCTTCGTACTCTCCCCGCGACGCCCGGTCAGATACGGTAACGACAGCTATCCTCACGGCGGATCCTCCCTCCGACGAGCACCCGGGCGAAGACTCCACGCCTCGGCATGACGCAGTCCCCGGTGGCCCGGCGGATCGCGCAGCCGGCGTGGCACTCCTTGCCTATCTTCGAGATCTCCAAGACGGCGCAGCCTATCTCGATTCTGGTGCCGAGGGGGAGGGAGGGCAGGTCGATCCCCCGGGTCGTGATGTTCTCGGCGAAGTCCCCAGGCTTGACCGGGAGGCCCTTCGCGGCGAAGGCCTCGATGTCCTCGGCGCCTAGGAGGGATATCTGCCGGTCGCCCGGGCCGGCGTGGGCGTCCCCGGCCGCGCCAGAGTCCTCCAGGAGGTCGAGGAAGCTCACCGGCTTTTTCGCGACGCCCTTGGCCTCGGAGAGGTTGAGGGACACGATTTCGAAGGACCTCTCGGGACTCACGGGCGCGCCTCCCGGCCATCGGCGCCCCGGCCCGGCGCTTCCGGCGGGAGGCGGAGGCTAGGAGGCGCCTGCCCCGGAGTCCGCTGATCCCCGGAAACGGGGGAGTCCTTGGTCTTCTCCACCAGGACTATGTCCCCGATGCGCATCCCCTTGTCCACTGCCTTGCACATATCCCAGATCGTCAGGGCCGCCACCGACACCGCAGTGAGGGCTTCCATCTCGATCCCGGTCTTCTCGGTGCAGACGGTCCTCGCCTCGATGGCGATGCCGTCAGGCTTTAGCTCGAGGTCCACGTCGACGTGCTCCAGGAATATGGGGTGGCAGAGGGGGATGAGCTCGCTCGCCCTCTTCGCGGCCATGATGCCCGCGAGCCGCGCCGCCGCGAGGACGTCCCCCTTGGCCACGGCGTTGGCCCGCACGAGTTCGACAGTGGCGGGCGAGAGGGTGATGCGGCCCCTAGCCCGGGCGGTCCGCCGCACCGCCGGTTTTCGAGAGACGTCGACCATCCGGGCCGCGCCGGAATCGTCCACGTGGGTCAGTTTACCTTCCATCCATCCTCCGCATCGCGCCCGCGTCCGCGCGCCCCGGTTTCCCGAGGGACGCCGCAGGGCGCGGCTCATCGATCCAATCTAGTCCGGCCGCTCGGCCGTCCCGCAGATCGCTCGGGGCGGCCGCGAAACGAGATCGCCGCCAGGATTAAGAGGCGATCTCGTCACCCGCCTATCTGGCCTATCCCGAGGGTGGTGCACTCGAGGCCGAATTCTGGCTTCATGCCGACGCAGGTCCTCAGGCTCTCCTCGATGCGATCCATGTCGACCTTGATGGCCAGGTCCGAGTGCAGGCAGGGCTTGAGCCTGCCGTCGGCGAGGAGGCGTATCCTGTCGCAGCGGCTGCAGGGGGGCGGCCGGTCGAACTGCGGGTCGTAGGACTTCCTGGAGGCGAGGTCGTAGCGCAGGATGCGCTGGGAGGCCAAGCCCTGCTCGGCAGCGAATCGCTCCACTTCCTCCGCCTCCGCGGTATCGCCGACCCTCGGCACGACTATGTTGAGCTTCAGGGCGATCCCCGCGGCCCTGGCAGCCTCGAGGCCGGCGAGGGCGTCGGCGAGGGAGCCGCCCCCGGTGATCCTCTGGTAGCGAGCCGGGTCGAGGGTATCGAGGGACAGGTTGATGGAGTCCAGGCCCGCGCCCTTGAGCCCGGCGGCCAAGGGCGCGAGGAGACTTCCGTTGGTGGTCATGCACAGAGTCTCGAGGCCGTCTATCCGGGCTAGGGCGGCGACGAGGCCGACGATGCCCGGGCGCACGAGAGGCTCGCCTCCGGTGAGCCGCACCTTGTCCACGCCGAGGCCGACGGCGGCGCGGACGATTCTCTCTATGGCTGCGAAAGAGATGATCTCGTCGTCCCGGAGGAGCCGTCGCCGGGGGGCGAGACAGGCGATGTCGGGCTTCTCCCGCTTCGCCACCTCCGCCGGGGCGTCCACCGGGGCGCAGTAGGCGCAGCGGAGGTTGCATCGGTCGGTGACCGAGACGCGCAGGTATCGGATAGGACGGTCAAATGAGTCGCGCAAGGACCTCAGCTCCTTCGGGAATCTCCCGCTGGCCAATCTCTAGGCGAACTAGGGCGTCGGCCTTCGAGAGGGCGTCCAGCATGGTGGACCCAGTGTATCGCAGGGGGAACGCCTTCGTCCCATCGAACTCTACGGGGAGGAACTCGACCCGCTCAGCCACATCCCTCCGGACAGCGCTCGCCAAGACGGCCCTGGCGACCGGCGGCTCGTAGGATAGGCCGGCGAATCGCCAGATGAGGGGCTTCACGAAGAGTTCGAAGTTGACGAAGGCCGACACGGGGTTGCCCGGCATGCCGTACACGAACCCCGCGGCGATCCGGGAAGTCCCCGCCCCTCCCTCGCCCCCTCGGGTCGCGCCGGGCTCCAGCCTGCCGAGGATGGCGGGCATGCCCGGGCGCACGGCGATCTTGCGGAAGAGGAAAACGTAGCCCGCCGCCTCCAGGACCGAGGGGACGTAGTCGAAGCTCCCGGCGGACACGCCCCCCGAGACGATGAGGAGGTCCGCCTGGCGAGACGCGGCGACGACCGCCTCCCGGAGGGCGGCCTCCTCGTCGCGGACGATCCCGGCGAAGGAAACTTCGCAGCCCGCCGACTCGGCCTGGGCGGCGAGAAGATTCCCGTTC
>Ga0268360_1000692_pt1 | contig 48261 bp, 41 predicted proteins | sample BioMet11_FD_192465 | JGI IMG/M metagenome (GOLD analysis project Ga0268360, IMG submission 192465) | Sewage microbial communities from Oakland, California, United States - Biofuel 11 (Illumina Assembly) | ecosystem: Engineered > Wastewater > Sewage > Unclassified | place: USA: California... | reverse complement strand
TCATGGTAGTTTACTTTTGCCCTCAGCCGGATGTATATTTTTTCCCGTTTATGCTCCACTATTTGTTTAAAAACCATATCACTAAAAATCTCTTAGTAATGCACTGCCAAATGTACAATAAAAATAAAGATGTAAAAAAAAATTTAAAATATTTTTTTCATTGTTGTCCGGGAAAAATTTTTTATTCGTTATGCGATCATTAATATATAACGTCCCGTACGGGACTTGTGAATGAATGGGGTTACTTTCATTTTCTACCGATATTGAGTTCCTAATGGAACTATCCCGTAGGGATAAAATATGGGTAGAAGATTGTTTATAAATTAACCTGAATCCCGTATGGGATGATATAAAAATTAATCGGACAATAGTATTTTTTTTATTTTAACGATTATGTCAAATAAATGTTTTATTTTCAGTATTTAGGGGAATGTAGAAAAGAAATAAATGGCTAATGGCTATTAGCTTTTAGCTATTGGCCAATTGCTAACAGCCATGTAGGGTAGCACAACGTTGCACAAAGTTCCGGCACAAAGTTACACTACGTTTTTTTAGTTATGCGCACTTTTGCCGCTTTCTTCCACTCCCCCTTCTCTTTTTATAACAAACTCACCCTATATCCCTCTCTTGGAAGGAAGAGTGGGACATTTGGTCGGAATGACCATGGGACTGGTGATGCTAATGGTAATGCTTTATGGCAGATTCCTCCCTTCGGTCGGAATGACTGTCATCCTTAAAGAGAAGAAGGGCGAGGAAGTGTGGGCGGCTACGCCGCCCACACTTTATTTATTATCACAATCTTGTGGCCGTCATTCCGACCGAAGGGAGGAATCCATAACAGTCATCCACCGGCTGCTCCCCCTTCTCTTTTTTCCAAGAGAAGGGGGCCGGGGGGATGAGTTGGTTTATTCCGCAACATTAGCCTGTCAGCGTTTAAACTTGGCTATTAACTTTTGGCCATTAGCTTTTAGCCGTTTGCTGTTGGCCAATTGCTAATAGCCAAAAGCTAACAGCCAAAAGCCAGACATCATTCCTTCACCCATTTCCCGCTTTCCACTATCTTTTCTTTATTCATAAAACGGTAAAAATACATGCCCGCCGGTAAAGCGGAAGTGTTGACGGTGGTGGTTCCGTTATTCACCGGCTGGCTGACGACGGTTTGTCCGTTAGTATTACTCAGTCCAAATGTTGCATCCTTCAGCGAGGTAAATACCGTTAACTGCCCGTTGCCAGGATTGGGAAATACAAGCGAGGACACTCCTTTAACTGCCTGCCCGGGTTCTTTTATTCCTGTTGGTATTCCCTGGTCGTTTACTTTTAGCAGGTAAATATTACGTTTATGTGCCGGATCGTCCAGTGAATAACGCGTACCTGCCATCAGGCAACCCCCGTCGGAACAGGCGGCCACATTATACATCTCGTAATGAGCATCGCCTCCGTAATATTTCATCCATTGCGAATTGAGCGAACCATCGGTCTTGTTAAGCATAAACCACGACGAAGCGTTATGATGATCGGGATAGTAAATATTGGTGCTGCCGCCGATATAAACGGAGGTGGTATCCGTAAAATCCACTGCCTGTATGCTGGCAGGTTCGTCGTTGATTAAGCCCTCCTTGCCAAAGATGATCTGATTATCGCAGGTATGATCCGGAGTTATCCTGGCGCAGGCAACCTGATATTTGGTATCTGCCGTAAAATGACGATAACCGGCAATATAATAATAGCCATCCTGTTCTTTAAGGCTTATCGGTGGAAAATAATTTAAAAACACCTGCCCAGCATTAAGATAATCATAATTATCGGTACAGGTTACAAAATCGAAGTTGATGCTACCGGCAAAGGCAATGCAGCTATACAAAAAACCGGGATATTTGTTGGGTATTAACGAAACAAAATTAACGCCGTGCGGATATTCCAAAGGCTTGATGTGTAGCAGATGCCCGTCGGAACCGTACTGAAAGATAATGGGATTGCGTCCCTTATCCGTAGGATAATCGCCCCAGATATTTATTCCGCCGTCGGGCATGCGGATGATCCTGAAATACGTCATATCGTAACGGTACATAAAACTATAGGCAATGGAATCGGAAGAGATAAGATTAAGGTTTTCGTCGAACTGCCGCAGCGAAAGCATATAGGCGGTATCCATGCGGCATCTGCGCTTTTCAAAAGTTACGTAGATAAAAATACCGTTTTCGTCACGGTATAAGCCGGCCAGATGGCTAAAGCAACCAGAGGTATTAAAAGCCAAACGTTGCAGCAGGTTACCCTCCAGATCTACCTTTAGCAGGTTGCCGGTATATTGCAGCGATGCTGCCGTGTCGGCTGTTGCCTGGCAGGAGCTTATGATGTATTCGCCCGTTGAGGTTGTTCCTAATCCGGTGATGATTTCGTCGGACTCCCCGGGAATTATCTTTTCAAAGGTTGTCTGGCTAATAGCATTCAGACAACTAAACAAAATAAAATAAACTAAAATCAGCTGTTTCTTCATCATCGTAAAATTATTGATTATCGTTATTGGGTAATTGTTTGATGTATATTGTTCCTTCCTGGCTGCGTTCCACGGAATAGTAGATGTATTGATATTTTCCGGCGGGCAGATTGCTGGCATCTATTTGCATATAGGGTTGCTCCAATCTCTTTTCGATAACAATATCCCCTTTTTCATTCTTCAGATCGAAACAGGAAGGCGAAGCAAAGCTGGTGCTGGAAAAAACATTAATGGCATTGCCCTCGGCGTGTACAATGGCATCGCCACCCGAAGCAGCAGAGCGGGTAGTATCGGTAACATATCCGTCGGCATTTACCTTGAGCAAATAAATTAATTGGTGCGGATCGGAAGAATGATAGTCGTAGCGTAAAGCGAAGGCAAGGCAACCACCATCGTTGGTGGCTATGATTTTGGAAACTACATAATAGGCATCTCCTCCATAAAAGCGAGTCCATTGAGTTTGTATATTTTCATCTGCACGATTAAGTATAATCCATGATGGTATTGAATCAACTAGCGGACCCATAAAAAAAGCATTAGCAGTACCCCCGGAAAAAATAGCAGAAGTATTTTTAAAATCCAATGAACCATACAGCGCTGGATAATTATATACATATTGGCTCAGTCCGCATTGCCTATCGGTAACATAATTGAATGCCGAATCTGCCACTAACGTTGTCAGTTGTCCATTAAAGTGAGAATCATAGCACGAATATCCGTTTACATACCACTTCTCGTTGGTATATTTTGCGGTAACAGGGTACCACCCGGGACATAAAGGAAAAAAATAATAATAAGGGTCAATCATGTGTACATCGGTTACATTTAATATGGAATCAAAAGAAACAAAATCAAAGCTACCTAAAAAAAATGAACCAATAGCTAAATAAGGTTGTTCCGGATTACCGGTAAATTGAATATAGCCGCCTGATAAGGGTGAACTAAGTGACTCTTTAAAATTTTTATACTGAAGGCTATCGCCGGCAACGGTACAGCGATATAAGAAAAAATACTCATCTGTACCTATCCAATTATGTTCATTGCCGCAAATAATTATCTCTCCCTTATCATTTACTGCCGCCCCGATTTCTGTATAGAAATGTTTATTGTTTAAATTTAATTGACTATTGCTGAGTAATTGTAAGGAATCGGTATAGCAACTTACATACATTTTAAAATCCGTTGTGCTATCTTTTAATGCCTTATTATTTAATATGGAAACGATAACATACCTGTTCATTGTCCATGGAAGGATTTTAATGGACTTAATCCAACTGGCACGTTGTATTGGCAAAAACATCCCTCTTACCGAATCCCCACCGGCGGTAAGTTCCATGATAAAACAACGGGCGGTATCGTAATCCTGTCCGTTAAAACCATAACCGGCAATAAGCAAATGACCGTTTTCTTTTTCTATGGCGTCTGTAATACGGTAATCCGTGCCAAAATGTAAATTGAGTGTCTTTTCATACGTTTGCTGCGCCTTTGCATTCAGCATAAAACATAAAAACAAGGCAAATAAAAGTAGTTTTCGATTTTGTAACTCTGTAAAATTATTAATTTTCATTATTGATAAATTGTTTTTGTTTATCGGGTAATTGTTTGATGTATATTGTTCCTTCCTGGCTGCGTTCCACAGTATAGAAAGTATATTTATAATTCCCTGCGGGCAGATTACTTACATCTATTTGCATATTGGGTTGTTCAACTCTTTTTTCGATAACAATATCCCCTTTTTCATTTTTCAGATCGAAACAGGAAGGCGAAGCAAAGCTGGTGCTGGAAAAAACATTAATGGCATTGCCCTCGGTATGAACAATGGCATCGCCACCCGAAGCAGCAGAGCGGGTAGTATCGGTAACATATCCGTCGGCATTTACCTTGAGTAAATAAATTAATTGGTGCGGATCGGAAGAATGATAGTCGTAGCGTAAAGCGAAGGCAAGGCAACCACCATCGTTGGTGACTATAATATTTGACACTATGTAATTGGCATCGCCGCCATAGAAGCGTGTCCACTTAGTCTGTATATTTCCATCGGCACAACTAAGCATAATCCATGTGGGATCAGAACTTGCCATCGGATCAAAACACGAAAGATTAGCGGTGCCTCCAAAAAATACGGCAGAAGTACTCTTAAAATCCAATGAACCATACAGTGCTGGATAATTATATACATATTGGCTCAGTCCACATTGCCTATCGGTAACATAATTGTATCCTGAATCCACCATTAAAATCGTCATTTGTCTTTCATAATGGGACGCATAGCATGAGTATCCATTTATATACCATTCCCCCTTGGTGTATTTTGCGGTAACAGGGTAAAACCCGGGACATAAAGGAATATGATAATAACTTGGGTATCCAATAGTATCTACAGGACGTATTTCTGCTATACCTAAAAAAGTATCGAAAAATACAAAATCAACTCCACTCCAAAAAAAAGAACCAATAGCCAAATAAGGTTGTTCCGGATTACCGGTAAATTGAATATAGCCGGCTGATAAGGGCGAACTATATGGTTTTTTAAAATTTTTATACTGAAGGCTATCGCCGGCAACAGTACAATGATACAAAAACATACAATAGTCATCATATTCGTTTCCACAAATGATTAATTCTCCTTTGTCGTTTACTGCCGCCCCGATATTAAAGTATGACGTTCCTGATTTTAAATTCAATTGATTACTGCTGAGTAATTGCAGGGAATCGGAAAGGCAACAAATAAATGTTTTAAAATCATTTCCATTGTTTCCCCCGCTTTGGGTATTAAATACGGAAACAACAGCATATCGGTTCTGTGTACAGGGAAGGATTTTTAATGACTCAACTCCTTTAACATGTTTTATTGGCAAAAATGCCCCTCCAACCGAATCCCCACCGGCGGTAAGTTCCATGATAAAACAACGGGCGGTATCGTAATCCTGTCCGTTAAAACCATAACCGGCAATCAGCAAATGACCGTTTTCTTTTTCTATGGCGTCTGTAATGCGGTAATCCGTGCCAAAATGTAAATTGAGTGTCTTTTCATACGTTTGCTGCGCCTTTGCATTCAGCATAAAGCATAAAAACAAAGCAAATAAAAGCAATTTCCGATTTTGTAACTCTGTAAAATTATTAATTTTCATTATTGATAAATTGTTTTTGTTTATCGGATAATTGTTTGATGTATATTGTTCCTTCCTGGCTGCGTTCCACAGTATAGAAAGTATATTTATAATTCCCTGCGGGCAGATTACTTACATCTATTTGCATATTGGGTTGTTCAACTCTTTTTTCGATAACAATATCCCCTTTTTCATTCTTTAGATCGAAACAGGAAGGCGAAGCAAAGCTGGTGCTGGAAAAAACATTAATGGCATTGCCCTCGGTGTGTACAATGGCATCGCCACCCGAAGCAGCAGAGCGGGTAGTATCGGTAACATATCCGTCGGCGTTTACTTTAAGTAAATAAATTAATTGATGCGGATCAGAAGAAAGATAGTCGTAACGTGAAGCAAATACGATACAACCCCCGTCGCGGGTAGCTATAATTTTCCATGTAACGTAGTTAGCATCGCCGCCATAGAAGCGAGTCCAGGCAGGTTGTATTTTACTATTGGCTTTGGTTAACATAATCCAGGTAGGAACAGTATCAGCTTCCGGTCCGGGATGAGTAAGATTTGACGTACAACCAAAATATACAACAGAAGTATCACGCAAATCCAGCGAACCGCTGAATGCTGGATAATTATTAAAATACTGACTTAATCCCCAATATTGATTGTTGAGATAATTAAATGCGGAATCTGCAGTAATTGTTATCTGTTGCCCAAAATAATGCGATTGTGAACAGGACGTGCCCTGCAGAAACCATTTTCCTTTTGCATATTTGACTGTAGATGGATAACTAACACACCAGCCAAAAGTGCCATAAACAGAAGGATATTCTATACTGTGAATTTCAGCAATATCCATTTGGTTGTTAAAATGTACAAAATCTATATAACTTTGAATGGCACATAAAGATAAATACGGCTTTGCTGTATCTCCTGTAAACTGAACAAAGGATTCGGATGCAGTAAATTCATTATACAAATCCTGTCGGTAAGTCTTATATTGAATACTATCCCCGTTTACATTACAATGGTATAAAAACATTTGATTATGCATACCATTAATAGATTGATCACCGCTTATAATCATCTCCCCGGCATCGTTAATGTCAGCACTTATATTGGTAAAACTATAAACAGGACAAAAATTTAACGAATTGGAAGAAATTACCCCAAGAGTATCGTCCACACAGGTAATATCTGCCTGAAAATCGCAGGTTTTTCCGGGACTATATACCACCGTATCGTATACGCTCAGAATAACGGTTTTGTTTCCTGTCCAGCTAAGAATTTTACTGTTGATTTGCCAACTGATATGTTGAACAGGTAAAAAAATGCCGCGTATTGAATCGCCTTCCGGTGAAAGTTCTATCAGGAAACCCCTTGCTGTTTTATAATCCTGCCCGTTGAAACTATAACCGGTTATCAGGTAATTCCCATTTTCTTTTTCCATTATATCGGTCAACCGGTAATCTTTGTCAAAATGCAAATCAAGTGTTTTTTCATACGTTTGCTGGGCCTTTACATCCAGCATAAAGCATAAAAACAAGGCAAATAAAAGCAGTTGCCGATTTTGTAACATTAGATTGATTTTAGAATCGAAGTAAAAACACCGCTATTGATTTAGCTATTCAATAGCATTTATTTATAATTAATCAGGGATTGTACAATAACTTCCAATCATTGTACATTGTAGTACTAATTTTCTTATCTTTGCCGCGCTTCCTCCTTTGTTGGTGTATACTATGTTAATTTCGTTGTTAATTTCGGTTTTGCCTCCACGGGGGAAGCTTTTTATTTAAACTTCATTCCTTTCGAAAAAGCCATGCAACAAAACTAATATTGTTTTTGACACATTATGCATATCGCATAAAAAAATTAAAAATTATTTATCACTGTTGTCCTATAAAAGTATTCGGACTAAAGTCCTTTAAATAGTTACGATTACTAACTCCAGGCTTAAGCCTGGAGTTAGTAAAACACAGTAAACATTGGGCTTTAGCCCCACAAAAAGATTTTTTACCGGACAATAATGAAAAAATAAGATGATTTGAATTTTTCAGAAACCCTAATTAGTATTTCTCCTTCTGAAATCCCCATTCCCTTAATACGCTTTTGTATGTATCGGGATAGTTGCAATGGATAAGCAAAACAAGTGAATTCAGTACTTTCCGCAGTTCGGCTTGTTCCAGTTCATGCGTCAGCGACTGTCGGCCGCCTCCAACCGTTTTATCTCCTGTTAATTTATACTTTGCTTTGGTTTCTTCATGAACAATGCCATGGTAATTTATACTCTGCTTTAGTTTTCTCATGAACATGGCCATGGTAATTTTTACTTTATTCTGGTTTCCTCATGAACAATACCATGGTAATTTATACTTTGCTTTGATATTCCCATAAACAATGCCATGGTAATTTATACCATGCTTTGGTTTTCTCATGAACATGGTCATGGTAGTTTATACTTTGCTTTGGTTTTCTCATGAACAATACCATGGTAATTTATACTTTGCTTTGGTATTCTCACGAACATAGCTATGGTAATTTATACTCTGCCCTGATTGTCTCATGAAATGCATCATGGTAGTTTACTTTTCTCCTCAGCGGATGTATATTTTCCCCGTTTATGCTCCACTATTTGTTTAAAAACCATATCACTAAAAATCTCTTAATAATGCACTGCCAAATATACATCAAAAAATAAAAAAGATGTAAAAAAAATTTCATTACTTTTGAGTATAAAAAATTATTGTCATGTTCTAAAAACTTTCTGTTATGGATTTCAGCGATTTTCAATATCATAAATCAAAAATTCCTTCGGAATACCTAAAGAAGGATATTTATTTTGAAGAGTTAAGGAATCAGTTTTATGAAGAAATAAAACAACGTAAAGATCATGAAGCGTATTTAAGCAGGTTTGATCCCAAAAGCATCGATTCTTTTTTGTTGAGTTATGCCAATGAAAAAGCAGTAATTATCAAAAGTTACGAATTTTATCTTGATGAATCGAAGTATACCCCCGATTTGCAGTATAGGGAAGACGCAGAGAGCATTTTCCGGATTATTCAACAGAAGAAGCTATTCAACCTGCAATTGGAATGGCGTGCCGAAAAGATAATTATCAATGAAATTAAAATTGGTGAACATTTCCACTTTTGGGAGAAACATATTGAACAATGTCCCTTTTTACCGCCGGTAACCCCCACGGAAGTTGAAATCATGAAAAACTATTTAAGAAATCCTGACAGCAATACCGACTTCAGATGGATGTTTGTCGGCTGGCAGGATTATGATGAATTAATGTCGAAAAACGAAGAGGATGATTACGAACTGATGCACGACTGGTATGAATATTATGATACCTATATGGGAACAGGCATCCTGCTTCTTTTGCCGGACATTAGAGGCCAAAAAGAAGATTTTTATCGAAGCAAAGGATACAAGCATTTCTGGGATAAAGTGGAAAAAGAAAAGAAGTCAAACCCGGTAAAACCCAAACCCAATTCGTCTTTTCTGAATTCTGATGCAAAAGCAATGTACGAATATGCAGTAAAATTTGAAAAAGATCCTTATATCATTGAATTATTCAGATTATATGAACAAACTTTCAAGAAATCTGATTTAGAAATGGGCTTCAGAAGTATGATGATAGATGAAGCTTTGGAAATTCTTTATGAAGCAAAAACTCCGGTTTACATCGAAGGATACAATGAATGGGATGATGCAATACTGGAATGTGCCCGCAGATATAAAAATAATGTTATCGCTAATGAATTAGATGCCGTATTTGAAGAATACCAGATGTGTAATAATTTACGGATTAAAAAGTATGGATCTGTAAAGAATCTGGAAGAGGAATATTTAAAAGATCGGTGTGTAAAAATAGTAAGTGATTATATTCTTGATGGAAGGGAATGTCATGGAGAGCCACGCGATTATAATTTTTAAACCAAACCAAATCAAAAACTATTATGGATTTCAAAAATTTTCAATATCACAAATCAAAAATTCCGTCTGATTTTTCCGACCAGGCGCTTTATTTTGACGAACTCCAGAAAAAATTCTACGAAAGCATCAAACAGAACAAGGAACATCAAACCTATTTTAGTCGTTTTGATCCCCAAAACATTGACTATTTTCTGCTGAGGTATAGCAAGCAAAGAATAGAATTGATAAAGCATTACGAATGGTACACCGAAGAAGTGTATCATAATAAAGACCTCCGTTACCGTGAAGAATCGGAGGAAATATTCAGCTATATTCAACAAAAAAAACTCATCAACCTGCAAGCGGAATGGCACGCCGAAAAGATTAAAATAAAAGAGATACAAATAGAAGCAGAGTTTTATTTCTGGGAACGACACTTGGATCAATGTCCCTTCCTTCCACCGGTAAAAGCTATCGAAGTAGAAGCAATGAAAGCTTATTTAAAAGAACAAAATGATGATGAGTGCTTATTTGGGACATATATGGGAGGTGAATCCCGCTCATTATTAATGACACGGTATCATTTGGATTTTCCGGAAGATATCCCTGAATGGTTCAAATTTTACGATAACTATATGGGTACAGCTTCGTTGTTCAGTTTACCCAACATAAGAGGGGAAAAAGAAGAATTCTATATCGATATCTGGAGAAACCACTGGGAAGAGGAATACAAAAAACAAAGGAAGGATAACCCCATTACCTATTCTCCTCCGCCTCCTTCATTACCTTATCTTTATGGAAGTGCGGAAGACACCTATGAATATGCCATTCGGTTCGAAACCGACCCATACATCAAAGAACTATTCAGGTTGCATTTCGAAAGAATGAAATTTTACTCAATGCATAATACAAGAGAAAATGAAATGATAGAAAAAGCCATAGATATATTAGCGGAAGCGCCTAATGCTATTCACGTCAGTGGTCCTCAGGAATGGCGTACCGGAATAATAAACTGTGCAAAAAATTATAAAAACAGCATAATTGCCGATGATCTGGATGTTATATTCGAAGAATATCAGATGTTAGCCAGCCTGGGGATTAAAAAATCAGAACCCATAGAAAATTACAGGGAAGAATATGCAAAAGATGATACGATCCAAAACTATTACAATAATATTTTAACTGGTCGGGAGCTCAATGGTGAGCCGCGGGATTTTAATTTTTAAAAGCATCAATAAAAAATATTTCAAAATTCTGAAACCCCGGAAGAATGATTCCGTATCAGTTTGCTGTGCTTGTTACCATACGAAAAATACAGGATCAGCCCGATCACCAGCCAGATCAGAAAACGCATCCAGTTGGTAATGCCTAATTCCGAAATAAGATACAGATTGGTCAACAGGCCAAGGACAGGAATCAGCGACAAGCGTTTAATCACAGCCATTACGGAGATAACGGTGGCAACCGCCATAAAGCCAAGGGATGGAATCTTATGTTTGAAAACATCCCAGAAGGAATGGCCGGGAATAACTTTTACGGAGAAGAAGCCGGAAATGCCATCCCCATTAAAATAAAACAACGACAGGATAATGATGAGCCAAATCAGCGGTAAAACATAACGGCTACTGTAATACGGCACACGGAAACCTTTGCCGGCAGGCTTGTTGTCCTTGCGTTGATCAATAATGAGAATGCCTCCCGAAACAAGGATAAATGCAAACAAAGTCCCGATGCTGGTCAGGTCGGTAACTTCGGTAATATTGAGGAAAAGCGAAGGCATAGCAACCATCACCCCGGTAATGACGGTGGAAAATGCTGGTGTTTTAAAGCGTGGATGCAACCTTGAAAAGATTTTAGGCAGCAATCCGTCGCGGCTCATGCTCATCCAGATGCGGGGCTGTCCTACCTGGAAAACGAGCAGTACGCTTGCCATGGCAATGACGGCGCTCACGGCAATGACTCCCGACAACCTGGTGAGATGCAACTGCTGAAACACATACGCCAGCGGGTCGCCCACCTGCAACTGGTTATAGGGGACCATACCCGTAAGCACCAAGCTGATGAGAATATATAAAACGGTAGTAATGACTAAAGCATAAATCATGGCTTTGGGCAGGTCGCGGCGGGGATTCTTGCATTCTTCGGCGGTAGTACTGATGGCATCAAAACCAATATAGGCAAAGAAAACACCGGAAACGCCTTTCAGCACACCACCCACACCATTGGGTGCAAACGGACTCCAGTTTGCCGGATGGACATAAAAACTGCCTACGCCAATCACGAGCATCAGAACGGCAAGCTTAAGAATTACCATCAGGTTGCTGGCAACCTTGGTTTCATAAATGCCAACATACACCAGGTAAGTGATAAATATTACGATACCAAAAGCCGGGATATCGGCAATCAGCCTCAGTCCGCCAATAGTAGGCGCATACTGCCAGGCATGGAAAGCTTCCTGGAGACTTGCCGTAAGCTGGTTAAAAGGTGTTCCTCCGGCCATACTTTGCACCGCCAGATGATAGCCACGGGAAGCCGTTAAATAATCTACCGAAACGAATTCAGGAATATGGATCCCGATTCCGTGCATCAGCGCAGTAAAGTAATCGGACCAGGAAATAGCTACGGCTATATTACCCACAGCATATTCCATGATCAGATCCCAGCCGATAATCCAGGCTATCAGTTCGCCAAAACTGGCATAAGCGTAGGTATAGGCGCTTCCGCTGATGGGGATAGTGGCGGCAAACTGGGCATAACACATGGCCGAAAACCCACAGGCGATAGCCGTAAACACAAACAACAGCGATACTGCCGGCCCCCCGCTGGCTGCCGCCGTGCCTATGGTGCTGAAGATGCCTGCACCGATAATGGCGGCAATACCCATCGCCGTCAGGTCGCGTACATTTAAATTCTTACGCAGGTGAACATCCTTGCTTTCCTGTACGGTAGCATCGTGCAGGATATGCGCTATGGATTTCTTCCGGAAAAGGTCGCTTATCGGCATCTGGATTAAATTTTTGCTAAAAATAAAAAAAAATGTTCATTCGTATATTTTTTAAGTTTATTTTTGAGGCAATTTAAACATTAAGCTCATGACGCTATCACCCTGTGGCATCGATTGTGAAACGTGCCCGTTTTTTACCAAAGAATGTACCGGCTGCAAAGCCGTGGAAGGAAAACCGTTTTGGACGGAAGGAATATTTACCGATAGCGTTTGCCCATTATACGACTGTTCGGTTACTCAAAAAAAGTATGAAACCTGTGGTTCGTGCGACGAACTGCCTTGCAAAATCTTTTTCGACCTGAAAGACCCAAATCAGAGCGATGAGGAGCATCAGGCCTCAATAGTGAAAAGGGTGGAAATGCTGAAAAACAAGGCTTAGTTTTTTTTAAACGCCATCGAATCACTATCGACAGACGGCAGACGCTACAAATATCGCCGATGAACTTCCGTCAGGCAAAGTTTTTATTAATTTCGTGCCTTAAAATTACCATGCTATGGATTTTATTGAAACCCTGCAAATGGGAAGTGAGAGGGCGGTTGCCGATATGGTGGTAACCATGATAGGTAACGATCCCATGCTTTTTGAAGAAGTATTCGTCCTTTCTTACACCCGGCCCTACCCCCTTTCGATGCGGGCTGCCCGTGCCATTCAGCTTTGCTGCGAAAAAAAATCCTGGCTTATCCTTCCGCATCTCCCCAAAATGTTGGAAATAATCCTGCAAACCAATATCAGCGGTATACGGCGGAATTATCTGAAAATAATTGCCGAATTTATCCCTCCTGAGCAAATAAGCGAATCCGGACTGCTACTCGATAGCTGCTTCCGCTGGCTGATGAATCCCGGCGAGCCTCCTGCTGTTTGTTACTACTGTATGGATATCATTGTCCTGATGGCGAAAAAGGAACCCGATCTGCGATATGAGCTGGAAGCTGTTATCGAAAACCGCCTTGAATACGACAAATCCCCTTCCTTCCAAAATAAAGCTACTAAAATTCTTGCCCAAATCCGAAAATACTGAACACATCATTTTACGCAATAAATAATTTATTATCTTTATCCATTCAAATTTAGAAAGCATACCGAATATGCTTCATCAATATCCGTTTGTAAGGCTTTTATTGCCTTTGATAGCCGGAATTACAGCCGCCATTTTTTCCGATGGCAGCTTCGTTGTCCCGGAATGGTGTGTTTATGCCTCATTTTTTTTGGTCATGGGTTTGGCGTTATTGCCAGCCAAGCACTTTCACTGGAAAAAGCGATGGATTTTCGGATGCACTTTGTTTATTTTTCTATTTATAAGCGGTTACATTCTGACTGACATCCGAACTGTAAAATTCAGCAGTACATTCTTTGACAAATATTATACAGTCGGTGATTTATATACGGCACAGCTTACCGAACCGCTTCAGGAAAAAGAAAACGCCATGAAAGCCGTAGTGAATATTAGCAGAATCAATAAACGCGGAAAGTGGATACCCGTGGACGGTAAAGCAATCATTTATTTACAAAAGGACAGCCGTTCGTCAGCACTTACCTTTGGCAACACAATGATACTGGATGCTCGCCTGTCGCCGGTTCAGCCGCCGGCTAACCCGTGGCAATTCAATTACCGCAGGTATCTGGCCGATAAGGGTATTTATCATCAGGCTTACGCCAAAACGGGTGAATGGCATACCCTGAACACGAATAATGCTTCCCCGCTTTATGCCTTTGCCTGTCGGCTACGCGAAAAGTTTTTGAAAATATTTGATCAAAATGGCATTAAAGGCAAAGAGTATGCCGTGGGCTCAGCGCTGATCCTGGGCTGCACCGATCATTTAGATGCCGATATTATGAAAGAATATTCCGGTTCTGGAGCCATGCACATCCTTTCGGTATCGGGACTGCACGTTGGCGTAATTTATCTGGTGATGAATTACCTGTTGTATTTTATGAACAAGCCCCGACGGGTTCGTCTGGTTAAAGAACTTATCCTTTTTGCGCTCATCTGGTTTTACGCATTGCTTACCGGTTTATCGCCCGCCGTACTCCGGGCTACTGCCATGCTCAGTTTTGTGATCGTAGGAAACGCCTTGAACCGAAATGCCAACATTTACAATTCACTGGCGGCTTCGGCTTTCTTTTTATTACTTATCAATCCCCGACTAATTACCGATGCCGGGTTTCAGCTCTCCTATCTTGCCGTTGCCGGAATTGTGCTTATACAACGTAACATTTATAACCTGTGGCTACCCCAAAACCGTCTTTTGGACCAAATTTGGAAACTCGTCGCCATCTCCATAGCAGCCCAACTTACCACCTTTCCGCTTTCGCTGTTTTATTTTCATCAGTTTCCGAACTATTTTCTTATCACCAATCTCATTGCCATACCCCTTTCGAGTCTCGTTATTTATGCCGGGATGCTGGTGCTTATCACGGCACCCATTGGTTTTATCAGCCTGTTTCTTTCGCACCTCATGGTATGGTTGCTTATTGCACTAAACTTTACGGTAAAATACATCGAGGAGCTACCGTTTGCCATCTTTCAGCACGTTTTTATTTCGGATGTGGAAATGCTTTTGTGTTATGTCATCATTTTTAGCCTTATAGCTTATGTTTACCATTTTAAAAAAATATTTTTACGTTTCGCTTTTGTCGGAATAATCCTTATGGTTTCGTCTGTTTTTATCCGGAACTTAAAGCAGGTAAAACAGCAGAAATTCATCGTTTACAGCGTTAAAAAATCCGCCGCTTACGATTTTATTGATGGGAAGCAACATCTGTTTTTAGCTGATACTTCCCTGCTAAGCAACACCAAAGCATTGGCATTCAATATTCAGAATAACTGGATTGCTCTGGGATTGCGAAAGCATTATGCTCTTCCGCCGGCGGATAGCCAACAAATTCACCTTGACCATATTCTAAAAAAAGATAATTATATTCAGTTGGGCGAACAACGTATTGCTATTATCGACTCCCGTCAACCCCAAATAGCCCTCCCATGGAAATTAAACATAGATTATCTGATCATATCCCATAATCCCCGGACTCAGATATCCAATTTGCTTAACGAATACCAACCCAGGATGATCATTTTTGATTCATCAAACCCTGAATATCAAATCAAAAAGTGGCAGAAGGAATGCCAGAATTATGGTTTACCATCCTATTCCGTGCCCGAATCGGGGGCTTTTGTAAAAGATATTTAAAAAAATTTGTTTCCCCTTGTATTTAATAGTATTTTTACATCATCATTTAACAAACCATTAATAAACCTAAAAACTAATCAGCTATGAAAGATCTATCAAAAGTTCTGCTCTCGTTCATTGTGGGAGCTGCAGCCGGAGCTGCAACCGGTTTATTACTTGCCCCAGACAAGGGCGAAAACACTCGTAAAAAAGTGAAAGAATCTGTCAACGATTTGAGTGAAAAAGCTAAAAAAGCTTTTCACCGGGTAAAAGAGGACAAAACCGATGAACCGGCTTAAGCAAAGAAAAGCAAAACCGGTTATTGCAACTGGTTTTGCTTTTTTGCTCATTTAAAATCAGCGACTATGCTTTCGATATTTAAGACGATTAAAACCTATTTGGAAACCAAATATACCATTGCCCGATTGGACGTAACCGAAAAGATTATTCTTGTGATCGGCTTACTGTTACAGATAATCATTGTTTTAATGCTATTGTCTGTTATTCTGTTTTTTCTTTCTCTGGCTTTGGCCAATTTCCTGGGTAATTATTGGAACGATACGTCATTGGGATTTCTTACCGTTACTGGATTATATATTTTAATATTGCTGATATTCATAATTTTCCGGAAACCCATCCTCATCAATCCATTGAATAAAACGCTTATCCGTTTATTATTGAATCAGCATAAAGAGGAGACCGATGAAGAGGAAGAAAACGACATTTAGCCACATCCACACCCTCGAAGATATCCGCAACGACAGGCAGCGGTTGAAAACAAGGCTTAACGAGGCAGAAAATATTCTTTCCGCCAAAACGGATTTAGTAAATTTATTATTCTGCCAAGGGGAAAAATCAGGCGGATTTTTTGGTAAAAAAGATCTAAAAACAGAAATATTGGAGTACCTGTTACCGTTAGGTTTTAATTATGCACGGAAATTGTTTAAGAATTATTCAGCAAAAAAAAGCCATCAAAAAATTTTGATTTATGCTGCTTTCGGAAGCGTTGCCGCTTTGCTGGTTTATAAATTCCTAAAAAGCCGTAAAACAAAAGCCTAAATACATCTGATATTTACATCCAAAACGTTTACATCCAAATATTTGCAATGAAGCGATTATTCATTTTATTTGCCCTTTTCATCAGTATTTCACTCTCCGGACAAACCATCAGCGATTATCAGGCTTTTTACGCCGTAGCATTTTCGCCCAAAAATCACCAGCAGTATGTTGTAATACGAAAGTTTATCCAAAATGGCAAAACCCATTATCTGGCCGTGGATCCGCTCACATTATCGAGCAAAATTTTTGAATCACGAAAATTAAATATCACAACTGTCGGCAGTTTAACTTCCATTGAATCAAAGCTCAAAAACACCGAATATTTTAAAAGCCTGAAACTTGTCAATGAAAATTCTCAGATTTTACAGGATGCTGGTATTACTCATCTAAACCCTTCCGGGAAAGGTGTCTTTCTGACTATCGATTTATGTCCGTCCCAACGACCGTTGGACAAGGATATCTTTACCAATATTATGGAAGAATTCGGAAAAGTGGAATCGCCCGTGCCTATTGCCATTTCTATTACCGGAGCTTGGATTAAAAAACATCCCGACGACCTGACCTGGCTCAGGAAACTCGTAAGAAAGAGGCAGGTTGACATCCTCTGGATAAACCATACCTATAATCACCGGACAAGTAAAACGCTGCCGCTAACCCAAAATTTCATGCTCGAAAAAGGGACAAACATTACGTTTGAAATTCTGGAAAACGAAAAATTTATGATTGAAAACCATTTATTACCTTCGGTTTTCTTCCGCTTTCCGGGTCTGGTTTCGGATAAGGAACTTTTTAAAAAGGTAACCAGTTTTGGATTAATCCCTGTAGGAAGCGATGCCTGGCTTGCCAAAAATCAGATTCCGACCGAAGGAAGTATCATACTCATCCATGCCAATGGCAATGAACCTTACGGTATTAAGAAATTTATTGAGCTTATCAGCAGTGAAAAAGAAAACATAAAATCTCAAAACTGGTTACTGATGGATTTGAGAGAAAGTTTGGATAAAGAAGAAAAAAATAGAAAATAAAAGTTTAAAACAATGGAAAAGAATGTTGCACTCATTACCGGAGCTTCCAGTGGTTTAGGACTGGAATTTGCCCGTTTGTTAGCAAAAGACAAATACAACCTGATATTAGTTGCCCGTAGCCAAAACAAGCTAACTGAAATTGCGGCGGAATTAGAAAAAAATCACAATATTCAAGTCTTTATTCTGGTAAAAGATTTATCAAAACAGACTGCTGCCGGCGAAATTTTCGAATTCACCCATCAGAATCAACTTTCGGTAGATATTCTGATAAACAATGCCGGTTTTGGAAATTTTGGTTTTTTTGCCGAAACCGAAATTCAAAAGGAAACCGAAATGATTGACTTAAACGTCAGGACCTTGACTATGCTGACCAAACTTTTTGTCAAAGGCATGGTGAAGCGCGGGAAAGGAAGAATATTAAATATTGCATCCACGGCTGCATTTCAACCGGGTCCGTTGATGGCTGTTTATTATGCCAGCAAAGCCTATGTTTTGTCGTTTTCAGAAGCTATTTCCAATGAATTAAAAGGCACGGGCGTAACGGTTACCACATTGTGTCCCGGACCCACACAAACGGGATTTGAAACGGCAGCTTCGCTGCAGGAATCCAAGTTGTTCAAAACGATGAAACCTGCCCGGGCGACAGAGGTCGCATTGTTTGGTTACAACGCGTTGATGAAAGGCAAAACTTTGGCTATCCATGGATGGTTGAACCGGTTGATCGTTTTTGCCAACCGGCTGGCTCCACGGTCAATAATAGTAAAAACCGTTCGTAAAATGTCGGAAAGGATCTGACAAAAAAAATCCTGACACTGAGTCCTCGGTGTCAGGATTTTTTAAAACTTAAGAATTTATGCCTGAGCCTTAGGACCTGTAATAGGTAAAGGAAAACCTTCCATGTCGTCCTTTATATTACCATGTGCCGCTTCAAACTTAGTAATATTTTCTTTTAAAGCCCTATACAGCCGTTTTGCATGCTGAGGGGTAAGAATAATTCTCGATTTTACTTTTGCTTTCGGAATACCGGGCATCATTTTAACAAAATCAATCAAAAATTCGGAATTGGAATGAGTAATGACTGCTAAATTTGAATAAATACCTTCGGCAACTTCTTCACTAAGTTCTATATTGATTTGGTTTTGGTTATCTGTGTTATTCATCTGTTTATTTTATTTGTTTTTTATTTGTCAGATGGAACTCGCCGATGATCATCTTCTGGTGTGAGAAGAAATTCTTATGGCTCGTTTCATTTTATCAAATTTTAATAATTATTCATTTTTTGATGCCATCAGGCTATCATATTCTTCTTTAGAACCAACGATAAGGTTGTCGTAATCACGTAAGCCAGTACCTGCCGGGATTTTATGTCCGACAATTACATTTTCCTTTAAACCAAGCAAATCATCACGTTTGGCACTGATAGCCGCTACGGTAAGTACTTTGGTGGTTTCCTGGAATGATGCAGCCGAAATAAAGCTCTTCGTCTGCAGGGAAGCTTTGGTAATCCCCTGTAGAACCTGAAATGCAGTAGCTGGTTTGGCCTCTCGGGATTCCACTAACTTCTTATCTTTACGTTTAAGGGACGAATTTTCGTCGCGTAGTTTACGAGCGCTGATAATCTGGCCCGCTTTAAAGTTTTGAGAATCGCCTGGGTTTTCCACTACTTTCTTTCCGAAAATTTCATCATTTTCTTCATGGAAATCAATTTTATTAACCAATTCTCCTTCAAGAAATTTGGTATCGCCCGGATCTTCAACTTCCACTTTGCGCATCATTTGACGAACGATGACTTCAAAATGCTTATCGTTGATTTTCACCCCTTGTAAGCGGTAAACTTCCTGAATTTCATTAACGATATATTCCTGAACTTTCATCGGTCCTTTAATTGCCAGAATATCTGCTGGAGTCATGGCTCCTTCCGAAAGTGGAGTGCCGGCTTTTACATAGTCATTTTCCTGTGCCAAAATCTGTTTGGAAGTTGGAATAAGATAACTCTTTTCTTCACCGGTTTTGGAAGTAATGATTACCTCGCGGTTACCACGTTTTAATTTTTTGGCAAAAGATACGACACCATCAATTTCAGAAACAATAGCCGGATCGGATGGATTGCGGGCTTCAAAAAGCTCGGTAACCCGTGGCAGACCACCGGTGATATCTCCTGATTTACCTACAGCACGTGGGATTTTTACCAATAAATCACCAGCTTTAATAGTGTTTCCATCTTCAACGATAATGTGCGATCCTACGGGAATATCATAGGTACGGATTTCATCACCCGCAGGCCCTAATACCCGTATAGACGGATTTTTAGTTTTCTGACGCGACTCAATAATCACTTTATCATGATATCCAGTCTGATCATCAGATTCTACCCTATAGGTAACGTTTTCAATAATATTATCAAACGATATTTTACCACTGACTTCCGAAAGGATAACAGCATTGTATGGATCCCAATCACTGATTAAATCACCCTTCTGGATTTCATCGCCATTTTTAAAATATAAATTGGCTCCATAAGGGATATTACCGGAAGTAAGGATAATTTTGGTATTTGCATCAATGATTCTCATTTCTGCCGAACGGCCCAAAACGATGTCATATTTTTTACCTTCGGCATTAACATATTCTATACTACGCAATTCGTCAATTTCGAGCTGACCTGCATATTTGGAAGTGATGCGGGAAGAAGAAGCAATGTTGGCACCAGCCACACCACCTACATGGAAAGTACGCAGGGTAAGCTGTGTACCAGGCTCGCCAATAGATTGGGCGGCAATAACGCCCACCGCTTCACCTTTTTGAACCATGCGGCCGGTAGCCAGGTTACGTCCGTAACATCTGGTACATACTCCGTGTTTTGATTCGCAGGTTAAAACCGAACGAATTTCCACCGATTCGATGGGTGAAGTTTCAATTTGCTCGCAAATACTTTCGGTAAGTTCCTCTCCAGCTTTAACAATAAGTTCGCCGGATTGAGGATGATAAATATCATGCAGCGTCGTACGTCCAAGGATACGTTCATATAACGTTTCAACTACTTCTTCATTCTTTTTCAAAGCCGTAGTAGGTAGTCCGCGAAGTGTTCCGCAGTCTTCCTCGGTAATAATTACATCCTGGGAAACATCTACCAGACGACGGGTAAGATAACCGGCATCGGCTGTTTTTAAAGCAGTATCGGCCAAACCTTTACGTGCACCGTGAGTAGAAATAAAGTATTCGAGAACCGAAAGTCCCTCCTTAAAATTAGAAAGAATAGGGTTTTCGATAATTTCACCGCCGGAAGCACCCGATTTCTGAGGCTTTGCCATCAAACCCCTCATCCCAGAAAGCTGACGGATTTGTTCTTTGGAACCACGGGCTCCTGAATCAAGCATCATATAAACAGGGTTAAATCCCTGTTGATCTTTCGCTAATTGCTTCATTAGTGTGGTTGTAAGCTGCGAGTTGCAATGTGTCCAGATATCAATGATTTGATTGTATCGTTCGTTATTGGTAATGAACCCCATATTATAGTTACTCATCACCTCTTCCACTTCGGCCTTGGCATCCTGAATAAGCGATTCCTTGACCTCCGGGATAATTACATCGCCCAGGTTAAAGGAAAGGCCACCCTTGAAAGCCATAGTATAACCAAGACTTTTAATATCATCCAGAAAATCGGCAGCTTTTTGAGTATTTGTTTTCTTTAAAATATCGCCAATAATATCGCGCAGTGCTTTTTTGGTCAGCAACTGATTAATATAGGCATATTCTTCAGGGACAACTTGATTAAAAAGAACACGTCCGACTGTAGTATCTATCATTTTTATAACACGCTTACCATCTTCCACCGTTTTGGTACGAACCTGAATGGTAGCATGAAGGTCAACGCGTTTTTCATTATAAGCAATGATAACTTCTTCGGGGGAATAAAATCTCATTCCTTCGCCTTTTACAATAAAATCCCCATCCGAATGGCGGGCTTTTGTCATATAATAAAGTCCAAGTACCATATCCTGAGACGGAACGGTAATTGGAGCTCCGTTAGCCGGATTCAAAATGTTATGGGAAGCCAGCATTAAAATCTGTGCTTCGAGGACGGCAGCATTTCCTAATGGAACATGTACGGCCATCTGGTCACCGTCGAAGTCGGCATTAAAAGCGGTACAAACCAACGGGTGAAGCTGAATAGCCTTACCTTCAATAAGTTTTGGCTGGAAAGCCTGGATACCTAAACGGTGAAGGGTAGGTGCACGGTTAAGCATTACCGGGTGACCTTTCAGAATATTTTCGAGGATATCCCAAACGACGGGATCCTTACGGTCAACAATCTTTTTGGCCGATTTAACGGTTTTTACAATGCCTCTTTCAAGCATTTTCCGGATAATGAAAGGTTTGAATAATTCAGATGCCATATCTTTAGGCAAACCACATTCATTCAAATGAAGTTCGGGACCAACGACGATAACCGAACGTCCGGAGTAGTCAACACGTTTTCCGAGCAAATTCTGACGGAAACGGCCTTGTTTTCCTTTCAAGCTATCGCTAAGCGATTTTAGAACCCTGTTTGAATCTGTTTTAACCGAACTTGCTTTACGTGAATTATCGAGTAATGAGTCGACAGCTTCCTGAAGCATACGTTTTTCGTTACGCATGATTACATCGGGGGCTTTGATCTCAATCAGTCGTTTAAGACGGTTGTTACGGATAATTACCCTGCGATAGAGGTCATTTAAATCGGAAGTAGCAAAACGACCACCATCCAAAGGAACCAACGGGCGTAATTCAGGAGGTATAACGGGAACAACTTTAATAACCATCCATTCGGGACGGTTTTCTATACGTTTCTGAGCATCACGAAAGGCTTCAAATACCTGTAAACGTTTGAGAGCATCTTGCTTACGCTGCTGAGAAGTTTCGGTATTTGCCTTATGACGAAGCTCAAACGAAACCTGATCTAAGTTTAGGCGTGCAAGCAAGTCATATAAGGCTTCTGCTCCCATTTTGGCAATAAATTTATCGGGATCATTATCATCAAGATATTGATTTTCCTTCGGGAGTTTTTCCATAATATCAAAATATTCTTCTTCCGAAAGAAAATCGAGATAGTTTACTCCTTCATCTCTTTTGATACCCGGATTTATTACTACATATTTTTCATAATAAATGATGGCATCAAGTTTCTTGGTCTGGAGTCCCAAAAGGGCACCTATTTTATTTGGCAAGGAACGAAAGAACCAGATATGAGCAACAGGAACAACCAACTGGATGTGTCCCATGCGTTCGCGGCGAACTTTTTTCTCGGTTACTTCTACGCCGCAACGATCACAAACAATTCCCTTATATCTAATTCTCTTATATTTTCCGCAATGGCACTCCCAATCCTTTACCGGACCAAATATCCGTTCGCAAAATAAGCCGTCACGTTCGGGCTTGTAGGTGCGGTAATTAATAGTTTCGGGTTTTAATACTTCTCCACTCGAACGCTCTAAAATCATTTCGGGTGATGCCAGGCTTATGGTAATACTGGAAAAAATACTGTTTGGTGTGTTTTCTTTTCTGAAAGCCATTTTTTAGTTTATTTTTACAATTTCAGGTAATAAGGCTCAAAAAAATATTTCAAATCTTAAAAAAGCGGCAACACACAAGTTATAAATAATAACAGGTGTGTTACCGGTAAAATCGTTTATTCAAAAGTGATATTCAGGCAAAGGCCTCTAAGTTCATGAATCAGTACATTAAAGGATTCGGGTATACCTGGAGTTGGCATATTTTCACCTTTAACGATAGCTTCGTAAGCTTTGGCTCTTCCTATCACATCGTCCGATTTGATAGTATCAATTTCCTGGAGGACATTAGATGCTCCGAAAGCTTCCAAAGCCCACATTTCCATTTCTCCGAAACGTTGACCTCCAAATTGGGCTTTACCTCCAAGAGGTTGCTGTGTAATAAGCGAATATGGTCCAATAGAACGGGCATGCATTTTATCATCTACCATATGATGCAATTTCATCATATAGATATAGCCAACGGTTGCCGGTTGGTCAAAACGTTCGCCGGTACCTCCGTCATACAGATATATTCTACCATTATGCGGAAGGTTTGCTTCGTCTAAATATTGATTTATTTGTTGGATAGATGCACCGTCAAAAATAGGAGTAGCAAAGGTTTTACCAAGCTTATGCCCAGCCCAACCTAAAACGGTTTCATAGATCTGACCGAGGTTCATACGGGAAGGTACTCCCAAAGGATTCAATACAATATCCACCGGAGTTCCATCTTCGAGAAATGGCATATCTTCGTCACGAACAATTCTTGCAACGATACCTTTGTTTCCATGGCGTCCGGCCATTTTGTCCCCAACCTTGAGTTTACGTTTTTTGGCAACGTATACTTTGGCCATTTTTATGATACCGCTTGGTAATTCGTCGCCAACAGAAGCCACAAATTTCTTGCGGTTGTAAATACCCAGAATTTCCTTATGCTTAATATTATAATTATTAATGAGATCCTTAATCAACTCATTTTTTTCTTTATCTGAGGTCCATTTGTTAGGATTAACATTGGAATAATCAATACTCATTAATAGTTTTTGGGTAAACTTTGCTTTTTTGGGTAGAATTTCTTCTTTGAAATTATTGTAAATTCCCTGAGAAGATTTTCCACTTACCAAAATCAAAAGCTTATCAACGAGTTTTGTCTTTAAGGATTCGCTGTCTTTCAAATAGTCTTCATCCAATTTTTTGATGACGTCTTTTTCTTTGACTTTTGATTTCTTGTCCTTAATGATACGTGAAAAGAGTTTCTTATCCACAACTACACCCTTCATTGAGGGGGGCGCTTTAAGGGAAGCATCTTTCACATCACCGGCTTTATCGCCAAATATGGCACGAAGTAGTTTTTCTTCCGGGGTAGGATCGCTTTCGCCTTTTGGAGTAATTTTTCCGATAAGGATGTCGCCTTCATTTACTTCGGCTCCGATTCTGATTAATCCATTATCGTCTAAATCCTTTGTGGCTTCTGCACTTACGTTTGGAATATCATTGGTAAGTTCTTCGATACCTCGTTTTGTGTCCCTTACTTCGAGAGTAAATTCTTCAATATGGATGGACGTAAAAATATCTTCCCGTACAACCCTTTCGGAAATAACGATAGCATCTTCAAAGTTGTAACCTTTCCAGGGCATAAAAGCAACCATCAGGTTTCGTCCGAGGGCAAGATCGCCACTTTGAGTACCATAGCCCTCGCATAATACCTGACCTTTGATTACTTTATCACCTTTTCTTACGATTGGGCGTAAATTAACCGAGGTATTTTGATTGGTTCGACTGAATTTGGTGAGCCGATAGGTTTTTACATCATCATCAAAACTAACCAGTTTTTCCTTTTCAATACGGGTATAACGAATGGTTATCTGAGTAGCATCAACATATTCGACCAAGCCATCACCTTCGGCATTGATTAGAACGCGCGAATCCCGGGCAACACTTGATTCGATACCTGTACCGACAATGGGTAACTCGGGATTCATTAAAGGTACTGCCTGCCGCATCATGTTTGAACCCATGAGGGCACGGTTTGCATCATCATGTTCAAGAAAAGGAATAAGCGAAGCGGCAATAGAGGCTATCTGATTAGGCGCAATATCTATTAAATCCACTTTTTCTTTTTCAACAATAGGATAATCAGCCAGATATCTTACCTTAATTTTATCATCCTTAAATGTACCATCATCTTCCATTTCGGTACAAGCCTGGGCAATAATTTTATTTTCTTCTTCTTCTGCACTTAAATAAACAGGTTCTTCTTCTAAATTCACCCGGCCTTCAATCACATGTTTATATGGAGTTTCAATAAAACCAAGTTTATTGATCTTTGCATAAACGCAGAGTGACGAAATTAAACCAATGTTTGGCCCTTCAGGTGTTTCGATAGTACACAAACGTCCATAATGAGTATAATGTACATCGCGAACCTCAAAACCGGCTCTTTCTCTGGATAAACCTCCAGGTCCTAAAGCCGATACCCTGCGTTTGTGTGTAAGTTCGGCAAGGGGATTGGTTTGGTCCATGAACTGGGAAAGTGCATTGGTACCAAAAAATGAGTTGATAACCGATGAAAGGGTCTTGGCATTAATCAGGTCGGTTGGGGTGAATACTTCATTATCCCTTACATTCATTCTTTCGCGTATGGTTCTAGCCATACGTGCAAGGCCAACGCCGAACTGGTTGTAGAGTTGTTCACCAACGGTACGAATTCTACGATTACTTAAATGGTCAATATCATCAACTTCCGTTCTGGAATTGATTAGTCCGATAAGGTATTTGATAATGGATATAATATCTTCCTTCGTAAGTACTCTCGTTTCGAGGGGTGTACTTAACGATAATTTTTTATTTATTCTGTAACGTCCAACATCACCCAAATCATAGCGCTTGTCGGAAAAGAATAATTTATCAATAATACCACGGGCAGTTTCTTCGTCGGGGGGTTCAGCATTACGAAGCTGGCGGTAAATAAATTCGACGGCTTCTTTTTCTGAATTTGCTGTATCTTTTTGTAAAGTATTAAAAATAATAGAGTAATCTATCGAATCGGGATCATCTCTATGTAAAAGTACGGTTTTGATTCCTGCCTCAACAATCAAGTCGATATGTTGATTTTCGAGTATGGTTTCACGATCGAGAATAACTTCGGTACGTTCAATGGAAACTACTTCACCGGTATCTTCATCAACAAAGTCCTCTATCCAAGCTTTAAGTACGCGGGCAGCAAGCTTGCGACCAACCACTTTCTTAAGCCCTGCTTTGGTTACTTTAATTTCTTCGGCAAGGTCAAATATTTCGAGAATATCCTTATCACTTTCAAACCCGATGGCGCGAAGTAACGTAGTAACAGGTAATTTTTTCTTACGATCAATATATGCATACATCACGTTATTGATGTCGGTGGTAAATTCCATCCACGACCCTTTAAACGGGATGATTCTGGCTGAATATAATTGCTGACCATTAGCATGGAAACTGGTTCCAAAAAATACACCAGGTGAACGGTGTAATTGTGAAACCACTACACGCTCGGCACCATTAATCACAAATGTCCCTTTGGGCGTCATGTAAGGAATCATGCCTAAGTACACATCTTGTATAATGGTTTCAAAATCTTCGTGCTCGGGGTCGGTGCAATAAAGTTTTAACTTCGCCTTCAGTGGCACGCTGTAGGTTAAACCTCTTTCGACACATTCTTCAATAGAATATCTGGGAGGGTCAACAAAATAATCCAAAAACTCCAATACGAAGTTATTGCGTGCATCAGTGATTGGAAAGTTTTCGGAAAAAACTTTATATAGCCCTTCGTTAACACGATTTTCGGGATTGGTTTCCAATTGGAAAAAATCCTGAAACGACTTTAATTGAATATCAAGAAAGTCGGGATATTCTGAATGAATTTTAGTTGATGTAAAACTAATTCTATGGGTGTTATTCAAAGCCAAGGTGTTATGTTTTTAAGTTAGAAGTAAAATAATTTAAATTACAACCGGTATAAATAGGTATACAACAGACTGCTATACCCTTAAGGGCAAGCAGTCTGTTGATATTATAACTGTTTAGAAATTATCTCCTTACTTAATCTCAACCTCTGCTCCAGCTTCTTCTAAATGTTTTTTTAGAGCTTCGGCTTCGTCTTTGCTTATTCCTTCTTTAACAGCTTTAGGAGCAGCATCAACTAATTCTTTGGCTTCTTTTAAGCCAAGGCTTGTTAATTCTTTAACTAATTTAACAACAGCTAATTTAGATTGACCGGCTGCTTTCAGAATAACATCAAATTGAGTTTGTTCTTCTGCAACGGCTGCTTCCGGAGCGGCGCCACCTGCTACCATTACTGGAGCGGCTGCTGCGGGTTCAATTCCGTATTCATCTTTCAGGATTTTAGCTAATTCATTAACTTCTTTTACCGTTAAATTAACTAATTGTTCTGCAAACGCTTTTAAATCTGCCATTTTATTATCGTTTTTAAATTGTTTTTAATTGATTGAATTTCTTACCGGTTTTCTTCCGGCTTTTATTAAAATATTACCTTATTCAGGTTTTTCAGATAATGTTTTTAGGATACCGGACAGGTTCTGACCGCCTGATTGCAATGCTGAAATAACATTTTTAGCAGGCGACTGTAATAGTCCGATAAGGTCTCCAATAAGTTCATTCTTAGTTTTTACATTGATCAGAAAATCTAACTGGTCATCACCAATATAGGACATTTCTTCAACATAAGCTCCCTTTAGAATGGGTTTTGGATTGGTTTTTCTGAATTCTTTTATCAACTTTGCCGGGATACTTCCGCCATCAGAAATCATGATGGAGGTGGAGCCTTTTAAAGTCGGGAAAAGTTCTTCAAAATTTTTATTAGAACGCTCCATTGCTTTACGAAGCAATGTGTTTTTGGCAACAATCAACTTAACGTTTCTTTTAAAACAAAGCCTGCGTAATTTACTCGTTTTGTCAACATTTAAGTCGCCAATATCGGTAATATACACATAATTGTTAGCATTTATGCTTTCTGTAAGAGAACTTATAAGTTGATCTTTTTCTTCTTTTCTCATGATATATTTTCCTCGATTTTGTCAGAAAATTCTTAAAAACTATAAGGTGATTGATTTTTGGTCAACACGAATTCCGGGACTCATAGTACTGGAAATGAAAATACTTTTCATATAGGTGCCTTTTGCTGAAGATGGTTTTAGCTTTATTATGGTCTGAAGTAATTCGCGTGCATTATCTGCAAGTTTTTCACCTTCAAACGATACTTTACCAATAGCAGCATGTATAATACCGAATTTATCAACCTTAAAATCAATTTTACCGGCTTTAACTTCCTGCACTGCTTTACCAATATCCATGGTTACGGTACCGGTTTTGGGGTTTGGCATCAAGCCTCTGGGGCCTAATATTTTACCTAACGCACCAACCTTCGGCATCACACTTGGCATGGTAATAACAACGTCTACGTCTGTCCAGCCTTCTTTTATTTTCTTGATATAATCGTCCAAACCTACAAAGTCGGCTCCTGCATTAACTGCTTCTTCTTCTTTGTCGGGCGTGCAAAGCACCAATACTCGTACAGTCTTACCTGTTCCGTGTGGAAGAGTAACAATTCCTCTTACCATTTGATTGGCTTTTCGCGGGTCAACTCCAAGACGGATATCAATATCCACAGAAGAGTCGAATTTGGTCCGGGTTATATCTTTTACAATTTTAACAGCATCTGATATGGGATAGTTTATATTCTTATCAAATTTTGTTAAAACTTCTTTTCTGTTTTTTGTCAGTTTAACCATTTCGCAATTTGTTAAAGGTTCGTTTTGACTCTACAATAATAATACAAATCCTTTGCCTCAGATTAACTTTCGGCAAATGGGGCTTTACCACTAACGGTAATTCCCATGCTACGGGCAGTGCCTGCAACCATTCTCATTGCAGATTCAACCGTAAATGCATTTAAGTCAGTCATTTTAAGTTCAGCAATAGATTGTATCTGTTCCCAACTTACAGAACTGATTTTAACGCGATTCGGTTCAGCCGATCCTTTCTTTTGATTTGTTGCTTCCAATAATTGTACAGCAACAGGTGGAGTCTTTATTACAAAATCAAAAGATTTATCCTTGTAAACGGTAATAATAACGGGTATCACTTTTCCGGATTGCTCCTGCGTACGCGCATTAAACTGTTTGCAAAACTCCATAATATTTACCCCTTTAGAACCTAAAGCAGGTCCTACTGGAGGTGAAGGATTGGCAGCTCCGCCCTTAATTTGTAATTTGATTAATCCACTAACTTCTTTTGCCATTTTTTGAATTTTGCTTTTGAGTTAATATGAATTGATAATTCTTGATAATTCTTATTCTTTTTCCACCTGCATAAAACTCAACTCAAGTGGGGTTTTTCGTCCGAAGATTTTAACCATTACTTTTAGTTTTTTCTTTTCTTCGTTGATTTCCTCGATAATTCCGGTAAAGCTGTTAAACGGTCCGTCTATTACTTTTACGCTTTCGCCAACAATAAATGGGACATTTAACTCTTCACCTTGTTCCGAAAGTTCATCTACTTTGCCTAAAATACGATTTACTTCAGCTTGCCGTAGAGGAACCGGTACATCTTTGGAACCCAAAAAACCCAAAACTCCAGGCACATTACGAATAATGTGTGGAACTTCACCTACCAAAATAGCTTCAATCAATATGTAACCAGGAAGATAACTACGCTCTTTGCTAATTTTCTTCCCTTTATGCACTTGATACACTTTTTCGGTTGGAATAAGTACTTGCGAAACATACTCTTTTAAATTTAAGCGATTTATTTCACTCTCGATGTAAAGTTTAACTTTTTTCTCTCCACCACTAATCGCTTTAACAACATACCATTTTTTGACTTGCTCGCTCATACTTGCAGATTGAAATTGATAAATAATTTATCAAATAACACAATATTAGAATAAAACAGTACTCACTTCTAAAACAATTTGTAAAATTGCTGAAGTAGCGTTTGGAATGAAATATCCATCAAATAAACGATAACTGCGATTATTAGGGAAGCAACGGATACTACAATTGCACTATTTTGTAGCTCACTCCATGTTGGCCAGGAAACCTTATGCATTAATTCGTCATAACTTTCCTTGATGTATTCGGTAACTTTTAGATTTGCCATTTAGTCTAATATTTTGCACGGGTGGTAGGAATCGAACCCACAGCCTACGGTTTTGGAGACCGCCACTCTACCAGTTGAGCTACACCCGTTCGTTAATTATAAAACCTTAATTAATACAGCATTAAAGGTATCCCTTAATATAAGGAATACCTTAATGTTATGATATATGGCGGTAAATATTATCAATCAATAATTTCAGTAACCTGTCCGGCACCTACCGTACGCCCACCTTCGCGGATAGCAAAACGTAAACCTTTATTCATTGCTATTTCGGCAATCAGATTTACTACTACGCTAATGTTATCGCCCGGCATTACCATTTCAACTCCTTCAGGAAGCATAATTTCGCCAGTTACGTCAGTTGTTCTGAAATAAAACTGTGGGCGATATTTGTTATGAAACGGGGTATGGCGGCCACCTTCTTCTTTTTTAAGGATATAAACTTCAGCCTTAAAGTTTTTATGAGGTTTAACAGAACCTGGTTTTGCAATAACCATTCCACGACGAATTTCTTCTTTATCAATACCTCTTAACAATAATCCTACGTTATCACCAGCTTCTCCACGGTCGAGTATTTTGCGGAACATTTCTACACCGGTAACTACGGATTTTAATTTTTCAGCGCCCATACCAATAATATCTACAGGATCGCTTGAGTTAATAACTCCGGTTTCGATTCTTCCGGTAGCTACAGTACCACGTCCGGTAATGGAAAACACGTCTTCAATAGGCATCAAAAAATCTTTATCTATTGCACGGATTGGTAATGGAATATATGTATCAACAGCTTCCATCAATTCCATGATTTTTTCAACCCATTTTGGTTCTTTATTAAGTCCACCAAGAGCTGAACCACGAATAACCGGAGTAGCATCTCCATCATATCCATAGAAAGTTAATCTTTCACGAATTTCCATTTCAACCAGGTCGAGAAGTTCTTCGTCATCAACCAAGTCAACTTTATTCATGAAAACAACAATCTTAGGAACACCAACCTGGCGTGCCAACAGAATGTGTTCGTTAGTTTGAGGCATAGGTCCATCAGTTGCAGCTACTACTAAAATAGCTCCATCCATCTGGGCTGCACCAGTTACCATGTTCTTAATATAGTCAGCATGTCCCGGACAGTCAACGTGTGCATAGTGACGGTTGGCTGTTGAATATTCGATATGCGCTGTATTAATGGTTATCCCTCTTTCTTTTTCTTCGGGAGCATTATCAATAGAGTCGAACGACCTGAATTCAGATAATCCCTTATCAGCTAAAACCAAAGTAATTGCAGCAGTTAAAGTGGTTTTGCCGTGGTCAATGTGACCAATAGTTCCAACATTTACGTGAGGTTTGGAACGATCAAATTTTTCTTTTGCCATATTAATTCAAAGTTTTATGATTTACAATTTTATTGATTAAAATATTTTGAGCCAATGATGAGAGTTGAACTCATGACCCCTTCCTTACCAAGGAAGTGCTCTACCACTGAGCTACATCGGCTTATTTTTTTACTGGTGATCAGCACCAACCTCCAAATAATATTTTTGGATTTGAACACTGAATGCATTAGTATGTTTTTTCGCCCTTTTCCCACGGTAAATCTTTCGTTGGTTTTTGGGTGTAACTATTTTTGCTCTTTGCCTGCCGTCAGTCAAAGTACATCGGTTTTTGCTTTTGAGCGGAAAACGGGGCTCGAACCCGCCACCTACAGCTTGGAAGGCTGTCGCTCTACCAAATGAGCTACTTCCGCATTTTCTTTAGTTTTGGCTTTTGATGATGTTTAATTATTTTGTCAAAACCATACTAAAAACCTAAACCATTTATGTGGGGAGGGGAGGATTCGAACCTCCGAAGGCTTAGCCAACAGATTTACAGTCTGCCCCATTTGACCGCTCTGGTACCTCCCCATAATTGGTTTATCATTAATAAAAAGAACGAGCCGATGGAGGGATTCGAACCCCCGACCAGCTGATTACAAATCAGCTGCTCTGGCCAGCTGAGCTACATCGGCATCTTTATTTTTCAAAACATTTTACATCAGCAAATTATACTTAATATTGGATAATTTCAGCCAATCAGATGTTTCACTATTTACTCAATAAACAAAAACCGATGGTATTTATTTTTTAAAATATCTCAATAAAAAACAAAGTTAAACTATTGTCTTTATTGAGCTTATCGGCATTAACTCTATACTGTTTTTTAATAAAAGGATAAAAAAGCAGCCCTTTTTAAAAGGACTGCAAAAATATGAAAGTTTTCCTTACCAACAAACAAAATTTAAAATTTTGTGAAAAATATTAATTTCTCATAATCCTTTAATTTTTTCTTTGTGCTTAGTAAGCTGTCTACGCAAGGCTTCTACCGCATCATCGGTAGCTTCTTCAAATGTTTTACTTTGCTTTTTGGCAAATAAATCATAACCACGAACATCCAATCGAATTTCAGTTATTTTATTCTCTTGATTATCCGTGTTTTCTATCTTTAATTTAACATCACTTCCTAAAATCCCGTCATAGAGGGTAGATAACTTCTCAATTTTTTCCTTGATAAAGTCATCCAATTTTTTGTCTGATTTAAAATGAACTGAACTAATGTTTATCTTCATAACTCCTCCTTTTTTATGCCCGTGGATGGGCTTGTTTATAAATAGTTTTCAGCTTTTCTACAGTATTATGTGTATATATCTGAGTTGCTGATAAATTTGCATGTCCCAGTAATTCTTTGATAGCGTTCAGATCGGCGCCGTTGTTTAGCATATGAGTGGCAAAGGTATGGCGAAGTACATGCGGGCTTTTTTTATCCAATGAAGTTATCATGCTTAAATATTTTACCACCAAACGATAAACAAATTTAGGATAAAGTTGTTTTCCGGCGGAAGTAATAAATAAAAAATCATTTTCTTCGTCAAACGTTGAAACAAATTTTTGCCTTTCTAAAAGGTAGGTGCTTAATAATTTATGCAAACGAAGGCTGTAGGGGATCAGCCTTTCTTTATTTCTTTTACCAAGAATTTTCAATGTCAGATTCTGAGAATCAATATCGGAAAGTTTCAAATTTATTAATTCCGCCTCGCGAATTCCCGTTGAATAGAATATTTCAAATATCAACCGGTTACGAAAGGCTTCGTAGCCATCGCCAAAATCAACTTCCGTAAACAATATATCCATCTTATCCTTTTCCACAAAAACGGGAAGTTTTTTTGACGTTTTTGGAAAAACAACCTTACCCATCGGACTAACAGGCACAATCTTTTCTTTCAACAAAAAATTGAAATAGGTCTTTAACGTGGATAGCTTTCGGTTAACCGATCGCGGACAGACATTATTGTTCATCATTTCAACAACCCACGAGCGTACCATTAAATATGTTATGTCGCCAGGATGGCTAAATGAATAATGCTGATTCAGGAAGGTATAAAATTGAACTAAATCATTCTTATACGCTGTAACAGTGTGTTTTGAATATCTTTTTTCAAACTCTATATACTGAACAAACTTATCCTTAATCATGCAAAAAAAATAAGAAAAAACTTCCTTTTATTAAAAAATCCAACGATAAAATTACGTCAATATTTTAATAAAACCAAATTTCTTCTTATCGAAAATAAAAATATTTTCTAAAAACTCAGATTTCGAGGTCGCGTTGAAGTTTTTGCACATATATAGCCTTCAGTCTCTGTTCTCTGGATTTAATTGAAGGTTTTGTGAATTTTTGCCGTTCACGTAATTCTTTAACCACACCGGTTTTTTCGAATTTACGTTTTAATTTTTTTAGTGCTCTGTCAATGCTTTCGCCTTCTTTTACGGGTACAATAATCATAATATGAATTACCTTTACTTTTTATAGTGATTTGCTTTTGAGGTTGCAAAAATAAAACTATTTTTCCAATTAGGACCTAATATTTTGCTTAATTTTTATAATAGAATCGAAATATTTGAAATAAATTTTTATCGCATTGACATTAAGATATTTATTTTATAATATGCAATAAATTTTCTCCCTGTTTCGGGCAGTTTCAATAAATATTAATTTAATTCCTGGTAATAAAAATATAAGTAATCGTTCCTTTTTGTTCTTCTGGAGCATCGTTTTTGGTATCAAAACGAGCTTTGAGCGCTGATTCTTGAGCAAGTTTCCATAACGAATTATCCGCTGTGGTTGTTCCTCGCATTCCGGCAACAGCCTTTGTTACTTCTCCCTTACGATTAACTGTAATTGCCACTACAACTTTCCCCTGCTCGCGTGAACGGCTTGTTGGCATGGGAATATAATTAGCCTGGCGGCCCGAAAGGGAGTACGAAGGCCCCTTGCCTCTGCCGGTTCCACTACCATTGCCGCCACCTATACCGCCACCGGTACCCCCACCGCTACCAGTTCCACCATTACCGGAATAATTTTTGGAATGCAGATTCCCGTTGGGATTACCCTGATCGCCTGGCTTTCCAGTAATACCTTCATTACCTGAATTTGCTTTTTTCCTGTATAGTGCATTAGGATTAACCTTAGGTTCTTCCTTTTTCTGAATTTCATCAACTTTTTTTTTGTTTGATCCTGTAATTGACGGTTCATCAGATTCCTGAGTCAATAAATTTTCGTCTGCAACGACTTTTTTGGTGCTTTTATCAACTTCTGAAGATTGAGACACCTCATGCTTGGGTTCGGTAAATTGGGGCATCGCCAATTGTTCCGGTTGATTATCACCCATTCCCTCATCAGAATTGCCTAAGTTAACTTCAATTCCTAAACCGGTTCCGCCACCACCTTCTTCTGGATATGGTGGTATGGGTGTTTTAAATACAACAAAAATCAATAGCAGGAGCAATATCCCGTGAAAGACAGTTGTTCCAAAAAATCCCAACAGATTATATTTCTTTTCGCTATGTTTATTTTTTTGTACCATCCGGCGATTTGGTTGCCAAAATCATTTTTACCTTTAATTTATTTCCAATCTCAAGCATATCAACCAGATTTTGAACGGATAAAGAGTTATCGCATCTGAGTATAACTGTTGCATCTTTCGAATTTCGTAACATGCTGGCAAGTTCACCTTCCACCAGATTAAAAGCTATCGGCTTGTTATTAATAAAATACTGAAGGTCCTTGGTTACAGAAATCGTAATTTCTTTTTGATGAATTATCTGATTATGTCTGGAATTTGGTAATGTAAGCTTAATTACATTAGGATTCAATAAAGTAGACATAATCAAAAAGAACAACATCAGGAAGAACATAATGTCGTTCATCGAAGAAGTGCTGACTTCTGCAACGATCTTATTTTTTTTCCTCAGGTTCATTTTGTTGGTTCTTGCAATAAATCAATAAATTCCATGGCATTTTGTTCCAATTTCTGCACGGTTTTATCCACCATAATGTTAAGCCAATGATAACCGACAAACGCAACAATTCCGACCAATAAACCGGCAGCACTTGATACCATCTTGGTATACAAGCCCGAAGAAACCGTGGCAATACTTACGTCGCCGGCAAGAGAAATATCATGAAATATTTTAATAACACCAATAATTGTCCCAATAAAGCCAAACATGGGCGCGATTCCGGCAATAATGGCAAGTATAACTATATTTTTCTCAAGTTTATATACTTCAAATTTCCCGACAATTTCAATTGATTCTTCAATTTCCTTGAGCGGACGACCAATTCGTTTGATTCCTTTTTCTATCATTCGGGCTACCGGACGGTTTGTACTTTTTGAAAAAGATAATGCCGCTTCTATTCGTCCGTCAACAATAAAATCACGAATATTATTCATAAAATTGTCATCTTGTTTTGATGCTGTTTTAATTGCAAAATATCGTTGGATGAAAACATAAATTGCAAGTATCGAAAGAAAAGCGATAGGAATCATAATCGGCCCTCCTTTGATTAATAAGTCGAGCAAAGAAAACGATTCGCTTGCAGGGTGATTAGTTATTGGCACATTCACAGTCTGTTTGGCAGCATTTACCACAGTATCCCTAATGGAATCCGTTGCTGATAATGCAGATTGAGTAACTTGTAAAATAATTGCTGGAATCATATAAGTGATTAATTAAAAATCATAAAAGTAATTATTAAAAGAGAGCAGAATGCTTATCATGCAATTATTTTTCAACAAATAATTGTTAATACTTTAACCATAAAAAACGTAAAATATTTTTCAGGTAAGCGGATTTTTTAATTTTCCGCCATTATAAATACGTTTTAATTTCGGGGGTTGTTCTCTTTCCACAACCAAGGGTACCTTTTCGACTAATACATTACTGGTATCCAATCCATAAGCTTTTACATCCGTGATACCTATTTTTTTCAACATCGAATAGATATCCATAATAAACTGATCAAACGGAGAGAAGTCAAAATCATAATTTTGAATACGATCGATGATCACAAATCGAAAATCGCCCGGAATATGATGTTTCCGTAGCGAGGTATAATTACTTAAAATATTAAGTTCATTGTTCTTAACCAATTCGTCGAGAACCTGCTTAAAAAATAAATTTACTCTCGGTTGGACTTTAAAACCAATTCGGAAATCAATTCTCATCAGCACATTAGGAATCAATGCATCCACCTTATATTCCATGGTATGAGGTTCATCAAGAATGTCGAGATGAAGAAACCAGTAACAATCAGCACGTTTGGGCTTCTTGTTAATTATTGAATAAATTATCTTTTGTTCAATATCCGTTTTGTAATTGGCCCGAGTCATGTAAACCAGGTTCGTAGAATATTTTTGAATGGTCTCATCTTTGGATAGATCGATTAAAACCGGATAATATTTTCTGATTTTAACAAATTCCGTAAATTGTTTTTTGATGTTTCTGCCTCTGTACCAAACAAACATTATACTGAAAATAATACCGGCAATTAATAAAGTTACCCAACCGCCTTTTGAAAACTTATGCAGGTTCGCAATTAAGAATGAGCCTTCAATACACATATAGGTCAGGAAAAAAATTCCAATATAAAAAATAGGAACTTTGCGTAAATGGAGATAAAATGTAAGCAACAATGAGGTCATTAACATGGTTATCGTAATCGACAATCCATAAGCCGCTTCCATGTTGGATGATTCCTGAAAAAATAAAATCACACAAATACAGGCAGCATAAAGTATCCAGTTAACACTGGGAATGTACATCTGCCCTTTTATAGTAGTAGGATATGATATTTTGACTTTTGGCCAAAAATTCAGTAATATTGCTTCGCTAATGATGGTATATGACCCGCTGATTAAAGCCTGACTGGCAATTACGGCCGCAGCCGTAGAAATAAGCACACCAATAAACAGAAACCAATGAGGCATAATCATAAAGAATGGATTGGTGCCATTAATTACGTTATGGACATTGTTTAGTACCCAAGCCCCCTGGCCCAAATAATTCAGTATCAGACATGTTTTTACATAAACCCATGTTACTCTAATATTTGCTAATCCGCAGTGTCCCAGGTCGGAATATAAAGCTTCGGCTCCGGTAGTACACAGGAAAACTGCCCCGAGTAAAAGAAACCCTCCAGGATAAGCAGTCAATAATTTTACTGCATAATATGGATTGAATGCATTAATAATCTGCGGATAATTAACTATCTGACTAACTCCGAGTACACCAAGCATTAAAAACCAAATAAACATGATAGGGCCAAACGATTCCCCAAGAAACTTTGTACCAAATTGTTGGATTACAAATATGGCTGTAATAATTAATAATGCAATAGGTACAACGGAGATTTTTTCGCTAAAGAGATTAAGCCCCTCAACAGCTGATACTACCGTAATAGATGGAGTAATAATACCATCGGCTAAAAGTGCAGCACCGCCAATAATTGCCAAAACAAAGCCCCATCTTCTTTTTTTACGTATTAGTGCATATAGGGCAAAAATTCCACCTTCTCCATTATTGTCTGCTCTTAATGTAATTATAACATATTTTACAGTCGATTGCAGAGTAAGCGTCCAAATGATACATGAAATGGCTCCTAAAATAAAATCAGCATTAATACCGGCAGTTGCACCCGAGACAATCGCTTTCATAACATACAAAGGCGATGTTCCCAAATCGCCATAAACTATGCCTAAGGTAACAATTAAGCCCGTAAGGGTTAATTTTGTAATACGACTCGTTTGAAACTTACTGTTCATTATTATTACTCCAAAAACTTATTTATTACAGAATTTATGAACTTTATACAGGAAAGTTAAAAATTCTCATTGAAGTTGTTTGCTGAATTTTTGTTTAATAACTGCTATAATCGGAGGAAGTAAAGATATAATTATTATTGCAAATATTACTAATGAAAAATTTTTTTTAACAGAAACTATGTTTCCGAAAAAAAATCCGGCAAGGCTAAATGTATTCACCCAGAGCACGTTTCCAATAATGCTAAACATATAAAAGCGACGGTATTTCATCGTACCTATCCCGGCAACAAAGGGGGCAAAGGTTCGAATGATAGGCATAAATCGTGCAATGATAATGGTTTTGGCTCCATGTTTTTCATAAAACCGATGTGTTTTATCCAGATATTCCCTTTTTACCAGACGGAAATTTTTTTCATATACTTTATGTCCCAAAAAATGCCCTATCCAATAATTGGCATTATCGCCAGAAAATGCAGCTAAAATAATTATAGGTACGAGCAAAGTAATGTTTAGGGGATTTCCGTCCATTGCCGCCACGGCACCCGCAGCAAACAACAATGAATCGCCCGGGAGAAATGGAGTAACAACCAAACCCGTTTCACAAAAAATAATTGCAAATAAAAAAAGATAGGTTAACGTCTGGTATTCTATAACCCACAACCTGATAACTTCATCAATATGGGTTAAGAAATAGATAAACTGGTGTAAAAAATTTATCATCATAATTAAAATTGAAGACTTTAAAAGGGATTTCCTTTTAAAAAAGAAGCGGCAAATTTATATAAAAATCAATCGAAAATACAAAAATATTCATTCTTATAAAAATTCGCATAAAAATCTGATTTTATTTAATTTATCTAAACAAGATATACGCTGGTATCAGATTGGGTCCTGTGCTAAAACTTCTTTTTGTGAACAATTATTATACGTAAAGAAATAAATAAATTACTTTTGCATCAATTTTTATAGGGGTTACTGATATGCCAAAAAAACGTTGGTTTTTCCTTTTATTTCTTCTTTTTTTTGGAATTTCTGGTTGGTTTTTTTTTGTTCAGGGACAAAAACTTGAGTCTCTAAAAATCCAAAATAACATAGAATTGCATCAGGTTCATCCTGTGAATTCGCTTGCCCTTGAACAGCCCATCAAACAGGATATTTTAACCGTTTTTTTAAGTACTTTCAAGGGTAATCTGAGGGATCCATTGAGCGTATTTGTACTCCAACTCATTACCATAGTATTGTTCGCCAGGTTATTTGGTATTATTTTCAGAAGATTCGGACAACCAACCGTTATCGGTGAAATTATTGCCGGTATTATTCTCGGGCCTTCTGTTTTCGGCTTATTTTTTCCAAGTTTTTCTGCCTTTCTTTTTCCGGTATCATCATTGATTAATCTCCAGTTTTTAAGCCAGGTAGGATTAATATTATTCATGTTTATCGTAGGAATGGATTTGGACATTAATATCATTCGGAATAAAGTCAGGGACGCTGTTATAATCAGTCAGTCCGGAGTGTTTTTCCCCTTTTTAATGGGAATAGGTTTGTCCTTATATTTATTCTCAAATTTTGCCCCCGCCAATATTTCCTTTTTATCTTTCACGCTATTTATCGGTACTGCAATGAGTATTACTGCATTTCCGGTTTTAGCGCGGATCATTCATGAACGGAAAATGACCCGAACGCCCTTAGGTGTACTTGCAATTACCTGTGCAGCTGCCGACGATCTGGTTGCCTGGTGTTTACTTGCGGCTGTAATTGCTATCGTAAAAGCTGGTACAGCAGTCAATGTTATTTTTACTATTGGATTGTTGGTTGCCTATGTTACATTTATGCTTTTTGCCGTTCGGCCTTTTTTGCAAAGGGTTGGCTCCATATTTGTTACTAAAGAAAACCTGAGTAAAACCGTAGTTGCCTTTGTTTTTCTAATCATGTTAGGCTCAGCTTTTCTAACCGAAATTATTGGGATACATCTTCTTTTTGGCGCTTTTTTGGCCGGAGTAATTATGCCAAAAAATATTGATTTTAAAAAGGTATTAACAGAAAAAATAGAAGATGTAAGCATGGTGTTGTTTCTTCCGCTCTTTTTTGTACTTACCGGATTACGAACACAAATCGGATTGCTCAACACCATGGATTTATGGATGGTCTGCGGATTGGTAATTTTAGTTGCTTTTGTTGGAAAATTTGGCGGGGTAACCATTGCAGCCCGTTATATGGGTCAATCCTGGCAAAATTCATTATCGTTAGGCGCTTTGATGAATACCCGTGGTTTGATGGAGCTAATTGTTTTAAATATAGGCTATGAACTCGGCGTTTTTACTCCAAGCATGTTCACCATGATGGTTATTATGGCTTTAGCCACTACTTTCTTCACCGGACCTACGTTGAGTTTTATCAACCTTTGTTTCACCAAAAAAATCATCCCCGGTTTTACTCCCGATATTCTGAAACCCTTCCGAATACTCATTTCTTTTGCTCAACCTAAAATGGGCAGCTCGCTATTAAAACTGGCTAATTTTCTGGCTGATCGCGAAAATACCAGTATTACAGCCTTACATATTACCCCAAGCTCTGAACTAAATTATCATGGCGCCATTGATTATGAGGAAGAAAGTTTTATTCCTATTAAACACACTGCAAATGAATTAAGCATTAACCTCGAAACGGATTATAAGGCCACGGGCATGGTTAGCGAGGAAATTCATAAAACACTGCGAAAGGGGCATTTTAATTTACTTTTAATGGGCGGCGCTAAAAACCTTTTTAGTGGCAATGTTATTTCAGGGAAGATAAAAAGCATCATTGATCGCAATTCTTGCAATACGGCCATTTTGCTCGATAAAGACCTTAAAAAAATTGAAAACGTACTTTGTTTGCTCGATGGAGAAAATGATTCTTTATTTAAAGATTTCTGTCTTAAAGTGAATGTAAATGCCAATGCAAAAATATCCGTATTTAACATCAATCAATCTCAGCTACCCGACCCGATTCCCAATGATCTGCCGTCTTCAAAATTTGATTTTATTGTCAACGCAGAATTAAATAAAGAACTATTTGAAAATTTCGATCTTGCACTTATCAGTATCGAAAGCTGGAAACATTTTGCATCCCGAAAAGCTTCATGGCTATCATACTGTCCTTCAACCTGTATTATCCGGCTTGTTTAATTTTTTTAACAACTGCAAGTTTTTGAATACATTGGTGTCTAAAATTTTGATTGGTATGCTGAGTTAAACATTCTTTGCCCATTTAATTGCTCATAAATGTCCGATAAGGATTTGGTAGAAAAAATACTTCAAAAGAATGAACAGGCTTTCCGCCAGTTTGTTGAGCAATACCAATCTCTTGTTTTAAAGACCTGCAATGGATTTGTACACGATGCCGATGATGCTCAGGATATTGCTCAGGATGTTTTTATAGAAGTATATCAATCCATCGAATCATTTCGTAACGATGCCAAATTATCTACCTGGCTTTACCGGATTGCCGTCAATAAATCGTTAAACCATCTTCGTAAAAACCGGAGGAAACAATGGGTTCAAAGCATTGAAAATATATTCAGCAACGGTGATAGCAATACCGTTAACGTTCAGGCTTCCGAATCTGCGGGGGCTGACTTTCACCTCGAAAGCAATGAAAGGGCAAAAATTTTGCACGAGGCTATCCATTCCTTACCTAAAATGCAACACACAGCTTTTATCCTTAATAAATATGAAGAATTATCTTATAAAGAAATTGCCGACGTAATGCAGACAAGTATTCCTTCGGTAGAATCGTTGCTGCACCGAGCCAAACTTAACCTTCAGAAAAAATTAATCGACTATTATAAAAATTTTTAATTGATTTTCGCAAGTTTTTAAAAGAACAAGTGTCATACACTAAAACGCAATACCATGAATTGCAAAGACCTAAATAAGATTATGCTTTTTTACATCCAGGGCGAGCTTGCTCCCGAAATACAAACGGAAGTTGAACAGCATATTTCTTCGTGCAACGCCTGCCAAACCCTATTCAACGAACTAAGCCAAACGCTTGATGTAATTACTATCGAAAAGAATATTCCGGAGCATCCGTTTTTTTATACCCGTCTTAAACAACGCATCGAAAACATAAAGGACGAACAATCCGAAGCCATTTTTTCTCCTACATTCTTCAAATCATGGCATTTAATTCCCGTAAGTCTGCTTATCATTATTGGCATCGCTTTCGGTATTCTGTTGGGCAATTCCGCTTCTACCGTCAAATCTTCAAGCACTATTCTCAGCGAACGCTCATCGGCGTTAAAAGCTTCAGCCGACGAATATTTTCTTAACGATATCAATCAGGATACTTTTTACGCTTATTTTCAAAACGATAAAAAATAAAAAACCATGGACCGTTTAACAAAAAACAGAGTTTTTTCATGGATAATTATCATCTTGCTGGTAGTTAATATTTCCGCTTTATCAACCATCATCTATCATAGTTTTTTCCATAAAAACAGGACTTTTCGCGTAATTGAACCCCAGGAAGGATTCGGAGGCAGGTTTCTGAAGGATGAGCTTAATCTTTCGTCCACTCAACGCGAGGAATTTAAAACTTCACGCACCTATTTTTTCCAGCACACCCGCCCCCTTTTCGACAGTCTGATGAAAAAACGTATGGATATTGCCAAGGAAATTTCTTCAAAAAAACCGGACACGCTAAAACTTTATAAATTAGCCGATGAATGGGGAAATTTACATTCTCAACTTAAAAAACAAACCATACGACATTTTCTTCAAATGAAAAGTTATTGCAATCCCGCACAACAGGAAAAACTTTCAGGCTTTTTTAATGATATTCTGATGTGCGATGAACCTATGCATGGACGCGGTATGAAATTTCGTCATGGCAGCGAAAAAAATTCAAATCGGGAAATGCCTCAGTGTCCCCCAAATATGCCGCCACCCGATGATAATCCACCTAAATAATCACCTAATAATCACTAAATAAATAAACACCATGAAAATTAATCATTTAAAAACTAAACTTTGTACAGGAATCCTTGCTTTGATATTTATTGCAGGTATTGAAACCTTGTACGCACAACCAGGTTCCGATGAAGCCCACGGAAAAATGGATAAAAAAGAAAAATGCGAAATGGATCCCGGCGCAGGAATGTGTAAAAATATCCCCGGCTTAACCGATGACCAACAAAAAAAGATTACTCAATTGCAAACCGGTATGATGAAGGAAATGCAAAGCATACACGATCAGCTTGCCGAAAAACATGCGCATCTGAAAACATTATCACATGCCGAAAAACCCGACCAGAATACTATCAACAAAACTATTGATGAAATTTCTGATTTGCAAGCTCAAATAATGAAAAAAAGATTTTCTCACCGGCAGGAAATACGCAATATCCTCACCGATGAACAAAAGGTTGTTTTTGATTCCAACAAACCCTTTAAAAGAAATGGTTGCTGCAAACCGGGCAAACGTCATCATAAAAAGATGAAAGAATGCCCGATGATGGATCAACCACCGATGAATGAATAATTGATGAATGAAAAACATGGATAATGTTGGAAAAGGGCCCGGAAACGGGTCCTTTTTTTATGCTTAAAACCGGCTTTAGGTTAATACATTTTGTACTTTTGCCGCCAAGCGAATTGTTTCTTTCTTAAAAATCTTATCTTATGATTTTCTTTTTTAAAAGTGCCGCAAGTTTTTATGCTGTGCACGCGGTAGCTCATTTGGATTCCGTTACCATCGAAAAACTATGCTGGCTCTTTGGCGATGCCGGTTTTATTAACACAAGCGAATTAGAAGGTGAATTTATCGGTCCCCGCCGCGAAATGCTTACCCCCTGGAGTACCAATGCCGTGGAAATCACTCAAAATATGGGCATACAGGGCATCAAACGAATAGAAGAATTTGTAAAAGCCGATACTTCTTTTTCATTTGATCCTATGCTTCAGGCAAAATATCATAACCTTGACCAGGAAGTCTTTACCATTAACAAGCAACCCGAACCTATCGTCAGCATCAGCAATATTGCCGAATATAATTTAAAAGAAGGCCTTTCGCTCAACGAAGAAGAAATAGCTTATCTGGAAGGAATAAGCCGGAAAATAGGCCGTCCGCTTACCGACAGTGAAGTTTTTGGTTTTTCGCAGGTTAATTCCGAGCATTGCCGTCACAAAATTTTCAATGGCACTTTTATCATTGATGGAAAGCAAATGCCCGCCTCTTTATTTGGTATGATTAAAAAAACTTCTGAACATAATCCTAATCAACTCGTTTCCGCTTACAAGGATAATGTGGCTTTTGTACAAGGGCCTGCCATCGAACAGTTTGCTCCTGCCACCCAGGACAAACCTGATTTTTTTCAGATCAAGGATATTCATTCCGTTATTTCCTTAAAAGCCGAAACCCACAACTTCCCGACAACCGTGGAACCTTTCAACGGCGCCGCTACCGGTTCGGGAGGCGAAATACGCGACCGCATGGCTGGAGGAAAAGGCAGTCTTCCCATTGCCGGAACCGCCGTTTACATGACATCGTATCCCCGGCTGCAAGCCAATAATCCCTGGGAGCAGGCAATGCCTCCACGCAAATGGCTGTATCAAACGCCGGAAGAAATCCTTATCAAAGCATCCAACGGTGCCAGCGATTTCGGTAATAAATTCGGTCAGCCGCTCATCTGCGGAAGCGTGCTTACCTTTGAACATTCGGAAAACAACAAAAATATAGCTTACGACAAGGTGATTATGCAGGCCGGAGGCATAGGCTTTGCCCGTAAACAGGACAGCCTGAAAGACGATCCCAAAGCCGGCGATAAAATCATCGTGTTAGGTGGCGACAATTACCGCATCGGGATGGGCGGTGGCGCCGTTTCGTCGGTCGCTACCGGCGAATACAAAAATTCTATCGAACTGAATGCCGTACAACGTTCCAACCCGGAGATGCAAAAACGCGTTTTCAATGCCATACGCGCCTTGGCGGAAATGGATGTAAATCCTGCCGTAACCATACACGACCACGGCGCCGGCGGTCATCTGAACTGCCTTTCGGAATTAGTGGAAGCAACCGGCGGAAAAATTGAAATCAATAAATTACCCGTAGGCGACCCTACCCTATCGGCCAAGGAAATCATCGGCAACGAATCGCAGGAGCGCATGGGTTTGATCCTGAAAGAAAAAGATGTTGATTTACTGAACAAAATTGCCGAACGTGAACGGGCTCCCATGTACGTGGTGGGCGAAACTACCGGCGACCATAAGTTTACCTTTGAAGATACAACCACAGGCGCTAAACCTATGGATCTGAAAATGGAAGATATGTTTGGCAAACCTCCCAAGACAATCATCCGCGATAAAACGGTTAACGAGGATTTCGTTTCCATAATTTACGATGAAAAACTTCTGAACAAATACCTGGAAAATGTATTGCAGTTGGAAGCCGTTGCCTGCAAGGACTGGCTTACGAACAAAGTAGATCGCTCGGTAACCGGACGGGTAGCCCTTCAGCAAACGGCCGGTAGAATTCAGTTACCACTGAACAACCTCGGCGCTGTAGCTCTCGATTATCAGGGTATAAAAGGCATAGCCACTTCCCTGGGACATGCTTCGGTGGCCGCTTTGGTAAATCCCGAAGCCGGTTCGCGCCTTTCGCTTGCCGAAGCATTGACCAACATTGTTTTTGCTCCTATTGAAAGCGGCTTAGAGGGAATTTCGCTTAGTGCCAACTGGATGTGGCCCTGCAAAAACGAAGGCGAAGATGCCCGTTTGTACAAAGCTGTGCAGGCGCTCAGTGAATTTGCCATCGCTTTAGGCATTAACATTCCCACCGGCAAGGATTCCCTTTCGATGACTCAGAAATATCCCGACGGTGAAACCGTGCTGGCTCCCGGAACCGTGATTATCTCCGCCGTTGGTGAAATAAGCAACATCCGCAAAATCATCAAACCCGTTCTGCAGGACGTCGCCGGTTCAGGTTTGATTTATATCAATTTCTCAGGAAATGATTTCTGCCTTGGCGGAAGCAGTTTTGCCCAAACACTAAACACAGTGGGCAACCAGGTTCCCGATGTAAAAGATGCGCTGTATTTTAAAAATTGTTTCAATGCCATCCAGCAAATGATAGCTAACAATCAAATCATTGCGGGACACGATATTTCTGCTGGCGGTTTGATTACGACCCTCCTCGAAATGAATTTTGCCAATACAACCACCGGAATGGATACCGACCTTACCGCTCTTGGCAATGCCGATATCATCCAAAAGCTTTTCAGCGAAAATCCGGGTGTGGTGCTTCAGGTAAAAAATGCAGACGAAGCTTGTCGTTTCCTCAAAAATCATGAAATCAGCCATGTTGTCATCGGAAAACCTTCGGACAAAAGAAATTTAGCCATACAGGATCACGGAACAACTTATCATTTTGATATTGATCATTTGCGCGACACCTGGTATCATACCTCTTACCTGCTCGACAGCAAACAATGCTCCGGGAATCATGCCAACGAACGTTTTCAAAACTATAAAAACCAGGATATGAAGTTTAAATTCAACGCTCACTTCACCGGAAAAGCCTCACAGTTTGGTATCGACCTGCACCGTCGTCAGCCCACAGGCATCCGGGCCGCCATCATACGCGAAAAAGGCGTGAACGGCGACCGCGAGATGGCGTATTCGCTTTACCTTGCCGGCTTCGATGTGAAAGATGTCCACATGACCGACCTTATTTCCGGTCGCGAAACTCTTGAAGACATCAGCATGATCGTCTTTGTAGGCGGATTCTCCAATTCCGACGTACTGGGTTCGGCCAAAGGCTGGGCGGGAGCTTTCCTTTACAACCCTACGGCGAAACAAGCGCTGGATAACTTCTATAAACGCAACGATACGCTGAGCCTCGGCGTATGCAACGGCTGCCAGTTGATGGTGGAACTGGATCTGATAAATCCCGATCACGATAAAAAAACGCGTATGCTGCATAATGCTTCGCACAAATTTGAATCGGCTTTTCTGAATGTGGATGTGCTGGAAAATAACGCTGTAATGTTGCGTTCGCTTGCCGGAAACCGCCTCGGGATATGGGTTGCCCACGGCGAAGGACGTTTTTCGTTCCCTTACCCGGAAGGCAATTATCACATTCCTGTAAAATACAGCTATTCCGAATATCCGGGCAATCCCAACGGTTCCGATTTTGCCGCCGCCGCTATCTGTTCTGCCGATGGCCGGCATCTGGCTATTATGCCCCATCTCGAAAGAGCCTTGTTCCCATGGAACTGGGCCGAATATCCCGTTGACCGGAAAAACGATGAAGTTTCTCCATGGGTGGAAGCCTTTGTGAATGCCAGGGAATGGATCAAAAGATTGACGAATGACGATTGTTGATTGACGAATTTAACCTTCCCAGAGTTCAAAGTCCCGATACTCAAGACAGACCTTGGAAGGGTTTTCATCATTCATAGCTTATAGACATTCCATGTTTTGATTGCATTAAATGCTACTATTGCTTTTGCACATCCAAACCGTCTCTGATTTGCCTTTTTAAACATGGAATGTCTTTTAACTTGTCAATGCCTGAAATACGTTGACCACTTTTAATTAAAAATTAAGTTACAAAATTAGTAAAAAATGGCAACAAGAAATCAATTTAAAATGACCATAGCCGAGCGAAGGCATCGTCATTTCAGCG
>Ga0268360_1000687_pt1 | contig 48646 bp, 30 predicted proteins | sample BioMet11_FD_192465 | JGI IMG/M metagenome (GOLD analysis project Ga0268360, IMG submission 192465) | Sewage microbial communities from Oakland, California, United States - Biofuel 11 (Illumina Assembly) | ecosystem: Engineered > Wastewater > Sewage > Unclassified | place: USA: California... | reverse complement strand
CACCCATGGGTTGGATACAAATAGAAGGAATGGAGTTTTTTGCCTATCACGGTTGTTTTGCCGAAGAGCGAATTATAGGCACCAAATTCAGGGTTGATATTTCCCTTAAAACGGATACTTCGGTAGCAGAAGCTACCGACGATATTTCGAAAACCGTAAATTATCAATCCGTTTATTTATTAGTAAAAACGGAAATGGAACAGAAATCGCATCTGCTCGAACATGTGGCAAGGCGTATTCTTACCAAGGTATGCCAAACATATCCCGAAATTACAGATTGCCAGGTTAAAATTTCCAAATTAAATCCTCCGTTGGGAGGAAAAATTGGAAGCGTGAGTGTTACGCTTTCGACCAACGACTGATATTTTGCTTGTATTTGTTGTTGATTTAGATAATTATCTTATCTTTGCCAGCCAAAATGGTCTCGTGGCCGAGTGGCTAGGCGCCGGTCTGCAAAACCGTTGACAGCGGTTCGAATCCGCTCGAGACCTCAACAAAATCCTTCCTTTCTGGAAGGATTTTTTATTTATTTCTCTTTTTTTCTTAATTTTGTGAAATGAAATCATTGAAAAATAAAATCTTTAAATTTCCTGATTTTACCGCTATTATTGAAAAAAGTGATGATGGTTGGTATGTAGGACAAATTCAGAAGGTACCCGAAGCCATTTCACAAGGAAAAACAATTGAAGAATTGAAAGAAAATCTTATAGATGCCCTAAATCTGGTTCTGACCAATTAAAATGGAGTGTAGTTTTATGTTTAAAAATCAAAAAGGCTTGCAAATTAATTAATTTACAAGCCTTTTTAATTGTATGTTGTGGAGTATAGGGGAGTCGAACCCCTGACCTCTTGACTGCCAGTCAAACGCTCTAGCCAACTGAGCTAATACCCCGTTATTATTTTAGATTGCAGATTTACGATTTGAGATTGCAGTATGATCGTTATCTTTGTACGCAAAATCTAAAACAGGGTGCAAAGATAAATTTTTTTTGATTTCTCCTGCGATTTTTAAAAAATTATCCAATAGCATCGATTATCATAATAAATTACCGAAAATGAAGCGTCTGTTTGCCGCCATCAAAATAAAACCTGAGAAAACTTTTTTTGAAGTTTATACCCATCTAACCACTAACCTTAGCAACGAACGTATTAATTGGGTAAACCCGGAAAATATTCACATCACTCTAAAATTCTTTGGCGAAACCGACGAGCGGAAAATTCCGGATATCAACGCTGTTTTCAAAAAGATTGCACTCCATGCTCAACCATTTACGCTTTCTATCAACAAAGTGGGTATTTTTGGAAGTTCTTATCAACCCAAAGTGGTCTGGTTTGGAATAGATACAAATCCTGTTCTGCTTGAACTTGCCAGAAATGTAAAAACAGATTTACAAACCATAGGATTTGACGACGACGGTCAACATTTTGTTCCACATCTGACTATCGGAAGAATAAAATTGCTGAAAGACCGTAAATTTTTTCAGGAAGTGATAAATGAACATAAAAATACTTTCATACAGGAAGTTCCGGTAAATCGTTTTTTCCTGTATGAAAGTATTTTGCGAAGAGAAGGACCTATCTATAAAGTGGTGGAAACGTTTCCGTTTTCACAGATTCAATAATCGTTTGATTATTGATTTTCTTCGTTGATTGTTTCGGCTTCTGTCTCAGGCTTTGTTTCTTTGGCATCTTCTTTTTTCTTTTCCATAAAGAAACTTACCAACAGCCCTACACCTCCACCGATACAGATTAATCCAAAATACACAACTTCCGGGTCGAGACGGGTGGTAGCTGTGAGTATGTTTCCGATAAAAATGCCGGAACCTATACCTACAAGTAATAATCCAATTTTAAGCGGATTGAAAAAATTTGTCTTGCTGTCGAACATGGTAGGATCTAATCCTCTTTCCATGGCTGCCAGCCTGTCTTTTCTGCGAATGGCAAGATTAACAATGCCATAAAACGTTCCGAAAATAATTCCGATGATAAATACTGGTGTCATATTTTTAAGTTTTTAGGGTTCATAAATCATGTTTACATAGCTTTTGACGCCGGTAATTATTTCAGGTTACAATTTTCTATAAAAATAATTCGTATCTTGTAACCCAAAAACTATTTTGACGTCAAATAGCCAGATTAAACCCACAGGTATGACAAATAGAAATAATGATGAAAATATTTTTCATACCTATAGGTTCCACAAGGCCTTGAAAAAACAAATTATTTGCGAGTGAAATTCCAGGACGACAATATTTATATTGAACGGGTGCTTAAAGGCGAAGTTGCCGCTTTCAGCTATTTGGTTGAAAAGCACAAAGAAATGGTTTTCACCATTGCCATGAAAGTAGTACGTAACCGGGAGGACGCTGAGGAAATTGCCCAGGATGCTTTTCTGAAAGCTTACCAGGCATTAAAGACTTTTAAACGGGAATCGAAATTTGCAACATGGATGTATAGAATTGTATATAATACGGCCATTTCTAAAACCAGGAAAAAACAAATGGAACTGGCGCCTCTTGACGATATAATTATTGATAATTTTACAACCGACGAAATTCATGAATCGGCAGGCCGCTTAAGCGATGAAGAACAATCGGAATTAATCAATCAGGCTATTAAACAATTGCCTGAAGATGAGAGTTTATTATTAATGCTTTTTTATAAAAAGGAAAGCTCTGTTGAAGACATAAGCCAAATAACCGGTCTTTCATCATCAAATGTGAAAGTGAAACTGCACCGGATACGGAAAAAATTATATACCGAACTGAATGAGCAAATTAATGTTAAAGTACCAGCAATCAACTAAAAAATGAAAGACATGGAAAAGGATAAGGATAAAGAAATAGAAGATGATTTCATCAAAAACCTGATGAATAAAGTTGATTTAGAACAACCACCGGCTGATTTTACATTAAAAATCATGGATAAAATCCAGACCGGCATAATTACAGAAACTGTAGAAGCCAAACCCTGGCTGAGCAAGCTTAACTACTTGGTTTTTTGTATTGCTTTTATCGCTATTGGAATATTTTGCCTGGTTTTTGATTTTACAAACTTTGGTTTCAGAAATGAATTGCCGGTTTTTAACACCATAGGAATCTATTTAAATTCCATTGCCGACTATATCATCACGGGATCTCATACTTTAGGCAGAGCTTTTGCTTCTTTTAAAAGTTCACCTGTGATAATTGCCGTATTATTTGCCATTCCATTATTGTTTGGTTTCGACAGGTTATTACGCAAACCAGAGGCTACGCATAAAGCATTCATTTTTTAATTTTATTCAAATGCTTCCAAAAAAACTGGAGCAAGGATTAACAGAAAACTTATCATCCCGCTATAAGCATCCGGTAGCTTTGCTATCTTCATATTCTGTTTCTGGTGGTTGTATCAATCAAGCAGAAAAAATAACAACTTCGGAAGGAGTTTTCTTTTTAAAATGGAATGATGCTTTCAAATATCCGGGAATGTTTGAAACAGAGGCTAAAGGGCTGAAACTTCTGAAAAATGCGGGTGAAATCTTTATTCCTGAAGTTATTTCGTCATCCCTTGTTGATAAGTATTCTTTTCTATTGCTTGAATTTGTGGATCAGGCAGGTAAAATCAAAAACTTTGGGGAAGATTTCGGTATTTCTTTAGCGCGTTTACACAAGCACAGTTCTGATTATTTTGGTTTAGATCACGATAATTATATCGGATCATTGCCTCAAAGCAATCAAAAACATAGCGACTGGATTAGTTTTTTTATTGAAGAACGGCTTGAAAAACAAATCCGGCTTGCCCGCGACGCTGGAAAAATATCAGCAAACAGTGTAAGTCGTTTTGAGCATTTATTCAAAGTATTACCCGAAATTTTTCCTGAAGAATCACCGGCTTTGCTTCATGGCGATCTTTGGAACGGCAATTTTATGATTTCTCCGCAGGGAAAAGCCTGTATTTTTGATCCGGCAGTGTATTTTGGCCATCGCGAAATGGATTTGGCTATGTCGAAATTATTTGGTGGTTTCAGTCCTGTTTTTTATGAAGTATATCAACAGCAATATTCTCTCGAAAAAGGCTGGCAAAAGCGTTTGGATATTTGTAATCTTTATCCGTTAATGGTTCATGTTAACCTGTTTGGAGAAAGTTATATAAACTCGGTTGAAAGTATCCTTCGTAAATTTTAATGTTTAACACCAATTTTTTCCATCCAAAGCTGATGAAAATTCTTTTGTTTTACCACCGGTAAAGCGCGGCGGCTACCCCATGCTTTGGTAAAAACCTTATTTAAAATTTTATTTTTCATATTGGCATTACCAAAATCCATCATCCAGCGGTTGAGCATTATTTTTTTCCATCCGAACATTGTAATTCTTTCAATGGAGTTATAATAATAGCTTTTAACAGAATCATTACGGTTATACAACAACAATTCATGGAGATTAATCTTTGCCGGACAAACTTCAGTACATCTTCCACAAAGCGATGAAGCAAAACTCAGATGTTTGAATTCTTTCATCCCGCGCAAATGCGGTGAAATGACGGAGCCTATAGGACCACTGTAGGTTGTTCCATAAGTCCATCCACCTATACTGCGATAGATTGGGCAAGCATTGAGACAGGCACCGCAACGTATGCACGACAATGCACGACGCTGATGGCGCTGAGCTAAAACCTGAGTACGGTTATTATCAAGTAATATTACGTACATCGCTTCCGGGCCGTCGGTTTCACCTTCCTGGCGGGGTCCGGTTATAATTGAATTATAAGCTGTAATGTTTTGTCCGGTTCCATGAGTTGCTAAAAGTGGCCAGAATAAATCCAAATCTTTCATATACGGTATCACCTTTTCGATACCTGTAATAACAATATGTACTTTTGGAAAAGAAACAGACATCATTCCATTACCTTCATTTTCGGTAAGCGCTATTGCTCCAATATCGGAAATAATAAAATTACCTCCAGTAATGCCAATGTCGGCGGAATAAAATTTCTCACGCAGAAGTTTTCGAACAAAAGTGGTTATTTCCAACGGAGTACTTTGAGCTGACATTCCAAATTTCTCGTTAAACAGTTTAGCCACATCTTCTTTCGATTTGTGCATCGCCGGCGTAAGAATATGATAAGGTTTTTCTCCTGCAAGCTGAACGATATATTCGCCCAAATCCGTTTCGAGTGACTCTATATTATGACTTTCAAGATTTTTGTTCAGTTCCAACTCTTCGCTGATCATGGATTTGGATTTAACTACATGCTTGGCACGATATTTTTTCATGATCGCAAGAATCTCCATTATGGCATCTAAAGCATTTTCAGCCCAGATGACTTTTCCTCCATGTTTTTCAAAATTAAATTCAAAATCAATCAGGTATTTATCAAGCTCATTGAGAACTTTATGCTTTAAATGTGCAACGCGTCGTTTAGCCGTTTCAATGTCGGAATATTGTTTTTTTCCGTTTACAACAGCTATATCATATCTCGAAATGTTCCAGTCAAGCTTTCGACGGTGTTCTGCATCAAAAGATTTAACTTCAGATTCTTTAATAAACTTTTCGTACGCTTCTGACATGTTATTATTTTATAAGGTTTTGGCAATTTTTTCAATTCTCCGTTGATGGCGTCCACCCTCAAAGCCGGTAGTTAAAAAAATATTCATCACATTGAGTGCAACATTAAAATCAATAAAACGTGCAGGCAAGGCAAGGATATTAGCATCATTATGCAAACGAGCAAATTTAGCAATTTCTTCATTCCAGCATAAAGCGCTTCTTACTTTTGAATATTTATTAGCTGTAATATTAACTCCGTTGCCGGTTCCGCAGATTAAAATACCTCTATCATATACTCCTTCATTGACAGAATGAGCTACTAAATGTGCAAAATCGGGATAATCAACGCTTTCTTCTGAAAAAGTACCATAATCTTTTACCTGGTAACCATTATTTATGAGGTTTTCCATCAAAAATTTTTTCAATAAATACCCCGCATGATCGCTTCCTAATGCCAAAATTTTACTTTTATTCACCATTGTTAATAAGTTTTTTCAACCGACAAATTTAGCCTAAAAAACAATAAACCGTAAGCTTTGTGATTTTAAACTCTTTATTTTTATACTTCATTACATCGAGATAATTCCACATAACTTAACTTCAAATTTTTAAAATCTTTTAACAATTTTTTGTTTATATCTGAGTACTTTTGTTCAAATTTTTACAACAACTTTTTGGGTTATTAACAATCCTGTGTTTTTTTACCAAATTTAATTTTTTTCACATAACTTATCAGAAGTAATCAAGATGATATTAACAATTGACGGAGGTTTTTCCAACCTTTTTTTATCAACAAAATAGTTATGAACATCACGGTTAATAAGTTTGTAAATAATTTATAATCTTTGTTTTTATAAAATTTATAGTGTTGATGGATTGTTAATAAATTGGTATTTTTAAATAATCCAAACTAAGTAAAATTAATTTATTAACTAAACTAACAACACTAACTAATAATAATATAATTTTAAAATTTTAATTTATATTAAATACTAAAAAAGAAGAAAGGAATTATCCATTGACAAAAATACTAACATCAAATCTACGGCAGGAGATTTTTAAACTTAAAAAAGAAAAGAACGCCGTAATTTTAGCTCATTATTATCAGATACCTGAAATTCAAGATGTCGCCGATTACATTGGTGATAGTCTGGGACTTTCGCAACAGGCATCCGAGACCAATGCAGATATTATTTTGTTTGCCGGTGTTCATTTTATGGCGGAAACAGCTAAAATTCTCAATCCTTCCAAAAAAGTTATCATGCCTGATCTTAATGCAGGCTGTTCGTTAGCCGATTCCTGTCCTGCGGATGATTTTAAACATTTTATTCAACAATACCCTGACCATAAAGTTATTTCATACATCAATTGTTCATCTGTCGTTAAAACCATGTCGGATGTAATATGCACATCGGGAAATGCAGTTCAAATCGTAGAATCTTTTCCAAAGGAACAAAAACTGATATTTGCTCCCGATAAAAACCTCGGTGGATATATTAACAATCTTACAGGACGCAATATGGTGTTATGGAATGGCAGTTGTGAAGTCCATGATATTCTTTCAACCGAAAAAATCATCCGTTTAAAAATAAAAAATCCGGATGCTAAATTAATTGCACATCCTGAATGCAAGGCACAGGTACTCGCTTTGGCTGATTTTATTGGTTCTACCACCGCAATGTTAAAATTCACCTCTACCGATAACAGTAAAAAATATATTGTTGCCACGGAAAGCGGAATCTTGCATCAAATGAAAAAGGACTCGCCCGGTAAAGAATTTATTATTGTGCCAAAAGACGAAACCTGCTCATGCAACGACTGTCCTTACATGAAATTGAATACAATGGAAAAGTTGTATTATTGCCTTTTGAATGAACAACCGGAAATAAATCTGACGGAAAATATCATAACAAAGGCTAAAGTTCCTATCTTGCGGATGCTCGAAATATCAAAAAAATAATAAGCTAATCAAATAAAATCAGTTCATTATATATTTTATCACAAAAATGAAAAGAAACGGCATTCTGATTTTAATTTTAATGATTTCGATGGGTTTATTTGCCCAAAGTAACGTCAAAAAAGACGGTTACAATGTGTTTTATCATGCTAACGGTAAAAAATCGAGCGAAGGAACCATGAGGCAAGGCGAACCCGATGGCTATTGGAAAACGTATAATGAAAATGAAATCATTAAATCGGAAGGTAACCGTAAAAATTATGAATTAGACAGCCTTTGGAAGTTTTACGACGATAATGGCAAGCTGATTCTTGAAATCAATTATAAAAACGGAAAGAAAAACGGTATCAAAAAGACATATCGCGAAAAGGAAATTGTAGCTGAAAATTATATTAACGATATAAAACAAGGGTTGACAACCTATTACTATCCCGATGGTAAAATAATGAAAACCATTAATTTTGAAAAAGGGATGGAAAACGGCTTATCGAAGGAATATGCCGAGGATGGAACGGTGATTATGATTCTTGAATATAAAAAAGGCTTTATCATTAATCGCGAACGGATTAACCGCAGGGATAAAAACGGTTTAAAACAGGATTTGTGGAAAACGTTTTATGAAAATGGCAATGTTTGCCTGGAAGGAACATACAAGGATGATAAGAAAAACGGATACTTCAAACAGTATTCCACGGAAGGCAATTTGCTTGAAATCACCAAATATGTTGATGATGTTTTGCAGGTTGAAGCTGCCGAGATTGTAAAATTAGATGTTAAAACGGACTATTATCCCGATGGTAAGCCCAAGACCGTTGCCAGTTATAAAAATAACATTCCCGAAGGCGTGCGACGCGAATATTCGGAGGAGGGTAAGGTAGTGGCAGGATATACCTTCAAAAATGGCGTTAAGATGGCCGAGGGTATCGTGGATGACGAAGGGGTGAAAGATGGACCATGGAAGGAGTTTTTTGCAGATGGTAGCCTTAAATCGCAGGGAGTATATAATGCCGATAAACGGATAGGAGAATGGAAGTTTTTTCACCAGAACGGACAATTGGAACAAACGGGAAAATATAACAAAGCCGGAAAACCGGAAGGTTTATGGCAATGGTACTTTGCCGACGGAAAACTGCTGAGAGAGGAAAATTATATTAACGGACTGGAAGACGGCATTTTTACCGAATACGACGAGGACGGTAACGTGATCACTCAGGGTGAATACTTGGAAGGCATGGAAGAAGGTTTATGGAAATATAATACCGGCGACCGGCGCGAAGAAGGAACCTATAAAAGCGGCATGCGGAACGGAAGCTGGAAAACCTTTTATCCTGACGGAAAACTGAGTTTTGAAGGTTCGTATATTGATGATAATCCCAACGGAAAACATACCTGGTACTGGGATAATGGTAACCGCAAGGACGAAGGCAATTATGTGATGGGTAACCGCGAGGGCGAATGGACATCTTTCAACTACGACGGCACCCCTTTCCTGATGATTTATTATAAAAACGGCATCGAAAAAAGCTACGACGGCATAAAGATAAAACCGGAAATAACGCAGGAGTAAAAAATAAAAACCTTAAGCATCTTGACCTCTTGTTCAAGTTCTGCTATTCGTTTATCTTTATCAATAGTGCTTGCCGACATGCCAACAAAAAAAGACAATAAACACACGCAATCAAAAGAAAATCAAGTATTTTTACGAACGACGGCATAAGAAATTTATTAACAACCAAGTGATTTTTTAAAATGCAGCCTAACAAGTTCGCCCTAATTGTTAATATCCATGTTTTTTACGAAAACTATTCTTTAAGGGGGGTGATTAGTTACAAATAACAAAGTAAGCTATTCAATTACTCCAGCACTTTCAACGCTTTATCCATCCTTGCAATTACTTCTTTTTTTCCCAGAAGTGCTGCTATTTCTGTCATTCCAGGACCTTTTCCCGCGCCTACGAGTGTCAGTCGCCAGGGATTCATTACCTGACCCATGTTTAATCCGTTATCTTCGATGTATTGGTGAATGGTTTTGTCAAGGTTTTCCATAGAGAAGGGTTCTATGTTGCTCAGAAAATCTTTAAAACGGACAAGTATATCGGAAGTGTTTTCCTTCCATTGTTTTTTAATGAATTTTTCATCATAACTTTCCGGAGCTTTAAAGAAATAACTGCTTTGCTCCCACAAGTCGGGCAGAAGGGTGCAACGTTCCTTAATCAGTCCACAAACGTCGGTTAGATAAGCGTCGGTGGTTATAATGCCTTTTTCTTTAAGAACAGGCTGAAGATAAGATGCCAGAAAAGCATTATCTTTTTCGTTCAGATAATGATGATTGAACCATTTTGCCTTTTCCGGGTCGAATTTAGAACCCGATTTTCCGATGCGTTCGATGGAAAAAGCTTCTATTAATTCATCCATGCTAAAGATTTCCTGTTCTGTACCCGGGTTCCAACCCAATAATGCGAGCATATTGATAAATGATTCAGGAATATAACCTGATTCGCGGTAACCGGAGGAAATTTCACCGGATTTAGGGTCAGTCCAGCGAAGAGGGAAAACGGGAAAGCCCAGACGGTCGCCATCGCGTTTGCTGAGCTTGCCATTGCCTTCGGGTTTCAGCAGTAATGGAAGATGGGCAAACTGTGGCATGGAATCTTCCCAGCCAAGATAACGGTATAAAAGAACATGAAGAGGGGCGGAGGGAAGCCATTCTTCGCCGCGGATGACGTGCGATATTTCCATCAGATGGTCATCCACTACGTTGGCAAGATGATACGTCGGCATACCGTCGCTTTTGTACAATACTTTGTCGTCCATCAGCGAGGAGTGAAAACTAACTTCGCCACGTATCAGGTCGTTTACCCGGATTTCTTCGTCTTCCGGTGTTTTAATGCGTATTACATAATGTTCCCCGGCAGCCAGACGGTTTTTTACGTCTTCCGGCGAAAGTGTCAATGCGTTTTTCATCCGAATACGGGTAGCCGGGTTATATTGAAAAGTAATTTTTTGAGCTTCGAGTTCTTTACGAATTGTTTCGAGTTCCTGCGGAGTATCAAAGGCATAATAAGCGTGTCCGTTATTCACTAATAAATCGGCATATTGTTTATACAGTTCCTTTCGGTCCGACTGGCGATAAGGAGCATGAGGACCGCCTAAGCCAACGCCTTCGGTATAATTGAGTCCGCACCAGTGTAACGATTCAATAATATAATTTTCGGCTCCGGGAACAAAACGGTTTTGGTCGGTATCTTCGATGCGGAGGATGAAATCACCGTCGTTCTTTTTTGCAAAAAGATAGTTATACAATGCGGTACGTACACCGCCAATATGTAAAGGTCCTGTGGGGCTTGGAGCAAACCTTACCCGTACTCTTCGGTTAGTCATTTATTAGAATTTTAGCGTGCAAAATTAATAAAATGAAGCTTAGTAAAACTTCATAACCTTTTCCGTTACGTTTTCTGTAGTATCAAAAAGCGTAAAAAAGTAAATACCGTTAGGAAGATTAACTGTAGTAATAGAAAAATCAGTTTTTTCACGATGTCCGCTGTAAATTATCCTTCCTTCGAGGTCTGTGAGATGATAAGTAATTGGTTTTGCATCCGGATTAAAAAAATGCACGTAAAATTTACCGGACGAAGCATCGGTAATTAGTTTAAAATTAAGCTTATTTAGAGGTTTGTCTATTTCTTGCCGTACGTTGGTTATTTCTTTCAGAAGCCAATGATTAGGATCTGGTTCAATAGCTGTAACATAGTTGTGTAAGGGGATGGAATAATTATCAAGGTTTGTTGTCTGTTTTAATCGTAAAGTGGTATCACCATTTAAAAACCTGATTTTATAATCCATCGAATTTATAAATAAGGGAGTATTTGATGAAGAAGTACTTTGTGATGATGAAATATATAAGGTGCCATTTTTCTGTACCCAAGTAATATCGTAAACCGGATATCCTTCCCCAAAATACCATTGATTGAAAAAATCGGTAAAATCCATACCCGAAATACTATCCAGAACGGCTTTAAAATCTAATCCGGTAGCCGTATTACCACCGAATTTATTTTGATATGTTTTTAAAGTTTTAAAAAATAAACTGTCGTTTTGTAATTCATATCGAATCATGTGCAGGATGGTGGCTCCTTTGTTGTATGATAAATTGCCGTTAAAAATACGGCTTGGATCGGATGATTCAGAAAATGGAATATAAATACTGCCATCAGGTTTTGCTAAAGCCGATTTCTGGATAGAAAGCAACCATGTATCGGCAGCATCCTGGCTTTCGAGGTATTGGTGTGCAAGATATTCAGAATATGTGGCAAATCCTTCGTTTAGCCAGATATCGCTCCATGTTTTACAGGTAACATGATCGCCAAACCACTGATGACTTAATTCATGAGCGGATAATGAAAATCCGTAGCCTTCCAGTGTTGTCATCGTCTGATGTTCCATACCACCGCTTTGTGCCGATTGGCAGGTTCCATATTTTTCACGACTAAAAGGATAAGTGCCATACAAACGGGAAAACAGTTCAATATAATCCTTCATTCGATCAATATCCTGTTTATGTGCCGAAATATAATCGGGATTACCGCAAATATAATTCTGAATTAAAAGGGAGTCATTAATACCGGGTAATTTTGCATAAATGTCATACTCCTGATAGTTTGAAACAGCCGCTGAGATAAGATAATAGGCAATAGGATAATGTGTTTTCCATTCATAACGTACTTTTCCATCAGGCAGAGTGGTAATACCTGTAAGCAAACCATTAGATCCGGCTTTATTTTCGGCGCTTGTGGTAATATAAATATAAGCCGAATCGGCTTTATCTTCGAGTACTTGTTTACACGGAAACCAATATTTTGCGGCTAAAGGCTCCGAAAGTGTCCAGGTTACATCAAAATGCTGTTCCCAGGTTTGTCCGGTTTTTATACCATAAAAGGAATCGGATAAACGAGGTGTGCCATGATAAAATACCTGTGTTGAAATAAAATCTCCAATGCTGACTTGTGAGGAAACTTTTGCATATACTTCATCCTGATTTCGGATAAACACAGCCGGCTGATGGTTAATTTTTACGGAATCAATAACGAGTTCAGAAACCAATTCAAATGCAAAGGTATCGAGTATAGGGGAAATTACTTTAGCATTGATGGTTACATTTCCTTTTACATCTATCGAATTACGCTCAAGACAGATGTCTAATTTATAAAAAGAAACATCATAACTATTAAGCAAATGGGAGAGTTTTAAATTTATTTTATGAGTTGATTCGGGACGATTTTTGATAAGAAATTCATTTTGCTGTTGGTACGGATATTGTTGAGCAAACAGGCAAGTTCCGATGACAAGTAAAGCCAAAAGCGGAAAAATACATCGAAAGGCGAAAGATAAAATATGGTTGTAAAATTTGATCATCGTGTGGTACGATAAATAAATTCAATTAATGAGTACTTTTGCCAAAAGTAATTAATTTGCTTATAGGTGTGCGGTTTTTATAAAAAATGATTTAAATCCACTGGCAGATAAACAGTAATGATAAATAAAATGCAGGATAATTATCACTTTTTAATCAATAAGTTAGATGCGTTTATCCGACGATATTATAAAAACCGGATAATAAAAGGAGTAATTTATACGCTCGCTATTTTGTTGTTTTTATTTATTTTTATCGTAATACTTGAATATACCAATCATTTCGGAATTATTATCCGTTCCATTATTTTTTATTCGTTTCTAATCATTTCGGGGTTTATTTGTATTCGTTTAATTGTAATTCCAGCATTTCAGCTTTTAAAAATTGGTAAAATTATTTCGCATGAGAAGGCCGCAAAAATTATTGGAAAGCATTTTTCGGATGTAAATGATATTTTAATAAATACATTACAACTTAAAAAATTAGCTGATAATTCCCCTGAGAACAAAGAATTAATTAATGCGAGCATTAATCAGAAAATAAATAAACTAAAACCTATTTCTTTTAACTCGGCTATTGATATTAAGAAAAACCGGAAATTTTTGAAATATGCGATCCTGCCTCTTTTAATTATAATTTTAGTATTCTTTACAAAACCTGCCGTTCTAATTGAACCAATGAACAGAATTCTGAATCATGATCGCTTTTTTGAAATTAAAGTACCCTTTCAAATTAATATATTAAATCCGAAATTAGAGGCCATTCAGCAGGAAGATTTTGATTTACAATTAAAATTATCAGGTAATGAAATTCCTGATGAAATATATATAAAGACTGAAGGTACCGTTTTTAAATGTTTTAAAAAAAATACTGTATTATTTAACCATACTTTTAATAACATCCAAAAATCTACCGAATTTCAGTTAATTGCTGGTAAATATCATTCACCCGTTTACGAACTAAAAGTAATACCTAAGCCAATCATATTAAATTTTGATATAGCCTTAAATTATCCCAAATATATTAAAAAGGAAGATGAGATCATCAGCAATTCCGGTGATTTATTGATTCCGGCTGGGACGAAAGTCAATTGGAAATTTTTTACACGGGATGCCAGAAAGATTTTTTTAAATTTTGATGGCAAGCCTGTGATACTTAATTCCGGGTTCTCAAATACGTTTTCCTTTTCATCATCATTTTTTCATAGTACTAAATATACTATGCAGGTTATCAATGAATACATGAAGAATAATGATTCCTTAACGTATTCAATTAATGTTATTCCTGATGCATATCCTTCAATTAATGTGAATGAATTTAAAGACACTGTTTATAATAATCGTCTTTATTTCAATGGGGACATTAAGGATGATTATGGCTTTACAAGATTAATTTTTAGATATAAAATATTAAATAAAGAAGGAGATCCTCCCGGTTTTAGAAATTTATTAATGACGGACACAATTCCGATTAATTTCAAAGAGAATCAGCAACAGTATTTTTATTTTTTTGATATTTTAAAAAGTAATGCACGACCGGGTGACGAACTGGAATATTATTTTGAAGTTTGGGATAATGATGGCATAAATGGTGCGAAATCATCCAAAACTCAAAAAATGATGTTTAAAGTACCAACGCTCGATGAAATTGAAAGAAAAACAGAAAATACCAATAACGAAGTTAAAGAAGATTTAGAAAAAACGATAAAAGATGTAAAATCAATGCAGCATCAGGTTGATGATTTGAATAAGAAATTATTAGATAAAAAAACGCTGAGTTGGCAGGATAAAAAACAGATTAATGAACTATTAGATAAACAAAAAGAAATACAAAAGAATATTGATAATATTAACAAAAAGAACCAAAACAAATTAATTCAGGAAGAATCATTTAAAACCGTAGACAATTCAATAATTGAAAAACAAAATGAACTTCAACGTCTTTTTAATGAAGTAATGACCGATGAATTGAAAAAAATGTTTGAGGATATGCAGAAATTATTGGATGAATCGGATAAGAAAAAAGTGAATGAAATGCTTGAAAAAATCAAATTCAACAATAAAGATTTAGAGAAACAATTAGATCGGAATTTGGAACTTTTTAAAAGAATGGAATTTGATAAAAAACTATCTGAAACCATTGATAAGATTGATCATTTAGCAGAGGAACAAAAAAAACTATCTGAACAAACTAAGGAAAATTCAAAAGAGAATCTTTTTCAAAAACAAAATGAATTAAATGATGAATTTAATAAGATAAAAAAAGACATAGATGATCTGGAAAAGAAAAATGATGCGTTAGAAAAGAAAAATGATTTTAAAAATACCGATGAAAAACAGAATTCCATTGAAAAAGAAATGAAAAAAAGCCTTGACAATCTTAAAAATAATAAAAATTCCCGTGCATCTCAGGATCAAAAAAATGCTTCTAAACAAATGGAGGAACTTAGCCAGAGTTTAAATGATATGCAACAGGAAATGGAATCAGAAGAAAATGGTGAGGATATGGCGGCATTACGAGAAATATTGGAGAATTTATTAAGAATATCTTTTAAACAGGAGAATTTAATTAACCAAACAAATAGTATAGCAAGTAATAATCCTAAATATTTAAAAATTATTCAGCAACAAAAGGATTTAAGGGATGATTTTACAATTGTAAATGATTCGCTATTTTCGCTAAGTAAACGGCAAATGATGATTCAGCCATTTGTATTAAAAGAAACAACTAAAATTAATTTTTTATTTGGACCTGCGTTAGAAGATCTTGAATCAAGAAATGTAAATGTTGCCAAAAGTAAACAACAATATATTATGACATCTGTAAATAACCTTTCGTTACTTCTTTCTGAAATTTTAAAACAGATGGAAAATCAGCAAAATATGCAGATGCCAGGAAAAGGGAAGTCATCTTGTTCTAAACCAGGTGCCGGGAGTCCATCGATGAAGACAATGAAGCAATTACAGGAACAACTTAACAAACAGATGGAAGATTTTAAAAATGGGAAAGGAAAGGGTAAGGGACAGGGCCAACAGTCGATGAGTGAACAACTTGCAAGAATGGCTGCTGAACAGCAAGCAATCAGGCAGCAATATCAAAAATATGGGGAAGAATTAAACAAACAAGGATCTGGATCTGATGGAAATTTGAAAAAAATTGTTAACGATATGGAACAAACAGAAACTGATATTGTAAATAAAACCATAACTAATGAAACTTTAAAAAGGCAACAGCAAATTTTAACACGACTTTTAGAATCAGAAAAAGCCGAACAGCAGAGAGAAAAAGAACAAAAAAGAGAATCCAATGAAGCAAAACAAAATGTATACTATAATACTTCTCGATTTTTGGATTATAAAAAGCTTCAAAGTACACAAAATGAATTATTGAAAAACAATCAGTTAAAGCTTAAAACCTTTTACAAGCAAAAGGTGAATAATTATTTTATTAAATTTTAATATTTGGAAATAGTAACAAAAAATGAAAAGAATTAACTTTTTTTCTGAGGAGGTGGATTTCGATTTAAAGAATCCTAATATTATTAAAAAGTGGATTAAATTTGTTATTGAAAAGGAATCCAAAAACTTTGAAACAATAAATTATATTTTTTGTAATGATAATTATTTGCACCAGTTAAATGTCGAATATTTAAAACATGACACCCTTACTGATATTATCACTTTTGATTATTCTACTAAAGAAAATATTTCTGGCGATATTTTTATAAGTATTGATAGAATAAAGGAAAATTCGGAAATATTTAATAAATCGTCAGAAGAAGAATTGCATCGGGTAATTGTTCATGGTATTTTACATTTGATTGGATATAATGATAAAACAATTGATGATAAGGTAATTATGACAAAAAAGGAAGATGAATACTTAATGTTTCACGTGAAACAAAAATAAAATCACCAAAATATATTATGGGCTTTATAAAGGATTATGATATAATTGTTGTCGGAGCAGGCCATGCGGGAAGTGAGGCTGCAGCAGCAGCTGCAAATATGGGTTCGTCCGTGTTATTAATCACGATGAACATGAATAATATTGCACAAATGTCATGTAATCCTGCAATGGGAGGGGTGGCAAAAGGTCAGATTGTTCGTGAAATTGATGCTTTGGGAGGTTATTCCGGTATAGTATCTGACCGTACAATGATTCAGTTCCGAATGTTAAACCGTTCGAAAGGTCCGGCAATGTGGAGCCCTCGATCTCAAAATGACCGTTGGTTATTTACACACGAATGGCGAAAAATGTTAGAAAATACTCCGAATGTTGATTTTTGGCAGGATAATGTAGTTGAGATTTTAACAAAAAACGGAGCTATTTCAGGTGTAAAAACAGCATTGGGAATCGAAATTAAATCAAAGTCTGTTATTTTAACCAATGGTACTTTCTTGAATGGATTAATTCATATAGGGACAAAAAGTTTTTCGGGCGGTAGAATGGGAGAAAATGCATCCAAAGGAATTACTGAGAATCTTGTTGCGCTAGGATTTGAAGCCAAGCGAATGAAAACTGGTACACCCGTAAGGATAGATGGAAGAAGTATTGATTTTTCAAAATTAGAAGAACAAAAAGGGGATGAAAATCCTCAAAAGTTTTCATTTACTGATACACCGTTTCTGGCAAATCAAAAAAGTTGTTTTTTGGCTTATACCAACACAACTGTTCATGATATTTTAAAGACAGGTTTTAATCAATCTCCATTGTTTACTGGAAGAATTAAAGGCATTGGGCCCCGTTATTGTCCATCAATTGAAGATAAAATTGAACGATTTGCTGATAAAACACGGCATCAACTTTTTGTAGAGCCTGAAGGTTTTGATACCATAGAGTATTATTTAAATGGATTTTCATCTTCTCTTCCTGAAGAAATCCAATTTAAAGCGCTTAAACAGATAAAAGGTTTTGAAAATGTAAAAATTTTTCGTCCTGGATATGCTATTGAATATGATTATTTTCCGCCAGTACAATTATTTGCTACGTTAGAAACAAAGATTGTAAAAAATTTATATTTTGCCGGACAAATTAATGGGACAACAGGCTATGAAGAAGCTGCTGCACAAGGTTTGATGGCTGGTATTAATGCCCATAATAAAATCTGTGAAAAAGAAGAATTTATCCTTAAGAGATCTCAGGCGTATATCGGTGTTTTAATTGATGATTTAATTACTAAGGGCGTTGATGAGCCTTACCGTATGTTTACTTCGAGAGCCGAATACCGAATTCTATTACGCCAGGACAATGCGGATTTGCGATTGACACCATTGGGTTATCAAATCGGGTTGGCAAAAAAGGAAAGAATGGATAGGGTAGAGGAAAAAGGAAAAACAATAGATCAAATCATAGAGTTTTCAAAATCGTTAAGCGTTTCTCCTGAAATGGTAAATAAAGTGCTTGAGGAAAATGATACGCCATCTATTGAACAAAAAACTAAGATTGTAAATCTGATTTTACGTCCTCAGATTTCCATTCATCAACTGATAAATGCTGTAGAGCCATACAGAGAATATATTAAATCGTTAGGTAATGACGTCAATGAAGCGATTGAAGTTGCCGAAACTTTATTAAAATATGAAGGTTATATTTCTAAGGAAAATGAAATTGCAAAAAAATTATCCCGACTTGAGGATTTGGAATTAAAAGAAGATTTTAATTACCGGCAATTGCAATCGCTTTCGTTTGAAGCAAGAGAAAAGCTTTCAAAAATTAAACCAAGAACGCTTGGACAAGCATCAAGAATTAGCGGTGTTTCTCCGGCAGATATTTCAGTATTAATTGTTTATTTAGGTAGATAATTGTCGTTTCACGTGAAACATGAATCATTATGGAAGAATTAAAAGAATGTTTAATTTGCGGAGCCAAATCATTTAAAACGTATCTTGAAGTACAGGATTATTTCCTTTCAAAAGAAAAATTTACTATTGTAAACTGTACAAACTGCGGATTCAGGTTTCTTAATCCACGACCGATACCTACTGAATTAGGAAAGTATTATGAATCCTCTGAATACATTTCGCATTCAAACAACAAATCGGGTATTACAAATAAATTATATCAGGTAGTGCGAAAGTTCACCTTACGACAAAAGTATGTACTTGTTAAAAATCTTATTTCTTCCGGGAAAACTATTCTTGATATAGGTTGTGCTACCGGTGAATTTCTTAACGAATTTAGAAAATACGGATGGACAACGTATGGTGTTGAACCAAATTTTCATGCAAGAGAATCAGCTAAAAAAAATTATGAGCTTAATGTTTGTTCAGAAGAAGAAATGAGTAATTTTTTAGATAGCTCATTTGATGTAATTACGATGTGGCATGTATTGGAACATGTTTCTGGTTTAATCGATAGAATAAATGAAATTGCACGACTTTTAAAAAATAATGGTGTGTTGTTGGTTGCCGTTCCAAACAGTAAATCGTTCGATGCCGATTATTATGGAAAGTTTTGGGCTGCGTATGATGTACCCCGGCATCTGTATCACTTTTCACCGGATACAATAAAACGATTATTCGAAAAATATGGTTTTGTGTTGCAAAAAACGCTTCCCATGAAATTTGATGCTTTTTATGTTAGCCTATTGAGTGAAAAATATAAAATGGGAAAGACAAATTATTTTCATGCGTTTTGGAATGGACTTCGATCAAATATGCATGCCAGTAACGAAAAAAATTATTCAAGCCTTATTTTTGTGTTTAAAATTGAAAAAAGCGAAATAATGCAGTAATTTTAGTTGTACCCCCTTTATGGTATAATGCCTTTAAAAAAGGAAAATCGTTCATTAGAACGCCTTATTTTAGGTCGTAATTATAATTTTGTTTTACAGCTATTTATCTAAAAATGTTGAAAGATGAGATTAAACAGAGGTTTTAGGAAAAAAACTTGGTTGTTTTTTACCCTTACAATCATTTTTTTAATAGCTGGAATAATTTGCACGAATGTCCTTAGGCAGGAAAGTGGTCCGGGGGATATTACAAGCGATTTTGAAAGTGTACTTCACGAAAAGGAAATTCGTACCGATAAACTGTTAAAAGAAATATCTGAAAAAACATTAAAAAATCCAGCTTTTAATTATTTTGAAAACACGAATTTTCAAAATCTATTTACCAAGGATGGATTAGTCATTCTTGTTTATGAAAATAATAAATTAACCTTCTGGTCAGATAATACACCACAAATACCCTTTGTTTGTGATAAAAATTCTTTTCGTAACGACTTTATGAATTTTGGTAACGGATGGTATGAAATCCGGAAAATAAATTCGGCGAATAAATTATTTGTAGGGCTGATACTGATTAAAAATGATTATAAGAACCAAAATAAGTATTTGGTAAATAATTTTCAAAAGTCGTTTAATGTATTAGCCGATACAAAAATTAACACATTACACAAGGGATATGGCATCTTTAATTTAAAAGGGAATTATTTATTTTCACTCGAATTTTTAAATAATCAACAACTTGACGATACCCAGGTTTATCTGATATTTTTAATCTATCTCTTAGGTTTTATATTTTTTATTTCGTTTATCCGATATTTATATGAGTGGTGCTATCCCGTTTTTCCGGGACGATTATTATTTATTTTATCATTTGGCCTTGATTTATTTCTTCTCCGCTTTATTATTTCCTATTTCAAAATTCCGCAACTTATTTTTCACTCCGGGCTTTTTTCACCGCTCTATTATGCTTCGTCAGTTCTATTACCCTCACTCGGCGATTTATTGCTCGATGTAATTGTACTTTTATTTATTGTTTATTTTTTTTACAAACATTTTAAAATCAAAATTAATTCCGGGCAAAAATCTATCCGATTTGCTATTGCAGCAATTCTGTTTGCTTTTATCTGTGCATTATTTTATGGATTAGTATATCTGTTAGGCAGTCTCGTGCTGAATTCGACCATTGTTTTGGATTTAAATAATATTTTCTGGTTAAGTTATCCAAGTCTTACCATTTATATTATTATCGCCCTGCTTATTTTTTCATTTTTATTAATAAGTGCAAAACTTATTGGTTTATTAATTAAACTAACCGGGAAATTTTATTTTTACTTCATTATTTCAGTAATTTCAGGCCCGATTATTTATTTGTTAGTAGGGCGATCTATCGAAAAGGATTGGCTTATTTTATTATTTATCCTCATTTATTTCAATGTTATTTGGTTTTTATTCAAAAAACGGAATCATTATTTCAATTTTTACAATCTGGTGTTTCAGTTATTGATGTTTACTTTTCTTACAACCTACTTATTGCATAAGTACAATGATTATAAAGAAAAAGAAGCACGGAAAATTGCTGCCATGAAAATTACGACACAACGTGATAAAGTGGCTGAATTTATGTTTAAAGAAATTGAAAATCAGATTTTGGAGGATTCGCTATTAAGTTTGTATTTACAAAAAGCCCCATTTGACGAAAAGATAGAACTCAAAACATCCGATTACATCATCAATAAATATTTTGTCGGATATTGGTCAAAATATAATTTTAGAATAACTATTTGTGACGAAAAGAAAGAGCTTTCGGTTAATCCAAACGATTATATTATCAATTGTGATTCCTATTTTGACGGGGTTGTTAAAAACATGGGCGAGACAACCTTATCGAAAAAATTATTTTATTTGAATGATGGTTCGGAGGAAATAAACTATCTTGCCATCTTACCGTTCAGGATAAGAGCCCGGAATCAGGTGAACAATGTAAATGTTTTTATCGAAATCAATTCCAAATTTGTACCACGGGGAGTTGGTTATCCGGAGTTACTTATGGATAGATCTATTGAAAATTCGCCCGATTATTCAGGCTATTCTTACGGTTTTTATATAAATGGGGAACTCGTTAAAAATGTAGGGAAATACTATTACAGTATAAAGCTGAACACTTACGGAAAATTCAATTCTGATTTTGTCTATTTTAATCGAAATGGCTTTAATCATCTGTATTATAACGTTGGTAATGGCTATAGTTTAATAATCAGTAAGAAAAATCCGGATGCTTTGGTCAGAATAGCCCCATTTTCCTACCTTTTCATTTTCTTTGGGTTGTGTGCTTTACTTTTTTTTGGTGTTATTTGCTTTCCTCAACGTATTCATTTGTTTTCGTTTAATTTCAAAGCACGCATTCAGATGTATGTTATATCAATTATTGTTGTTTCTTTTATATTTATTGGTATCACCTCGCTGGTTTACATCATCGCGCTCAATAAATCTAAAAATCTTGATAATTTAAATGAAAAGGGACATTCCGTATTGGTGGAAATGGAACAAAAATTGGCTACTGAACCCGAAATAACTTCCGATATGAGCAATTATCTCAGCAGTTTGCTTAATAAATGGTCGTTTGTTTTCTTTACGGATATCAATCTTTATGATTTAAACGGAAATCTTATCGCTTCATCCAGACCTCAGATTTTTGATGAAGGATTAATTTCCAAAAAAATTAATCCAGTGGCATTTACTCAGTTAAATTTCAGTAAAAAAACACTGCTCATCCAAAATGAAAAAATAGGTAATTACAAATTTTTATCGGCATACCTTCCTTTTCGTAATAACCAAAATAAGTTAATCGCCTATCTGGATCTTCCGTATTTTGCAAAACAGAGCGAACTGAAGCAACAAATTTCTACTTTTCTGATCGCTTTTACCAACATTTACATCATACTAATTGCCATTGCCGTATTTATGGCCATCGTTATTGGTAATCATATTACACGTCCATTGCAACTAATTAAAAATAAAATTAGCGGCTTAAAACTGGGCAAACCCGCCGAAAAAATTGATTGGCATCATGAAGATGAGATTGGTGCTTTGATAACGGAATATAACCGTATGGTGGAAAAACTTGCTGAAAGTGCTGAATTGCTCTCAAAATCGGAACGGGAAAGCGCATGGCGGGAGATGGCCAAACAGGTTGCCCATGAAATAAAAAATCCACTAACTCCCATGAAGCTAAGTGTTCAGTATTTGCAAAAAACCTGGAAAGATAAGGCTCCGGACTGGGGCGAGCGTCTTGACCATTTTACAAAAACCATCATCGAACAAATAGATTCGCTATCAACCATTGCCTCGGAATTTTCGGATTTCGCTAAAATGCCCCGGAGCAAAAAGACAAAAGTGAATCTTAATGATACGATAATCGCCGCGATTAATTTATATAGTAATTATCAGGACATTAAAATTGTTTTTGATCAGGAAAATCAGCCATTCCAGGAGGTGTTTATTGACAGAAATCAATTGCTGAGGGTATTTATTAATCTGATCAAGAATTCAATACAAGCTATCCATTCAACGGCAAACCCCGATGGATTGATTGAAATAAAAGTAACGACCAGCGAATCAGGTTTTATTGTTCAGATTTATGACAACGGTAACGGTATTGACAAGGAACAGCGCTCGAAAATATTTTCGCCCAGTTTTACTACTAAATCAGGTGGAATGGGTCTGGGATTATCTATAGTAAAAAATATTATTGCCGATGCCGGTGGCGAAATCTGGTTTGAATCCAAACCCGGTGAAGGGACCTGGTTTTTTGTCAGTTTGCCTCAATATAAAAAAGATTAACCCGTCAGTATTTTAGTAAACATCATTGTGAGAAATTTCATAAGGTACAACCTTATGATTTCTTTCGCCGGGAAATTTCTATATTTACTGCAAGAAAAATTATTTCCTTCAAAAAAGAAACTTGTTTTCCCAAGCAAGATAACTTATTACCTCAAAAAAGAAATTATACTTTCATCAGCAAGAAAAATATTTTTCTAAGCAAGGGATTCTAAACGGATAAGCAAGGGACTCCAGACGGATAAGCAAGGGTCTCCAGACGGATAAGCAAGGGACTCAAGATGGATAAGCAAGGGACTCCAGACGGATAAGCAAGAGTCTCCAGCCGGATAAGCAAGGGACTCCAGACGAATAGGCAAGGGACTCTAAGCGGATAAGCAAGGGATCGAATTGATTTTTGTCAAAGGTTCTGAATAATTCAGACGCGGATTTACGCGGAAACGCGCGGATAAAAAATTATCTGTTAAAACCTACGTCTGATAAAAAGATAAAACCGCATACTTCAGACGCAGATTTATGCGGAAAGGAGCGGATAGAAAATAATCTGTTAAAACCTGCGCCTGATAAAAAGATAATCCCGCTATTCCACCTTCACCCGTATTCCTTCGGAATGAGAAGCAAATTCCGGGGCATACATGCACTGTATGGTAGTGATGCCATTGGAGAATTCTCCCTTTTGCGATACCACCAGTTCGTATTCAAATACCCAGGTTCCCTTTGGCAAACGGCTAAAGAAGAAGTTGGTAGAAGCATCCAGGGTAGATTCATAGTAGCCAAGACCACCCTGATATTGGTAACCGGAGAGAACGTTCACCGGTTCAAAAGCCGAAGCGCGCATATCCTTCATGTGAACATAATCCATGTCGCGGTCCACGTGCAGTTCGATGCGGACTTTTAACTTGTCGCCAACTTTCAAAGGATTTGCAGTGCTTACCGGTTCTATTACAGTGCCTGAAGGCGTATTGCGTTCCACAAAAAGCTTTTTATCCAACTGAAGCGGCGTTTTCTGGGTGGTGATTTTATCCAACTGTTCCAGGTGTTGCCAGTACATGGCTCCCCAGGCAATGCCGTCGTCGGCTTTGCTAACGGTAACTTTCCCCATTTCCGGAAGCACCTGTTCGCCGTTCCAGGAAGTCTTGAAATATCCCGTTCCGGCTTCTACTTTAGTCTTTTCCAATTTTTGCGGTTCGATGATGCGCTTCCCAGCCTGGATGGTAAGCCTGCTATCGGTAGCAAGCATCTCTCTTCCGGTACTCAGGAGTGCATAAACCGCTTCGGCAGTGGCTCGGGTACTTCCCCAATTTTGTGTCTGCTTTTGTTTCAGCAGCCAGTTTTTCATCTCTTCCACAGCTTTTTTATCTCCGTTGATGGTGTTGAAAGCTTCTATCAGCAATGCCTGCGTTTCCACCGGAGCCTGGTGCCAGAAATATCCGGATTTATTATCGCGCCAGTACATCCCCATTTCTTCCGAATGCAATGCCCTTTCGGAAATGGAGCTCAAAATGGCTTTAGCCGTCGCTGAATCGCCGAAACGATGCAGGGCAAGGGCAATCATCGCCTGCTGGCAAAGATCGTTCTGCCGCCAGTATTTCTGTGCCTGCTGGCGGAAATAAGCTATGGCTTCCGCCTGTTGTTTATTTATCGGGATGGATGCGCTGAAATAACTTCTTGCATACAGATACTGGATTTTCATCCCGTCGAGATGGTTATTTTCCAGGTAGGAGGTATCCTGTTTTTTAATATTCGTAAAGTCATTCTTCACTACATTATCTAAAAATAGTACAGCATTCCGCAGCATGTTCCAGGTGGTTGCGTTGCCAATCATATCTTTGATGCCCAACTGATCCAGATGTCCAAGCCCGGTAACGATGTATTGAGTGATATACTCATCTTCGGGCATGCCGGGAAACCAGGGCCAGCCGCCGTTGGAGGATTGTTTTTCGCTTAGCTTACGCAAACTGCCGGCCAGTTCGTCCGACATTTTATTGATGTCGAAAAGTAGGGCAATCCGTTGTTTTTGTTCTTTTTCGCTTGCAGCTTCCATCATCCATGGCGTTTCTTCCAGCAAGGCGCTTTTCAGTTCCTGATTTTTCTCTAAGTTGGAAAGAAATGCAGAAGGAGTGGAGTTTTTCCAACTGTCGAAAACCCGTTTGATGGCGGGATTACGGTTTACCAGAGAGGTAGAGATGCTGTTGGCATAGTAGCAGTTGAAGATGTTGCTGACACATTCATACGTAGATTCCCTCAGGTAAGGCAATGCCTGTACGGCATACCAGGCGGGGTTGGACGTGAATTCGAGGGTGAGTTTACCATTTCCACCCCCCTTAGTCCCCCCGAAGGGTGGAGACTGGAGCAGCTTATCCATTGTAAAATTATACGTTCCCTTGCCGGGAATGGGCATCGGCAGGGTTTCGGTAACGAGCATACGGTTGGTGAGAACGGGCAGGGTGTTTTCTTCCCCGTCGCTGAAACTACCGGATTGAGCCATGATGCGGTAGGTAACCGCCGGTGTTCCTATCGGAATAATTAATTTCCAGCCGGCAACGGCGCTCTGGCCTTTTTGTGCGTTAAATGTCTGTGCTTTTTGCGTTCCCGAGGCAAAGAGATTTACCGGCTGCATGGTTACGGCATCGAAAAATTCGAGGGAAGTGGTTCCCTGCATGGCTTCGCTGGTAAGGTTGGAAATCTTTGCCTGAAAAATAATGGTATCGCTTTCGCGGAAAAAGCGGGGCGCATTGGGCATTACCATCAGTTCCTTTTGTGTTACGATCTCTTTGCTAAACTGTCCGTTCATCAGGTCTTTGGTATGAGCCAGACCCATCAGTTTCCAGCGGGTAAGCGATTCCGGGGCGGTAAATCTGATGAGCACATCCCCATTTTCGTCCGTTTGCAGATTAGGATAAAAGAAAGCCGTTTCGTTGAAGTTGCGGCGAAGTAACGGTTGTTCTGCCTGCTTTTTGGGAACAGGCTGAGGATTTTCTTTTTCAATAAGAACCTCATTTTTAGTAACCGGGCTAACATCCATCATTTCTGCTACTGCGGTTTCATCCCTGTTTTTCCCTTTTGCTGCCATAGATTTCATGCCTTCCACAAAACGGGGAGAATTTCCAAAATTCATTCCCATCCAGTTTAGTTGGTCGTATCTTTTAGGAACAAAACTTTCGATAAGATTTCCAAATTTTTCTAAATCTTCGATTGTTGTATAGTTTGAAATGCCAAAACAATCTGCATTCCAGTTTTGTGCCGAATGCTTTTGTGTAGTTAATTGAAAATACCAGTTTGCCGAACGGAAAGCATCCAGCGAAGCATCGTACATGGAAGCGAGCATCTCGGCAGCAACTTTTTCACCTTTTTTGCCTTTGATGCGGATGCGCCATTCTTCGGCTTGTCCCGGTTGCAGCTTGTCGCGGAAAGTTTCAAAACCGAAATCAAGCATCTTGTTGGTGTAAGGCACTTCGATGATCGTTTGATGCTGATAAATACGGTTGTGTTTCACAAAGAAAAGAGTAACTGGAATTCCACCGCGGTTTTCTTCTTTTATGGGAATCTCAAACAATTTCTGCTGCCGGTTAAGTTTGAACCATTGCCCACCGGAAGCAGGATTGCTGCCGGTTTCAAAATATACATTCACATTTTTATCGCGACAACCCAGCAGCAAAGATGCTTTTTCACCCGGCTCACCGCTGCTTTTCAGTTCGGTAAACCAGTCCATGCTATTGGTCGCCGTTTCGCCGGATTCGGGAAGGAAAACGGTAAAGTATTTTTCGGTTTTCACTTCCGTGCCAAATTTATCGCGGGTTTTTATCTCGGCAACGTACTGTCCCGGTTCCCAGTGATTGAAATCCGGAAACGTTAGCAAGGAATCTTTCCCGGTATCCATTTTGCCTGAAAAGCAGACGAATTTCTTTTCCCATTTGGTAATATCATCTTCATTATCATAAATATCGTAAGGGAAAGAAGCATCGAATTCTTCTTTGCTCATCACAAACTTATCGGGGCGATCCCAGTTACGTGCGCGGAAAATCTTTTCCGGCTGGCGAAGTTGGGATACCGTAATTTCGAGATTTGCCGGTTCTTTTTCCCCATTCAGATTGGTAGTGGAAAGTCCAAATCCGGATTTTACTTTGCGGTTGACGTTTTCAGGAATATCGAGTTTAATTATCAATGCATTGTAACCAACTGAAACTATTTGTTCACCAGAATGGCTCTCCCCGTTGATATCCGTAACATCGGCAGTTACGGTATAATCAAAAACAGGTTTCTGCCAGGAAGACAGATTCTTTTCGGGAATGGCGGTGAAATTCACGGTGAACATTCCGTTTTCATCGGTTTTGGCTGTTCCGTTGGTAATTTCCATTTCGGGCGATTGCGGACGAATCCTTCTGCACCACCAGCCGAAGTACGGAAAATGGGTGCGGCGAACCACACGGTAGCTAACCTGTGCATTGTCAATCGCATTTCCGGCATAGGCGGTAGCTTTTCCTTTCACGCTTACCGTTTCACCCAATTTGTAACTTCCTTTCAACGGTTCAAAAGTAACCTCAAATTTCGGACGTTTGTATTCTTCCACCGAAAATTCAGTGCTTCCGTTTTCGTTGCTGATTCGCATGTTTCCCGTAAGCCCGGACGACGGCGCAGTGAAACTTCCCTGGAAAGAACCGTATTCGTTGCTGGTAAAATCCTGGGCGGAAACCTTTTGTCCGTCGGCATCATAAAATGTTACGCTGGTTTTCTGCCCGGTTTTGATAGCATTGCTGATGCCATCGGTTTCGATGATGATTCCCTTGAAATAAACCGTTTGTCCCGGACGATAAATGGCGCGGTCGGTAAAAAAGAAAGTTTGCAGGTGCTTATTACGTTCCTGTTTGTATTGAGAAAGATAAAAGGAATTTCCCGGGTTGAATCTGTCGTTTCCTGAAATAAATTTTAAAGAAATATTATTTTGGCTCAATATTTTATCAGGAATGGTAATTTCGGCGAAGCCGTTTTTATCGGTAGTATAGGTTCCCAACGCTTGTTTTTTCCAACTGCTGGTCTGGTAATTATATTCGCGGTAACTTGCATTGATTTGAACATTTTCCAGCGCGCTACCTTCTTCGCGGTGCAAAACATACACGTTCAGACTCTTTTTATTCGTGTTCAGACTTATGTAGCTGATGTTGGTAATCCATAACGTACTGAAAATAATAGTATTTTTCTCTATGGGAAACCCATTGTCTTTTGAAACGATGATGGCATATTTTCCGGCTTTCAGGGATGGAAATTTAATTTCTGCAGCATGATTCTGAAAGTCCCCGTCATCGGGAAGTTTTACACTGAACTGGTTTTCCACCGTCATTTTCAGGTATTTTTTCAGCTCATCTTTAGGTTCCATCACTTTTTCATCTTCCCGGCCATCAAGGCGAACGATGCGGATAAAGGCTCCCCCGGTATTTTTGTACGTCAGCAATCCCAAAAAAGGTTTTTCCGGGACATTGGCTTCTCCGGTAACAAGTTCAAGGCTGGCATCCAGAATATTTGTTTTTAAATTTTTACATCCTTTTGCTCCATTCGTTTCTGGAAATTTCTGAATGGCTTCGTCGCAATATTTTACAGCTTCCTTTTTATCCCATTTGTGTGCTTCGCTTTGCAGCGGCTGGTACTGGTTTCCAAGTCCAATAAGTTGATTGGCAATGGCAGAATACACATCTGCGGAAGCAGGGTGAGAAGAAACCCTGTTTAAAAGATTTTTTAAACTTTCGAGGTAGAGACTGTCCTTGCCTTCCATGGTTCCGTTTTGGTAAACAAAATCAAGGCGTTTGAGGTCGGCATCCACCAAAGCCGTAGGGTCGGCATCGTTCAGGTGGAAACGGAGAATTTCCTGCAGGATCTGCAACGCATGGAATTTCAGCGAAAGCGTATCTTTAGTGGTGATATTCAGATTTATAAAATCACTGACGGGTTTAAAAAAATCGGTATTTGCGAGTTCAAATTTGTAAGCCGGCTGGGTAAGACCGGTTTCGTCGTTCATGAAACAATCGGCGGCCCGGTGAGCGAGAAAATCGTAAAGTGTTGGGCGGTATTTCTTGGAATCCTGTTGCTTTTCCAGGATAGGATCGTACAGTTTGAGTGGAATTTTTTGCAATTCAGCCGGTTTCTGTAACGAAAGCTGGTATTCAGATGTTACGGCGAGGGCAAACTTTTGCAAATCCCAGGTTTTTACATCTTCAGAATTAAAATTCACGGTAACGCTCCGGTTAAAAATCTGGTAACGGTTATTCTGGTAGTAATTCCAATATACTTCCGCCAGCATGGAATGCAGAATATTGCTTACCGGAAAAGCGCTGGCAGCAATTTCCTGCTGAAGCATCTGAATATTTTTCTCCTGCGCATTTTCTTCAAAATCGGAAGAATATTTCAGCCTGGCAACAACGGATTTTACCAGTTGCGGGGCATTGTTTTCTGCTTTTGCCGAGGAATAAATTGTGGAAACCACGTCCAATGCCGACTGGGGTAAACCCTTGTCCGAAAAGGAATCAACCTTTTTCCATTGTTCATCATAATTGATTTTCTGGGCAAAAGCCGGAATACCGAAAAGGCATAGCAAGAGAAGGATCTTGATTTTCATCCGTAAATAATTTGTTTTTTTAAGGTCGGATGGAACTCGCTGTGAATTTTCATCCGTGTTTGCGTTTAGCGAACATGCTCGTTTCATGATTATTATTTTATAACCACGAAGAGCACAGAGAATCACTAAATATTTCTAAGTGAACGTGGTGTGTTATTTTATTTTAGAAGAAAACGGATTTGAAAGACCCGAAAATTGTATCAGTTCCATTTTTACGCTACCAACAATCACCGCCGACTGAGCCATAATAGGAATATGATTTTTGTCGTCAGAAACCCAAAGCGTCATCGGGTAGGGATTGCTAAATGTATTTCCTGTGGCAACCATGGGTTTAAATTTCAAACAACGGATGCTGCCCAGGGATGTTTTCACGTTTTCTCTTCCGGCATACTGGATTACTGAAGTATAGACAGAATCGTCCAAAAAGAAGTTGATCGGAATATTTTCACCTATATGAATTCGGCTGGCATCAATGGTTCGTGCATAGTAATAGGCCGATAAAATGTCCTGCACATAATGAGGCGTTCGTTTTACGGCGTTGCGGCTTTGAACTAAGTTTTTACGCTGGTGGAAAATGACATCGTCATCCTTTTTGTAACCACCTTCGCGGGTGCGGCGGATAAAAAGATAGGGAACTAAAGATTCTTCATCAAAAAAAGTCTCAAAACGGTCGTTGACCTTAAAAAACCAGTTGAATAATTTTGCCGATGTACCAATGCCAACCACATGATAGGTACTTCTTCCGTCAAATTTTCTTTCATCGTCGGTTATTTCGAGCTTAGCCGTACCGGCAGTTACATTTCCGGTAACGAATGAATTATAATATACTCTGAACATAAGCTTTTCACCCCGACTGAAGGCTTCATTTTTTACGATTCGCTGGTTCTGCGATACTGCCGGAACGGCAAGAATCAGAAAAAGAATGAATAAATGAAATGCTCTTTTCATGGACAGTATTTTAAAAAACGAAATTACAAAAATTATTCCAAAGTAAAATCAATTACGATTTACGAATTACGAATTACGATTTATCGGATAAATTCTAATAATTATTATCAGTAACAAACGGTAAAACGTAATCAATTATTATCATAACTCATTGCACCAAACTTTAAATCACAATGTTTATAATTTTTTTAGGAACCACAATCACCTTTTTAGGTGTTTTTCCTTCCAGCCATCGGGCGGCTTCGGGAGCCGAAAGGGCAGCTTTTTCCACTTCCTGCGCCGGCATGTCTGCCGGAAGGCTGAGCGAAAAACGCATCTTGCCGTTGAAGGAAACCGGGTAGTTAAAACTGTTTTCCACGATCAGCGCCGGGTTAAATTCCGGGAAACGGGCATAAACCACGCTGGGCTGGTTGCCAAGCAACTGCCAGAGTTCTTCGGCAATATGCGGTGCATAAGGCGAAATTAGCACTACCAGATCCTGAAGGATGGCACGTTTGTTACATTTCAGATCGGAAAGTTCGTTTACACAGATCATGAAAGTGCTTACCCCGGTATTAAACGAAAGCCGTTCGATGTCGTCCTGGATTTTCTGAATGGTTTTGTGAAGAACCTTCAATTCGGCGGCGGTAGGCTGTTCATTGCTTACGCAGAAGTTGTTGTCTGCATCATGAAAAAGTCTCCAGAATTTACGGATGAAACGGAAAACGCCTTCAATTCCCTTGGTATCCCATGGTTTTGATTGCTCCACCGGACCGAGAAACATTTCGTACATCCGGAGCGTATCTGCACCGTATTTTTCGATTAAATCATCCGGATTCTGAACGTTGTGTTTCGATTTCGACATCTTTTCCACTTCCCAGCCACAGATGTATTTACCATTTTCGAGGATAAATTCGGCATCGGCAAACTGAGGTTGCCATTTTTTAAAAGCTTCGATATCGAGGGCATCATTATCTACGATGTTGATATCCACATGTAAAGGCTGTACTTCGTAGTCTTTTTTAAGATTGAAGGAAACAAACTGGTTAGTTCCGTTTACACGATAAACAAAACTGGAACGTCCCTGAATCATTCCCTGGTTAACTAATTTTTTAAACGGTTCTTCGGCAACAGAAAGTCCGAGGTCTTTCAGAAATTTATTCCAGAAACGGGCGTAGATGAGATGTCCGGTGGCATGTTCGGCTCCGCCGATGTATAAATCTACATTCTGCCAGTAATTTACGGCTTCTTTGGAGAAATATTCTTTGTTGTTGCGGGGATCCATGTAACGGAGATAATAACCGCTGCTTCCGGCAAATCCGGGCATAGTATTGGTTTCTAAAGGATAACCATTGTATGTCCAGTTTTTGGCGCGAGCAAGCGGAGGTTCGCCGCTTTTGGTAGGGAGATAGGCATCCACTTCGGGAAGACGGAGTGGAAGCTCGCTTTCGGGCAGGGTGTAAGGCATTCCATCCTTGTAATATATGGGGAAAGGCTCGCCCCAGTAACGCTGGCGGCTGAAAATAGCATCGCGGAGGCGATAGTTTACCTGTCCGGTGCCAATTTCCATTTCTTCCGCTTTGCGGAGGATGGCATGGATGGCATCTTTCACCTTCATTCCGGTGATAAAACCGGAGTTGATGCAGATACCTTCTTTGGAATCGTATGATTCGTCCCAGGTGGCGGGGTCGGTAGGTTCTTCGCCCGGCTTGCTGATAACCTGGATGATGGGCAAATTAAAATGGCGGGCAAAGGCAAAGTCGCGGCTGTCGTGAGCCGGCACAGCCATGATGGCGCCGGTGCCGTAACCCATCAGCACATAGTCGGCAATCCAGATGGGAATAGGTTTTCCGGTAAAAGGATTGATGGCATAAGCGCCAGTAAATTCACCGCTTACCTTTTTCACTTCCGATATGCGTTCGCGTTCGGAGCGGTTTTTTGCCCAGTTTACATAGGCGTCCACCTTTTCGCGATATTCGGTGGTAGTTATAACGTTGACTAATTCATGTTCGGGTGCAAGTACCATAAACGTTGCACCGAAAATGGTGTCAGGACGAGTAGTAAATATTTCAATCACCCCTCCTAAATCCTCCCCGAAGGGGAGGACTTTCTTCTTAGAAAGTTCGTACTTAATTTTTTGAACAACATCTTCTATGTTTCCGATTACTTCTTCGTTTTTAAAACGAATGACAGAAAAGCCATATTCGTTTAAAACTTTGGTTCTTTCTTCGTCTTCCTCTTTTGTTTGTTCATGAATTCCACCATCAACTTCAATTATTAATTTCTTTTCGATGCAAACGAAATCTGCAATGTAATTTACGATTGGATGTTGGCGGCGTATTTTATAACCTGTTTGTTTTGCTTTTAAATAATTCCAGAGAATGGCTTCTGCTTCCGTTGGATTTTTTCTCATTTCCTGAGCATTTAGAACAGAAGTTGACCATGTTAAAGGATCTGTCGTGTAATACCGGGGACTTCCCCCTCTTTTGGAGGGGGCCAGGGGGAGGTGGAAATTGATGCTCCCACCTTCGGAACGACCGATCCAGTTTTTTTGTATTTCTTTGATAGAATCGGACCAGTCAATATCGTTTAAACCCTGAAGCAAACGTTCGGCATAGGCAGTAATGCGAAGCGACCATTGTTTCATGGTTTTCCGGATCACCGGATGGCCGCCACGTACAGAAAAACCTTCGCTCACTTCGTCGTTGGCAAGCACGGTTCCCAGTTCGGGGCACCAGTTTACCATGGTATCGGCTAAATAAGCAAGGCGGTAGTTCATCAGCATTTCCTGCTGTTGCTTTTCGGTTTTGGCTATCCATTCTTCCGGAGTAAACTGTGGCGTTTCGCTACAGGCGGCATGCACGCCGGCGTTGCCTTCTTTTTCAAAAATCTCTATCAGCTGGCTGATGGGTTGTGCTTTTTGTAAATCTTTATCAAACCAGGAATGAAAGAGCTGAATAAAAGTCCACTGTGTCCATTTGTAATAATCCGGGTCGCAGGTGCGCACTTCGCGATCCCAGTCGAAGGAAAATCCGATTTTATCCATCTGCTCGCGGTAGCGGGCAAGGTTGACTTCGGTGGTGATAGCCGGATGCTGGCCTGTTTGGATGGCATATTGTTCTGCTGGCAATCCATAGGCATCGTAGCCCATAGGATGCAGCACATTAAAGCCTTTCAGACGTTTGTAACGTGCATAAATATCGGAAGCAATGTATCCAAGCGGATGCCCGACGTGCAGCCCGGCTCCCGAAGGATAAGGAAACATATCGAGCACATAATATTTGGGTTTGCTGACATCGGTACAGGCTTTAAACGTTTTGTTTTCGAGCCAGTATTTCTGCCACTTTTTTTCTACGTCGTTAAAATTATAATCCACCGCGGTTAATTTTAGATTTCAGAATTTAGATTTCAGATTTAAAATTTCTGGCTTCTCAAAGGTGTTATTCAATTTATTGAGAACCGGAAACAGTTTTTTTAATCAGTTTGCGAAAGTACAGCATTTAAGACAAATGACAAAGCTGTTTTCCAAACCTTTGGGGTTCCAAGACACGTGGAGTTTATCAAAAACCACGTGTTGGAAGAGAAATAACCAGTTTATTATTTTTTATTATTCAGAAGATTAACGCTTAATTTCCCTTTGAAGATTATCGGCAACTTGATCGATTCAGGCGTCATCAGGATTTCGTCTATGGTTATATCATCCAGATTACCATTAATAATCACGTTATCCACCACTTCCTTATTGGTGATGTTTTGCTGAATCTGTTGCTTGATTTGGTCGATGTTATCCTTGAGCGGAAACACCATTTTTTCACCTATCATTTTAGCGATGGTTCCGTGAGCTATCCAATCGGCAGTTTTGAGCAGGGCGTTTTTGGTCTTTAATTCAAAATCAAGATTGCGGATGGCTATGGCCGATTTTTCGGCATCATAATACGGTTTGCCCATGAAATATAGCTTCCCCTTGATGCTTCCGCTAACGGTAGCTTCTACTACCATGTTATCGTTGTTGGCATAGAGTTTCATGTCGTTGATGGTGATAGCGCGTTTGCCGCTGGTAAATGTTTTTCCTACCAGAAATTGTTTGGCAAGGCTGTCTACGGTGGTGAAAGGGATATCGCTCATCAGGTTGATGGAAAAACCCTCGTCGAGTTTATTCACAATTTTCAGATTGGGAAGTGTGGATGAAGAATCCGTAGGAGGTTCTTTCCCAACATAACATTCGGTTAAGGCTTTTATGCCAATGTTATGATGGATTTTCCCGTTTTTACCGCTGAGCGGAAGGGTGGAAAGCTCCTGGGGTGTAATTTTCAACCACACGTTATATTGTTCCGAAACTTGCATCGGACTTTGCATCATATCCCAGGCTTGCTGGGCGTAATGTTTTACATCTAAGTTCTTGGAGATGGCTTTATCAATTTCCGTATTGATTTTATTCTTGTTGGCTTTGAGGATGAGGTCGGCAACAAATTTAATGTTCAGGTTTACCGGACCTATTTTCAATACCGGCGAACTGATCCATTCATACCCGTCGCTTGTTGTAGTGGTGCTTATACTCCAATCTTTATTTATGGAAAATTGGGTATGATATTTCAGGGCTATTTCGGCATTCAGTTCCTGGCATCCGGCCGAAAGCGAAAAACCCAATACATGAGTTTGCGGACAGGTTTTAATCCAAAGTTTTAACGGGATACGGTACGACAGTTCGTTGTTGTTAAGTCCCAGTTTAAAATTATCTTTTTTCCAGGCTTTTACCGACAGGTTCACTCCGTCGGCATCTTTCATTGCGGCATTTTCATAAATCAATCCCTGCAATTTGGCATTAAGCATGGTTTCAATATTGTTGATGTCCATTTCCACCGGAAGGTTTATGGTTGATGGCTTGGGTTTAAAAACAAAGCTCTGATAAGCTTCCGCCGGTTTTTCTGTTTGTATCTGGGCTGTTTTACATCCGAAAAAGGAAGCAAAAATGATGATTGCAGTAAATAATTTTAGTTGACGTAACATTTTATAAGCAGTTTAAATTTTAAAATCGGCTGCAAAAGTACACACATTCCCCGGAAATGATAACTTTTCGGATATTTACTGCCTACAAAAAGTCCCGGTTTTCAGCTATTATATGCCATAGTCTTCACACGACCAATGCTGGTAATACCCATCAATAGTCCATCAAAACCCGTAGGGTTTCTCAAACCCTACGGGTTTATGTCATGAATTAATCCTTGCTCCTTATGAAGCAACGATTCTCCGACAAATTTAATACAACCAATTCATTAACTCGCTTCGCTTCTCATGAATAATTTGGGTTTATCAAAACAGGCAATAAAAAATCTTTTACACCATCATCCTTTAAGTCATTTTGGAACGTTCATCTGCAATTCTTATCATGATTCTTGCAATTTTTACCTGAATAGCAGAAGATAAACATTTATTTAAAACTAAGAATCATGAATGCGTATGCTGTAAAAAACGTTGGCAAGGATAGAATTTAGCAGAAAATCTTTCCGGTTAAAGAAAAAAGGATATTTTTGGAATAAATTATATGTCGGAATCCAGACCTCTACAAATATTGCCTTCCTTTATGCAAACGAAGGAGAAAATGTTTATAAAATTGATGATTAACAAATGGTGTTAATGCTAAATAATAAGCACAGTGATCTATTTTCAAACTTCAAAGCATGAATAAGAGTATCTTATTAAGCGTTTTGTTTTTATTTTCCATAACTATAAATAGTTATACTCAAAACCAACACGATATAGATAGCTTAAAAAAAGATCTGATACTTCATCGCGATCAGGAAAAACAATTTTTGACACTGGTTCGGCTTACGGATCTATTGAAATACAACGGTCCTGATGAGGCGCTTGGATATATTCAGAAAGCTTATCAGCTAAGTAAAACCAAATCTCAAAAGCTGGAAGCCATAATCCGTATGGCCGACATGTATTATTCACGTTCAGAATACTCGCTTTCGATGGATTATGTTGTTAAATCCATTGATTATGCTACCGAAATGGAAAATAAAGGACTGCTTGCAGAAGCATACCGTATCCTGGGACGTATCAATATGGATATCGGTAAATATGAAGCTTGCTCCGAAAACTTTTACAATAGTCTGAAACTATTTGAAGAAATAGCTGATAAAAATGGCATTTCCAGGGCATTTAACAGTATAGGCAATCTTTATTTTGTCCAAAAACAATATGATAAATCGCTCGAATATGTTCAGAAATCGCTCATGCTTTCCAAAACGATAGGCGATACCATTGGCATTAGCCGTAACCTGAATAACCTGGCGGCATGTTACGCAAGTCTGGGAAAATTTACCAGTGTGGATAAATATATTCGTGAGGCCATCTCTCTGAATAAAAAATTTGGGTTAAAGATTTGGGAAGGAATTAACTATCAGAATATGGGTGGCTTTTTTAATGAAAGAAGAATCAATGACTCTACTTTGCTGTATTTCAACAAAGCATGCCAGGTATTCATCAGCATGAAGAGCTATTCAAACCTGGCACTGGTTTATCTTGACCTTTCCGACTATTATAAGAATACCGGCGACCCGATCCGTGAAATTGATTTCTCAAAACAAGCATTCGATATCGCTGAAAAGTATCATTTTAAAAAGATTAAAATCGAAGCTGCCGAGATGCTTCATCATATTTTCCTTAAAAGAAACGACCTTAAAAACGCTTATTATTACAGCACTATTCAATATCAGTTAAAAGATAGCCTAAGATTGGAAGAAAGCCTTGTAAAATTATCTCAGCTTGAACTTCAGTATTCGTTTGATAAAAAGGAACAGGAGAAGAAGATTATCCAACAAAAACATAATTTCATTATTGCTATTGTTATCATCATACTTGTTTTAAGTTTTTTAATAATTCTTCTGCTGTTTACCAGACAGAAAATGAAAGCCCGGAATGCCCGTCTTGAACAGCAACGTTTGCAGGATGAGGTTGAATTTAAAAACAAAGAACTTACGCTCAATGTGATGAACCTGATAAAGAAGAATGAAATTCTTACAGAATTTAGTAAAAAACTTTATCTTATTGAGCAAAAGACAAAAAACGAGGAAACAAAAGAAGAAATTTACCAGCTTAGCAAAGATATTGAACATACGATTGACAGTAAAATCTGGGAAGAGTTCGAGAAACGTTTTATCCAGGTTCATGGCAAGTTTTATTCAAGCCTTATGGATAAATATCCTGATCTTACGCCTAATGAGTTAAAATTATGTGCTTTTCTTAAATTGAATATGTCTTCAAAAGATATCTGCGAACTTACCGGACAACAAATTTCTGCCATCGAAATAGCCCGTCATCGGCTAAGGAAAAAATTAGGTATTTCAAATACCCAAACCAACCTCATCGTCTTCCTGTCGCAGATATGATTTTTTATTTCGTTTATTAAGCGTAGTTTATCGTTATTGTTAAGGTGATGTTAAGCCGTAAAACCCTTCTTTGATAAGGTTTTGTTATGGATGTTTTCTTGGTTAACCATTTTCCTCTGGATATTTTTGCATTTTATTCAATGAAATCATTTATGGAAACAAAAAATAACCCTGAGAAAAAACAACCGGAACAAAACAACAAATCGGAAGAGATGATGAATTTTATTGAAAAAAAAGAAATACAAAACCAAATCCTGAAAAAGATGATTGTCCAAATTAACAACCAGGCAGAGATCTTACCCGAAGATTCATCGGATGACCAGACTAATCAATAGAATAACAATTAAATTTTTTAAATAAACAATTCAATAACAAAATTTCAAATCATGAAAAAATTTTACTTATTTTTAATGTCGCTGATAATGTTCGGCGGATTAAATGCACAAACCTTGGTCAATCAAAATTTTGATTCTTATCCGGCAGGAACCTTGTTTGTACAAGCCGATACCAATTCTCTTTGGATGCTTGATTATGGCGAGCCTGGTGATACAACCTATGATGTGCGGGTTGTAAATGATACCGCTTCCAGTCCTGAGAATGCTTTGAGAATTCAAGACCAAAGTCAGCTTGTCCTTTTTATGGGCGATAAGGATTATGGGAAACACCGTGTTTCGTTTGACGTATTTGTGTATGATGGAATGGAAGCATTCGTTGCAATATGCAATAAATACCAGAATTTTAGTCTGCCCTGGGCATTAATGTTTAATTCCAATGGCGAACTGTCCTTGATGGATTATGTTAATGGTGGCGATTCGGCTATCGGTACTTTTGAGCATAATAAGTGGTGGAACTTCTCTGCAATAATTGACGTAGATAAAGATTCTGTTTATTATTATAAGGATAATGTGCTTTTGTATGCTCATCAATGGTCGAATAATGGAAGTTATGGCATAGGGGCGTTTTGCTTTATAGGTGTATATCCTGGTATCAAATGGAATATGGATAATGTGGAATATTATCAGTATCCGACATCCAACCCACCTGTTAATCTTACAGCAGTACCCAATGAAAACTATGTAACTTTAACCTGGGATCCGGCACCCGGTACTACACCCGACTATTATGTCGTGAAAAGAAATGGAATAGTTGTAAATAACCATGTAGCTTCCACTACATTTACCGATACGGGTTTGTTCCCACGCACTTATTCTTATACAATTAGTTCACATATCCCTGATGTAGGAACAACCCCTCCGAGTTCTCCCGTAGAAGCAACCATTACAGGCGGCATCGATCGTAAATATGTGCTTTTTGAAATAGCAACAGGCACATGGTGTCAATATTGTCCTGGTGCAGGCCTTGGTCTCGACGATCTTATCACAAACGGACAGCAAGTAGTAGGTGTTGAATACCATTGGGGAGATGATTTCGAAAATCCGGCAGGTAAAAGCAGGGTTGATGACTATTACCAAATCGGTTCATTTCCCACGGCAATGATTGATGGTATTTATACCTACAGTGGCGGCAATCATTCTCAAAGCCTATATGATACATACCTTCCTCTTTATAACACCGCTATGTCCGTGAAAACGGTTGCTGATCTTTCCATCAATAGCATTGTAAAGGTAAATGATTCCCTTTATTCGGCTACCATAGTTGCAAGTAAACAATGGCCTTTCTTTAACAATAGCGTACAACTCAGAACCGCTTTGGTGGAATCAAATATTGAATACAATTGGCAGGGACAGACAGAACTCGACTATGTGTGCCGCGGTATGTATCCTGATGCAACGGGTATTACCCTTAATTTTGCAAATGGTAGCGAATTTACCCAGCAGGTTGAGTTTGTTATACCCAGCGGGGCAATCAAGGACAACTATGAATTCATTTGCTTCCTTCAGGACGACAACGTTAAAGAAGTGCTGAATGCTGATAAAACAAATATAGCCCATGTTGGAATTTCGGAAAAGGATAAAAAAGACGGCTTACATGTTTACCCTAATCCGGCAAACGATGTTTTATATTTCCAGACAAACGGCAAAGGCATAATCCATATCTATTCATTAGCCGGCGTGGAAATGAAAAAGATTACTGTATCTAATGCTATAGAAAGTATCAGCACCTCCGACTTGCCGGCAGGAGTTTACTTCCTCAAATACGAAACCCAAACAACATACCAAACCATGAAAATAATCATAAAATAGTTTAAGTGTTTAAGTAAAAAAGCCCTGAATTTTCAGGGCTTTTTTTATAAATTTTTTTCCATGCAAATACACTCTCCGGATCATCATGGTAAATTTCCTAAACGCTTATTTGTTTATGCCCATTTTGTATATAGGGGTTGCTGAAAAAGTCATAATATTATGTTTTTTATCGAATTAACAACTGTTTTTAGTAAAGAAATGCAAGAGAAACCGGATCCATCATACAATACCTGTGTACTTGTAAAACTTTATCCTGATACGTTGTTATTTATAAAATCCGAAAGGATTTAGTTTGAATAGCTCCGAATTCAGGTTGGTAATAGTCCCGAGAACAAATTAATCTTCATTTCAATTTGCTACAATACGTTAAACGCTACGCGGTAATCTATATTTGCTTTTACGGAATTATTGATTCCGCTATATTCCGGGCGGCATTGCAAATACCGCTCAACTAAGTTAGTTGATATGTTATAAAATCCTGACGAAGCGTAAAGCCCCGTCAGGATTATTGATTTTATCTCTTAATAATTCTTTTCGATACAATTCCTTTTTCATTCATAATCCGGACAACATAAACGCCTGACGGGTAACCGGAGATATCCACCGTTGTTGTGCTTTCGGTAATGGTTATACTTTTCAACAGATTGCCATAGATATCGAACATTTTCAGTGTGGTGTGATTAACTGCCGAATACGTTGGGATGGTTATAGTAATTCCAACAGTTTCACCGGTATCTATTTTACTATTGTTTAAATCAACAATTAGAACTTTTCTTGTTGTGCCGGTTTCTTCTATTATGATAGGTTCTGCTAATTTTGCAGAATGTGATGAAGTACTTATTGTTTTATAGTTTTCCATAGTTATACCGTTAACACTTTTGTACTCTCCTCCCCAAACTGACTAACAATCCTCACCGCTATCTTCTGCCCTTTCCTTTTCACTTCTATCGGATGCGAGATATGCCCGTAAAGCCTGTCGAAGGCTTCATCATCTATTTCAATTTTCAGGGTTTTTTCTACTTTCTTTTTGGCACTGTCTTTGGCTAAGTTTTCAAGCCCCCTTTTCCATTTGTTGAATTCATCTTTTTCGCCGCCGCAGAAGAATACTTGTTTCAGCACGAAGTTGCTGCCATCGTAATCATCGTCAACCATCCAGTAAGCAATGTCGTGTACGTCGCGGGCTTTTACTATGTCTTTAATAGGATCGTAAATATCCAGCCCCTGAATTTCAATTGTAACATTGTTTCCTTCTTTGTGCATTACAATATCCGGTTCGCCAATGGTAACAAAGCTTGCTGCTGATTTGGCGGGTTTCTTTTTCAGGCCTTCCTGCAACAGGTCATCATGTATGCGCACCTTGGTTACTTCAAAGTTGCCCATGCTGGTGGTTTGGGTGCTGCCTTCTATATCGCTTTCAAAGCTGAAACCCAATATCACCAACCAATTGGCATCGCCTTTTTGGCGACATTCTTTTATGGCGTCGCCTACTAATTTTTTACTAACGGTTCCGAATTTGGGACCTATATGGAAATAGGCTTTTTCTTCACCTTTCTCCGTTTGGTAAAAACCTTCGGCATGTAGTGCTTCGCCCGAAAGGTGTTCCACGCTGCGGAAAATTACCATCTCATCTTTTCTGCCATTCTTGATTCCGGCGCTAAGCAAATGCTGTTTTATCACTTCTTCAAATGCGCCTTCTTCTTCGTTCATCCGCACTTCATCATCCAATTCCTCAGGGCTTATTGGCTCAAAGTTTTGCAGGGTTTCAACAGTAAACGGACCGCTTACCCGAAGTAACTTATTATCTTGCTCGGGTTTGTCAAATAATGTTTCTGTGGCAGGAGGTTCATCATTGGCTAAACTTTTCAGAGTAATATGAGGAACTGTTTTGTAAATAAATCCCTGTCTGATGTCGCTATTGGTTTCATCATACAATTTGTAATAAGGAAACACTGCTGTCATTAATCTTTGCTTGGCAATGTTTATGGCAATTCGGCTTGTATCAATAGTTATCCAACGTCTGCCCCACTGTTCAGCAACAAATGCGGTTGTACCGCTACCGCATGTCGGATCAAGAACTAAATCACCAGGGTCGGTTGTCATTAAAATACAGCGTTGGATTATTTTCTCATTTGTTTGAACCACATATTTTTTATTCATTCCAGAACCAGAAGCTGTATCATCCCAAAAATTTAATAATGGATTTACAGGAAAATCTTCAGCATACCTGATATATGATAGAGTTTTTCCAGTTTTTGCTACTCTTTTCTTCAATATAAGTTTTTCCATACCTTGTGGATTTGTCGCCCAACTTCTTCCAGCGGTAGGGTCAAATATTTCACTATCAAATTTCAATGGATAAATACAACTTGGCGTGCTTCCAGCCGATAGCAAAATTTGATTTCGATAAACTTTTGAATTCTTTGGCAATAAAGAATGATTATTTTGTTCTTCAGATGTCATTCTCCTTCGAGTACCATTCATTTCCTCAACCAATGAATATGCAGCATCTCCTTCTAAAGACTTATCAAAATATAATGTTCGAAATTTTAAACAATCTTTTGTTTTGCAATACCAAACAATATAATCACAAACAGCGGGTAACAGATCAGTTCCCAAACCCGCAGTTTTCTTGACGGTAATCAAACTTACGAAATTCTCACTGCCAAATACCTCATCCAATAAACTTCTAACTAAATGTACATTTTCATCACCAATTTGTACAAAACAACTGCCACTTTCAGTTAATAATTCTTTTGCGATTAATAAACGGTCGCGCAAATATGAAAGGTAAGAATGAATGCCTAATTCCCATGTGTCCCGAAATGCTTTTATTTGCTCTGGTTCGCCTGTGAGCGCTTCATCATTTCCATCTTTTACATCACGGTTATTGAGTTTAATTTGCCAATTTCCACCGTATTTAATACCATAAGGTGGGTCAAAATAAATTGTTTGCACTTGCCCAGCCATACCTTCGCGTTCAAGCAGGCTTGCCATCACAAGATGGCTGTCGCCTTGTATCAGGCGGTTTGTCCATCCGTCCTGGTGCTGGTAATATTCGCTTACTTTTTCTATTTCTTCTTTTTCGAGGGCGTTGCCAAAAAGTTCGTTCACGCTGAACAAATCCAGTTGGTCGCTTTTGGTTTCGGTAAGTTTGTAAAGGTTTTTAATCAGGGTTTCGGGGGCTATATGTTCGTGGCGGTAAAGGCTGCGAATGTCCACACGCAGCAGGTCGTCGCGGTCGTCGTTGCCGTATTTATTCAGCCAAAACAATTCAGGGTCTTGTCCGCGATGGGTAACAGGGTTTTTGGGCAATTCCAAAATCTTTTTACCGCTTTGCACTTTGGCGTTTGCATCTTCGTAACCTGCTTCTTCCTTGCTTGGGATGTGAACCCGGGAATCTTTGTTATGCTTTATACTGTCTATATTTTTCATGGATATCATTTTAATCCTTTAATCGTATTCAGACTTCTGCTGTTTACCAATGAGGTCATTTGGGTAATTGCGATTTTATTTAATTGAACCAAGCGCTCGGATTGCTGTAATCCCTGCCTGATAAGTACCGCATTAATACTTTCGAGATTTGATAGCACTACCAATTGTTCAATATTTGCCATATCTCTTATGTTGCCAACGGCATCGGGGTTTTCATCACGCCATTGCTTTGCTGTTTTACCAAACAATGCCATGTTGAGCAAATCGGCTTCGTTGGCATACACAAAATTAATTTGTTGCTTGGTAAGTTGGGTTGGAATCAGATTCTCCTTTATAGCATCGGTATGAATATGATAATTTACTTTAGCCAAAGTACGCTGAAAGTTCCAATCTAATTTCAGGCGGTTGTTTTCATCGTCTTTTAGACGTTGAAATTCTTTAACCAGCAGCAACTGAAATTTTGCGCTAATCCACATGCCAAAATGAAAGGCAATATCTTTGTGGGCATAAGTTCCACCATAACGTCCGGCTTTGGCAGTAATACCGATTGCACCTGTAGCCTCAATCCAATTTTTAACAGAGAGTACAAAATTATTTGAACCCGAAGCATTTTTAATTGTACCGAATTCGGTATAATTAAAATCGGGGTTGTACAACAGCTCCCATTCGCCAATATATTCAATGGTGCTTTTAAGGCTAAGCCATTTAATAATTATTACTTCCTGCATCTGACTTTTAGCCATGTCGGTTAATGAAATGTAATAATCGTGATTGTTTGAAACTATTGTAATTTCAGAACCTTCTATCGTGATTGTTTTATTTTTAGCCATATTTAAATGCTCGAAATTTTTTCAATTAACTGATTTTTAATGTTACGTATATCGTTAGCAATTTCAATAAAATGCCATTCAGGATATTCATATTTATCCTTTAGTGCATTCACGGCAGGCAACCAGCGATTTTCAACAAACCATTTTTTTTCTGCTTTGTCTTTGCTCATTCCGCTAATTTCAATCATCAGGTTTTTAATGGTACCGTCTGAACATTTTACCCTTGCAATAAAATCGGTGAAATATTGGTGGTCGTTGCCATTTTTTACATAAGGTATGGCAAAACCAAGAAATTGATTTTTTACATAACATTCGACTGCGTCAATTTCTTCCAGGGTTTTTGCACAAACTCCTTCCCATTCGCTGTCCATCACTACATAGTTAATGTGGCTTTTTTGGGTTGGATACACCTCCTTTACAGTATTTCCGTTAACATATTTGGTGCTACTAAACTTGTTGTAATAGTTAAAAACCGGACGAATATTCTCGGATGTATTGTATTGAGGATTGATACCTCTTGCAATATGGTCAACTATCTTCTTCGGCTCTTCAAAAAACAAAAGTCTTTTGAAACGTTTGTCTTGAATATTCAAAAGCAATACTTTTTCATTGTACCATTCTTCAACAATGCTTTTTAATTTATTGAATTTCTGAAAATGCGGATTGCCATTGTCGTCGCTGAAATGATATTTTATCAGCTCTTTTGTTATTAAAAAGAACAATTCGCTGTCGCGTTTTTCCAGCACCGCTTTTACCTGCAACTTTTCTTCTGTTGCAGAAATGGGGGTGGCCATGATGGTTTCCGTTGGGAATTTAGAGCCATCTATTTCGTAGTTTTCAATATTGCTGAAATCGTATTTTATATCTCCATCATAATTTTCCACCCTGTAACCAACCACATTAGGAAACCGGATTTCCATTTCTTCCTGTCTTTCGGATAAGGCGGCTATATGCGTAAAGTCGGCGGGAGGAGGAGGCAGCACAGTATTTCCTCCTTTAAACATTTTGAAAGGAACACCAATGATATGAGCATATTCGGGTGGAAATTTCTCAATTAAATTTTCAGGTTTATATTTGTGTTTGTCTTTCAAGGCAATCTCTTCGCCGGTATCAACTCTGTAGGTTGTAAGCAGGTAATTTATCCTTCGCAAAGCCCTGCCTGCAACCTGCTCACACAGTAACTGCGAACCAAAAGCACGCAAACCCATGATATGTGTAACAGTATTTGCATCCCAGCCTTCGGTAAGCATGGAAACAGAAACGACACAACGTATGTGCGAACCTAACTTTCCCTGTTTGCCAACGGTATTTACTACTTCACGCAGTATTTCGGCATCTGTTATTTTTTCAATGCTGCCTTGTCCGTGTAAATTTGCATAATCCTTTTTAAATTCTTCTATTTCCAAAGAAAATATTTTCTTAAAATCATCATTTATTTGCTCTCCGTTTTCCAAAGCATCGCTGTCAATAAGCAATGTTGGCGGTCGTTTCTTTGGAAATTTGGTATTGGGATCATAATTTGAGAACAACTCCTTAATGCCATCTACTACTGTTTTTTCACCTTTTTCGTCGGTGTAATCATAACCGGCTATGTATTTATAAACTTCTTTGGAAACGGCCGTGTTATTGCAAACAATAATAAATACAGGTGGTGAAGTAAATAAATTTGCTTTTTCTTCAATATTTTTTCTTATGCCCTTATCGTATTCAACATAGTGGTTATAAAACATGTCTAATGCGCCTTTAACCAAAGCGGGTAATTTGGGAGGAGCTTCTTTAAAAGTAGTTCCATGTTCATTGGCGTCTTTTCGTTGTGTTTTTTTCCCTTTTCTTGGAAAAGCGTTTGGGTCTTGTTCAACAACTTTCCTGTACAAATCCCTTAAAATCGGCATTGTCAGCTCCTGTGTATTATCGCTTTCGGGAAGAAAAGGTATTTTCACCAACCCTGATTCAATGGATTCAATTAAACCAAAATCGGAAACTACCCAGGGAAATAAACTATATGCATTATAGCCCGAACCGGATAGATAATAGGGCGTTGCCGAAAGGTCGTAAACTCCTTGCAGTTTAAATTTTTTGGCTATTTCCCTAAGTCCGTTAAACCAAACGGCCGCTCTTGCATTTTCATCCGACTCTTCGTTGTCGGTAGTTTTGCTTTTTGATTTGGGTAAATAGCAGTGGTGTGCTTCATCATTCAATATTAAAACCCTGCTGCCCGATTTGAATTTTCCCAAAGTTCGTTTCACCACCTGCGAAAAATCTTCCCTGTTTCCTGTATCAATTTTTTCACCCTGCAGGTTTACTTTACCATCAAAAGGGCTTCGTTTGTTACCCGATAAAATCTTTGGTTCGAAAGTATGATAGTTAGTTATTACCAGTCTTGCATTCAGGTTTTGCAGGCGCTGCTCCATGTTGGCCGGGATCAAACCGCGCACATGGTAATAATCTTCTATGTCAATCGGGTTTTTATTTTTTGTATCAACAAACAACACACCTAATCTGCTTTTAATGGTAATGCCTGGCGTTACAATCAAAAAATAATCGGCGAAACGGGTATCATTCCTGTATTCCTGTCTGTTGAAATAATGATAACATATCAGACATCCCATCACTACAGTCTTTCCGGTACCGGTTGCCATTTTAAAAGCAATGCGGGGTAATTGGTCAGCAGCAGCATCACCGACGGTTTGTTGACCGGCACGAAGTAAATTTAAAATATGCTGTCCGGCATTGGATTTTTCGGCAATTTCATTTAGCCAGATAGCAGTTTCTACAGATTCCTGTTGTGCAAAAAATAATTTTTTTGTTGCAATTCTTTCAGGATTTTTGAACCAAAATGTTAGTAGTTCTTTGGTAATGCGTGTTGTGTTGGGATAGTTTGCCATTCTCCATAAACCAACTTCCTTTCTGCAAAGATTGATGATGTGAATTTCATATTCAGCGGCATCATCATTCCATTCAAAAACTTCTTTTTGCCCTGTTTGCCTTTGGGGAATTACTGCAGAGTCAGTTTTAAATATTCTGCGTCCTTTGCAAACTCGGTTATAGTCCAAACTACCCTCGCTATCGGTGTCGTAATGAAGTTTAGGCTCTTCATAAGGACTATTTAAAATCGGATTGTCCGTACTCATATTGTTATTATCATTTTTATACTTATAAAATAAGTAAAATCAGTCGTTTTTTTAATGTTTTCGTTTTTTTTTGGTATTTTTTTAAAATTACTCGCTTTATCAAGTTTTACTTCGTAAGCATGCAATGAGCGTTTGTATATAAATCCACCAGTTAAGTTTTCCAAAAAAGGATAATATCCAATTTTATGGTCATCTCTCTGTCATTGTTAAATATTCCAGATTAAATGGTGTCATTGTCTTTTCTCAACTTGCGTATATCCCACAAATGTATAATAAAATATCAATAGCTAACTCCTCCGATATAATTTTTTCTTCCTTTTGTTGCCCGATAATACAAATTCTTTTGTCGCTCAAAACCCAATCCCCGCTTGCTTTTTCCACCTCCAACTGCCACGATATCCGCCTTCCCACGTAAAAAAATATTTTTTTGCTTTGATTTGTGTAAAAAAATTTATTTATTTTTGTTTTTACAATTTATTCTTAATTATCACAATTAAAATTCAAGTATGATGAAACCAAATTACAACTATTCCCATCTGGTGATGTTGCTTACTTGCCAGGTGATTTTAAAAAATCTTGTTCCTGTATTAGCCCTTTTCACACTAAGGCTATCCAAACTCACTGCCGTTTATGTCGAAAAACTCGATACGCGCATTCAAA
>Ga0268360_1000678_pt1 | contig 49307 bp, 43 predicted proteins | sample BioMet11_FD_192465 | JGI IMG/M metagenome (GOLD analysis project Ga0268360, IMG submission 192465) | Sewage microbial communities from Oakland, California, United States - Biofuel 11 (Illumina Assembly) | ecosystem: Engineered > Wastewater > Sewage > Unclassified | place: USA: California... | reverse complement strand
AGAATAGAGGAAGAAGAGTGGGCGGCACAGCCGCCCACTCTTCTTCCTCTATCATCATCTTGTGGCCGTCATTTCGACCGAAGGGAGAAATCCCGGCTGAGCGACAGTTATAATTCCGCAAAGCAAATACAGATTACCGCGTAGCGGTTAAAGTATTGTAGCAAATGAAAAATGAAGATCAATCTGTTCTCCGTAGGAGATAAGCAAATGAAAGGCTTAACCTCTACGAGGTATTAAAAACAAAAAATGAATACGATGGCTACAATACTTTATGCCCTACGGGCAAGGACTATTTGAATAGTTTGGAGGATACGGATGAACGGCATTCTTCCTAACCTGCCGGAAAAAGGAATTCAGAATTTGACATCGTAAATCTCGCAAAGACGCAATGACGCAAAGTTACCATTACTCCCTTTAGACATTCCATGTTTCAAGGATTTTATTTGCTCTTACCACCTTTTGCAAACACAAAACGCCTTTTATTTGTTTTCCTAAACATGGAATGTCTCTTCCTCTAAATCGTAATTCGTAAATCGTAATTCGTAATTGTTCTCCGTAATTCGTAATTTCTCAATCGTCCTCTCTCCCGATCACTTCATCACTTTCATCACCAAAATCGTAATTCGTAATTGTTCTCCGTAATTCGTAATTTCTCAATTGTCCTCTCGCAAAGACGCAAAGTCGCAAAGTTACCATCACTCCCCTTTCATCACTTCCATCACTTCCATCACTTCCATCACTTTCATCACTCAATTCACAAAAAAAGCCCCCGGATTTCTCCGAAGGGCTTCATTTCAACGAGCAAAATATCTGTTAGTACATTCCGCCCATACCGCCTGGATTAGGCATAGCAGGAGCCGGATTGTCTTCTTTAATATCAGAGATAACGCATTCGGTCGTCAGGAGCATACCGGAAATAGAAGCGGCATTTTCGAGGGCAACACGGGTAACCTTGGTTGGGTCAATAACGCCGGTTTCAAACAGGTTTTCGTAAACTTCGGTACGAGCATTGAAACCATAATCATCTTTTCCTTCTTTTACTTTCTGAACAACTACAGAACCTTCCATGCCTGCATTAGTTACAATCTGGCGCAAGGGTTCTTCCAAAGCACGGCGAATGATAGCTACACCGGTAATTTCGTCTTCATTTTCGCATTTAACATTGTCCAATGAACTGATGGCACGAAGATATGCTACGCCGCCACCGGGAACAATACCTTCTTCAACAGCGGCACGGGTTGCATGCAATGCGTCGTCGAAGCGGTCTTTCTTTTCTTTCATTTCAACTTCGCTGGCAGCGCCAACATAAATTACGGCAACACCACCCGACAATTTTGCCAGACGTTCCTGTAATTTTTCCTTGTCGTAATCCGAAGTGGTATTTTCGATCTGAGCTTTAATCTGTGCAATACGGCTCTTGATATTTTCTTTATTTCCCAGTCCGCTTACGATAGTCGTGTTGTCTTTATCAATAGAAATCTTTTCTGATTGTCCAAGGTATGATAAATCGGCATCTTCGAGTTTATAACCCGTTTCTTCCGAAATAACGGTACCGCCGGTTAAAACGGCAATATCTTCGAGCATAGCTTTACGACGATCGCCAAAGCCAGGAGCCTTTACGGCAACAATCTTCAACGAACCTCTTAATTTATTAACAACCAAAGTTGCCAATGCTTCACCTTCGATATCTTCAGCTACGATCAATAATGGACGTCCGGTTTGTACAACCTTTTCGAGTATAGGAAGTAAATCCTTCATCACCGAGATTTTCTTATCATAAATAAGAATAAATGGGGTTTCGTAGGTGGTTTCCATTTTTTCGGTATCGGTAACAAAATACGGAGAAATGTATCCACGGTCGAACTGCATACCTTCAACCACTTTAACGTAAGTTTCGTTAATCTTGGCATCTTCGATGGTAATAACACCTTCTTTTTTCACTTTACCCATAGCTTCGGCAATAATACCACCGATTTTAGGATCGTTGTTTGCCGAAATGGTAGCAACCTGTTCAATTTTATCGTAGGTATCGCCAATTTCTTTTGATTGTGATTTAAGATGTTCTACAACAGCTTCCACAGCTTTGTCAATACCGCGTTTCAGATCCATTGGATTAGCGCCGGCAGTAACATTTTTCAAGCCTGTGTTGATGATGGACTGTGCCAAAACGGTTGCAGTGGTGGTGCCGTCGCCTGCAAGGTCGGAAGTTTTAGAAGCAACTTCTTTAACAAGCTGAGCGCCCATATTTTCAATAGGGTCTTTCAATTCAATTTCTTTGGCTACGGTTACGCCATCTTTGGTGATAGCTGGAGCGCCATATTTTTTGTCAAGGATAACATTGCGGCCTTTAGGTCCTAAGGTAACTTTAACGGCATTTGCTAAAGCATCGGCGCCTCTTTTTAAAGCTTCGCGAGCTTCAAATTCGAATATAATATCTTTTGCCATTTTATTAATAGTTTAAGTTAATGATTAATACTTTGATTTAAATTTAATTAAATAATTGCCAAAATGTCCGATTCACGCATCATCAGGTAATCCTTACCATCTACGTTGATTTCGGTTCCTGAATATTTTCCATATAATACGGTATCTCCAGGTTTTACGGTCATCGGCTCATCTTTTTTACCATTTCCTACAGCCATTACGATGCCTTTTTGTGGTTTTTCTTTTGCTGTATCCGGAATAATAATTCCACCTGCAGTCTTTTGTTCGGCAGCGGCAGGTTCAACCAGCACTCTGTCTGCTAATGGTTTGATGTTCAACTTCGTCATGTTAATTATTTTTTTTGTTAGACATAAATAAATAATAAATAATAATTGTACCTGGCAAACGTCATATTTTATGCCAAAGTCGTTTTATAAAAAAAATGTCAGAATTTTATGACATTCTGACATTTTTTTTAAATTTTTACCGTTAGCGGGATTATTCTTCTTTTGCCGGAGGAGCTTTATAATCGGAAGCTTGTTGCGTTTTATTTTTGTCAAGCTGATTTCTCAATTCCGTATCGGAAGCACTTTTTACAGCAGTGTTGCGGGGAATAACAAAAATAGAAAACAAACTTAAAGCCAAAAGAATAATAGCTAAAGTCCAGGTGGTTTTTTCGAGGAAATCAGCAGTTTTCCTGACACCCATAAACTGATTGGAACCTGCAAAGTTGGAAGCTAATCCACCTCCTTTTGAGTTTTGAACTAAAACGACAAGACTTAGTATAATACAGGTAATCAGTATCAAAATAGAAATAAAAATATATGCGCCCATGATGATTTATATTATTTTACTTAATTTTTACTTTAGTTTTTGTATTTCGTTAATCTGGTTTGCAAAGTAACTGCTTTTATCAGGAAAAACCAAACATAATTTTTCATAAATTTTAATGGCTTTTTCCGGATGACCTTGTTTCAGATAGACCTTAGCCAATGTTTCCGTAACTAAATCATCGCTATCCTGTGTACTTTGCCGTGCCCAATCTATAGGTTTAAAAAAATCGGCTTTTCCTCTTGCGATGGTCGGTTGCTCAATAATAAATTTGTTGATTAATTCTTTCTTTAAATTGTAACTATCTGTTATTTTGTCATCTGTCTTTTGGGGAGATAAACGTTCTTTTGACTTTTCTTCTTTAATTTCGGCAAGCCGTTTTTTGATTAATTCCAATAAATCTGTTTTTTTATCATCTTTGGCCGATACTTTTTCCGGTTTTTCAGCGATATTTTCTGTTTTCAACCGATAGCCCGAAGGAATAAAAAGGGAAAGCTTACGTATACTCGACGGATTTTCGATTAATTGTTTAAGCCTTTTACGATCAGATGCATAGGCGGCTGCCAATTTCAACTGACTGGCAAATCGGAAATGATTAAGAATATGAAGATTTTTAACCAATAATAATTGCAGAACCTGACAATATGGAAATTTCTCAGCTAAATTTTCAAGCCCGGCAAGGCTTTGATTGTTTAATTGAGCTGGACGTTGAATAAAATTATCAAATTCGGTTTTGTTCATTGATAATTAACCTTACCAGTTTACCACCGATTTATTGAATATGTCCTCAACCAATAAATCATTAATTTGTTTGATCAGATCCTGTTCTATTTGTGAAAGGTTTTTACTGCTTTCATAATCCACATATCGTTCAAAAGAAGATTCAAAATTTTGTTTTGGATCGGTTTTATTGGTAAACCGGACATTCACTTTTACGGTCAACCGATTGAGCGCCGAAGTTTCGTTCCCCTGAATTGCCGTTGGTTGTGCAGGAATATATTCGGTGATTTCGCCTTCAATGTTCAGATCGCCATTTGATTTCACCTGAGTCAGATTAGTCTGGGAAGCAAACTTATCCCTTAACGCCTGGGTAAATGATTGGCTTAAGGTCGGCTGAACGATGGAAGCATTATTCGGGAAATATTGAATAGTAACGGTTTTCACTTCAGGTGAAATGGAAGCTCCGGTAAACGAATAAATACCACATCCGGAAAACGTGAAGCAAATCACGGTAAAAAATATTATATTTTTAAAAAATCGGAAATGGTTCCGTTGTTTCAAGGTTCTATTCATAATTTTACTATTCATATTTCCATTCTAAACCCTTAGGTTTTCACCTTATATGTTTACTGGATGTCGTATTCTTTAATTTTTCGATAGAGAGTCCGCTCCGAAATACCCAATTCTTTTGCAGCATTTTTGCGCTTCCCGTTATGTTTTTCGAGAGCCTTTTTAATCAGATCCACCTCTTTTTTCTGAAGCGACAACGATTCCTCAAGTATCTCAGAGTGTTGTATCGGCTCATCGTCGTCAGGTATATAGTTTTGATGTATTTCAAATTTTTCCGATTCTTTGGAATCTGGACTATTATCCTTAAAAAGGTTTTGAATCTGAATGGAATCGTTTTCCCGAAATTGATGAGTCAAGCCCGCATTTTCAATGATGTCGCCTACTAATTTTTTCAAATCATTAACATCCTGTTTCATCTCAAATAAGACCTTGTAAAGCAATTCTCTTTCGAGAAATTCCTTACCGGAAGCTTCTTTTTTGGAATAGAGTACCGGTAAGTCGCGATTCTGGTTTTGGGGCAGGTATTTCATAAGAATTTCAGATGAAATAACACGGTTTTCTTCGATAATAGAGATTTGTTCGGTAATATTTTTTAATTGACGAATATTTCCCGGCCAGCGGTAATTAACCAGCATTTTTTTTGCATCGTTCTCTAATTCAATAACTGGCATACGATATTTTTCAGCAAAATCGGAAGCAAATTTTCGGAAAAGCAGCAAAATGTCATCTTTACGGTCTCTTAAAGGGGGTACATGTATGGGAACCGTATTTAAACGGTAATAGAGGTCCTCACGAAATTTTCCCTGATCAATAGCATCGGGAATATAAACATTGGTAGCCGCAACTACGCGCACATTGGTCTTCTGCCCTTTGGATGAGCCAACCCGGATAAATTCTCCACTTTCCAGCACACGCAACAGCCTGACCTGGGTTGATAGCGGCAATTCGGCAACTTCGTCCAGAAAAATGGTACCGCCGTTGACTACTTCAAAATATCCTTTTCGGGCTTCGTTTGCACCGGTAAATGAGCCTTTTTCGTGTCCGAACAGCTCGCTGTCAATCGTGCCTTCGGGAATAGCACCACAATTAACGGCTATATATTGGCCATGCTTGCGAGCACTTAACTGGTGAATAATCTGAGGAAAGTTTTCTTTCCCTGTACCACTTTCACCATATATCAACACGGAAATATCGGTAGGCGATACTTGCCGTGCAATATCAATGGCTCTATCAAGCAAGGAAGAATTACCTATAATTCCAAAACGTTGTTTAATTGATTGAATATTCATTCTGTAAAACTAAGTACAAATCAACTTAATACTGTTATGCAAACCCATATAAAAAATGCTCACTCATTACTTTCCATAGAAAAATAATGACATTTTTTCCTTAGCCTGCTTTAAGTTTACCATTTTTTAAGATTAGTTTGGTACATGATAAACGTAAAGCAGCGCATTTATAATTTCTTAAAAATTTCAGGAAACCATTTTATTTATTTTTTTCGTTTAGTAATTCCTTTTTTATTCGCATAATATGCCCTCGGCCAAGTCCTTTTACTTCGCACCCCAGTTCAAAATAGCGACGGATTTTTTCATCTGACAAAATACCAAAACAATCAATAATAGCAATGGGATTGCCAGCCCACTTCAAGACATCATCCGGATTTAAATCCAGATAATCGGAATGGGGTACTGCTAAGACCAGGGCTTCTACACCAGAAATTGCTTTTGGCAAATCTTTCAGTATTTTGATACTGCTTAAACTATCCTGATTACGAAAAAAACGTTTCCACGAATGTGTCGGGTCTTCATCCTGATCTTCAAATTCGTACCAGTGGTCCACATAGGGATCATGAACCCTGACTTCCGCACCCATCTGACTGAGTTTACGAACAACCATTTCGCTACCGCTGTATCGGGTATCCCCTACATCCTGACGATAACTTGCACCACAAATCAGGACATCAGCTCCGGCAATATAGCGCGACATATTGCGTAATGCATCACGTACCAACTCAGCTACATGGAGCGATCGGGTATCGTTAATGTCGATAGCTGTCGGAGTAATTTTAAACACTTCGTCGCCATCTTCAAATCCAAGAATATTCCGGTAAGCCCAATAGCCCAAACCACCGTCTTTTGGTAAACAATAACCACCAACTCCTGGCCCCGGGAATATAATATTGCTATGCGTAGGCCTCATTTTGATGGCTTTAATTACTTTAATCAAATCCACGCCGTTGCGTTCGGAAAAAATACTCCATTCATTTAAAAAGGCAAGGATGGCAGCCCGGTATGAATTTTCAATAATTTTTGTAGTTTCCGATTCAATGGGGCGATCCATCACCGTCAGGGGAAAATCTTTAGTATTTAACACTTCACGTAAAAATTTTTCAACCCGTTCGCGAGCTTCCTTGTTGCATCCTGAACAAACTCTCCAAAAATCACGGATGCTTGCCACATATTCCTTGCCGGGCATAACTCTTTCAAAACTATGCGATAAAATAGGTACAGAAGTTATTCCCCTTTTGGTAAATGCTTTTTTAAGGATTGGCCAAGCTACAAATTCGGTAGTACCCGGAGCAACGGTAGTTTCTATAAGTACCAGACAATGAGGTTTTATTTTTTGTCCTATCGTTTTCATAGTAGCTTCCAAGGCTGCCATATCGGCTTCGCCGGTACGCATATTCCCCAGACTATTTTTTTTGTAATCACATTGAACATCAACCACCACGCAATCGGCAAGCGCCAAGCAATCACTATTATACGTTGCAACGAGCGTCTTGGTTTCGTTAACACAACGATTAATCATTTTATCAACTTCCGGGTCTTCGGCTTTAATAGGCGATACGCCCTGGTTAAGCATGGGGATTTTCCAAAAACTCCGTACGGAAGGACGCTGACAACCAATAACAAATTTACTTTGATTGCCATTCGTATCCTTGGTGTCGGCAACGATGGCGGCCATAACGGCACCAACAAATCCCACGCCCATCACCACAACAATTTCTTTGCCTTCGGAACGAGCTTGATTAGCTAAAATCTCTATTCGCTGATATTCTTTACTATATTCATCCTTTAGCGGAAGCGGATATTTAATACCCGCTGGACTTACCGAATATTTAGTTTCGTTACCCATTGCAATCTATAGTTTAAATATTAATTTATGGTTTCAAATATACTAATAAAATCAATTGATCAAAAAATTACCAGCTATAATTTCATAATAAAAAATTGTAGTAAGCACTATTTTTTACCGGATTTCAGCGCCCAATTCATTTTTAAATGCAACCATCAGTTTTTCCATAGCCGAATCTATTTCTTTGTCATTAAGCGTTTTAGTATTATCATGTAAAATAAAACTGACGGCATACGATTTTTTATCCTTTTCAATTTTATCCCCTTTATAAACATCAAATAAAGTAATTTTTTTCAAAAGTGGCTTGCCGACACGATAAGCAAGTTTTTCGATTTCTGCAAAGGTTACTTTTTCATTGATAAGCAAAGCCAAATCTCTATTAACTTCCTGATATTTTGATATTTCTTCATATTTCATATCCCGGCTTCTGATTGATAAAAACAGCACATCCCAGTTAAAATCGGCATAAAACACAGGCTGTTTAATATCAAAGCGTTTAAGAAGAGAGGATGAAATTGAACCAAACTGAACTATATCTTCGCGATTAACCTTATAGCTTAAACCCTCTTCAAAAATTTCGCTTGAAATGGTTTCGCTAAATAATTTCGCAACATTGAAACCTATATTCTGCAATAATAAATTGACATACATTTTAATACTGAAAAAATCGACTTTTTCGTCTGCTGTTCGCCAACTTTCCGTTTCTTGCCTTCCGGTAATAAACAAAGCAAGGTGTGTATCCTGAATGTATTTTCTTCGGACATCGGATTCTTTGTCTTTGTTAAGATTTAAGTGATATGTCGAGCCAAATTCAAAAACTTTCAGGTTGTTGATTTTCCGGTTTTGGTTAAAAAGAAGTGCTTCTAATCCACCAAATAGCAATGTTTGTCGCATCACATCAAGTTCTTTACTTAATGGATTGGATAGCTTAACATTATACTCCGGGCTAAAAGCCGAAGTATAGGTAGCATATTCTGACTTGGTAAGTGAATTCGACATCATTTCCGAAAAGCCATTACTGCATAAAAAATCGGAAACGCGATTCGTAATTTTTTCTTTGTCGGGCTTGGAATAGTAGGACAAACTGGATCTCAGAACTTCATCGGTTTCAACGTTATTATAGCCATAAATCCGTAAAATTTCCTCCACTACATCGGCTTCGCGCTGAACGTCGGCCCGGAAAGGAGGTACCAAAAGCGACAAGCCTTCGGGAGACTCTGCTGTAATTTCAATTTTCAGATTGGTTAAAATATTTTTAACGGCGGCAACAGGGATGGCTTTTCCAATTAATTTATTAAGATTCTGAAAATTAAGCTCAACCCTAAAATTATCAATCGGGTTTGGATAAACATCTACAATATCGGACGATATTTTTCCACCGGCAATTTCTTTGATAAGTAAAGCGGCACGTTTCAGGGCATAGATGGTAATATTGGGGTCGGCACCACGTTCGTAACGGAAAGAGGCATCCGTTTTCAGTCCATGATGTTTTGAAGTTTTCCGAATGGAAACTGGGTTAAAATAAGCGCTCTCGAGGAAAATATTTTTCGTTTTTTCGCTTATGCCCGATTTTTGCCCACCGAAAACTCCGGCGATACACATTCCTTCTACCGCATTGCATATCATCAGATTATCGGCCGTAAGGATTCTTTCATTTTCATCAAGAGTAATAAACTTTGTGCCTTCAGGCAATTTCTTTATAATAACCTTTTTCCCCTGGATATGATCAGCATCAAAAAAGTGCATAGGCTGACCCGTTTCAAATAATATAAAATTGCTTATGTCCACTAAATTATTAATGGACCGTATGTCAATGGATTTTAAATAATTTTTTAGCCAATCGGGAGATTCCTTTACTTCCACACCGGAAATGGTCAAGCCGGAATATCGCGGACAATCCATAGTATCTTCTATCTGTACATCGATAGGATTATCGTGATTATCAACGGAAAATTGTTCGACCGATGGAATGTTTAATGTATATGGATTGGAATTATTTTTCAGAAATTCGATAGCATTTAAAACAGCAACCAAATCGCGGGCAACGCCAATGTGCGAAGTAGCATCAGAACGATTGGCCGTTAATCCGATTTCGAAAACAGTATCGCTCGAAATTTTAAAAAACTCCCATGCGGGAGTTCCTACTTTAGCTTCAGCATCGAGCACCATGATACCATCATGAGAAGAGCCTACACCCAGTTCGTCCTCGGCACAAATCATGCCTTCGGATACTTCTCCGCGAATTTTCGATTTTTTAATCTGAAAGCTTTCTGTTTCTTTATAAATAGTTGTACCTATGGTGGCAACAGGAACTTTTTGTCCGGCTTTCACATTAGGCGCGCCGCAAACGATATGAAGTAACTCAGTTTGTCCGATATCAACCGTAGTAATGCTAAGGTGGTCGGAATTGGGATGTTTTTGGCAAGTAACTACTTCGCCGATAACCACGCCTTTTAATCCGCCCTTCACGGATTCGATCGTTTCCATTGATTCCACTTCCAAACCACAATTAGTTAATAATTGAGCGACGTTTTCTGGAGGTAAATCAATATCAATGTACTGTTTTAACCAGTTGTAAGAAATCTTCATCAGTATAAATAAATTTTAAAAAGAATGGCAAAAATAACGATAAATGTTGATTTCGGAGCAGAATTATCATCATGTTTCTCCATCAGCTTATTAAACCCCAATATTTATTTTTTCGTTGATGTAACAGAAGCTGATAAGCCAAAAGATTGTTTTTTTCTTTTTCGAGCAGAGGATCATCGTTAAGTATTTCAAGAACAATGTTATGAGCAGATTTAAGAATTTTCTCATCTTTAACAATATCCGCCAGTTTTAAATCAAGTATGCCGCTTTGCTGGGTTCCTTCAATATCGCCCGGTCCGCGAAGTTTTAAATCCATTTCTGCTATTTCAAAGCCATCAGAAGTTCCGACCATGGCTTCAATGCGTTTCCTGCCTTCGGATGTAAGTTTATAGCCAGTCATCAGAATGCAGTGAGACTGATCGCCGCCCCGTCCTACCCTGCCCCGGAGTTGATGCAATTGCGATAATCCGAAACGTTCGGCATTTTCAATAACCATTACCGAAGCATTAGGCACATCTACGCCCACTTCGATTACCGTGGTGGCAACCATAATTTGCGTTTTCCCCTCGACAAAACGTTTCATTTCCAAGTCTTTTTCTGCTGTTTTCATCTGACCATGGACCATACTCACAGCATATTGTGGCGGTGGAAATTCGCTGACTACCACCTCGTATCCCTCCAAAAGATGCTTAAAATCCAATGTCTCCGATTCGTTTATTAAAGGATAAACGATATAAATTTGCCTCCCTTCTGCAATCTTTTGTTTCAGAAAGGAAATAACTTTCGGATTATTATTTTCAAAAAAATGATACGTTTTGATTGGTATCCTGCCAGGAGGCATTTCGTCAATCACCGAATAATCAAGGTCGCCATAAACGGTCATGGCAAGGGTACGAGGAATAGGCGTAGCCGTCATAACCAAAATATGAGGTGGGACGCTGTTTTTTTCCCACATTTTAGCCCGTTGAGCCACACCAAAACGATGTTGTTCATCAATAATAACCATCCCCAGATTGGCAAATTTTACATTTTCTTCGATAAGTGCATGGGTGCCGATAAGAATTTGGAGTTTACCTGATTCCAGATACTCCTGAATAATTTTCCGTTGCGCATTTTTGGTTGACCCGGTAAGCAATTCAACGGAAATATCAAGTCCCGATAGTAAGCGAGTAATAGTGTTAAAATGCTGGTTGGCCAAGATTTCGGTTGGAGCCATCATACATGCTTGACAATGATTATCCAAAGCCATTAACATGGACATCAACGCCACCAAAGTTTTTCCGCTGCCAACATCGCCCTGTAGTAAGCGATTCATTTGCTTTCCACTTCCAACATCGGCTCGTATTTCTTTTATTACTTTTTTTTGAGCATTGGTTAGCTCAAACGGAAGTTTTTTAAAATAAAAATCGTTGAAATGCTTACCAATAACCGAAAATACATGCCCATTACTTTTTTTTAACCTGACATTTCTTTGTTTAAGAACAGTCAACTGAATAAAAAACAGCTCTTCAAATTTTAGCCGGGTCTGGGCTTTTTTCAGTATTAGCGCATCAGCCGGAAAATGAATGTTAAGTACCGAATCTTCATGCGAAATAAAATTAAAGCGTTTAATAATATCAGCCGGTAAAGTTTCGGAAACAGTACCTTTTACGTCTAATGTTACTAATTTGATAATCTTGGCAATTCCTTTGCTGGTAAAACCACGATTTTTGAGCTTTTCGGTGGTGTTGTAAAACGGTTGCAAGCCCTCGGCAAACGTAATTTTATCTTCGCCCGTATCATCAATTTCGGGATGAATAATATTATATTTACCATTGAACAAGGATGGTTTTCCGAAAACTATAAATTCTTCGTTGGGTTTAAAACGGTCCTTCAGCCATTTAAACCCTTTAAACCAGACAAGCTCCATACTACCAGTATCGTCGGTGAGGGAAGCCGTCATACGCGTTGCGTTTCCAGCGCCTATTATCTGAATATCGCGAATATATCCTTTAACCTGAACATACGCCGCATCCGATTTTATTTCACCAATTTTCAGAAATTTACTGCGATCGGTATATCTAAACGGATAATAACTAAGTAAATCGCCCCAGGTAAAGATATTTAATTCTTTATTAAGCAATTCAGCCCGCCTTGGTCCAACGCCTTTGATGTATTCAACGCCATTATCCAAAAAGGGGTGCGACATGATTCAGATTAAATTATGAGTATACAAAGTTAAAAATAAACGTAAAATTCGGGTAAAAAAAAACTCCTCCAAAATTAAAAGGGAGGAGTTTTTGGAGATATAAATCTTATTATCAATACTCCCACAAGTCCTGTTCGAAGTCAAAAATATCTTTTTTCACTTGTTCGGCTTCCAACAAAGCATCCAAACCCTGGGAATAATCTACAATTTTACGATCGTAAACATTTTCGACTTTATAAATATAGCTCGAAAAAATCCGCTTCCAGAACAAGTCGTCGTAGGTAAGCTGAGCGGCACCATTAAATCGGTTAAATACTTCTGTTTTTGCAAAAATCGGACGAGCTTCGGGAAAATAAATCCAGAACATAGGTTCTACGCCTCTGAAATTCCCTTTTTCATCAAAATTATCGGTAACCGGGCAAATTCCAATGATTCTTACATCCATCACCGAGCGTTGTTTATCGAAAAACCAATCTTCTTTAATTCTGATTTTTTTAACATCGGCGGGATTAAATTTAGAAACAATTACCGTATCATACGTTGCGTAGGGAGGATTGGGGCTTTGTTTCTGAATAGTATCCGTTTTATCGTATTTAGAAATAATTTCCTGATAAGTCAGCGGCAAATTAAACTCATCCGTAGATGAAGTGGCATCGTAGGCGGTAAGGGAACCATCTTTGAGCGCTTCCATGATTACCGTCATAAAACTTTTCCAGTTATTATGCGGAACTTCAGGATAATAAAATGGTTGATTCATTTTTTCGCGAAAATCAATCACTTCCCAAACTCTTTTTTTCCAAAAGACATCGGCTTCTCTCACATTAACGTAAGGGACCGGCTTTTTTTCCGATATATTTACCCTATCATATACCCCATCGCGTGGAGTGGTTTCCTGCTGCTGTTGAGAAAAGGATTTAACGGAAAATCCAAAAATAAAGGTAAAAGCACATAAAATACAAACACTATTTTTCATTTCGAGCCTCCTGCGAATATTTCAGTTTACTTAATTTCTAAACTAATTGGTGATAATTTACGGTTAACTCCATCGGGTCCTTTGGCATAAATATTTTCCAGCCATATTTTGTCGCCCCTTCTGGAATTTTTAATAATATTTTTCATTCCTGAAGTAAGTTGATTTCCTTTTGCCTCCAAGGAATTCACTTCTCCATTTTTTAACGCTGCAAAACTAAATGATTGAACGATAAAGTTCAGATCAAAATCAAAATCTTCAGGCATTTTAGGTATGATGGAAGAAACAGCAAGCAATTCCTTGCTGATGACACCGCTTTCAACGTTGCCGATCATCGGTGTAGGCGAAGGAACTCTTTTTACACGAAATTCAACAGAACCCATATTGCGAGAAGTAGTGCCAAGCATTGCTTTGACGTTTATCGTAACTTTGCCTGTTTGGGTAACTCTTACGATCCATCCTTTACTACCCTCTTTTCGTAGCGTACCAGTACTAATGGTAGGAATAATTTTATTATCCGGGATTCCGGGAACGGAAATGGAAACCGGATTATCAACACCTATGTAAAAAACATTCATTTTGGTAGCCGATACGGTAAGCGAAGGACGAGCCACTATATATTCTTCCTTAAATGGATAGCTATTAATAATGCCGGAAGAAGTAGGAACTTTAATGAATCCCGAATACGTTTTTAGTCCTTCGGTAGTGGCGGCAGCCTTATATTTAACCATTCCACCTTTACCGGATAAACTGGAACCTCCTATGGTAACCTGAGGATTTTGAGCCGTATCGTACGCAGCTACAAAAATATCAGCCTCATAGTTATCACCAATCAATACATAATTGCTTTTCGGAACTACTTTGGCTGTAATTTCATTAAAGGAAAAATCTTCAGAATTTACCGATGAATATAAGTGGCTGACAACGTCAAATTCTGCATTTTGAACATCATTAATCAGTTTGTTTAAAATGGTTACGTCGGCAGCTAAGATGGTAAAATAAAAATTATGCATTTCCCAAGGTTGACTTTTACCATCTGCATCATAAAAGGGGCCATCAATATCGAGGCCTAATTTAATATTTCCACGATCTTTAGGATCAACCAGACTTAAAATATCGGTTTTGAACTTAATAATTTGGTTTTTTAACTCGCGGGCTTTGCCACTGGAACCATCCTGAGAATTGCCAATAAAATACCGGGTGGATTCGTCGTATTTATCCTTGGTAGCAAGCTCTCTAAGTTTTGCAGTCTTGGCTTTTTCAATCGGAATGCCTTCGGAATGAGAAATCACCTCATATTTTACATTTGAAATGTAGTCCTTAAGTTCGGAAGAAATCTTTTTAGCCTGCTGGGCTTTTTCCCAAAAGGGTCGTACCTTATTTGGATTGATGGAATATTGTTGAGCAAATTTTGAATAAATACCATCAATTTTCTGAGAAAAACTTTGGGTAGTTGTTTCCATACTTTCATTAACAACTAAAAAAGCCTGTAAGATTTCGACGGAAACATTCAATGCCAAAAGCGCTGTTAACACCAAGTACATCATGGCAATCATCTTCTGCCTCGGTGTTTCTTTGTATGAAGCCATAATTTATACTTCTAAATTAGTCTTATTTTAAAAAAATTGTAAAGTATTTTATTATTTCGTGTTGACATTCATGGCTGCGAGCATATTACCATACACACTGTTCAGCGCAGCAACCCGTTTGGTTAAGGTTTCAATTTCATTTTTATAATTTGCTGTTTTTTCGTTCGAAGCATTTAAATTATTCATAAAACCGGTTAACGAGCTTTGAAGTTTAGCGGTATTTTCAGCTTGTTGGTTCGAACCTTTCAATTGCAATTCATATACGGCATTTAAAGCGGCAAGATTATCGGATATTTTTTTGATGCTTTGGTTGAACTGATTAGTTTCAATTTTTGAAAAGTCAAGAGATTGAGCTGATTTGGTGAGCATTTCGGATGTCTGGATATATTTCTGAGCAAAACTATTAACAGAATCGGTAGCCGCTTTGATGCTTCCCGTCAGATCCTTAGCCGATGACAGATCGACTTTCAATGCATCGGCGGTTTGACCATAAACTTGTGCTAAACTATTGGCCGTTTGAGCAACATTTTTCATCGAACTTTGATATTCGGCAGAAGCAGCTAATTCGGAATCAAGTTTTTGGGAAGTTTTTTGATACGTTTCCGAAAGTTTTCCTACGGACTGGCTTGCATTATTCAGATTTTTCACATAATCGTCGGTAGCAACGGCAGCATTGCTAACCTGATTAAGTTTTGAAGCACCTTCGCTCAGATTTCTCAGTCCCTGCCCCAAACTTTGAATAAGATCGGAATCTATTTTTGCTTTGGAAAGCATGTCGTCCAATTCGTGAGTAGTAGATTTGCCACTTATTTTGCGTGAACTAACCGGGGTTTCGGGTTCTTCTCCGCCATGATAAAGATAGGTAAATTCAGGGTGAACCAGACTCCAGTCGGGTTCAACGTGAGGTGGTTCAAAAGCGGAAAAGAAAAAGATGATGGCTTCACAACTCATACCAATTATTAACATCGTATTGGCTCCGTAATAATGGTTTATTTTAAACAAAGCGCCTAAAATAACGAGAGAAGCGCCCCAGCCATAAAGTTTGGCCATGAAATTTCTATAACCTCTTGATCTGACAAACGTGAATAAACTCATAATCAATTTTTATTAAGTTAATTTCTTTTTTATTTCCTTATTAATTATAGATTCGGGAAGCACGTGATGGGTTATCATCCTTTTGGCGTCCGAGATAATTCTGAACACAGCGGAAACCGATATAGCACTTGGCAGTATCCTGGTATTCGTAAGCGCGGGTAGAAACCTGCAGGAAATAAGCAATATCTTTCCAGGAGCCACCTCTAACCACTTTGCGTTTCATTGAAGGAGGATCGCTGTCTTTTGCATTATAAACGTAGTTCGGATTTAAATCCCAGGCAAAGTTATACGTAGCTTCATCATAAGCCGTATTAGTCCATTCGGCAACGTTACCGGCCATGTCGTACAAGCCCCAATCGTTGGGTGGATAATGAGCAACAATAATAGTAGTTAGTCCGCCATCGGAAGCATAATCGCCACGCATGGGTTTAAAATTAGCCAAAAAACATCCGTTTTTATTACGGGTATAAGGTCCACCCCATGGATATGCGCTGAGTGTGTTTCCACCTCTTGCTGCCCATTCCCATTCCTGTTCCGAAGGAAGGCGGAATTCACTTACAACAGCTTCGTTTTTGGAATGCAGATAGGACGAAAGTAATTGGGTACGCCAAATACAAAATGCACGGGCTTGTTTCCAGTTTACACCTACTACAGGATAATTATCATAAGCCGGATGCCAAAAATACCGTTCCGTTTGAGGATCGTTGAATGAATAGGTATAATCGTGTATCCAGCAAAGGGTATCGGGATAAACATTTATAACTTCCTTGCGAACATATTGTGTACGGTCCTTCATGCCTTGAGGGCGATTGGCAAAACTTGCATCTTTAGGATCGCCCGGTTGGGAATAATCCTTTGAAGCTGCAGCCTTTAGATCTACCCAATAATATTCGTAATACAATTTACGGGTATCGATCTGTTTTTTACGGAAATACCGTTCATGTTCGGGTAAATATAAAGCTTCCAAGGCTTCACGTTCCTGTTCTCCATTCCATTTAATATCATTTTTCCAGTTAAGGAAAGGCGGATCATAGGGTTGTCCGTTTTTATCCTGAGAAATCAAATAACGATCGGGATTAGCTTCACCTACCAGACGGCGGGCAATGGAATCGCGTACCCAATTGACAAACTGACGGTATTCATTATTGGTAATTTCAGTCTCATCCATATAAAATGCGGCTACCGAAACCGTTTTGGGTTCATTAATCATGGCATAAGCCACATCCTGATCGCCAACGCCCATCGTGTAGCTTCCCATGGGAACATAAGCCATACCATGCGGATCGGGCTGATAAAATTTGGGGCGATGTTTTACTCCGGTGAGTTCGCCATTACCGGAATTACCACAACTATTAAGAATGATCAGAATGAATAAGTAATAAATAATTGAGTGTCTCATACTAAGCTCGCATTTTTTCAATAAACGAAATTTGATTGGCTTTATTATTATGAATTAACAAAAATATCATGAATAGAAATCTTATAAAAAACTACTAAAGAGAAAAAGAAACAAAAGAAAATCTCCATTATAAAAATCTTGTGTTTTTGTAACTACGGGGATGTTTTTCAAATTCAAGGTTAAAGGAATACCTTAACATAATTTCATGACTTCCGGCAGTACCGGCTCCTAAAATTTTTGAAGTCGTTATATCGTAGGAATAACCCACCATCAGGCTTTTTATATTTACTCCCAGAAAAATAACCACTGCATCCTGAGGCCTGTATGTGAGTCCGCCCCAGAATTTATTATTATACTTTACCATGGCATTAAAATCGTATTGCACAACGGTTCCATCTGTTTTTATGAAAATGGATGGATCAATTTCATAGGCCGGATGTCCGGGTAAGGTATATTCGTAACCGCCGGTTAAATAATAATGGCGCTTAACGTTACTTTCGGTATTGATTCCTTTGGTTTGAAGGATATTGGATGCTGAAATGCCGGCATAATACGAACCGGGAACTTTATAAAAGGCTCCCAAACCAAAATCTAATATCATATCGCTTTGACCCATGTTTTTAAATATGGGATCATCTTTTCCATCAATCGCAACGAATTTATCAACTTCTCGCGATTTATTGGCAAGGTTTACCTGCAATCCCAATCCCAAATCACCGGCAGAAAGCGTTGTGCGATAAGCATAATCGAGTTTTAGATTAATGGTTTTATCGAAACCCAGTTTATCCTGCAAAACCGTGGCGCCAATGCCTCCATGTAAAAAATTAACCGGAGCATCAATGGAAACAAGAAACGTTTGAGGAGCAACATTATTCCCTTCAGGGTCTTTAAACCCTACCCATTGCTGCCGCATAATTGCCGTTACGTCTATTGCCTCGTCGCTTCCCACACTTCCCGGATTAACGGCCACATTGTTAAACATGTTATGGCTAAGCTGATATTCCTGCTGACCAAACCCGGAAAAACCCAGGATAGTTAACATTAATGAGGTTAATAATAAGCGTCTGTATTTTATCATCAGAAATCCTCTTGAAATTGAAGGCAAAAATAACAACAAATTTATTATATTCGCAATTTAAACGTCAAGTATTATCTATTTATTACTTCCGTTTGGTGTGCCAAAAGTACGTAATTTTGCAAACCTTTATAAAAATCCTTTAAAATTTATATTCAAATGACCTTTTTCCAAAAAGAAAAGATTTTTTCAAAGAAATGGTTTATTTCTTACAGTCTGATAGTTATCGGCTCTTTTATTCTCGCAGCAGGTTTTGTTTTCTTTATTAATCCCTATCATATTGTCCCCGGTGGAGTCTACGGTATTGGCATCGTAGTTCATCATTTAATACCAAAAATTCCTGTTGGTACTTTTGGTTTATTGATGAATATTCCGCTTACCCTACTCGGAGTTCGACTGCTTGGACCACGTTTTGGTATAAAAACGGTGGTGGGTATGGTGCTCACATCCGTATTTATGGACGGGCTTACGGCTATTGTAGGTGAAAATCCGGCTACAATGCTGAATGGTTCGGTAAATCTGTCGAAGGATGTGTTGCTCTCCTGTATTTTTGGAGGTGTGCTGATTGGTTTTGGCTTAGGACTTATTTTCAAATCGAAAGCTACTTCCGGAGGCAGCGATATTATTGCCATGATTTTTGCCAAATATACCCGATTACCCTTAGGACAACTCATGATTTATGTCGATTCCACCATCGTAATCTTAGGTCTGGTGGTATTTGGCGACTGGAAAATTCCACTGTATTCGTGGATAACTATCTATGTTACCGGCAAAGTGATCGATGTAGTGCTTCAGGGTATTAATTACGATAAAACCCTATTCATTATTTCCGATAAGTATGAAGATATCCGCGACAAAATTATCAACGACCTGCATCGCGGAGGCACGTATATCCCGGGTAAAGGAATGTATAACGGTGCCGAAAAAACCATCATCTATACGGTAGTTAACCGCATGGAGCAATCCGTACTCGAAGAATTTATCCATCAGGTTGACCCGAATGCTTTCGTTACCGTGCTCGAAGCTAACGAAATATTGGGCGAAGGGTTTAAGAGCCTTAACGAAAAATTAGAAGGCTAAAGGATATTACTGCATTCATAAACCTCGACTGTTGCAATACAACAGGTAGCCCTTTACTCCCAAACCTTGACCTGTTGCATTGCAACAAGTAGCCTTTTACTCGCAAACCTCGACTTTTGCATTGCAACAGGTAGTCGTTTACTTCCAAACCTTGACCTGTTGCAATGCAACAGGTAGTCGTTTTATAAAACCAAAGCCGGTTATATAAACAGGAACATGCCTCTGCAACTTTGCAGGTACGGGTATAAAAGTTTAGATATGCCTCTGCAACTTTGCAGGTACGGGTATAAAAGTTTAGATATGCCTCTGCAACCTTGCAGGTACAGGTATAAAAGTTTAGATATGCCTCTGCAACCTTGCAGGTACGGGTATAAAAGTTTAGACATGCCTCTGCAACCTTGCAGGTACAGGTATAAAAGTTTAGATATGCTTCTGCAACCTTGCAGGTACAGGTATAAAAGTTTAGATATGCCTCTGCAACTTTGCAGGTACGGGTATAAAAGTTTAGATATGCCTCTGCAACTTTGCAGGTACGGGTATAAAAGTTTAGATATGCCTCTGCAACTTTGCAGGTGCAGGTATAAAAGTTTATATATGCCTCTGCAACCTTGCGGGTACAGGTATAAAAGTTTAGATATGCCTCTCAACCTTGCAGATGCAGGTATAAAAGTTTAGATATGCCTCTGCAATCTGGATGCAGAGTGAACAATCCATTAATTTTGGGGTTAGCTATTTTTTAAAACGTAAATTGTAATATTTTTTTATCTTTGTTCAATTGCTAATTAATCATTGGTATCATGTCGTTTTTACAAAAAGACAAACCATTTACGCGTAAATGGTTTAAAGCTTATGGATTGATAATTGCAGGCGCTTTTATCGTAGCTGCCGGATACGACCTTTTTATAACCCCTTATAAAATAGTGCCTGGGGGCGTTTATGGCATTTCCATTGTACTGCATTATCTGCTGGGAACGCAGGTAGGTATGGTAGCCCTTTTATTCAATATTCCGCTTACCCTGCTTGCCGTTAAAATACTGGGACCACGTTTTGGAGCCAAGACGGTAACAGGATTTGTTTTAACTTCTGTATTTGTCGACGTGATCGCTCATTTCCGTGGCGATGCTCCCCTGGTAGAAAATGACGCTTTACTTTCGTCCATCTTTGGCGGTTTATTTATCGGCGTGGGTGTGGGACTTATTTTTAAAGCTAAAGCTACCAGCGGCGGTTCCGATGTAATTTCCATGATACTGAATAAATATACCAATATACCCATTGGTCAACTTATTATGATTGTCGATTCCATCATTGTATTAATAAGTTTAGTGGCTTTCCGCGATTGGAAAATACCCCTGTATTCATGGATCGTTATTTTTATTATCGGTAAAGTGGTGGACGTGGTGATGCAGGGCGTAAGTTACGATAAATCCGTATTTATTATTTCGGATAAATACGAAGAGATCCGCGATAAAATAATCAACAATATCCACCGCGGCGGCACGTATTTTACCGGAACCGGCATGTATAACGGAGCCGAAAAGAAGGTTATTTTTACCGTAGTTAACCGCCGTGATCTTGCACAACTGGAGGAATACATTTACCAGATCGATCCCCACGCTTTTCTTACGGTTATCGAAGCCAGCGAAATTCTTGGAAAAGGTTTTAAATCCCTCGATGAAAAGCTGGAGGACTAAATGCAGATTTATTTTTCCTTTATAATCTTAAATTATAAGGTAGTCATTAAATGTTCCAGGTAATGGTATTCTATACCGTATAATTGTTTGATGGCATTAATCTTTTCAACAATCAGACGGTGTTTCTTTTCATCTTTTTCGCCTTTGATGCCAGTGATCATTACGTTTTTAGGAGTATGTTCGGTGGAGATAAACTCAAAAACCTTGGTTTTATATCCATATGCTTCGAGGATGGCTGCCCGTATGCCGTCGGTAAGCAGTTCGGCTTGTCTTTCGAGAAGAATACCATGCTTTAGAATAAGATTTAAATCACCGACAGGATTCATTTGCCTTCGGATCTGCTTATGACAACAGGGAGCAACAATAATAAGGCTGGCACCAGATTGTATACCACGGAATAAAGCTTCGTCGGTGGCCGTATCGCAGGCATGCAATGCAATTAATACATCAACCGATTCAAGACTCGCCGTTTCAATAGTCCCTGAGCGAAACGTTAACTTATCAAATCCCGCTTTTTGAGCGGTGAGGTTGCATTTATCTGCCAGTTCAGCCCGCAATTCTATGCCTGTCATTTCAGGATGTAAATGCAGGGTATTAACTAAGTAATCGTAAACGGCAAAGGTCAGATATCCTTTGCCCGAACCCATATCCACCAGATGAAAGGGATCGGGAAGTGCGGTTTGTTTTATTAAAGCATCAATAATTTCGATGTATTTATTAATCTGGCGGTATTTATCCTGCATATCCTTTCTAAGGCTAAAGTCAGGATTGGTGATGCCAAGTTCACGCAGATAAATATTATCCGCCAGGTTTATCCAGCGTATCTTTTCTTTATCGTGGCTCATGGCTGGCAGTTCACAAAAAGTAGCAGCAGACGAAGTCAGTTTGGGTTTGCTCACGTCTTTATTTATCAGATGCAGATCGCCGCCGGTAGTGAACAGGTCGCCGTTGGTAAAATCGTTACTGAGCAACTCTTTGATCAGTGGCAGGCTTTCGCCGAAGTCATAATTTTTGGTAATATCCTTGGTGGGATAAGTATATACCAACGAAAGTTTCGGATTGTTCTTCACGAGTACTGCCTTAGCCGATACCTGTTTTAATTCGTTTTTTTATCCCGCTTATTGCTCAGCGTTAATTTAACAAATTCATGGTCGGTAAGACTTCGGAGTATTCTTTCGCAGAAAGTATTCAGGTGTGTATTGTTCATGGGTAAGGTTTAAGTGTAACGATAAATCAATAATCGTTTACCGGGCAAAGGTACGAATTAATCAATGATGTTCTTTTGCCTTAGCCATAGCTGATAAATATAGCTAAATTTATCATTGTTGTCCGGTAAAAATATTTGGACTAAAGTCCTTCAAGTAGTTACGATTTGTAATCCCAGGCTTAAGCCTGGGATTAGTAAAATACAATAAACATTGGGCTTTAGCCCTTCAAAGAAATTTTTTATCGGACAATGATGTAAATTTATAAATCCGGACAATACTTTGTCCGGGGCTGAAGAGTTACCTTTAAATTATTCAGGATAAAATCCAAAAACACATTACTAAGTAATAGAAACTACAAATTGTCGTATCATTGAATTTGAAAACCTTAGAATAGAACACAGACTTTTGCTGATATAGCTGATTTTAAAATGGATTTTAATTCCGATAAGTCAGAATGATTTTCAGACATATCCAATCTTATTATTCATGCTTGCATGAATAAAATCAGCGTTAAATCTGTTTATATTATGATTCGTATTTATCCGTTTTTTTCCGTGAAATCCGCGTCCTATTCTTTTTTGATATGCGACATTCTATTTGTCCAATTACTTAAGCTAAACAACAGAATAAATTTCACCTCAATGGATCACTAATCCAATGATAATTCCCGCCACAGCGCCCAGTCCCATTCCGCCCAATCCCCAGATATATTTATCGCTGCGGGTGGATTTTATATCCTTGATGGCATCATTTAAATTTTTAGTTGCCGTGCCCAGCGAATCATTGACCGTCTTTAAATCGTTTCTTACCGTCATCAGGTCGCCCGTACTTTTATCAATAGCCTGCATGCTATAATTGTAGGTTGTTTTATATTTGCCAAACAAGGTATCATACGATTGCTGGCATACCCGCAAAGCATCCTCATAGGTTTGGATAAGAGAGTTTACATTACCATAATTGGTACTCCTGATGGTTTGAACGGCTTTTTCATAAAGCGTATACCGCAACTTGGAGATGAGGTAAGCCGTGTCGCAAAGAATTTCCGCCTGTTGTCCCTGCCGGAGCACTACCGCTTTCTGATAGGGATCGGAAGGATTAAAAACTACGGATTGCTGTGCACTGCAATGTATAAAAGCCAAAAGTAGCAGCAGAGTTTGGTATAAATGAAGTTGAAAGTTCATGACCGATTATTTAAGTTTATCCATTTCAATTTTCAGCGAATCGAGGCGGCTCTGCTCCTTGCGTATTTGCTCTTTGAGCGATGCGGTTGCCGTGTTTGTTTTTTTCAGTGCATCCTTCAGATCGTCCTTGCTTTTATCCACTTCAGCGTTTATCTGTCTGAGTTTTATCTGCGTGGAGTCGAGGTAACGTATCACACCGTCAATGCGGTTACGCGACTGGTCAATGGATTGCATTGCCGCGTTGATTGTTTCTTTGGCTTCTTTAATATTACTTATGGCATCCCGCAGGCGGCTTCTGCCAAAAAAGCTCATCGCTACGTTTAGCAATACCAGTCCCGCGATGATGTACAGAATAATTTTAAGTAATTTATTGTTTTCCATGAGCTATAAATTTTTGTCTGATGATTGAAGAACGAGAATACTTTTATAAAAATAGAGGGCTTAGCTAAGCGACATCATGTACCTTCTTCACCGGTAGTCGGCGGTTTGGTTCCGGCTACACGTATATTTACAAATCGGCCAAGCAAATCGAACCAAAAGGGAGCGCCAAAAGAAATAGCCAATGCCGTAACAAACCAACCCAATAAGCGGCGAGGCTTATGTACTATTTTAGCCCATGCTTTTCCGATACGATGCACAGTAATTGGTAAAAGTTTTGGCGGATTTTGCCAACCTAATCCCAGAAGCATATTGGTATTTTTCACATCCTGGTTCATCAGTGTCTGGAAACGGTTTGCCAGGGTGTCCAAAGCCAACGTATCGTGGGCTACATTATCCACGGTGTGAGTCTGAACAAAAGTAGCAGCCATTTCATTCAATTGTTGCTGACTTACTTTATCCTTCGACAACTTCTGAGCAATCTCAATAGTATCCACATTAAAAACGACGGCAAGCATCAACCCAATGATAAGGGTGAGCCATTGTGCCTGACGTTTGTACCATCCGGTGGTTCGTTCCATGATGTTGCCATACCATTTTTCAAGAATTATTTTAAACTTTTCGATGTCGCCATAAGCTTCCTGCCAAAATGCTTGCAGTTGCTGGCGTGTTTCGGGTTCAAGGTCAGGCTCCTTATCGGTGAACAGAATGTCCGCCACTTTTACATCCAATCGTATTCCACTACCTTTTTCCTTAAGCAAATAAATAACGGCAGACGAGAAGTTTTCGGGCTTTATGTACGATGGATGGTTGAATACACGGTTTTTTGCGGTGTATTTAATCAACGGAAGCTCATAAAACCTGTCAACCAGCGATAATTTCAAGGCAAAATGCTTTCGCTTTTTGAGTTGTGGAAACATAAAAATAAGAATTTTTTTAAGGCTGTTGACGCCGTCTCGCTTCCGATCGAGTAGCACATGATTAAAAGTATGGGGCTCATCTTCGAGCATCCGGCGGATAGCCTTATGCAACATCCGGGCACGAAAACCAAAAAAACCGGCAACCATTTCCTGAACGGTTGTTGCCAGCAGACTATACAACAGAAAAATAAATATCAATCCAGTGATAGTTCCTAAGACATTGAGACTAAACATAATTTTGAAGATTTAATTTATTCTTGTAAAATTGATTCAAACTGCCAAAAGTCAACAGTAATATTTTATAATTAAAGTTGGGGATAACCATCGGTCAACTGTCCGCTTTTTGCCATAGCAAGCAGTTCGGGTATTGTTTTTCCAAAGGTTTTCTGAAGGTGTGGGAAATCTTTAAAGCTGGTCCAGTCACCTCCCCACTCCCATTGATAGAGTTTAAAAACATATACCACCTCTTCCCAGTCGGCTACGCCGTCTTTATCCAGATCGAGGTGGCGGTCCCAGGTAACGGCTTTGCCATTATTCATCAGCAGGCAGAAGTCGAGCGCTAATCCATAATTATGATACGATTGTCCGCCACGGGCATTGGTAATCCTTGGCCCGGGCTTGGTTCGTCCCTGAGCATACAAGGCATCCTGTTCAGCAAATGTTCGAAGAGTCGCCGTAAAGCGGATATTTACTCCGCGCAAAAGAATTTCATCATAGACATTTTTTACTTCGTCGCGCAGCCTGGGATGAAGCAATTGAATACGCTGGATGGTTATTTTATCATTTTCCATGGTTAGAAGATTTATATAGTGAATAAACAGAAAGTTCAGTCAAAAAGTAAACCCAACAGCTTATATCTGTTGCATGATGTAAGTAAATTCAGAAAATGTTGTCGTAAGAACTATAAAATTGGCACAAGTAAAATCAGCGCACTAATTTAGGCATTTTTCAGGACATGTTAATTATTTTTAGAATATTTTATCTCAATACAAAAAAATGTATAAAAAATGTTTTGTGCGGGAGTCGATGCCCGGATACCATCGCTGATTTTGTCAGGTTAAATTGATTTTATATCTTTGCTTTATCGTTTTGGTATTTACCATAAATACCGGTAAGAATTTTATCATTAAATTAATACGTAATGAAGATAATTTGTATTGGCCGCAATTATGCGAAACATGCCCAGGAATTAAACAACGACGTTCCCCGGCAACCGGTTTTTTTTCTAAAACCCGATACGGCATTGCTGCGAAGCAATCTGCCTTTTTTCTATCCCGATTTTTCCTCCAACATCCATTATGAAACCGAGCTTATCGTTAGGATCAACCGCTTGGGAAAAAGCATACCCGAAAAGTTCGCTTGTAATTATTATGAGGAAATTGGTATCGGTATAGATTTTACAGCCCGCGACTTGCAAGAGAAGTGCAAGACAAAGGGACTTCCCTGGGAAATTGCTAAGGCATTCGATAGCTCGGCTGCCATCAGTAAATTTATTCACAAGGAAACGCTCTCCGATATAAATAACATTCATTTTCATCTCGACGTAAACGGGAAGACTGTACAAAACGGGAACTCCGCCGAAATGCTTTTCAGTTTCGATGCCATTATCGCCTATGTATCGCGGTATATGACCCTGAGAACTGGCGACCTCATTTTTACAGGAACGCCCGCCGGTGTAGGTCCGGTTAAAATAAATGATCTGCTCGAAGTGTACCTTGAACAACAAAAAATGATGCGCTTCCGTATTAAATAAAGCATTTGCGCTCATACCGGAACATACAACCCCGAATAAGAAAGAGTTTTATTTACCCTATATTTATCATTACCTATTCAATATTGCCTAAATTCCTTTATCTTTGTTAAAAAAATATGTTATGAATACTGACCTTCTAAAAAACGATACGATATGCGCCCTGGCTACCCCAGCAGGTGTTAGTGCCATCGGCATTATCCGGATTTCAGGCGATGAAACATTTCCGATATGTGAAAAGATGTTGCATCCTTCCGGGAAACCATTCCAACTGAGTACAGCGCCTACACATACGCTACACCTGATGCAACTGTTTGAAGACGGGGAAATGCTGGATGAAGTGTTGGTAAGTATCTTTCACGCACCCCATTCGTATACCGGCGAGGATTCCATCGAAATATCCTGCCATGGTTCGCTATATATCGAACAAAAAATTGTTGAACTCCTGATTAAAAACGGCATTCGTCTTGCCAAACCCGGTGAATATACCATGAGAGCTTTCCTTAACGGGAAACTTGATTTGTCGCAGGCAGAAGCCATTGCCGACCTCATCGCGTCTAACTCCAAAGCTGCTCACGACATTGCCATTGATCATATGCGCGGAGGCTTTGCCAAAAAACTTCACGACCTGCGCCACGATTTGGTCAATTTTGCTACCTGGATAAACCTTGAACTGGATTTTAGCGAGGAAGATGTGGAATTTGCCGACCGAAAAGAAATACGGAAACTATTGCTGACCATCAAAGAAGAACTCATCAAACTGATCGGCTCCTTTTCATTGGGCAACGTACTTAAAAACGGTATTCCCGTTGCTATCGTCGGCAAACCCAATGTGGGTAAATCCACCCTGCTAAATGCCATACTCAACGAAGAGCGTGCCATCGTTTCGGAAATACCCGGTACTACGCGCGATACCATTGAGGATACCCTCGTCATTCAGGGCGTACCTTTCCGTTTTATTGATACTGCCGGGTTGCATCAAACCACAGAATCGGTAGAAAATATGGGTATCGAACGGACGTATCAAACCATCGAACAAGCTTCCGTTATCCTATATATGATTGACATCAATGAAACAACCATCGACGACATCAACGAAGCGCTACTCGATTTTAAAGAGCATATCAATAATAAATCCAAACGATTTATCATCATCGCCAATAAAACCGACTTACTGGTGGAAACGCCCCATCATTTTCCCGATTTCGTGGAACTGGAGACCATCTTTATCTCAGCTAAACGCAAGGAAAACATCAATCTTATCATCGAATCGCTATTAAAATCAGTAAATACCGAAAAACTGGAAAGCAATACCATTATTTCCAATGCCCGCCACTATGAAGCCCTCAAAAAAGCCCTTGAAGCCATGGAAAATGTGGAAAATGGGCTAAACGAACATATTCCTTCCGACCTGCTTTCGACCGACATCAAATTAGCGATCCATTACATAGGCGAAATCACCGGCGAAATTACTACAGATGAAATATTAGATAATATTTTTAATAAATTTTGCATAGGAAAATAAAGCACTTTTCTTTAGTTTTCTTTTCCCTTCTAATGGTTAACAAAATCAGTACTTTTGTTGATAAATATTTTGTCCCTTTTCTTTTGATTAGTTAATATTTTACTTATTTCTGTCCCCAGTTTGTCCCCCGTTAAATTGGAAAGTAAAGTATTAAAAAAATGACAACTAAAAAGCAATTAGTTAAACTTAGAGAAAAGGAACTGGCAAACGGTAACAAAAGCCTTTTCTTAGATATTAGATAGGACGGTAAAAGGACAAAGGAATATTTAAAACTCTATATTGTAAAGATTAAAACAGCCTTTGATCGGGACAGTAATAAAAAAACGATGGCACTTGCTGAAAGGATAAGAGCCAAAAGACAAACAGAATTACAAAATAATGGCTGGGGGTTTGCTAATGACTTTAAACAGGATACCAATTTCATTGAATACATAAAAACCCTTATTGAAAAGAGAAAAAGACAGCCCTGGCAACTGGGGAAACTGGGGCAGTATGCTAAAACACCTCATTAAACATTGTGATATAAAAACCACCTTCAGGGACATAAGTAATAGAAATAAAAAATTGTCGTATAATTAAATTTTTACAGCTTAAGAATAGAACCCGGATTTTTACTGATGTAGCGAATTTTAAAATGGATTTTTATTCCGACAACTCAGAATGATTTTCAGGCATATCCGTTCTTTTTATTCATGCTTGCATGAATAAAATCAGTTTTAAATCTGTTTGCGTTATAATCAGCGTTTATCCGCTTTATCCGTGAAATCCGCGTCCTATTCTTTTCTGATATACGACATTCTATTTATCCAATTACTTAGAATGCCTAAAATGAGCTAAAGTGTCTAACGCATTTTAAAACCTTACAAACTTTATAAACTTAGACATTTCTTTACCTTAGGTTCTGCCATTCTTACGCGAGGTTCTGTACTTCTTACGCGAGGTTCTGCACTTCTTACGCGAAGTTCTGCACTTCTTACGCGAGGTTCTGCACTTCTTACGCGAAGTTCTACACTTCTTACGCGAAGTTCTACACTTCTTACGCGAGGTTCTACACTTCTTACGCGAAGTTCTACACTTCTTACGCGAAGTTCTGCACTTCTTACGCGAAGTTCTACACTTCTTACGCGAGGTTCTACACTTCTTACGCGAAGTTCTACGCTTCTTACGCGAGGTTCATCAAAGCAAGTACTTATGGCGTCTAAAGTACTTAACGTGAGCTAAAGTACTTTATAAACTTTATAACTTTAAAACCTCATACATTCACTTACTTTAGGCATTCCAAACTTTAGGCACTCTATTTACTGAGCATTTCCGTTCAGCAGCAGCAATTCATTTACAATAATCTCGGTGGAATTATGGGCATTACCATCCTTATCGTTCCATGTACGATAGGTAAGTTTACCTTCAATAGCAATTTCACGTCCCTTTTTCAGATACTTTTCGCAAACATCCGAAAGCGGTCCCCATACCACAATATGATGCCACTGGGTTTCGGTAACTTTATTACCATCTTTACCTGTGTAACTGTCACTGGTAGCAATCGAAAAACGGGATACCTTTTTCCCTGATTCAAGTGTTTTTACTTCGGGATCCTGTCCCAGGCGTCCAATTAGCTGAACGCGGTTTCTTAATGTATTCATCGTTTGTTGTTTTTATGCCATTAATAACGGCTGTTTATAAAAATTAAATTAACGATACAAAAGTAAAACAGCGATTTAACAGAAGTCGGATAAAAAATATTTATATACGGATAAAAACGTTTGTAATCGTTTGTAAACGGTTATTTGCTAAATTTACAAAAAATTTATTCTTAATCCTCGGAGAAAATATTCAGTATTTTATGGCAATGTTAATAAAATATTGAAATTCACCCTTTAACAGGTAAGCATTATGGAAAATGAAAGATTATGCCTCGATTGCCAGGAGCCATTAAAAGGGCGGGCAGATAAAAAATTCTGTAACGACCTTTGCCGGAATAATTATAACAATCGGCTTAAAAGCGAAACTAATAACTTAGTAAGACGTATCAACGGAATTTTGCGGAAAAACCGGAATATTCTGGTGGAATTGAACCCTGTCGAAAAGGCAAGTGTTCATAAGGATAAGCTACTAACTAAAGGATTTAATTTTAAGTATTTTACAAGCGTTTACACCACCAAAAACGGGCATAAATACTTTTTTTGCTACGAATATGGTTATTGCCCGATAGAGAATGATTTCTATATTCTTGTGATTAAAAAGAATTCAGCCCAGCCATTTCATTCATGAAAAATTTGTTTTTAAACAACTTTTGGACAAACAAAAAAAGATTGTTTTTAACTGTTATTCTTAAGGCTTTGTATGATATAAGCAGTATATATCTTATCCTTTAAACAAAAAAAGGCTGCCCTAAGGGCAACCTTTTTTGCGGTACAAACGGGACTCGAAAGGAATTTTAGCACACTGTTATACAATTCATTACAGAGCCAAAAATTTAGGGTATACCGTAGGGGGATAATCATGCCAATATTCCCCCAATTTTTAACCAGAAAATATTTTTTTTACCAAAATATAAAATACAGAAAATTATCGTTATTTTTGTACCTACAAAGTTTTATCAAAAAAAATGTAACAGATGAAGAAAAAGTCAAAAGAAGAGATTTTAGAAATAATCAAAAAGAAAAACAAAAAAGATTCTTCAGAAGAGAAAGGAAAGTTTGGAAGACCTAAGGAAGAAATTCCGGAATTGGATATTGAAACCTTCAACAAACTTCCTGACATCAAAGAAAAGATATTGTACCTTTCTGTACGCGGATGGTCATGCCGGATCGAGAAGCGTAAAGAAAAGAAATATCTTTATGCGATAAAATATATAGAGCGCGTGAAATACCGTATATATTTAGGGACTGAGGCTGCATTCAATGAAATTACCGAAGGAGGAACACCTTCTATTAATGAGTGATTTAGAGAATCTATTAAAATTTGTTCATGAATGTGCCTACGTAATAAAATATTGGAAAGGAAAATTGATGATAGCACAGAGCAACAACTGCTCTGTGCTATTTTTTTCGCTAAATAGAAAAATTTAATTCCTTCCAATTTCAATAAATCTCTCATTATTCCAAGCGTAATTAATATCAAAAGGTTGTTAATTACTTAGTATGGTTCAGAATAGTGAAAAAATTGCTACACTTTTTGGGAACGTTTGTGTACTGTAATTTGCTTGTGATAGGTTTTAAAATCGTATATATTTAAAAAAGTATTACACCCGGTAATGTGTGAATGATGTAACTCTTTCCCGGAATTGTGTAACACATATGCGTTTTAAGGTGCGTAATTTTGATGTTTAATAATTTCATAACAGTAAAATACAGAATATGAAAACTAAACTTAAAATTATTTCTCTTTTTTTTTGTGCTTTTTATAGGTATGTGTATAACAACGCAAAAAGCACCAGCACAAGGAGTCTCTGTCGACTTCCAGGTTTTTTATGATGAGTTAAGCCCCTATGGTACCTGGGTCGAAAGTCCCGATTATGGATATGTTTGGGTGCCTGATGTAGCTCCCGGATTTGCCTCTTATGCCACTAACGGATATTGGGTATTTACCGATGATGGATGGACATGGGTTTCTAATTATTCATGGGGATGGGCGCCTTTTCACTATGGTCGCTGGTACACCGATCCAACTTACGGACCCATGTGGGTTCCTGATACCGAATGGGGGCCGGGATGGGTTACCTGGAGAAGGTCAAGAAGTTATTATGGCTGGGCGCCCATTGCACCTGGTGTAAGTGTTAATGTAGCTTATAGTAATAATTATAATGTGCCCAACAATCAATGGACATTTGTAAGAAACGATAATTTTGGAAGAAGAAACGCCCACAACTACTATGTAAACTCCTCAAACAATGTTACGATCATCAACAACTCCACGGTAATAAATAATACCAGGATAGATAATAAACGAAATGTAACATACAATGCAGGTCCCGAGAGAGCGGAAGTAGAAAAACGTGCCGGGAGAAAATTTACTCCGATTGCTATTAAGGAAAGCAACAAGCCTGGTCAGAATCTGGGCAAAAATCAGCTTCAGATATATAGACCGAGGGTTGAAAAAAGCATCCCAACCCGGTCGAAACCTATCCCTACCAAAGTGGCGAATCTGAAAAATGTGAAAACTTCAACACAAAGAACTGCTGAATATCCGAAGCAAAAAGCGAATCAACGGACTAACCAAAAACTATCGAACCCCCAACAGGCTAAACCACTCCAAAATACGGGAGTGAAAAAGCAGACGCAACCCAAAAGGCAACCGGCTAAGCAGCAGCTATCGCAACCTCAGCAAAACAGGCAATCGGCTAAGCAGAAACCATCACAATCCCAACAAGTCAATCCATCCAAAAAGGTAGATCGAGTGAAACAACCTCAACAAGCTAAGCCAATTCAAAATACGGGAGTGAAAAAACAGACGCAACCTGCTAGGCAACCGGCTAAGCAGCAACTATCGCAACCACAACCTACCCGGCAACCGGCTAAGCAGCAACTATCGCAACCACAACCGGCCAGGCAACCAGCCATACAGCAACTATCGCAACCGCAACCTGTCCGGCAACCGGCTATACAGAAACCAGCGCAGCCCCAACAAGCCAATCCATCCGGAAAAGCTGAAAGGGTAAAGCAGCCAAAACAAGTTAAGCCAACTAAAAAAAGGCAGGAAGAAAATCCTCCTCATTAATTATTTCATTTTAGCAGCAATATTGGATGAAGGGATATTAAAAAACAAGGCAAAATTTTCAACCTTAACCGATGCTGCTTTGCATTACGAATGAATTTATGCAAAGGACGTACCAATAGATAAATAAATTAAAACTAACCGAATGATCATTAATAAATTCATCATAATTGCAACAATGGTTTTGATTCAAAATATTAATTTATTTTCTCAAAACATACTTTCATTACGAATTACAAATTGGAAATCTCCTGGCAGTTCAGTACCGTTCAATTTTCAGCAAAGTGTAATACTCACTTCGTTTGGTGCTGACACCAGTGGATTGGTTTCTTGTGATATTGCACTTCAACAAGCAATAAACGCATTAAATGGCCCTGGTGAAATATTTGTCCCCAAAGGCACTTATTTATTTGAACAAACTATTGAACTTCCCGATTCTATTATTATTCAGGGAGAAATTGATTCGTTATCATGCCCCTTAGCCAGGTTCAAACTTTCACCAGGGAATAACAATCACGGAATTATAATAACAGGAAGTGAAATAAATACAAATTACACCATAACTTATCCATTGATTCAAGGTAAGCAAAAACTATTTGTGAACCAGCCACAGATGTTTTCTGAAGGCGACTTTATAAGATTGGTACCATTTGACGACAGTTTATTGGTAAATAATTCCTGGGCTTATCATTCCACAGGTCAGATATTTCAGATTTTGCAAATTATTAATGATAGTTTAATACTTAATAAACCGCTTAGAAGATCATATAATGGAAATAATTTTCCCATTATTTATAAACTTATACCCAGGAAACAAGTTCACATAAAATGCATCAAAATTGAGCGTTTAGATACAACTTTAAGCCAATCATCAAATATTTATATTTATTGTGCAGCAGATTGCAGCATAAGTGGTATCGAAAGTTATTTTTGCAATTTTGCTCATATCGACATTAAAAATTCCACTCATATATCGGTCGAAAATAGCTTCTTTAAAGATGCACATTCATATGGTTCGGGTGGAAAAGGATATGGTATTATTGTCGAGTCAACTTCAGGCGATTGTTTTATACATCAAAATAATTTTGAGCACCTGAGACATTCTATGATCTTACAATCGGGCAGTAATGGGAATGTTTTTGCCTACAATTACTCTAAAAATCCATATTGGACAGAAACCTCTCTTCCATCAAATTCATCAGGAGATTTAGTTCTGCACGGCAATTATGTGTACATGAATCTTTTCGAAAGTAATGTTGTTCAGAATATTGTTATCGATGATAGCCATGGCATTAATGGCCCTTACAATACTTATTACAGAAACAGGGCAGAATTGTATGGTATTTTTATGAATAACTCTCCGGCATCAAACAAACAAAATTTTATTGGCAATCAGGTAACCAATACTTCATCTCCTTTTTTAGGATTTTATTCCTTGCAGGGTAGCGACCATTTCGAATATGGCAATATGATAAAGGGAAATGTGATTCCAACCGGCACATCTGAACCTAACGATACAACAATGTTTGGCTATACATTTAATTCGTTTTATGAACATATTTCTTCAATACCACCAATAAAAAATAATAACTGGTTAACTCAAACTCCATTGATTGAGTCTCAATATCGATATCAGGTATCTGATAGAAAAGCAATTTGTAATGAAATAATATATACGCCCTTAGTAATTATAGAACCCAGATCAAAAGGAATGACCAATAGCGAATTTGATGTTTACCCAAATCCTTTTACAGGTGAATTTATAGTAAAAAATAAATCAAATAGAACAGAATATCTCATTAAAATTTACAACACCTTAGGCAGATTAGTATATTATGATAAATTGAGTGACAAAGAAAATATTATTGATACTAAAGATTTGAATCCGGGGATGTATTTTTTACAAATTGAGGGTCGGGAAAGGTTTATATTTAAAATATTAAAACATTAAGAAGAATTACCATATTAGCAATGCTTGGCAGATAGCCGGGGTGAATAAGGAATTAAAAAGTTTTTAAAGTTAAAATCAATAACAAAATGAAAAATAAACAAAAATTAGCCATACTTATTATTTTTGCCGGATTGATGGTGTTCGGTAGTCAGAGTTGCAAGAAATATCCCGATAATGATCATCTCAGTTTAGAAACAAGAACAGAGCGGGTTGCAAACAATTGGAAAGTGGATAGCTACAAAATTAACGGAGTTGATTTCACTTCTTTGGTGTCAAATTATACGGAAACATATACAAAATCGGGCGACTATTCTTTTCAATGGGGAATTCTTTCCGGAACGGGTACCTGGACATTTCAAAACGATGATGCAGAAGTCCGGATCACCGGTATTGGCGCTCTGCCATCCGTAACATTGGTTATTCTAAAACTGGAAGAAAAAGAATTCTGGTATTATTACATGGACGGAAACACTAAAAAAGAATTTCACATGATTCAGCAATAATCGACCATTGGAATTAATTGCTAAATAAAAAACTGAAAAAATAAAGGCGGACTTTCCTACCGCCTTTTTTATTTTGTAATCCGATATCGCAATAAATCATTAAAGCCGAGTATAATCCATTCCGGTTTTTTATCGTTTTCTCGCCTGATTAAATTATTTTTCCATATCAGAGATTATCATTTTTTTTAGTAGATTTGCAAAGAATAATAGGTATAACACTATTACCCCTTGTGGTAGTAGCTCTAATATAAAGTTGTTAACTTGTTATTTTACTATATGATACTAAAAAGAGTGTAAAGAATTCTGTCAACCAGCATCGTCGGGGTAAACATTTGTTAATAACAATATGAGGCTCTATATCAAATATATGGTAAGTATTCGCTGCAAAATGATAGTGAAAGCAGAGTTGGATAAGCTCGGGCTGCATTACGGAGTAGTGGATTTAGGTGAAGTGGACGTCAAAGAAAGTATTACTGCTGCTCAACGTGAGCGATTAAAAATCGTTTTATTAAAATCAGGACTCGAACTGTTGGAGGACAAAAGAGCCATGCTGGTTGAAAAAATAAAAAACCTCATCATCGAAATGGTGCATTATACCGATGAAATGCCCAAAATTAAGAATTCTAATTATATCAGCGAGAAGCTCAACTTTGACTATACCTACTTGGCTAACCTTTTTTCTGAGGCAACAGGAACCACCATCGAACATTTTATTATCGCACACAAAATTGAGCGGGCAAAAGAATTGCTCATCTATGACGAACTAAATCTTACCGAAATATCATACATGCTGAACTACAGCAGTGTGGCTCATTTATCCAACCAGTTTAAAAAGATCACAGGATTAACGCCTACCTTCTTCAAACAACTCAAATCCCATAAACGCATCGCACTCGAAAATGTGTGAATGATGTAATTCATTTCTTTAATTGTGTAACGCTTTCCGGAATTTAAGGATTTACCTTTGTTCCGTGGAAATTAATTCACAATTTAAATCCAATAAAATGAAAGTTTTAAAATTAATCGTTTTCGGAATGGTGTTGTTCCTTGCAGGTTCTGTGCAGGCACAGGTTTCGGTGAGTGTAAATGTTCCTTTGCCGCCTCCGCCGCCATGGGGCCCTGCAGGGTATGCTGAAGCACATTATTATTATCTGCCCGATGTGGAAGCCTATTATGACGTTGAATCGTCAATGTTTATCTATTATAATGGAGGCGCATGGGTGCATAGAACTTACCTCCCTTCACGATACAGAAATTACGATTTATACAATGGGTATAAAGTGGTAATGACTGACTATCGCGGCAACGCTCCTTACACTCATTTTAAGGAGTATAAAAAGAAATATACAAGAGGTTACCGGGGTGAAGCACAAAGAACGATTGGAGAGAGACCTGTAAGAGGAAAATCCGGCTCAAAAATTTCTCACCAAGGAAATCATGGTAACAAAGGAAATGCCCGTGGTAATGGCAAAAGCGCCGGACATGGTAATAGTAAAAACATGAAAAAGGATCATGGCGGTGGAAACGGTAAGAATAAATAAATATACGATCGACCCATTGAACATCATTGCTATAAATAATGGCAATGATGTTCCGATGGTATCAGGCTTTAAGAAATGAAATTATAAAAGTATAATTTATTACTAAACACAAAATCAAATAATGAAAACAATAACCTTTACATCGCTATTCTTACTTATGATTTTAGGGGCAAATTTATCTGCCCAGCATCGGCATACAACTTCTTCTGAAAAATATGGAAATACCTTAAACTTAGGTTTGGGTATTGGTGGCTATTCGGGATATTACGGATATATAGGCCATTCATTGCCTGTTTTTCACATCGACTATGAATTTGATGTGGCAAGGAATTTTACATTGGCTCCTTTTGTTAGTTTTTATTCCTACAGAAACAGTTACTATTGGGGCGATCATAATTATCCATACGCCAAGTATTACTATCGGGAAACAGTTATTCCTATTGGTGCCAAAGGCACATACTATTTTGATCAATTGTTCAAGGCTAATCCCAAATGGGATTTTTATCTGGCAGGTTCATTGGGATTTGCAATAGTAAATTCATCATGGGATAGCGACTATCATGGCGATAGAAATTACTATCAGGATGCAAGTCCATTATTCCTTGATATACATGCAGGAGCCGAATACCATATAAATAAACGACTCGGTGTATTTCTTGATCTCTCAAGCGGTGTTTCAACCATTGGCCTTGCAATTCATTAATAGTTATACGAACAAATAAAATTTAAACAAAATGGACAGTAAAGAACTTGAAAAATCCAAAGCGCTTATTATTGTCGAAATCATTGAATATGTTTCTAATTCAGTTGTTAGTAAATCAATTATAAAAAAATCAACTGGCAATATCAGTGTGGTGTCATTTGATACCGGCGAAGTGCTGGCTGAAAAAGTAGTACCATACGACACTTTTGTCCAAATTATTGATGGAAAAGCTGAGATTGTAATTGATGGAATATCAAATTTATTGGAAACAGGTCAATCCATTATTATACCGGCTCATACACCTAACATTGTAAAAGCCAATGAACGGTTCAAAATGATTTCGACCATCATAAAAAGCGGCTATGAATAAGCGGCAATGTTTTGGATATTCAGGGTCCATTGAATGCAAATGTGTGAATGATGTAACTCTTTCCCAGAATTGTGTAATACTTTCCGGAATAGCGAGACATATCTTTGTACAGTGAAAATTAATTCGCAATTTAAAAAACAAACAAAAATGAAAACGAAAAAACTTTTAACAATCCTTGCAATAGTATCGGTTGTTTTAATTGCCAGTTGCAAAAAAGATACGTTCGTAGAAACCGTCGGGGTATGCCCTTATGTGGTGTCAACAAACCCCACAAATACAGCTACCGGTGTACCCCTCGACCAGATAATTACGGTAACCTTTAATGAAAAGATGAATCCTGCAACGATAACGCAGACATCTTTTTCGTTGCAGGATGCAACTAAAAATTCTGCATCAAAAATTTCAGGTACATTGACGTACGATGAAACGACGTTTACGATACACTTTGTACCATCCAGTCTGCTCGCATACAACGCTATCTATACGGGTAAGGTTTTGTCATCGGTAAAAGATTTAATGGGTAATGCTTTACAATCCGATTATGTGTGGACATTTACTACCGGTGCAATGCTTGCGCCTGTAGTAATTTATACCGATCCGGGAACCGATGCAACGGGTGTAGAATTCAATAAAATAATTACTGCAACATTTAATGTGCCAATGGATCCGGCGACCATTAATACGGGAACCTTTATCGTTAGAAAAGGAACGACACCTGTAGCAGGAACTGTTTCGTACAGCGGTACGACGGCATCCTTTACGCCAACGAGCAATCTGCTATCATGTACCGTTTATACGGCTACCATTACCACCGGAGCTAAGAATCTTTTCAGTAACCCATTGGCTAATGACTATGTATGGGGCTTTACTTCAAAACCATTTTTAGGTCCACAGCCACCTGATCTTAAATCTGTCATTCGATTCGGAATAATTGCAGGAGTTGGAATTAGCAACAATGCAGGCCAAAGTGAGATTCATGATATGGATATTGGGATAAGCCCGGGCTTTCGTTCTTCGATCACCGGATTTCCTCCAGCCATCGTAATAAATGGAGCAATTTATGCAGCTGATGATGCAGATCCAGTACCAGCCATGCTAATACAGGCCAAACAGGACTTGACTGATGCTTATCTTTTTGCTAAAGGAGCAACTACTCCTGCACCCGCCACAATAGCAGGCGATCAGGGTGGCAAAACGCTTGCCCCTGGCATTTACAAGTCAACATCCACACTTTTAATACAATCAGGTGATCTGACTCTTGATGCCCAAGGTGATGCTAATGCTGTCTGGATTTTCCAAATCGCATCTGACTTTACTACCATAGGTGGAGCGGGTGGCAATGTTATCCTTAGCGGAGGAGCTCAGGCTAAAAACGTTTTTTGGCAGGTTGGCAGTTCAGCAACTATTGGAGACTATACCTCATTTAATGGAACCGTATTGGCTTTAACATCCATAACGATGAATTCACATGCAACTGCAACAGGCAGAATGCTTGCTATAAATGGAGCGGTAGTATTAACCAGTACAAACAAAATCAGTAAACCTTAAAACTTAAAAAACATGAAATCTTTTACTAATATTAAAAAGGGATCGCGCATAGCGTGGTCCCCTTATCGCCTGACCATTAAAAGTCTTATTTTAAGTGCTTTGATTATAACAGGTATTCAGGTTACCCTTCAGGCTCAGGATAATCAATTCACAAAACCCTCATGGTGGTTTGGTGTAGCAGGTGGTGCAAATATTAATTACTATAGAGGCACCACTCAACAATTGAATTCAGATATAACCGTTCCCACTGCTTTTCATGATGGCTATGGTGGTGGACTTTATCTTGCGCCTCTTGTGGAATTTCATCGTCCCAATACAAGATTAGGTGTAATGCTACAGGCCGGATACGACAGCCGCAAAGGTTCGTTCAAAAAGACGACTACTCCTTGTAACTGCCCGGAAGACTTGTCCACTGATCTTAGCTATATTACTGTGGAGCCAAGCTTGCGTTTTGCCCCATTTAAATCAAATTTGTATTTGTATGCCGGTCCACGTTTGGCATTCAATTTAACAAAATCATTCACTTACAAACTGGGAACCAATCCTGATTACCCTGAACAAGCTGCCAATCCAGATGTGAAAGGTGATTTTAGCAGTATAAATGCAACATTAATCTCGATGCAGGTAGGCGCAGGATATGATATTCCGCTCTCGTCGCAGAATCAGAGGGTACAATTTCAACTTTCACCATTTGTTTCTTTTCAACCATATTTTGGCCAGGATCCACGTTCAAAAGAATCATGGAATGTTACCACTCTGAGAATAGGCGCTGCCCTTAAATTCGGGCGTGGAAGCAAAATTTCAGCACCGCCTCCGCCAGAAGTTGTAGCGCCAGTGCCGGTAAATGTAGTAATAGCTGAACCCGAAGTCCAGTTTACGGTTAATGCACCTAAGAATGTTCCGGTCGAACGCAGGATAAGGGAAACATTTCCGCTTCGCAACTACATATTTTTCGATTTAGAATCAACGGAGATACCCGATCGTTATGTGTTACTCACGAAAGACCAGGTAAAAGACTTCAGAGAAGATCAACTGGAAGTATTTACACCTAAAAATCTGTCAGAACGTTCAAAACGACAAATGATCGTCTATTATAATGTTATAAATATTCTCGGCGACCGTATGATTAAAAATCCTTCTACAACTATTAAATTAGTAGGTTCATCGGAAAAAGGACCGGAAGATGGCCGGGCAATGTCGGAATCGGTTAAGCTATACCTGGTAAATGTATTTGGGATTGATGCTTCGAGGATCAGTAACGAAGGACGGTTTAAACCGAAAATCCCATCAGAACAACCAGGTGGTTCACGCGAACTTGTTCTTCTTCGTGAAGGAGACCGCAGAGTATCTATAGAGAGCAGTTCTCCGATCTTACTGATGGAGTTCCAGAGTGGGCCGGATGCTCCGCTAAAACCGGTGGAAATCGTTGGTGTGCAGGAAGCACCGCTCGACAGTTATGTTTCTTTTAATGTTAAAGGAGGAAGTAAAGCTTTTTCATCATGGATGCTCGAAATCATGGATGGAAAAGGCAATATACAATATTTCGGACCATATATAAAGGAGTCTGAAACGGTAACCATACCAGGAAAAAGCATTTTAGGCGACCGGCCAGAAGGTAACTACAGGGTAACAATGTTAGGTAGAACAAATGGCGGCAATCTGGTAAAGAAGGATACTTCTGTATACATGGTACTTTGGACTCCACCCAAAAACGAAGAAATGATGAGATTCAGCATAATTTATGAATTCAATGAATCAACAGCCATCAACATCTATGAAAAATACCTCACCGATATCGTAATACCGAAAATCCCAATAAACGGAACAGTTCTCATACACGGACATACTGATATTATTGGAGAAGAAGCCTATAACCAAAGATTATCATTAGCCCGGGCCAACGATGTCAAGGACATTATTGAAAAAGGTCTTTCGAAGGCAGGCAGAAATGATGTTAAATTTCAGGTATACGGATTTGGTGAGGATACAAACGTATCACCATTTGAAAATAATTTTCCGGAAGGACGCTTTTATAACCGTACCGTTATCATTGATATTATTCCGCAAGAGTAAGTTTTCTAATCTGTAATATTTACTTCTTATAAATAAAGAGAGGCTGTCTGAAAAAATCAGGCAGCCTTTCTTTTTTGTATCAATTGAGATAAACTATTTCCAGATTGTCTGTTGATGTTTTGATTTAAGTAGAATTTGTTGAAAAACTTCTTTAAACCACGAAGTGGTTAAATATAAATAGCCCCGAATACAATTCGGGATAAAAATGTTCTGCAAAACCATCAACCCCGGCAGGGGTTCAATATGGTTATCATTGAACCCTGTCCGGGTTACTGACAACAAAATTGACTCATACCCCGAATTTCATTCGGGGCTATTCAAATTAAATCCTTTCGGATTTTATAAATAACAAATATCAGGATGTATTTTTACAAGTGTACAGATATTATTTGAAAAGATATTAATAGCAAATCTGGGTTTAATGCAAATGCTTTGTAGTTAGAATACAAACCATGCAGGATGACAGGGCAAACAGATCGGGCTCACACCCGGACATGGATTGGGTGATAATACAGCAGGACAAGAGTAAAACTACAAACATATCAGGGTAAAGATACGGACATGGAATACCCTAATGAACTTTCTATAAAAATAAAGGGGCAAATCTCTTGCCCCTTTAACCATTAGTTGTTCCATTTTAAGAACTATGTTCTTTATTGTTTCACTCAACTACTTTCATTACAGGATTACAAAAATCGGTTGTGCCTTTTGCTGTAACGGCTGCTACGCGAAACCAATACTTGCTGGCAACGGCAAGCTCTGATATTTCGTAACTGACTTTTGTGCTATAGCCTGCAACAGCCCAGCCGGTTTCGTCTGTGGGCAACGAATCTTTGGCATATTGCCAGATATAAGTTTTGGCCCCTTCTACTGCTTTAGCTACCAGTTTAACGCTTCCCGAATTGGCGCCATCGTCCACTGTTAATTCGGATTTGGTAACCGGGGCGGGTTGTTTGGTAATATCAAAACCGCTGCTTAAAATTTTGGTTTCGTCTCCATCGGCAATGCGGTCTACATAATCGGCTAATTTCCGGAATGTCTCGTCGCCAAGCTCTTCTTTGTCGTGCATGGCCGAAACGGCTGTATGCCCACCATCCTGTGCCGCCACATGAGCCGTTTCCAGTCCGTTTACCAGTGTGGTAGCATCGGTTAAGGATACGTCAGGCGAAGGAAAGGAAGCATTACCTGTCATTCTGCTGATTACATTACGGTAAAATCCGATTTTTTCCGGTACCGAAAACCGGGTAAAATTCAATAGTACTTTTGTTTTTCTCATCGTTTTACATTATTAATGGTTTATTACTGGTTGATTATCTTACGTTGTTTCTGAGTTTATTTATATTCCGGCCGGTATACATCCAAAACCAGGTTGCAGTCTCCCTATGCAAGCTGTAACTTGTTTTAAACAAGGCAGAACTTGCGGTATTCTTATCAGCATTTGCATTATGCAGACAGGAACTTGTTGTGTTCTTCCTTGTTTACGTCCAATGCAGGCAGAAACCTGTTGTGTTCTTCCTTGTTTACGACCAATGCAGGCAGAAACCCGTTGTGTTCTTCCTTGTTTACGTCCAATGCAGGCAGAAACCTGTTGTGTTCTTCCTTGTTTACGACCAATGCAGGCAGAAACCTGTTGTATTTTAGTTTGCACAGCCATAATAAATAGAATGAAATTATTGCCTACTCTTTTCCAGCTTTTCGGCTTCCGCTGTTTATTTTTCGGGGTGTTGCCCTTATAAATTCAGTTTAAGCATATTCAAAAGCACAGGTATTGTTGAAATATGGAATAAATCCGGAAAATAATCAGTTAGGTATTGCCTTATAAGCTATCAGTCAGGCGGCGGGAGTAAAAAGGACTGAAAAGACAAACCGGAGGCTTTCGCTGATTGCGGAACTCGCTCCATTAAAATCAGCATCAAAAATAAAAATAAAATTAATGCTACGATATCACTGTTTAAAATTTATCATAAATTTTTTTTGGCAGGTGCAAACCCGCATTATGTAATAAAAACGATAAATTGATGCATCATTGAATTTGAAAACCTTAAGAATGCTACGAGGCAGTTTTTTATGTCCGAAAGAAGATGTGTGAATCATGTAACTTATTCCCGGAATTATGTAATACTTATTGTAAATACGGAAGTTACCTTTGCAAAATGGTGAAATTTTATTCACAAATTAAAAAAATACAAAATGAAAACAAAACTACTCGAGGCATTAACCGTAGTTATACTACTCTTACTACCAATGCTAAATTATGCACAAGCTCCTCCTTTGGGAACTGCATCTGAATTTGTTCTTTTTTCTTCCGATGGGGCAGTAGGCAACTCGGGAATTTCACAGCTTACCGGGAATGTAGGTACGAATAATGGCGCTATCACCGGTTTTGGGAATGTAAACGGCGTAATGCACAATGCTGATGGCGCAAGCGCACAATGTAAAGATGATTTACTTATTGCCTACAATCAACTGAATAGTACTATACCCAATTTCTTTCTTGCATCTCCGCTTGGAAACGGGGATATTCTTATTGCCGGGGTATATTCCATTCCCGGTGCAGCAACAACATTGAATTTAGATCTTACCTTAGATGCACAAGGAGATGCAAATGCTGTATTTATCTTCCAAATTGACGGAACTCTTTCCACAAATGCCGATTCAAAAATCAAATTGATTAATGGAGCGCAGGCATGTAATGTGTTCTGGAAAGTGGAAGGATTGGTAAACATGGCTTTAGGAACAACCATGAGGGGAACGATCATTGCAAATAACTCAGCAATTAACATGAACACTGGCGACACGCTTGAAGGAAGAGCACTTTCTACCAACGGGGCTATTACTGTTGACGGAGTGCTTGCATATACACCCAGCGGTTGCGGAAGTCCTATCCTTACCGGACCTGCGGCTCCTGAGCTTGCTTCCACAGAATGCTATGCATTATTTTCTTCCGACGGACCTGTTACAAACGCTGGCATAACGTATGTAACAGGTGATGTCGGAACAAATGTCGGTTTAACAACCGGTTTCGATCCGCTGTTTGTTACAGGTACTATTCATCCCATTCCCGATATTTATACGGCACAATGCGCTGCCGATTTGCTTAATGTTTATACCTACCTCAACACCTTACCTTATGATATTGAGTTGCTGTATCCCGCCCAATTTGGAAACAACTTAGTTCTTACGCCGCATACGTACTTTATGAACGCTGCTACAACATTTACGGATACCGTTTATCTGAATGCACAAGGCAATGCCGATGCAGTATTTGTCATCCAGATATATGGCGCTCTTTCGACAAGCACGTATTCAAAAGTACTTTTGATTAACGAAGCACAGGCAAAAAATGTATATTGGAAGGTTGATGGCGCAGTGAACATCAATGACTATTCGGAATTCAAAGGAACTATTGTTTGCAATAATGGCGAGATCAACTTAAGTACTGGAGCTATACTTGATGGCAGAGCGTTAACAACTACGGGCGCTTTAACAACCAATGCAATTGATGCTGTTGCTCCAACAATACCTTCCGATTGTGGAATGGTAGGCATTCCATCTAATAATGTAGTTAAACCGAATGAAGCGGTTATATTTTATCCGAATCCTTTCAGTACATACACAACCATCACGATAAATGATGCATCGCAAATTAACAAAACGGAACTGAGAATATACAATATCTTGGGAAAAGTGGTGATAAATACAACCATCACAAAAAAAACAACCACTCTTAAAACAATCAATCTTCCTTCTGGAATATATTTCTACAAAATGATTAGTAATGACAGAATCATTCGTTCAGGCAAACTGATTTCTCAATAGTAATTAATTCAAAAAACAAAAGCCCACCGCACTATCAGAGTGGGCTTTTTGTTACGGTAATCCTTTTAAAAATAATGTGTGAATGATGTAACTCTTTTCAGAAATTATGTAACGTTTTCCGGATTCAACGGACATACCTTTGTTCTGTGAAAATTTATTCACTATAAAAAACAAAAAAATGAAAACAAAACTACTTAGTGTATTAACGGCAGTTATTCTGCTCTTAATACCAACTTTAAATTTTGCGCAAGCTCCTCCTTTGGGAACCGCAGCCGATTTCGTTCTCTTCTCTTCTGTTGGGGCAGTAACAAACGTGGGTACATATAAGTATCTTACGCATCTTACCGGCAATGTGGGCACAAACAGCGGCTCAAGTACCAATTTCGGAAACGTAAACGGTGTTATGCACGATGGTGATGGGGCAAGCGGGCAATGTGCAATTGATTTGCTGAGTGCGTATAATTCACTGAGTGCCGCAATACCGACTGACACTCTTTTAAATCCTGTGATTGGAAACGATACCACCCTTAACGCAGGTATATATTTTATACCAGGCGATGCATCACTGAACTTAGGTCTTACTTTGAATGCGGAAGGAAATCCGGATGCTGTTTTTATTTTTAAGACGCCAACAGCAGTAGCATATGCATTTACCGCAAACCCCAATTCAAAAATCCATTTGATTAATGGGGCAAAGGCATGCAATGTGTTTTGGCAGGTTAGCGGGGCTGTGAATATGGAAGCTGGAGTTACCATGAGGGGAAGTATTCTTTCCGGTGGTGCCATTTCTATGGGCGCTCAGGACACGCTTGAAGGAAGAGCGCTTACCGTTAACGGGGCGATCACCGTTTCCAACGGGGCTTTAGGCTTTTTGGCGTATACCCCTATCGGTTGTGGAAGCCCTGTTCTTAATGGACCAGCAGCTCTTGTATTTGTTGGTTTAGACAGTTATGCAATATTTGCTACTACCGGGGCTGTTAGTGATGACGGCACATCGCATATTACGGGTGATGTTGGAGGAAATACCGTTGCTCCTACAGGTTTCAATCCCGATTCTATTACAGGAACCATTCACTTTAATGATCCTTCTACAATTGCGGCCGCAGCCGATTTGCTTCTTAACTATAATTCTCTTCTCGCCCTCCCTTACGATATTGAGTTGATGGATCCTTCAGAGTTTGGACACAACCTGGTTCTTACCCCTCATACTTACATGTTAAATGCCGCAACAACATTGACTGATACTCTTTACCTCGATGCACTGGGCAATGCGGATGCCGTATTTATTATCAAGATGTATGGCGCTTTTAACACATTGCCTAATTCAAAAGTTTTATTGATTAACGGAACACAGGCAAAAAATGTATTTTGGTTTTGCACTGCGGCAGTGAGCGTAACTCCCAATTCGGAATTTATCGGAGCAATTATTGCTCACGACGCGATTGAGATACTCCCAGGAACCAGACTTAATGGCAGAGCATTTTCAACCAATGGTGCGATAACAACGAGTGGAATTAATGCCACCATTCCTCCCACCATTCCTTTCCTTATTACTTCAGAGCCTACCAATCAAACGGCATGTGTTGGCGATTCAGTAAGTTTTTCGGTAACAGCCACCGGTACAAGTCTTGCTTATCAATGGAGAAAAGGAACAATAGATTTAATCGACGGAGGAAATATTTCAGGAGCAACTACTGATATGCTTACAATTAATCCTGTTTCTTTCGCCGATACTGCATCCAACTATAATGTTGTTATCACCGGAGGAAGCCCACCGTCTGTTATTAATTCAATAGATGTTTCCTTAGTAATTGACAGTCCAAACATTATTACAGAACCTGCCAATAAAACAGCTTGTGCTGGTGATTCAATCAGTTTTTCGGTTACTTCAACAGGTACAGGCCTTGTTTATCAATGGAAAAAAGGAGATTTGATTTTAATCGATGGAGCAAATATTTTTGGAGCAACTTCAGCTACACTTTCAATTGATCCCGTAACTTTCGCCGATACTGCATCCAATTATCATGTGGTTATTACCGGACAATGTCCGCCAAAGGATAGTTCACTAAATGTTTCATTAATAATTGACAACCCAAATATTATTACGGAACCTATTGATAAAACAGCTTGTGCTGGAGATTCAATCAGTTTTTCGGTAACTTCAACAGGTACAGGCCTTGTTTATCAATGGAAAAAAGGAAACTTAATTTTAGTTGATGGACCAAATATTTTTGGAGCAACTTCAGCTACGCTTTCAATTGATCCCGTAACTTTCGCCGATACCGCATCAAACTATCATGTGGTTATTGCCGGAACGTGTCTGCCCAATGATTCTTCAATAAATGTTTCTTTAGAAATTGATAACCCAAACATTATTACAGAACCAAACAATAAAACGGCTTGTGCAGGAGATTCTGTAAGTTTTTCAGTAACAGCAACCGGTACAGGTCTTACCTATCAATGGAAAAAAGGAGATTTGATTTTAACCAACGGAGGACGTATTTTTGGGGCAACTTCAGCTACACTTTCAATTGATCCCGTCATTTTCGCCGATACAGCAACGGACTATCACGTGGTTATTACCGGAACATGTCTTCCAAATGCCACTTCAATAGATGTTTCTTTAGCGGTTGACTCTGCAGTAATCATTACCACGCAGCCCATGAGCCAAATCGTATGCGCCGGAAGTATAGTAAATTTTTCGGTAGCCACAACAGGGACGGGGCTTACCTATCAATGGAGAAAGGGGACAATAGATTTAATTGACGGAGGTAATATTTCAGGTGTAACATCTGCTTTGCTTACGATTGATCCTGTCTATGTCTTCAATACCGCATCGGACTATAATGTTGTTATCTCTGGCACATGTTCTCAAGATGTGATTTCAGATAATGCCTCATTAGAAGTTGACTCTACTGTAATTATTACCTCACAACCTGCCAATCAAACGGCATGTGTCGGAAGTCCGGTTAATTTTTCTGTTTCCGCAACAGGTTCAGGAATTAGTTATCAGTGGAGAAAAGGAAATGTAATGTTAGTCAACGGAGGCAATATTTCAGGTGCCACTACGGCTATGCTTACCATTGATCCTGTAAACATCTCTGATGCTGCTAATGACTATAATGTTGTTATCACCGGAATTTGTTCTCCCAATGTTATCTCAGATAATGCTTCTTTGAACGTCAATACCGCTCCGGAAATCATCTCACAACCTGCCAGTCAAACGGCATGTGTCGGAAGTCCGGCTAATTTCTCTGTTTCCGCAACAGGTTCAGGAACTAGTTATCAATGGAGAAAAGGAGAGGTAATTTTAGTCAACGGAGGTAATATTTCTGGTGCCACCACGGCTATGCTTACCATTGATCCTGTGAATATCTCCGATGCTGCAACAGATTATAATGTTGTGATCACCGGAATTTGTTCTCCCAATGTTATCTCAGATAATGCTTCTTTGAACGTCAATACCGCTCCGGAAATCATCTCACAACCTGCTAATCAAACGGCATGTGTCGGAAGTCCGGCTAATTTCTCTGTTTCCGCAACAGGTTCCGGAATTAGTTATCAATGGAGAAAAGGAGAGGTAATTTTAGTCAACGGAGGTAATATTTCTGGTGCCACCACGGCTATGCTTACCATTGATCCTGTGAACATCTCCGATGCTGCAACAGACTATAATGTTGTTATCACCGGAATTTGTTCTCCTAATGTTATTTCTGAAAATGCTTCCTTGAATGTCAATACCGCTCCGGAAATCATCTCACAACC